>ERZ1645187.2773-NODE-2773-length-15199-cov-8.113906_pt1 | contig 15199 bp, 16 predicted proteins | sample MGYA00575352_ERZ1645187 | MGnify/ENA primary metagenome ERZ1645187 (study PRJEB40837, sample SAMN11349314) | freshwater sediment metagenome | isolation source: river sediment | host: Sediment | place: India: Wazaribad , New Delhi | collected 2017-02-21 ...
ATCCGTGAAGGCGGCCGTACTGTCGGCGCCGGTGTCGTTGCAAAGATCATCGAGTAATCCTGCGCGATACCAGGAAAGCCCTGCCAGTTTTGCTGGCGGGGCTTTTTTGTTTTCAGGGACTTTGGTCAGGCGCAAAACATCTCTCTGAGCAGCCCAAGCGTTTTCTCCACCCTGCCATCGGCGAGCGAGTAGAAAATAGTCTGGGATTGCCGGCGTGAACTTACCATGCCAGCTTCGCGCAACCAGGCCAGGTGCTGGGACAGTGCGGAAGGGGAAATGTCCAGATCCGCGTTGATGTCGCCAACACATTTTTCCCCGTCCAGCAGGCTACAGAGAATCAGCAGGCGGTTTTCATTGGCCAGTGACTTCAGGAACCCGGCAACATGGCCGGCATGGCTGCGTATCTGGCGGATATCTGACTCGGTCATGGTTGGCATTCCGCAAGGCTTACCTCCATGTTATTTAGTGACTCATGAACTATCAAGGTGTGCCAATATGGGTGGCGATGTATGATGCGCGCCTTGCTTTGTGAAGGGTATCGCCGCTCGTGGACACTGCCGTAGCTGCCATTCCGCTAAATGAAAAGGGCAAGGCCCTGCTGATCCGTGCTATTTACCGCCTGTTGGCCTGCTTGCCGTTGCAGGCCATCCAATGGCTAGGCAGTGGTCTGGGCCAGTTGTTCTGGGTCAGTCGCTCCCGCATGGCCAGTACGACAGTCGCGAATATCCGCTTGTGCTTTCCCGGACTCCCCGAATCAGGGCAAATGGCATTGGCCAGGGAGAGCCTTGTCGAGACCGGCAAGACCATCCTCGAAACGGGCGCCTGCTGGAACTGGTCACTGGATCAATGCAGGACACTGATACGGCATGTCGAGGGCGAAGCGCTGTTTGCCGAACGCTGTCGTGATCCGCGTGGCCTGATATTGCTCATGCCCCATCTGTCGACGTGGGAAATCCTGCATCCCGTGCTGACGGCCCACACCCGTTTCACAGCGATGTACAAGCCGCCCAAGATCAGGCCACTCGACAGCTGGATGCAGGCTGTGCGTAATCGCGCCAGCGCCACCATGGTGCCTGCCAATCGCCGGGGAGTCACTGAACTGATGAAGACCCTGAAAGCGGGTGGCTGCGTGGTGGTTCTTCCCGATCAGGAGCCGGAACGGGAGAGTGGTGCTTTTGCACCGTTTTTCGGTGTCGAGACACTGACGATCACGCTGGTGCACGGACTGGCGACCAAGACCGGCGCCCAGTTGTTGCTGGTCAATGCAAAACGGTTGCCGGCGGGAGCCGGTTTCGATGTCGCGTTCCGTGATGCCAATAGCGTCAATACGCCAGACCAGCGTGAGTCGCTCGCGGCGATGAATGCCATTATCGAGGAAGCTGTTCGCGAGATTCCCGCGCAATACCAGTGGGAGTACAAGCGCTTCAAGCGCCGGCCGGAAGGCAAGGCGGATTTTTACTGATGACCGTGAGGCAAGCTTCGGAATGGGCGCTTTGAATACCCTGGTTCTCAACAAGGGAGCCGAGCGCCGTGTGCGCGGCGGGCACCTGTGGGTCTACAGCAATGAAGTGGACAATCGCCGCACGCCGCTGAAGCAGTTTGCAGCCGGTGAGCAGGTGGTGGTGCAGGATGCTGCGGGCCGGGCGCTGGGTGTCGCGATGATGAACCCGCAGCACCTGATCTGTGCGCGTATGGTCAGCCGGGATCCGACGCAGTGTCTCGACCGCGGCCTGCTGGCCCGCCGCATCGAAACGGCATTGCGCTGGCGTGAACGCATCTATGGCAAGCCATTTTACCGTCTGGTGTATGGTGACAGTGACTTCTTGCCCGGACTGGTGGTCGACCGCTACGGCGAGGTGTTGTCGGTGCAGTGCAATAGCGCCGGCATGGCGGCATTGCAGGACGATGTGCTGGCGGCACTGGAGCAGGTTTGCCGGCCGCGCGGGATTGCTTTCCGCAATGATGCCCTCGCGCGTGAGGCCGAGGGATTGTCCCGGCAGGTCGATGTGCATGGCGATGTGCCCGCCTGGCTGACGCTGGAAGAGAATGGTGTGGTTTTCGAGGCGCCCCTTCTGGAAGGCCAGAAAACCGGGTGGTTCTACGACCATCGCGAGAACCGTGCTTTCCTGCAGCGGCTGGCACAGGATGCCAGTGTGCTGGATGTGTTCTGTTATGCCGGGGGGTGGGGCGTACAAGCACTGGCGGCCGGTGCAGCTAGCCTGGCGGCGATAGACAGCTCGGCGCTGGCGCTGGCAGCGGTAAGGCGCAATGCGGCACTGGCCGGGCGTGCGGATGCGGTTGCCTGCCTGCAAGGTCAGGCCGACGAGGCGATGAAGCAGCTGGCCAATGACGGTCGGCAGTTCGATATTGTCGTGCTGGATCCGCCTGCCTTCATCAAGCGCCGTAAGGACCATGATGCCGGCCTCAAGGCCTATCACCACCACAACCGCCTGGCATTGCGCTTGCTGGCGCCGGGCGGTTTGCTCGTCAGCGGTTCCTGTTCGATGTCGCTGGCAATGGACGAACTGGTTGGGGTGGTGGGGTCTGCCGCCCGCCACAGCGGCCGCTTCCTGCAGGTGGTGCATAGCGGGGGCGCCGGGGCAGACCATCCCGTGCATCCCCTCATCCCCGAGACGGCCTATCTGAAGGCCGTGTTTGCCAGGGATATGCCCCTGTGACATCCCCGGCTTTCCAGGACAGTTTTGCCCACATCCACTGTTTCGGTTGCGGCAGGGATAACCCTGGCGGGTTGGGTATCAAGAGCCACTGGCTGCAAGAAGGAGCCAGCAGTATCTGCGGTTTCGAGCCGGCAGCTCACCACTGTGCCGGGCCGATCAGCTGCGTCAACGGCGGCATCATCGCGACGGTCATCGACTGCCATGCCATCTGTACGGCTATGGCTACGGCTTACCTGGAGGAGGGGCGCTCACTCGACTCGCTGCCACCGATCCAGTTTGCCACCGCCAGCCTGCAGGTGCGGTATCTCCGGCCTGCCCGCATGGGCCAGTTGTTGCTGGCCAGGGCCGATGTGGTTGCCGTGGAGGGCAAGAAAACCCTGCTCAAGGTCGAGGTCACGAGCGGCGGGGAGCCCTGTGCAACGGCCGAAGTCGTGGCGGTCAGGGTGCCCGCGGATTGGCAGCCCTGATGGCCGGGGGTTGCCCCCTGCGCTCCCTCTGGTACCATGCTGGGCTCGGTCGCAAAACGGCGATCTGGTTTCAAGCAGTGACAGATTAGGCAGCGATGATTCGGCAACGCACTCTCAAGAACACCATCCGCGCGACCGGCGTGGGCCTGCATACCGGCGACAAGATCTACCTGACCCTCAAGCCGGCCCCGGTCGATACCGGTATCGTGTTTCGTCGCGTCGACCTGAACCCGCCGGTCGATATCCCGGCGCGTGCCGAGAATGTTGGTGATACCACCCTGTCCACCACGCTCACCAAGGGCGATGTGCGGGTATCGACCGTCGAGCACCTGTTGTCCGCCATGGCGGGGCTCGGCATCGACAATGCCTATGTGGAGCTGTCGGCTGCCGAGGTGCCGATCATGGACGGCAGTGCCGGCCCGTTTGTGTTCCTGTTGCAGTCAGCCGGCATCGAGGAACAGGATGCGCCCAAGCGTTTCATCCGTATCAAGCGCAAGGTCGAGGTGAGTGCGGGGGACAAGAAAGCCAGTTTCGAGCCGTTTGACGGCTTCAAGGTGTCTTTCTCGATCGAGTTTGACCACCCGGCTTTTGCCGGCCGCGACCTGACGGCCGAAATCGATTTCTCCAGCACGTCTTTCGTCAAGGAAGTCAGCCGCGCGCGCACCTTCGGCTTCATGCACGAGATTGAATACCTGCGCGGCAAGGGCCTGGCGCAGGGCGGCAGTGTCGAGAACGCTATCGTGATCGACGAGAGCGGCGTGCTGAACGAGGACGGATTGCGCTACGACGACGAGTTCGTCAAGCACAAGGTTCTGGATGCCATTGGCGACCTGTATCTGCTGGGCAACAGCCTGATCGGCGAGTTCAAGGCCCACAAGTCCGGCCATGCACTGAACAACCAGCTGTTGCGTGAACTGATCAGCCAGAAGGATGCCTGGGAAGTGGTGACCTTCGAGGATGACGATGCCTCGGCGCCGATTTCCTATATCAAGCCGGTGCTGGTGGGCTGATCCCTGCCATGATGCCGCTGGTCAAGCCACTGGCAGCCGACAGTGAGTTCTACATTGAGGAAGGCTGTTTCGTAATCGAGCTGGCCAGCGCTGCGGAAGATCCCGGTCTGTCCATTGCCCGCTGCCGGGTCGAGCCCGGCAAATCCACACGCTGGCATCGCCTGCACAATACCGTAGAGCGCTATGTGATCCAGCAGGGCAATGGCATTGTCGAAGTCGGTGACCTGACGCCGCAAGCCGTCAGCGACGGTGACCTGGTGCTGATCCCGGCCGGTTGCCGGCAGCGCATCACAAACGCCGGGGAATCCGACCTGGTGTTCCTGGCGCTGTGCACGCCGCGTTTCTTGCCGGCCTGCTACGAAGAGTGCGAGTAATCCCCGATGACCGCTAACACCGATTTCCCGCAGACCATTACCCTCGCGATGACCGGTGCCTCCGGTGCGGCCTATGGCCTGCGCTTGCTGGAGTGCCTGATCGGTGCGGGTTGGCGCGTCTACTTCCTGATTTCCGATGCTGCGCGCACTGTGGTGCGCATGGAGCTGGGTATCGAGCTGCCAGACGGCACAGAGCCACTGGAGGCATTTCTCGGTAATCGCTACCGGGCACAGCCCGGGCAGTTGCGGGTGTTCGGCAACATGGACTGGCTGGCTCCGCCGGCGTCAGGTACCGGTGGCAAGATCCCGATGGTGATCTGTCCAGCTTCGGGCGGCGTGATTTCCGCTGCGGCGACCGGCGCCAGCACCAACCTGATCCAGCGTGCGGCCGATGTCGCGATCAAGGAGCGGCGCCCGCTGATCCTCGTGCCGCGCGAGATGCCCGCTTCAGTCATCCATCTGGAAAACCAGCTGAAGTTGGCGCAACTGGGTGCCACCATCATGCCGGCCAGCCCCGGTTTCTACCAGAACCCGCGGACGCTGGACGATATTGTCGACTTTGTCGTTGCCCGTATCCTGGACCAGCTGGGGGTTCCCCAAACACTGTTGCCGCGCTGGGGGCAGTGAGCCATGCGTCCCGTGCTGGGCCAGCTGCCAGTGCTGTGGGCGCTGGGCCTGTTCTTTCTGTGCCTGGGATTCACGGCCCGTTTTGATATTCCGCTGGCCCTGCTGGCCGTCACGGCGGCGTTGGCGTTTGCCGGTACTTCTTCCTCCGCAGGCGGGCTCGCCTGGCGCGAGCACTGGCCGCTGGTGCTGTTCGTGCTGGTGGCAGCGCTGGCCACCGGGTTTTCGCGGGACAGGCCGCACAGCCTGGCCGTGCAGCCGCAGCTGTTGCCGGCGCTGCTTTGCTATGCGGTGATCAGCACGTTTGCGCTGCGGCTGGAGGCACTGCGTTTCATTGGCCTGGCGCTGCTGTGTTCCGGCATTGTCACCGCCCTGCTGGTGCTGACGGCCGAATCAGCCCACCATGCTGACCCACTCAAGCGGGTGGTGATGATGGGCAGCCCGCTGTTGATCGTGCCGAATGATGTGCTGATGCTGTCGGTCATCGCACCGCTGGCATTGGGTGCCGCCTGGGGGGCAAACCGCTGGTGGCAATGGATGGCCGCTGTCTACTTCGGCCTGGCGCTGTTCGTCTGCACCTCGGTGCAGAGCCGTCAGGCGGTAATACTGTTGGTACTGGGTGTCATCGCAACGGTGGGCCTCATGCGCCCGCGCTGGAGCATCCCGCTGCTGCTGACAGGCGCCATTATCACTGCGGCGGTTGATGCCATGATGGGCTGGCCGCTGGCGCGCAAGATTTTCCTGTTCCCGCGGCTTTATGTCTGGCAAGCGGCCTGGGGAATGTTCCTCGACCGCCCGTGGCTGGGGCAGGGTCCCGGTACCTTCAGTGGTCTGTACTACCCGTTTGTCGAGAAAGCCGGTTATGTGGTGGCCCAGCTGGAAGACCGGCGTACCATGCCGTGGGCGCACAGCCTCTACCTTGAGCAGCTGGCCGAGCGCGGTATTGCCGGCGCTCTGGCACTGTTGGCGCTGCTGGCCAGCACGCTGCTGCGCCTGCTGCAGGGTTTGCGCCGGGTGGAAGGCGACCCGCAGCGCGGCATTGCATCTGGCTTGCTGGCCTCCATGCTGGTGTTCCTGCTGGCCGGCATTGCCGAGACGTCCTTGCTGCGCCTCTGGGTCGTTGTATTGATGCTGGTGCTGGCGGCCTGCTCGATTGCCCAGGCCCGGATGGCGGGCTGTGACGGGGTTGGCAAAACTTCTGTGGACGGCTGTTGAAAAAACGAACACCCTGTGTCAGGATGGAACAGCTGGTTCAATTTAGAACAATTGTTCTAATCGGACGATTGTGATAAGGCGGGCGGGGAGCCGGGTCAGTGCCCAGCCGCCGGAAACAGCAGAGCAATACCATGGTTTTGAATGCTGATAACAACCAATGGCCTGCTGTAGTGGTACGCGTCCACATGGCCGAGTGAATAATGAGTCTCCTGAGGAGTTTGGTATGTTGAAGAAAATGGGTGCACCGTCATTCCTGATCGCCGCACTGTGTGGCTATCTGGCCCTGTTTACCCCGGACTGGAAATCAGAGCTGCACGCACAGGCTGGTGAGTACTATCTCGATGGTAACTACAAAGGTAGTTCTATCAGCGAAAGCCAGAGCGTCCAGTAAGACGGATGCCCTGCAAACAAAAAACCCGGCCTTGGCCGGGTTTTTTGTTTCTGGCCTGCAGGTTCAGCGGGCCATGAAGCGCTGCAGCTTGCTGTCCAGGAAGATCTGGTTCAGCGCCTGGCTGATGGTCTGGTTGACGAGGCGGCGGTTGCCTTCCGGGGTGCCCATCAGTGCCACCTGCTCGCTGCGCATGCTGCGGTATTCGCCGCTATAGGTTTCATCGCCCATCTCGACCTTGACGCCCACCCGGCATTTTGCGACCACGTTGCCGCCCACATTGCTGGCTGGCCGCTGGTAGTCGATATCAAGGATCTCGATCGTGAAGCTGGCCATCTGCGCATTGCCGAGGTGGCTCGGCACAGCCACGAAATCCCAGCTTTGCAACACGGTGACCGCCTCCGCCGTCACTGACTGTTCCATGCGCCCGTCTGTATTCAGGTAGGCGGTGCGGTAGACACCGCCCAGTGTGCCGATCGTGCTGTCGCGCCGGCGGTCGACCGTTTGCACCGTCACCTGCCGGCCATGGCCGATAGGCATTGATGGTGCCTTCAGGTCGGGTTTGACGACAACGGTTTGCGGGCTCATGGCGCAGGCCGTCAACAGGACGGCACCGAGCAAGACGAGCAGTTGGCGGAAAAACAACGGGGATTGCAGCATGGTTTTACTCTCCGGCAATGGGTTTGACGGGGATGGTGGTATGGAAAGTGTGCTGGTCGGCAAAGGTGAACACCAGCTCGACCTTGTCGCCGGGGGCGAGCGGGCGCACCAGACCCAGCAACATGACGTGATGGCCGCCAGGCGCGAAACGGAAGCTGCCGCGCGGCGGGATATCGATCGCGGCCACCTGTTGCATGCGCATGCGGCCTTCGCGGTGGATATGTTCGTGCAGCTCACAGCGGCTGGCGACGCTGGTTTGGCAGCTGACGCCGGTCAGCTGCAACGCGCTGTCGCCGTCATTGTGCAGGGTCAGGAAGCCGGCGCCGTTGCTGGCGCCTGGCGGTGTGGCGCGGATCCAGCTGTCGCTGACTGACAGCGGTTTGGCCTCATCCGCCGTTACGGCGCCGGCGAACAACAGGGCGAAAAGGATGGCGAGAGTGTGGTGCATTGCAGTACGGGTGCGGATCATGGTGGGCTCAGTGGCGCTGGCTTTGCAGCGTTCTGTCGGGACGGGCGAGATAATACCCCTGGCCGCCGTCTATGCCGAGCTGTTGCAGGCATTCCCATTCCAGCTGGTGCTCGACACCTTCGGCCAGGATGGTGATGTCGCAACTGTGGGCAATCTGCACCAACGACTGGACATAGAACTGGTTGTCCGTGTTGAGGTGGATGTCGCGGATGAAACTGCGGTCCACTTTGAGAAAGTCCAGCGGCAGGCTGTGCAGGTAGCCGAAGGCTGCACTGTGGATGCCGAAGTGATCCAGTGACAAGCGGGCGCCGCGCTGGTGCAGCATCGCACACAGCTCATGTATTTGCCCTGCGCCGGTGCGCACCAGGTATTCCGAGGTCTCGACCACAAGCCTGCGGGCAAATGCGGGGTAATCAGCGAGGTAGCCAGAAAACCACTGCAGGAACTCTGGTGAGCGGGCGCTGTGCGGTGAAAGGTTGATGCATAGCGGGGCAGCACAGCGCGACACCTGGCTGTCGGCGCGTTCGCTGCGCTGGCGGATTTCATCGATGATCAGGCGGTCGAAGGCCTCCGCCAGCGCGAACCTTTCGGCCATCGGCAGGAAGATGCCTGCTGGCACGAGCTTGTCCTGCATTGTGATGCGGCAGAAGATTTCGGCCAGCATGGCCTGGTTGCCGGCAACCGGGAACACCGGCTGGTAATGGAACGTCAGTTGGCGATCCTGCAGGGTGCGGGTCAAGGTGGTGTACCACTGGCGCGCTTCCCGTGCCACCTGTTCCACATCACCGGCCTGGAACAGTTGCCAGTCGCTGTGCCCGCGCGCCTGGGCCTGGCGCAGGGCGAGGTCTGCTTCTGCCAGCAGGTGATGGTTGGCCCGCAGCACATCGCAGCACGCCACGCCGATGTGGATGCAATGCCCGTGCAGCAAATCGAGTGATGCCATGCGTGCCACCAGATGCGCAGCCAGTGCGCGGGCGCGGTCGCGTTCCAGTCGCGGCAGGTAGACAGCAAAATCGGCGCCGGCGCGGCGGCTGATGATGGCGTCCGGCGCCTCAGCGACCAGCGCCTGCAGCTGGGCAGCGACGACGCGCAGGCATTCATCGCCTGCTTCGTGGCCGTGCTGCAGGTTGTAGCGGCCGAAATCCTGCACCTGCAGGATCATCAGGCAGCCGCCATTGCCGCTTTCGCTGTCGGCGACCGACTGCAGGCGGGCATTGAATTCGCGCCGGTTTGACAGGCCTGTGACCGGGTCGAGGTGTGACTGCGCGCGCAGGCTCTCGGTGAGTGCCAGTTGTTCGTGGAAAATGGTTTTCAGCTTGCGGCTCATGCGGTTCATGGCCTGGACCACCTGGCGCAACTCACGCGTTTTCGGCAGCGGTTGTTGTTCGACGAAATGGCGCTCGCAGATGGCAGCGGCCTGGTGTTCCAGTTTTTGCAGTGGACGCAGCAGCAGGCGCAGGGCGGCGATGGACAACAGGTACACAACCGCCGAAGCCACAGCAAGCACCAGCAGTAATTCGCCGAAACTGGTCCACAGGGCGCGATAACCCGCCGTCGTGGTGGTGGTGATTTCCACGGTGCCCAGTTGCGTCCAGCCTGACATGACGTCAGCAGTGGCGCGTGGCGCATGGATCGGCAGCAAGCGCATGAACCAAGCTGGCGCGATGGCGTTCTCGTTGGCATGCACGCGTTCGAGCAGCACGTTGCCGTGGATATCACGGTAGACAATGCTGGAAAACGTACCGTGCTCGAAAAGCAAGTCGAGCAGGTGTTGCAGCGCTTGCGCTTTGCTGTCTGGCGTGGCGCTGGCAATGGCAAAGGCCAGCGCAGTGGCCGTGTCACGGGCATGCAGGTCCATCTGTTCCTGCAGGTGTCGGCGCGCATTGTAAAAATTGATGGTCAGGCTCGCTGCCAGCATCAGCATGAACAGCAACGTGAGGCTCAGGAACAGTTGCCGGCGCAGGGTCATGGCTTGTCTGCCTGCAAGCGTTTCTGCTCGCTTTCCAGCTTCTCGCGCAGTGGCTGGCCGAGTTCGCGTGGATCCTGGCCGGCCGGCGTGTGCTGCAGTTCGCGGCGCAGCTTGCGGTTGGCGGGATTGTCCCTGCCGCTGATGGCTTCGGCTTCCCGCAGGTACTTCTCTGCCTGCCTGATGTTGCCATTGCCGTGCGCGACCCGTGCGAGTTTGCGGAAACGCTTGGCTACCTGGCGTATGCCGGCTTGCGCACGCGGGTTGCCCGGATCCAGTTCCAGAGCCTGCCGGTAGTACAGCAGCGCGTTGTCGGAGGCAGGTACACTGAGTCTGTCTTTCGTCAGGGCAAGGTCGCCGCGGGCAATGAGGTCGGTCACGGCTTGCTCGCGTGCAGCGATGGCCGGATCCGGCACCGGCGCCGGTGTCGATTCATCCTGCTGCCATGGCGAAAGCGATGGCAGCCAGCTCGGGGGTTGCCACGAGGAGCAACCGCCCAGTGTGACCAGCAGCAAGCATGACAGCAGGCGCAAGCGAAGCGGCATGGGTGGATGGCAACCTTCAGGCAGGCAATGTGGAAGCAATAGCCTAACAGAAATGCTCCGCAGGCAAGACGGAGCCGATACAATGGCGCGCAACCGCCCTGCCTGCCCGGCACAGTGCGGAGGAACCACGCAGCAGTCGCGCGGTCGAACCGGCGTTATCGCGGAGAAGTGGCATGCAGAGAATCTGGTCTGGTCGAGCGCTGCTGGCGTGGTTGTGGTTGTGCCTGCTGGCCTTGCCCTTGCAGGCGCAATTTGATGGCGCGGCACCAGCAGATGCCGGCCTGGCAAGTAACAGCCAGCCTGAGTTCCTGCCTGTAGAAGAGGCTTACCAGCTGCTGCCATCCGTGGCGGCTGATCGCGTAGTTCTGGACTGGGTTATTGCCCCCGGCTACTACCTCTACCGTGAGCGAATGGCCATTACAGCGCTGGTGGACGGGGCTGTACTTCCCCTCGACATCGACATGGGCCACGGCAAGCTCAAGTACGATGATTATTTCGAGCGCGATACCGAGGTCTACTACCAGCAAGCACGGATCACGCTACGCTTTGCCGAGTCGCCCGGCCAGCCGTTCACACTGACAGTGGAATCCCAGGGCTGTGCCGATGCCGGCCTGTGTTATCCGCCGCAGACCCAGTATTTCCGGGTTGACCTGGTTGCCCTGAAAGTCGATGCGGTTGCTGCTCCGCCAGTTGTTGCGACCCCTGGTGCAACGGATACGCCTGCCCCGGCAGCTTCAGCGCCAGGCGGCTTGCTGGCGGCGTTGCTGATGGCACTGCTGGGCGGCATGATCCTCAACCTGATGCCCTGTGTATTCCCGGTGCTGTCACTGAAAGTGTTTGCCATGGCGGCCCAGCGCGACCGCGATGACGAGGCGCACTGGCACAGCTGGGTCTATGCGGCCGGTGTTGTGGTGTCGTTTGTGCTGGTGGCCGCTGTGATGCTCGCCCTGCGTGCCGGCGGTGAGGCAATCGGCTGGGGCTTCCAGCTGCAGGAGCCGCTGTTCATCAGCGGCCTGGTCTACCTGTTCTTTGTGCTGGGCCTGTCTTTTTCCGGCGTCCTGCACATCGGCGGCAGCCTGATGGGCATAGGCCAGCGGCTGGTCGCCGGCCACCCGGTGCGGGCCGCCTTCTTCACCGGCGTGCTGGCCGTGGTGGTGGCCAGCCCCTGCTCGGTGCCGTTCATGGGTGTGGCGCTGGGCTTTGCGATCACCCAGTCCGCTGCTGTCGCGTTGCTGGTGTTTGCCGTGCTGGGGCTGGGCATGGCACTGCCTTTCATCCTGCTGGCTTACTGGCCGTCGATGCTGCATCGCCTGCCGGCGCCCGGTCCGTGGATGGATCGCCTGCGCCAGTTCCTCGCCTTCCCGCTGTATGCGACGGCCGTGTGGCTGTTATGGGTGCTTGGCCAGCAGGGCGGCGAGATGGCAATGATTGCCGTGCTCGGTGGCCTGATCCTGCTGGTGATGGCGGGATGGCTGTGGCGCGACGCCTCGGCGCGCGTCTGGGAAAAAATGCTGGCGTTGCTGGTCTTGCTGCTGGCACTGGTGCTGCCGCCTGCGCTGGTGGTGCAGAGTTGTGCGAGCCGTGAAGGGCAGTCATTTGTCGCACAGGCTGAAGGCGAACCCTACAGCGCGGCCCGGCTGGCGGAGCTGCGCGCCGCCGGCAAGCCGGTGTTCGTCAACATGACGGCGGCGTGGTGCCTCACTTGCCTTGTCAACGAAAAAGTGGCGCTGTCGCGCGACAGTGTCAAGGCGCACATGCGTGAACGCGGCATCACTTACCTGCGTGGTGACTGGACCAACCGCGATCCGGAAATCACCGCCCTGTTGCAGCAGTTTGGCCGCAGTGGCGTGCCGCTGTACCTGTATTTTCCGGCGGGACGCGACCGGGAAGTGGTGGTGCTGCCCCAGGTGCTGACCGAGCAACAGGTGCTGGCCGCGTTGCGCTGATCAGTGCAGCCACCATAACAAAACCATCAGCAGCGGGATAGACAGCGCTGTCGACAGCAGCACATAGCTCGCGACGGCCGCTGGCGCGCGCTGGTATTGCTCGGCCAGCAGGTAGCTGAACACGGCCGCCGGCATGGCCGCCTGTAACAACAGCACTTGGCGTGCGATGCCGTCGAGACCGCAAAGCCAGCAGGCCAGCAGGCCGCCGCCAAGACCCGTGGCATAGCGCAGGCCGGTCAGTGCCCAGCCACTGCGCTGGTTACTGCTGCCGATGACCGCCAGCGAGGCACCAAGCGCCAGCAGCATCAGCGGGATGGCGGTATTGCCCAGCAGTTTTGCCGTCTGCTGCAGCCAGTCGGGCAGCGCAGTGCCGGTCCCGAGCAACAGCAGCGATGCGGTCATGGCCAGCACCAGCGGTGAACGCAGGGTGCGGCCGGCAGAAAACGCCCGGTCCAGCGTGCTGATGCCGAGCGTGAAATGCAGCAGGGTCGACAGCGTGAAAAACACCAGTGACAGCGCCAGCCCTTGCTCGCCGAAGGCAAACAGCGACAGCGACAGCCCCATGTTGCCATGGTTGCCGAACACCAGCGGCGACAGGTAATCCCGCCACGGCCAGCGCAGCAGGCGCAGCGCGCAGTAAGCCAGGACGGCAGCGCAGGCGATTGCGGCCAGCGCGGCGGCAGCGAAACCTGCCAGTGCGTCCGCACGCATGCCGAGGCCGGGGATGGTGGCGAGGATGAGGCAGGGTGAGCCGATGTCGGTCACCAGCTGCGCCACCTGGCGCGTATCGAGCTGGCGCCCGCTGCGCGACCACAGCCAGCCGGCCAGCACGCAGAGAAACACCGGCGCGAGGATGGCGAGGATCTGCAACAGCATGGCGGGCACCCAGCAGGTCGGGCAACGGGTGCCGGATTCTAGCAGCACCCGCCAGCCGGCAGGGGATTACAGCTTCAGGGCCAGCCGGTGCTCACGCGTGAGGGCATAGTTTTCCTCGCCGAGCAGGTCGATGCCGCAGCTCAGGTTGCTGATCCAGTCGAGGAAGCGGTTCACCATCGCCTTGCCCTTGAACGGCCGGCCGTGCTGCGGGACGATCATCTCGACGTCGAGTTCGCGCACCATGTCGGCCCACAGGCGACAGGCCTTGCGCGAGCACATGTAGCGCTCATGGAATCCCTGCATCGACGGGATGTGAGCCTCGAAGTTCTCGACCGCCTGTTCCGGCGAGGCATCCACCAATGATGCGCCCATGTCACCCGAAAACAGGATGCGGCTTTTCACGTCGTAGAAATGCAGGTTGCCGACCGAGTGCAGGAAGTGCGCCGGCAGGATCAGTATGTTGCTGTCGCCGAGTTCGATGACACTGCCCTTGTCCGGCACGGCTATGATGCGGTCTTCCAGTTTCTGGCCGTTCAGGTCATTGAGGTAGGACGCGCCGAGGTGCGGCAAGAAGCGCGACCACAGCCTGGAAACCACCACCTGCGCCTGTGTCTGCATCATCCAGCGCCCCAGCGAGGCGATGATGTCCGGATCCTGGTGCGAGGCGAAAATATAGTCGAGTTTCTGCACCGGCATGTGCTTGCCGATTTCCAGCGTCAGCGGGGCATAGGTGAGGTCACCGCCCGGGTCGATGGTGGCACCGTGCTTGCCATCGAGGATGAGGAACTGGTTTGCCTGGATGCCGGAGCCGCGCACGAGGTCGCTGAACACGATGCATTTGTGATGGTTGTCGTCATAGAGCATGTGGGCTTTGCTAGCCAATACCATGGTGTGATTCCTGTCAGCATTGTTGTCGGAAACGGCTGCAGTCTAGTCAGGCAGGTCCGTGCTTGTGTTGACTTGTGTCAGCGCTTGCCCGAGCCTGTGGACATTACCTAATGACGGTTGTGGACTGATGAAAATCCAGCAGCTCGATATTCCCGCCGTGCTGGCCAGCCTCAGCAGCAGTGTGGACGGGCTTTCAGCCAACGAGGCGGAGCGCCGCTTGCGTGAGTGTGGCGAGAACCGGGTGCAGGGCATCCGGCGTGAGCCGTGGTGGTTGCGTTTCTTGCGCGAACTCACGCATTTTTTTGCGATCATCATGTGGCTCGCCGCTGCACTGGCGTTCTTTGCCGACTGGCATGCGCCGCATGAGGGCATGGCGAAGGTCGGCTACGCGATCATCGCCGTCATCATCATCAGCGCGATTTTCTCGTTCTGGCAGGAATACCGCGTGGAGCGGGCACTGGATGCCTTGCAGCAGTTGCTGCCCGACATGGCCAATGTGTTGCGCGATGGTCTTTCCACCAGCCTGCCGGTGGAGCAGCTGGTGCCAGGCGATGTGATATTGCTGGAGCAGGGCGACAACATCCCCGCCGATTGCCGCGTGCTGGAAGCCTTTGCCTTTGGCGTGAACAACGCGACGCTCACCGGCGAATCGCTGGTGCAGTTGCGGCAGGCTGCAGCGTGCCAGACAGAGCGCTTGCTGGATGCGGACAACATCCTGCTGGCTGGCACCACCGTCGCGGCCGGGCAGGGGCGCGCTGTGGTTTTCGCTGCCGGCATGCAAACTGAATTTGGCCGCATCGCCCACCTCACCGACACCAGTGGCGACGAAGTGTCGCCATTGCGGCGCGAGATTGCCCACCTGAGCCGGATGATTGCGGGTGTGGCGATTTCGCTCGGCCTGCTGTTCTTTGTGGTGGGCCGCTGGCTGGGCGTGCCGCTGTGGCAGGATCTGCTGTTTGCCATCGGCATCATTGTGGCAATGGTGCCGGAAGGCCTGTTGCCGACACTGACCCTTGCCCTGGTGCTGGCGGCGCAGCGCATGGTGAAACGCAAGGTGCTGATCCGCCACCTGCCGGCCATCGAGACGCTCGGT
>ERZ1645187.2774-NODE-2774-length-15196-cov-6.857605_pt1 | contig 15196 bp, 15 predicted proteins | sample MGYA00575352_ERZ1645187 | MGnify/ENA primary metagenome ERZ1645187 (study PRJEB40837, sample SAMN11349314) | freshwater sediment metagenome | isolation source: river sediment | host: Sediment | place: India: Wazaribad , New Delhi | collected 2017-02-21 ...
CGCGGAAGATCTGGACGGCGGTTTCGGAAAGTTCGTCGGAAACGAGAACGCGGGGTGCCATATGGGTATCCTCGGGATGCGTTTTCAAATGGGGCGGGGGGCGGCCCCCACCCGGATGTCATGCAGGATCAGCCCCGCTCAGGCCGCGACGGCCTGCGCCGTGATCTCGGCGTTGAAGGCATATTCGATCCAGGGCATCAGCGCCGCCACATCGGCGGTTTCCACCGTGGCGCCGCACCAGATCCGCAGGCCGGGAGGCGCGTCGCGATAGGCGCCCGCGTCCAGCGCGACGCCCTCTTTCTCCAGCCGCTTGGCGACCGCCTTGGCAAAGGCCGCGCCATCGGTGATGCGGGGATCGGTGAACTTCAGGCAGACCGAGGTGCAGCTGGCCGTGGCCGGATCGACCGCCAGATTGGCGATCCAGTCGCGCTTGGCGATGAAATCGGTGATCGCCTTGGCGTTGGCCTCGGACCGGGCGATCAGACCCTTCAGCCCGCCGATGGATTTGGCCCATTTCAGCGCGACCAGATAATCCTCGACACACAGCATCGAGGGGGTGTTGATCGTCTCGCCCTGGAAAATGCCTTCGATCAGCTTGCCGCCCTTGGTCATGCGGAAGATCTTGGGCATCGGCCAGGCGGGGGTATGGCTTTCCAGCCGCTCGACCGCGCGGGGGCTGAGGATCAGAACGCCGTGCCCGCCCTCGCCGCCCAGCACTTTCTGCCAGCTGAAGGTGGTCACATCCAGCTTGTCCCACGGCAGGTCCATGGCGAAGGCGGCGCTGGTCGCGTCGCAGATGGTCAGGCCGGCGCGGTCGGCGGGGATCTTGTCGCCATTCGGCACCCGTACGCCCGAGGTCGTGCCGTTCCAGGTGAAGACCACGTCACGATCAAAATCGACGGTGGCGAAATCGACGATCTCGCCATAGGCGGCCTTTTGCACCTTGGCATCCAGCTTCAGCTGCTTGACCACATCGGTCACCCAGCCTTCGCCGAAGGATTCCCATGCCAGCATTTCCACCGGACGTGCGCCCAACAGCGACCACATCGCCATCTCGACGGCCCCGGTGTCCGAGGCGGGGACAATACCAATGCGGTAATCGGCCGGCACGCCCAGAATTTCACGGGTGAGGTCGATGGCCTCTTTCAATTTGGCTTTGCCCACGGAGGCACGATGCGAGCGGCCCAGCGGCGCGTCAGCAAGCATGTCCAGAGAAAAGCCGGGGAGTTTGGCGCAGGGGCCAGACGAAAAGCGCGGATTTGCCGGGCGCTTTGCCGGGGCGATCAAGTCAGCCATGGTATCCTTCCAGATAAACGCCCCTCGGTGGGGAGGGGTTTCCCACTGACCGGCTTAAAGGTCTGATCCGGGGTGGCGCAAGACGTAAAATTGCCGTAGAGCGCCGCTTGAGATGCATTTTGCGACGCGTCGCTCCACTATAGGAAACTTTTGGCGAGTCGGGTGGCGGGCACGATGAGGCAGGCGCGAATCCTGAGGCGGTTGATCCGTGGGCCGTTCACCGGCCTTTCGATTGATTCCGCCCGCCTTGCCCGGACCATGGCCCTGCCTGAGGCCCGTATGCGTTACGCAATTCTGTTCACGCCGCGCTCGGGCTCCAGCTGGTTGACCGATATCTGCATGCGCAGCACCGGCTTCGGCCGCCCGGACGAGGCCTTCAATCCGGCGATGTTGCCCAATATGGCGCGGGCGATGGATGCCGACACGCTGGACCGCTATTGCGCGGCGCTGCTGCGGCGGCGCAACCGCGACGGCGTTTTCGGGGTCGAAGTGACGCCGTTTCACCTGCTGGCGGTGTTTCGCGGCGCGGGTGGCTTTCTGCAGCGGATCCGCCCGCAGCATCTGTTCTGGCTGATCCGCGAGGATATTCTGGCACAGGCAGTCTCTGTCAGCCGGATGCAGCAGACGCGGGTGGCGCATCGGGTGCCGGGGGCGGGGCAAGCCGCCGCGCCCTTCCGGTATCGTCCGCTGGCGATCCGCCTCGCGCTGCTGCGGCTGGAGGCCTCGGAAATCTGGGCCGAACGGATGTTTGCCCGCCGCGGTCTTGCCCCGCACCGCCTCAGCTATGAGACCATGATGGCGGCAGGCGCCGAACGGATGCTGGCGCATCTGGCGTCGGTCATGGGCCGACCGGCCCCCGATGCCGCCCCCGAGCCCCGCCATGAGAAACTGGGCGATGCGCTGAACGGCGAATATGCCGCGCGTTTCGCCGCCGATCACCCGCGGCTGATGGCCCGCCTTGCCGCCCGGCGGCAGGCGCGCGTCGCCGCCGCGCGCCGATGGACCGAGGAGCCCACATGACCCATCCCCATATCGTCACCCTGCTGACCGATCCCGCCCGGCCGGTCCTGGAAACCGCGCTGGTCGAATCGCTGCGCAACGCCTGGGGCGGCGGTGAAGCGCGCTGGCTGGATCTGGGCATCGCGGCCGAGTTCGGCGTGGCCGAGGTGCCCGAAAACCGCTGGCAGGTCTGGCAGGATTTGCAGGGCATGGGCATCGACATGGCGGTGCAGCCGGCCGAGGGGCGGCGCAAGCGCCTGCTGCTGGCCGATATGGACAGCACCATGATCCGGCAGGAATGCATCGACGAGTTGGCCGCGCTGGCTGGCGTGGGCGAACATGTCGCCGCGATCACCGCCCGGGCGATGAATGGCGAGCTGGATTTCGAGGCGGCGCTGAACGAGCGCGTGGGCCTGCTGCGCGACCTGCCTGAGGAGGTCATTACCCGGGTCTGGCAAGAGCGGATCACCTTCATGCCCGGGGGGCATCTGCTGGTGGCGACGATGCGCGCGCATGGCGCCTATGCGGCGCTGGTCTCGGGCGGGTTCACGTCCTTCACCGAAAAGGTTGCGCAGGCGCTGGGCTTTGACGAACACCGCGCCAATACCTTGCTGGCCGAGGGGGGCAAGCTGACCGGGCAGGTGGCGCGGCCGATCCTTGGCAAGCAGGCCAAGCTGGACTCGCTTCTGGATCTGTCGACGCGGCTGGGGATCGACCCGGCGCAGGCGATTGCTGTGGGCGATGGCGCAAACGATCTGGCGATGCTGCATCGCGCGGGGATGGGCGTTGCGCTGCATGCCAAGCCCTCGGTCGCGGCTGAGTGTGATCTGCGGGTGAACCATGGCGATCTGACGGCGCTGCTTTATCTGCAAGGCTATGCCCGCAGTGACTTTGCCGCCTGAGGCTTTACATCCGACCCCTCGCGCGGGATGAAGACCAACCATGTTCGAGCTGGCCACCCATCTTGCCCTGTTCCTGATCCTCGCGGCCTTTGTCGCGGGGTTTGTCGATTCGATCGCGGGGGGCGGCGGGCTGATAACCGTGCCTGCATTGCTGCTGGCGGGGGCCGACCCGGTGGTGGTGCTGGGCACCAACAAATTGCAAGGCACCTTCGGGTCCGGCACGGCAACGCTGGCCTATGCGCGGGCCGGACATGTGCGGCTGCGCGATCAGGCCGGGATGGCGCTTGTCAGCGTGATCGCGGGCGGGGTGGGGGCGCTGTTTGCCGCCGCAATCCCGGCCGATGTTCTGCGGCTGGTGATGCCGGTGATCCTTGTCGCGGTGGCGGCGTTCTTTGCGCTGAAACCGGGTATCAGCGATGCCGACCGGGTAGAGCGCATGCGGCCTGCGGTGTTCACCTTTACCATCGTGCCACTGATTGCGGCCTATGACGGATTTTTCGGCCCCGGCACCGGGGCGTTCTTCATGCTGGGCTTTGTGATGCTGGCGGGCTTTGGCCTGTTGCGCGCCACGGCCCATACCAAGCTGCTGAACTTCGGCTCCAACATCGGCAGCCTGGCGGTCTTTGCTGCCACCGGCTCGATCTGGTGGGTGACCGGGTTTGCGATGGCGCTTGGACAGACAGCAGGGGCGGCGCTGGGCGCGCGGCTGGCGATGCGGGTGGGCGCGCGTCTGATCAAGCCGCTGTTGGTCGTCACCTCAACCGCGATGGCCGCGCGGTTGATCTGGCAGATGCTTTAACTCTTGCCCCAATCCGCGCCCATCATCTCGCGCAGGCGCGAGGCCGTGCGCTCGAATTCAAAGGCGCCGGTCCCTTCGACGTAAAGCCGCTCGGGCACATCGGCGGCCGAGCAGATCAGCCGCACCCGCGCCTCATACAGCGCATCAATCAGGGTGACAAACCGCTTGGCCTCATTGTAGTTCGAGGCCGACAGCAGCGGGACATCTTCAAGGATCAGCACCCGCAGCGCCCCGGCAATCGCCAGATAATCGGCCGGACCCAAGGGCTTGCCACAAAGATCCCAGAACTCGGCCCGGCCGACGCCATTGGCGAAATGCGGGACAATGGTCTCACGCCCGTTCACCGGCAGGGTCAGGGCTGTGCCGACCGCGCCCCCGGTAAGGTCGGTCCAGATCGCCTCGATCTGCGCGGCGGATCGCCCGGCAGGGTGAAAATAGACCTGCGCGCCCTCCAGCCGGTGCTGGCGATAGTCGTTGGGGCTTTCAAGTTCCTGCACTGTCATGCGGTCCCGCAGCAGGGCGATGAAGGGCAGGAACAACGCGCGGTTCAGGCCGTTCTTGTAGAGATCCTCGGGCATGCGGTTCGATGTGGTGACGACCACCACGCCCCGCTCGAACAGCATCTGGAAAAGACGGCCGACGATCATCGCATCCGTGATGTCGGTGATCTGCATCTCGTCAAAAGCCAGCAGGCGCACTTCGGCTGCGACCTTTTCGGCCACGGGGCGCAGCGCATCATCCACGCCCTGCTTGCGGGCCTCGTGCATGCCGTGATGGATTTCCTGCATGAAGGCATGAAAATGCACCCGGCGCTTGGCGGCGATGTCAGTCGCCTCGATGAACAGGTCCATCAGCATCGACTTGCCGCGCCCCACGCCCCCCCAGAGATACAACCCTTTTGGCGTCGGCGCCGGGCGCGCGAAGAAACCCGCAAACAGCCCGGTTCGGCGAGCCGGGTTGGCCTCAAGCCAGGTGCGGATTGTCTCAAGCGCCGGCAGCACGGCGTGCTGCGCCGGGTCCGGGCGCAGACTGCCCGCCGCCACGCGGGACTCGTAAATCTCGGTCAGGGTGTTTCGCATGCCTTTGTATACCGTTTTCGCGCGGCGTGGAAAAGCCCGCGCCTTGCGGGAAAGAGCTTTCCCGTTCAGCCCTCATGCGGCACAAGGGACCGGGAAGGAGACTGCCATGAAAGACACCCGCGCCCCGCGCCTTTGCGTGCTGATCGACGCCGATAATGTGCCATCAAGCTATGCCGAGGCGATTTTTGAGGAAATCGCCGGCATGGGCGAGGCCTCGGTGCGGCGCATTTATGGCGACTGGTCTGCGCAGCGGCTGGGCGGCTGGGCGCGTAAGGTGGCCAAGCTGGGCATGGTGGCCGACCAGCAGTTTTCCAATACCAAGGGCAAGAACGCCTCGGATATCGGTCTGGTGATCGCGGCGATGGATTTCCTGCATTCGGGCCTGTTTGACGGCTTTGTTCTGGTCTCGTCGGACAGTGATTTCACCCGCCTGGCGGCGCGTATCCGCGAGCAGGGACTGGATGTATATGGCATCGGCGAGAAGAAGACGCCTGAGGCGTTCCGCAATGCCTGCAAGCGTTTCATCTATGTCGAGAACCTGTCGGGCGATGACGCCGAGGAGGCTGTCGAGGTGCGCCCCGACCAGCCCGCACCCGAGCCGCGCAGCCCGGCAAGGCGCGAGAAGGAGCCGCCCCTGAAAGCCGCGCCCTTCATCGCCCATGCCATGCGCGCCATCGACCCGGAGGGCGAGTGGTATTCGCTGGGGCAGATCGGCCAGTATATCACCCAGGCCAACCCGGATTTCGACACCCGGACTTACGGCAGCCAGAAGCTGTCGGACCTCATCCGCAAGCTGAACTCGCGGTTCGAGGTGAAGCCCGGGCCGGGTGGCCAGTTGCTGGCACGCGATCTTTCCTGAGGCCGACAGTTGAGGGGGCGCTGCCCCCCGTCCCTGCGGGACGCCCCCCGGGATATTTGGGCCTGAATGATGTGGGCGGGGGTCTTGCATGTTGGCTGGCTGCGTGAAAGCGTGGCCGCGAACCAGAGCCCGCCATGCTGCCGATCCTTCTCAAGACCTTGCCCTTTTTCGCGCTGATCGGCCTCGGTTACGGGGCCGGAAGGGCGCGCATGTTCCCGCCCGAGGCGGTGGGCTGGCTGACGAAGTTCGTTTTCTACTTTGCTCTGTCGGCGATGCTGTTCCGCCTTGCGGCCCGGCTGGAGTTGGCGGCGATCTTTGAGCCCGGTTTCGTGCTGGCCTATACCTTGGCCTCGCTGCTGCTTTACGCCGCTGTGATGGCGGTGGCTCTGCTGCGCGGGCGCGGGATCGAGGAGGCGGCGGTCGAGGCACAATGCGCACAATCGGGCAATACCGGCTTTCTGGGCGTGCCGATGCTGGTGGTGTTGCTGGGGCCGGCTGCGGCTGGCCCGGTGCTGATGGTGCTGACGGTCGACATGGTGGTGTTTTCATCGCTGATCACGTTGATCATAACCGGGGCCCGCAGTGGCCGCATGTCGCCCGCCACCATCGGCCAGCTGGGCGCGGGGCTGGTGCGCAATCCGATGGTGGTTTCAATCCTGGCGGGGCTGCTCTGGTCGGCATCGGGATGGCCGTTGCCTGCGCCCGTGGACGAGTTTCTGGCGATTCTGGGTGCGGCTGCGACGCCGGGGGCGTTGTTTGCCATCGGCGCCTCGCTGGCGGGGCGGGGTTTGGTGCGCCTTGGCGATGCGGTTTGGCTGAGTTTTGCCAAGCTGGTGCTGCACCCGGCCCTGGTGGCGGCCTTTGCGCTGGGGCTTTTTGCTGTGCCCTATCAGCAGGCCGGGGTGATGATCGCCACCGCGAGTCTTCCTGTCGCCGGCAATGTCTATATTCTGGCCCAGCATTACGGGGTGGCGCCACAACGCGTCTCGACGGCCATTCTTGTGTCAACACTTGTCTCGATCCTCAGCGTGACAGCCGTCATCGCCTGGATCACTGCAACCGGAGGAACTCCATGAAAACCGTGTCCGAATCGCGTGCCTTTGGGGGTGTGCAGGGCGTTTATTCGCATCCGTCCGAGGTTTGCGGGGCCGAGATGACCTTCGGGCTCTACCTGCCGCCGGCCGCCGCGTTCGGGCCGGTGCCGGTGCTGTGGTATCTGTCGGGGCTGACTTGCACGCATGAGAATGCGATGGTGAAGGCCGGGGCGCAGGCCTGGGCGGCCGAGGCCGGCATTGCGCTGGTGTTCCCCGACACCTCGCCGCGGGGCGAGGGGGTGGCCGATGATGCAGCCTATGATCTGGGGCAGGGCGCGGGCTTTTATGTCAATGCGACCGAGGCTCCCTGGGCGCCGCATTTCCGCATGTGGGACTATGTGGCGGAAGAACTGCCGCGCGTGGTCTTCAACGCCTTCGCGCTGGATGAAGAGCGGCAGGCGATCACCGGCCATTCGATGGGAGGGCACGGGGCGCTGACGCTGGCGATGCGGCTGGAGGGCCGGTATCGCTCGGTCTCGGCCTTTGCGCCGATCGCCAATCCCACCGCCAGCGACTGGGGGCGCAAGCAGTTTGCGGCCTATCTGGGGGCGGATGAAGCCGCGTGGGAGGCGCATGACGCCTCGATTCTGATGCGGGGGCGTGGCTTTGCCGGGCCAGTGCTGATCGATCAGGGGACCGAGGACAAGTTCATAGACCTTCTGCGCCCCGAGGCGCTGGCCGAGGCCATGGCAGCGCGGCGCCAGCCGGGCAGCTTCCGCATGCAGCAGGGCTATGACCACAGCTATTTCTTTGTATCGAGCTTCATGGCGGATCACATCGCCTTCCATGCCGAGGCGCTGCACCGCGACTGAGCGCCGGCGCACGCGGAAGGGGTGTGGTATTGCCGATATCGGAAAACCAGCCGTTGCGGGCGGCGCTGTTCGCCCTTGGCGGGGCGGCGGTGTTTTCCGTCAATGACGTGGCGATCAAGCTGCTGTCGGGCGGCTATGCGCTTCATCAGGTGATCCTGATCCGGTCGATGATCTCGCTGTGTGTGACCATGGCGGTGATCGTCGTCTCGCGTGGCGGGTTTGCGCAGTTGCTGACCCGCCGTGTCGGCCCGCATGCGGTGCGCGTCAGCTGCATCCTGATGGCCAATGTCACCTATTTTCTGGGACTGGCGGTCCTGCCGCTGGCCGATGCGGTGGCGGTGGCCTTTGTCGCGCCGCTGATCCTGACCGCGCTGTCGGGGATCATGCTGGGTGAACCGGTCGGCTGGCGGCGGTGGGCGGCGGTGGCGGTGGGCATGCTGGGCGTGGTGGTCATGCTGCGGCCAGGGCTGGGGGTGTTTCAGCCGGCGGCGCTGCTGGTTGCCGGCTCGGCGGTGTTTTACGCCATGGGCCATGTGATGACCCGAAGGATGCGCGACACGGAAAGTTCGGTCACGCTGAATTTCTGGGTGCAGATCGGCTTTGTGGTGATCTCGCTGGCGATGGGGCTGAGTGTTGGCGATGGACACCTGGCCGGTGAGGGCATGTTGGCCTTTCTGTTCCGGCCCTGGGTCTGGCCTCCGTCCCAGGACTGGCCGGTGCTGCTGGCGACGGGGCTTTCGGTCGGGATCGGTGGGTTGCTGATGGCGCAGGCCTATCGGAGCGGGGCGGCGGCGATGGTGGCCCCGTTTGAATACGCAGGGATGCCCATGGCGATCCTTTGGGGTTTGCTGTTTTTTGGCACGGTGCCGGATACGGTTTCGGCGGTGGGGATTGCGCTGATCTGCGGTGCCGGGCTCTATACCATCCGGCGCGAATGGGCGCTGAGGAGGCGGAATGGCAATTGAGGCGGTGGTGTTCGACATCGGCAATGTGCTGGTGGGGTGGCAGCCAGAGCGATTTTATGACCGGGTGATCGGGCCCGCGCGGCGAAAGGCGCTGTTTGCCGCGGTGGATCTGGACGGGATGAACCTGCGGGTCGATGGTGGCGCGCCGTGGCGCGAGACAGTCGCGGCGGTGGCCGAGGCGCATCCTGACTGGGCGGCCGAGGTGCAGCTGTGGCATGATCGCTGGGACGAGATGTTTTCGCCGGTGATCGACCAGTCCGTCCGCACGCTTCGGGCGCTGCGGGCGCGGGGCGTGCCGGTGCTGGCGCTGACCAATTTCGGGCGCGAGACCTTTGCCTTTGCCAAGGGGCGCCACGACTTTCTGAACGAATTCGACCGGGTGTTCGCCTCGGGTCATCTGGGCCTGTTGAAGCCCGATCCCGCGATCTATGCGGTGGTGGAGGCGGCTGGGCATGCGCCAGAGGCGCTGCTGTTCGCCGATGACCGCGCCGACAACATCGCCGCCGCCGCTGCGCGGGGCTGGCATACGCATCATTTCACCGACCCCGCCGGCTGGGCGCGGCGATTGGTGGCTGAAGGATTGTTGACCGAACAGGAGGCAGGTCTGTGAATATCGAGATTGTTCCCGCCGAGGCGGAAAAGCTGTTGAGCTGGCAGGGATTGACCGAGGCCTTCGTCGCAGGCCATGCCTTGCCGCGCGCCGAGATCGGTGACCTGTTCCTCTATCGCGGCGCGGATACGATGTTGGACAGGGCGGCCTGGATTGATGGCTTGGGTGCCTTGGTCAAGGTCGCCAACGTCGTGCCGGGCAACGCAGGGCGCGGCCTGCCGACCATTCATGGCGCGGTGAACCTGTTTGACGACGTGACCGGCGATCTGCGGGCGCTGGTGGACTTTCAGCTGGTGACCAAGTGGAAAACGGCGGGCGACAGCCTGCTGGCCGCCAGCCGGCTTGCCCGGCCCGAGTCGCGCAATTTCCTGATTGTCGGGGCAGGGGCGGTGGCGCGCTCGATGATCGACGCCTATCGCAGCCTTTGGCCGGATGCGCAGTTTACCGTCTGGGCGCGCAAGCGCGAAGCGGCGGCTGAAATGGGCGTGGGCGTCGCCGAGGATCTGGAGGCCGCCGTGCGCGCCGCCGATGTGATCTGCTCGGCCACGATGGCCACCAGCCCGGTGATCCGGGGTGAATGGCTGCAGCCGGGGCAGCATCTGGACCTGATCGGTGCCTATCGGCCGGATATGCGCGAGGTGGACGACACCGCGATGTCCCGCGCCGCGATCTTTGTCGACAGCCGCGCGACCACCATCCACCACATTGGCGAGATCATGGCGCCGATCGCCTCGGGTGCGATCACTGAAAGCGATATCCGCGCGGATTTCTATGATATCAAGGCCGGGCTCTACCGCCGCGACAGCGCCGATCAGATCACCATCGCCAAGAACGGCGGCGGCGCGCATCTGGACCTGATGACCGCGGATTATATCCGCCGGGCATGGGCAAACCGCTGAGAGGGATTGTCGGGAAATTGGTCGGAGCGAGAGGATTCGAACCTCCGACCCCCTGCTCCCGAAGCAGGTGCGCTACCAGGCTGCGCTACGCTCCGACCGTGGGAGGCGGGTTAAACGACGGGGCGGGGAATTGCAAGGGGCTGCGATCCGAAATCTTGCGCAGGCGCACAGAGTGTTCAGGCAGAGCGTTCAGGCCGCTGACCGCGCGGGCCGGATCAGGATCGCAATACCCGCAGCGATGATGACCGCCATGCCCAACGTCATGCGCGGTGTCAGCGCCTCGTCAAAGAACATCGCGCCATAAAAGGCCGCCCACAGGATCTGCGAATACTGCATGGGCGAAACGACGATCGAAGGGGCGCGGGCAAAGGCTGCGATCAGCAGCCCCATGCCCGTGACCATGCCGAGGGCCATCAGCGCCGTGGCGCCGGTCTGCACCGCATCGACCGGCTGACCCATCACCAGCATCACCGGGGCCAGCACCGCAACCTGCCCCATCATCGGCCAGATCTGCATGACAAAGCCGCGCTCGGCCCGCCCCACCTTGCGGATGATGATGAAATTGGTGGCCGAGGCCAGTGCGGCCCCCGCCGCGGCGAAATGGCCGGTGGTCAGGGTATCGGCCCCCGGATCGAGGGCATAGACCACGCCGCCAAAGCCAACCGCCACCGCCGTGCCGCGCCACGCGTCGATCGTCTCGTTCAGCAGCGGCCAGGCCAGAAGCGTGATGATCAGCGGCATCGTGAAGAAAATCGCATAGCAGGTGGCCAGCGGCAGGTTGGCAAAGGCATAGACGCCCAACACGTTGCTGGTCAGGATCACCGCCACCCGCAGCGCCATGATCCAGGGGTGGCGTGGCCGCATCGCGCCGCGGTCTCCCTGCCAGCGCGCCATCAGCCACAAGGCGGGCAGGCTGAAGGCGCCAGCCATGAACAAGACTTGCGCAGCAGGCAACCCCGCGCCCGCAACCTTGGTCATCACGTCATAGAAGGAAAAGGCCGCAAAGGCCCCCAGCCCCAGAAGGGCACCGGTCAGATTGGCTGGCAAGGGCATGATCGTCCGGCGGGCTGGGAAAGGAAGGGGGGCGCGAGATGCGCCCCTTGATCGTCAGAGGCTGGCGTCCAGTGCGGCCAGGATCGCATCGCCCATACCCGAGGTCGAAACCGGCTTGCCACCCTCGGGGCCCATCAGGTCGGCGGTGCGGACGCCATCGGCAAGCACCTTTTCCACGGCTTTTTCGATCCGGGTCGCCTCAGTGCCCATGTCAAAGCTGTAACGCAGCGCCATCGCAAACGACAGGATGCAGGCGATCGGATTGGCCTTGCCCTGACCGGCAATATCGGGGGCCGAGCCGTGGACGGGCTCATACAGGGCTTTCGGGCGGCCATTGGCCATGGGTGCGCCAAGGCTGGCCGAGGGCAGCATCCCGAGCGAGCCGGTCAACATTGCCGCGGCATCCGACAGCAGGTCGCCGAACAGGTTGTCGGTCACGATCACGTCGAACTGCTTGGGCCAGCGGCACAGCTGCATCGCACCGGCATCGGCATACATATGCGACAGCGCGACGTCCGGATATTCCTTGTCGTGGACATCCTGCACAACCTCGCGCCAGAGGATGCCGGATTCCATCACATTGGCCTTCTCCATCGAGCAGACCTTGTTGCCCCGCTTGCGGGCCAGCTCGAAGGCCGAGCGCGCCACGCGGGCGATCTCGGATTCGGTGTAACGCTGGGTGTTGATGCCAACCCGCTCATTTCCCTCGGTGAAGATGCCGCGGGGCTCGCCGAAATAGACGCCCGAGGTCAGCTCGCGCACGATCATGATGTCGAGGCCGGCCACCACGTCGCGCTTGAGGCTGGAAAAATCGGCCAGCGCGTCAAAGCACTGCGCGGGGCGCAGGTTCGAGAACAGGTCCATCTCCTTGCGCAGGCGCAGCAACCCGCGCTCGGGCTTCACGGCGAAGGGCAGGTTGTCGTATTTCGGGCCGCCCACGGCGCCCAGCAGCACGGCGTCGACTTCCTGCGCCTTGGCCATGGTGTCGTCATGCAGCGGCGTGCCATGTTTGTCATAGGCGCAGCCGCCGACCAGATCCTCGGACACGTCGAAAGCGATGCCGCGCTTGGCCTCAAGCCAGCCGATGATGCGTTTCACCTCGGCCATGACTTCGGGGCCGATGCCGTCACCGGCGAGGATCAGAAGGGAGGGATTGGCCATGGGGCGCTCCTGCGAAATGGGTCGCGGGTGGCGTAGCTTGACGTGCGGGCAGGGTCAAGGATTTCAGGGGCTTTGCGGGGCGGCAAGCGCAAGATCGACCCAGACCGGAAAGTGGGGCGAGGTGGCCGCCAGATCCTCCAGCAGCGGATCGCCCGCGCCCGGCCACATGACGCCGGCCGCCGTCACGTCAAGGCTGGCGGCGGGCAGGATGTAATCCACCCGCAACCCGCCGATGCCCGCGGCGAAATCCGCGGTGTCCAGCGCCGGATCGCCCTGATGCGCCGGTTCGGTGCGGCCATGGGCGCCGCGTGGGGCGGGATCTTGCAGGGCAGGGTGGGCCAGCAGCGTTGCCATCGCGCCGCGCGGCCCCTCGCCATCCGTCGGGTCGAGGTTGGACAGGCCGATAAGGACCAGGCTGTCCGGCGCGGGGTGGTCGGGCAGGGCGCCGTCCAGCAACTGCGCCCAAAGCAGCGCCTCGTCGCCCGCGCGGCGACCATTGCGATCCTCGGGTCCGTCAAAGACTGGCGGCGTGGCGGCCCATGCGGCCAAGGTGATCTGCCTGCCATCGGGCAAGGTCAGCGGCACCAGCCAATGTCCGGTGGTCGACAGGCGCTGGATGTCGCGGGCGGGATCATCGACCGGCATGTGGTTTTCCGGCAGATCGGCCCAGAGCAGCCCCGACAGATCGCGCGCCGGGCCAAGCGGCAGGCGTGACAGCAGCAGCATCCCTGCCTGCCCCGGAAAGCGACCGTAACCTTGGGCATCGCGTGCCTCGCCCAGCCGGCCATTGCGGTCAAGGTCGCGGCCCGTAGGGATACCGGTGTTTGGCGCAAGCGCAAGGCGGTGTGGATAGTCGATCCCGGATGCCGCCAGCGCGATCGCAAACTCGGTCGCCGCCACGCCCAGCACGTCATGGTCAAAGCCGGTCAGCAGCAGCACGTCCGCATCCAGCCGGGTGATGACCCGCAACGCTGCGGTGATCTGCGGATCATCCCCCGCGGCGATATCCTGCAACAGCAGCCCCGGTCCCTTGCGCGACAGTGCTGCATCCCAGGTTGCCAGCCGCAGCGTCTCGGCGCCGGCGGGCGTGGCCAGCGCCAGCGCGAGGATCAGGCCGGATAGAAGCCGGTGGTTTCGGCCAAGCTGGAGATCCGGCGCTTTTCGCGGATCATCTCGGCGATCTTGCCCATGGCGATACCGCGCATGAACAGCGAGGCGGGAAGGAAGGCCCATGCCGTCATTGTCCAGATCAGGGTTTGCGGGGTGGTCATCGTCAGCGGCTCAAAGCCCTGCGCGCCGATCTTGACCACGGCGGGGATCACAAACGGCAGCAACAGGCCGAGCGCGATGTTCAACCGGGCATCGCGTTCCAGCCGCTGAACGACATCGCCGCCGGCGGTCGGGTCGAAGGTGGGCAGGTTGACCCAGACGTTGAAGGCACTTTCCCGCGCCGGCCAGCGTTGCAGCCGCAGCACGGAGACAAAGAACGCAAGCCCCAGCGCCGAAGTCAGATAGGCCACGCCCGCCGCGCTGCGCACAGCATGCACCTGCGCCTCGGATGCGCCGTCGGCCAGCATCAGCGTCGCCAGTCGCACCGGCGAATAGGGAAAATCAAGCGCCGCGCCGATCACCACCCCCAGCGCGCCCATCAGCGTGGACAGGGTAGAGGGGGCAAAGCGGCTTTGCTCGATCACGGTCAGGGCAAAGACCGTGGCAAACAGCATCAGGAACCGGATGCGGTTGAAGGGCGGCGCATCGCGAAACTCGACGAGGCCGGGATAGGTGGCGTTGTATTCGACAAAGGTCAGCACCCCGGCAAACAGCGCCATCAGTGCCACGACCTCGCGCCCGTCGGCGCCCTGCCCCGATAAGATCACCGAGGGGGTGGCGACCAGCACCATCACCAGAAATGCGCGCATAAGCGCACTGGTCAGCCGTGAGACCACTGCCTTGCCTTCCTCAATCCGGACGGCCCCGATGCTTTGCCGGTGCCTTTTCCCCATGATTTCCCGCGCAATGTGGCGGGCTGCCTCAATCCTGCCCAATTTGTGCCTTCTTTCGTTTGCCATCGCAAGGATTGACGCCAGAAGACAGGGTTAATGCGGCGAAAGCTGGGAGAAACTGTCGCCAGTTTGCATCAAATCAGGGCAAAAAAAGGCCGCCACGGGGGGGTAAACCCGTGGCGGCACAAGATGTTGTAAGGCGTCAGTCCTGGCTTATGCCCAGGGATGGACGACGCGGTTCTTTGCCTCGAAGGCGTCGATTGCCGAAACCTTCTCGAGAGTCAGGCCGATATCATCCAGCCCGTTCAGCAGGCAATGCTTGCGGAACGGATCAACCTCGAACGGGAAGGACTGGCCGTCCGAGGTAGTGACGGTCTGCGCCTCAAGGTCCACGGTCATGCGCGCATTCTCGCCCTTGCGCGCATCCTCCATCAACACATCCACCACCTCTTGCGGCATGACGATCGGCAGAATGCCGTTCTTGAAGCAGTTGTTGTAGAAGATATCGGCAAAGCTGGTCGAGATCACGCTGCGGATGCCAAAATCCGCCAGCGCCCAGGGCGCATGTTCGCGCGAAGAGCCGCAGCCGAAATTGTCGCCTGCCACCAGTATCTCGGCCTTGCGATAGGCCGGCTGGTTCAGCACGAAATCGGCGATCTCGTTGC
>ERZ1645187.2775-NODE-2775-length-15195-cov-6.609775_pt1 | contig 15195 bp, 18 predicted proteins | sample MGYA00575352_ERZ1645187 | MGnify/ENA primary metagenome ERZ1645187 (study PRJEB40837, sample SAMN11349314) | freshwater sediment metagenome | isolation source: river sediment | host: Sediment | place: India: Wazaribad , New Delhi | collected 2017-02-21 ...
CCGGCGGCGTCGGCTCCAGCGATCACGGCGGAACCGATATCGGAGCCGCCTACGGTTCGACCATCGTCGCCGCTCAGTCCGGAACGGTCGTTTTCGCCGGCGTAAACGGCGGCTACGGAAACTGCGTTATGATTGACACGGTGGACGGCTACCGGATCGTATACGGTCATCTGGCGTCTATCGGCGTCAGCAGCGGAAGCTGGGTATCCGCGGGACAGTCCGTGGGACTGGTCGGATCCACCGGATGGAGCACCGGCGCTCATCTCCACTTCGAGGTCAGATCCGGAGATTCGAAGATCAACGGACTGCAGTTCTACGGAAACGACATCCTGAGCAGGCTCAGCTACGCGCTGGATGCATAAGAATAAAAAGAAAAAGCCCTGATCCGGTACGATAATCGTACCGGATCAGGGCTTTCCTTTTGTCCGCGTCCTTACGGCAGATGCTGACGCCGCTGTGAATTTATTCTTCCGCGTCCAGATCCACCGAGTTCAGGATTTCCTTGAGCTCCGCAACTTCGTCCGCCGTAAGCGTGACGCCTTTTCTCATCTTTTCATGATTCGCGTCCCATTCGCGGATGTCATATTTCGGATCCCGTTCGTTCCAGCTTACGAGGTTAAGCTCCTTCTGCCAGCCGCCCGGGCCTTCCGATAACACGCCGATTTCCTTTACCACCTTAAATGAAAAAGCCATTTCTACTCCACCATTCCGTTGAATTTTCCGGTCGCCATCGCGTCGTCGAGTTCGTCAGAACCCCCTAATAGTTTGTCGCCGATAAAAATATACGGAACTGTCGTCTGACCGGTCATGTTCGTCAGTTCCTGTTTCTTCGCGTTATTTCCGTAGATATTGATCTCGTTATACGGGTAGCCTTTATCGTCAAGCAGCCGCTTCGCTTTTCTGCAAAACGGACAGTGAGGCCAGGTATATAAAGTTATGTGCTTCATTTTGTCTCGCCTTTCTATTAAAATAAATAGAGCCGGATATCGGTAAATCACAATCCTGCAGTCAAAGTTTACATTCCCGAAATATCTGTCCGTAAACAGAACACTCCGAGAGGGGTTCGGGTATCTATCCACTATACTGCACAGAATCGAGGAAAATCAATGCCTGAAACTTCCAATAACGTTCATATTTTAGACCACCCGCTGGCGAAACACAAGCTCACGCAGATGCGTGACAAGAATACCCCGCGCAGCGTCTTCAAGGCTCTGACCAACGAACTGTCCACAATGCTCGCCTACGAGGTGACGAAGGAATTCGAAACGGTAGACGTCGAGGTCGAAACGCCGCTGATGAAAACCGTGCAGCCGGAGCTTAAGGAACAGAAGCTCGCGGTAATCCCGATCCTCCGCGCCGGACTCGGCATGGTCGACGGCTTCACGTATCTGCTGCCTAACGCGATCGTCTCCCACATCGGTCTGTACCGCGATCCCGTGACGAAAAAACCCATCGAATACTTCCGCAAATTCCCGAAGGATATCGCGGAACGCGAGGTGATCATCGTGGACCCGATGCTCGCCACCGGAGGCTCGGCCATCGAAGCAATCAACATCATCAAGAGCGTGACCGACCAGCAGATCTATCTCGTCAATATCCTGGACGCGCCTGAAGGCATCAAAGCCGTTCAGGAAGCACACCCGGACGTCAAGCTGTATACGGTCGAAGTCGACGAAAAGCTCAACGACAACGCCTATATCCTGCCGGGTCTCGGCGATGCCGGCGACCGCCTGTTCGGTACCGAATGATCCTGCAGAATTGAAGCTGCCGTCATTTAAAAAATGAGAATCAGATAAACGGTAATTTTCTCTATTCTCCAGACCGTCTCCCGCGCCCCCAGCCGAAATCCGGCAGGGGGCGTTTGTTATAAAACGAATAAGCTTTCCCGCTTCGGGTACTGTCATCATGGAAATACTTATATTATAATTGTCAGAAAACATTACACGGGAGGTCAGCTATCTTGAACGAAGAAAAAAACATTCAGAATCTTCCTGAAAACGAACGCGTCAAAAAGCGTTACGGTCTGTTCACGGCGACGACGATGGTCGTCGGGATCGTCATCGGTTCAGGTATATTCTTTAAAAGCGACAATATCCTCGTAGCGACAGGCGGGAGCGTTCTTCTCGGCGTTATCCTGTTCTGCTTCGCCGCGATCGCCATCATATTCGGGAGTCTGTCCATCGCGGAGCTCGCATCGAGAACCTCGAAGCCCGGCGGACTGATGAACTATGCGGACGCGTTTCTGAGTCCGGCCGCAGGCTCCGCCTACGGCTGGTTCCAGACCTTCGTCTACATGCCTACGATCACATGCGTCCTTGCCTGGGTCTCGGGCATCTATACCTGCCAGCTCTTCGGGATCGAACCCGCGCTGGAGACGGCCATCGGCATCGGAACCTGCTGGATGCTGTTCTTCTTCGCGATGAACATTATCTCGGCCTCCGCTTCCGGATGGTTCCAGAACGCGGCGACCGTCATCAAGATCATTCCGCTTATCATCATCGGCTTCGCGGGAATCTCCTCGGGCAGCTTCGCCCAGACCTTCCAGCCGGTAAGCACCGCCAGCGCTTCGTCGTGGCTTCTTGCGATCCCCGCGGTGGCCTTCTCCTTCGACGGCTGGATCATCGCGACGTCCATCGCCCACGAGGTCCGGGACAGCAGGAAAAACCTGCCGAGAGCGCTCATTATAAGCCCGCTGATTATCCTCGTGCTGTACATCCTGTACTTTGTCGGGATCTGCGCGCTGATCGGACCCGATCAGGTGATCACAATGGGAGACGCGCACCTGGCGTACGCGGCCAATCTGATATTCAGCCCTGTCGGCGAGAAGGTCATCGGGGTGATTATCGTCATTTCGGTGGTCGGAGGGCTCAACGGTCTTACCATGGGCATGTCCCAGATGCCCTATTCCCTCGCGATCCGGAACATGATCCCGTTTTCGAAGCATCTCTCGAAAACCAGCGAGAAGTCCCACTTCCCGATCCATTCGGTCATCGCGTCCATCGTGATCACGATGCTGTGGATGGTGGTCCATTATCTGACCCAGAAGTTCACGGTTCTGTATAACTCGGATGTTTCCGAAATCGCCATTGTCGTCTCGTACCTGCTGTATCTGCCGCTGTACTGGAAGGTGTTTCAACTGGGGCGCGACAAAATTATCGGACCCTTCCGCGGAATCGTCTGCCCGATTTTCGCGGCAGTCGGTTCGGTCATCATCTTCTGCGGAGGACTGCAGAGCGCGCTGTTCATCTATTACATGATCTTCTGCATGATTTTCCTGTATTTCGGATGGCGCTATTACAAAAAGGTCACGGACAGGATCCCGCAGTAGCAAGTCACAGATATCAGAATTCGCAGCAAACAAAAAAGCCGGTTCGCGCCGGCTTTTTTGTTTGTCTGTTTATTCAGCTGATTTTACGCTGCTGCGCTGCAGCTCCGCAGTTTTAACCCCGTTATTTCGCACGCATTACTTCGATTTTGTATCCGTCGGGATCCTGCATAAAGTAGAAGTTCTTCTTCCCTTCGTCGATGCCCGACAGCGGTCTCGGATCGAGTCCCATGTCGTGATGGCGCTGCCACGAAGCTTCAAGATCCGGTACGGAGATCGCGAGATGGCCGTAGCCGTCTCCGAGGTCGTAGGGACCGTGACCGTAGTTGTAGGTCAGCTCCAGCTCGAAATTTTCGTCGTCATCCGACAGATAGATCAGATCGAACTTCTTGTCCGGCTTTTCCTTCTTTCGTGTGACGTGGAAGCCGAAGGCGTCTTCATAGAATTTTACCGAACGCTGAGCGTCTTCGACACGCAGCATCATATGGATCATCATGTAATTCTGCATAATTCCTCATTTCTTCGGGGCCGCAGCGCGGCTTTCCCGATACATCTCGTAGGTCCGGAAGCGCCGTCCCGCCTGATCGGACAGGAAATGGTTCATGATCTCAAGGATCCTGTCAAGCCTCTCGGAGGGCGCCTGTTCGGTTTTGAAATCGGAGATCGGTCTGAGAAGGAGTCTGCGCATCAGCACCGCCGTCTCCCGGTTGATCCGGTAGCGGTAGCCCTCCGCATCCTTCGCTGCGGTGATGCCTCCCTCCTCGATCCCGAAATACACGTCTCCGTTTCCTTCGGGAAGCTCGAGCTCCGGCCGGATCCCCGCCGCGTCCGCTATCTTAAGCTGGAAAGCCGCAGCAAGCAGCTCAGGCGAAGCCTCCGGCTCGTGGGCGAGATAAAACAGCAGGAATACGAGGATCTTCAGAACCTGGGGATCCCCCTGATTCTCATCGTAAAACGCCGATGTCAGCTCGAGCGGATAGCTTGCGAGCATCATCCGGTCCAGATCCTCGCTGATCGAATAAAACGAGTCGATCAGCGAAGCCTCCTGGATCCGGGCGAAGCTTTTGCCCGGCCAGTATACGAACTCGCTCCAGGCGAACAGACGGGTCGCCGCCGCCAGGTGCGAGCGCGGATTTCGCGCCCCCTTGACGATGGCCTGGATCTTCCCTTCCTCCTCGGTGAACAGCGTGACCATCCGGTCGCGGTCCTGAAACGGCCGTTCCGACAGCACGAGGGCTCTCGTTTTAACCGCAGGCATTATTTCTGTTCTTTATAGCCCAGCTCGCCCAGATCGAAGGGACGGTCGCGCCAGTTCTCACGGATCTTGACGAACAGCTGGAGATTCACCGGCTGTTTCAGGAAGAATTCGATATCCCTGCGCGCCTGGGAGCCGATACGCTTGAGCATGGATCCGCCCTTGCCGATCAGGATTCCCTTGTGAGTCTTGCGCTCGCAGTAAATCGTCGCTTCGATGTCGATCAGATCTTTGCCGGGACGTTCCTTCATCGAGTCGATTTCGACGGCGATTCCGTGGGGAACCTCGTCCTTGAGCAGCCGCAGGATCTTTTCGCGGATCAGCTCGGAGACGATAAAGCGCTCCGGCTGATCCATGAGCATATCTTCGGGAAAGTACTTCGGCCCTTCCGGAAGATGCTGCCGGACCACCGTAAGCAGCTCGTCGGTGCCGTCCCCTTTCGAGGCCGACAGCGGAATGATCGCCGTCCAGTCCGCGAGATCCTTCCAGCTGCCGATGACGCCCAGGATCTCTTCCTTTGGAATCAGGTCGATCTTGTTGATGACGAGGATAACCGGGCGCTTCGTCTTTTTGACCAGCTCGAGGATATGCTTGTCCCCGGGCCCCGGCTTCTGATCCGGTTCGATCAGGTACACGACGACGTCGACGTCCGAGAAGGTGTTCTCCGCGGCCTTTACCATATAGTCGCCGAGCTTGTTCTTCGCCCGGGTGATGCCCGGCGTGTCGATGAAGATCATCTGGGCTTCGTCGTCCGTATGAATGCAGCGGATCGCGTTGCGCGTCGTCTGCGGCTTGTCAGAGGTGATCACGAGCTTCTCGCCCATAATCCGGTTGATCAGCGTGGACTTGCCCACGTTGGGCCGTCCGATCATGCTGACGAACCCCGATTTGTATTTTTTATTTTCTGCCATTTATTCGCCTTTCATTACCAGCCGAACCAGACCTCGCACAGCGCCCAGATCTTCGGCAGGAACACCACGCAGCCGATGATAACCGAGGTGATGGCCATGATCAGCACAGTGGTCGCACCGAGATCCTTCGAAACTCCGGCGAGAAACGAGAAATCCTCCGTGTACAGATCGACGAGGGTTTCGATCGCCGTGTTGATGACCTCGAGGATCAGCACGAAACCGATGACGAGGATAATCGAAAGCCATTCCGGTCCGGATATCTTCAGCAGAAAGCCCAGCACAACGGCCGCGGTGCCCGCGATCAGATGGATCTTCATATTGGGCTGGGTCTTGATGACGTACCACAGTCCCTGAAACGCGTATTTGAAGCTCCGCTCCAGTCTGTCTATCCGGATCGGCTCGTTTTCCGCATACGCGACATCCCGTTCATGCTTCTTTTTCTGCTTCGCGTTGAGCTCTGTCTGACGCTTCTGCGTCTCGCTCATTTTCCGGATAAGCTCCGAGTCGATGGGACCCGTGCTGAACTTTTCGTCCTCTTCCGGCTCGGACTTTTCGGCGTAGCGGATAATCCGCATGTCGTTTTCCGTCCGAAGGACACCGGATGCTTTTTTCATTTTCCGCCTGTGCAGCGGCTCCGGTCCGGGCACGTTCACGCTTTCGATATCCGGGCCGTTATATCCGTGCTGATCCGGATGTTCGGAATTTACGGTATTTGCCGAATTGTCCGGACTGCCGTCGGCGCCGGTGTTTTTCCTGTCCTCGGCGCTCATCGGTCCGGATCCTCGCCGAGCGCGGCCAGAACGCTCTTCTCATGATCGCGCATGACCCGCTTCTCATCCTCCTGCATATGGTCGTAGCCCAGCAGATGCATCAGAGAATGGATCGACAGGTATTCGACCTCGTCCTCGAAGCTCTGGCCGTATTCCTCCGCCTGCTCCCGGGCACGGTACGGATTGATGATGATGTCGCCCAGCAGGACCGGAACGCCGGCTTCAATCTCGAGGATTTCCCCGATGGACGCGTACACGGGAAACGACAGCACGTCGGTCTCCCGGTCCGTATCGCGGTATTCGGCGTTGAGCTGCCTGATCTGCTCCGGAGAGACGAAGCTTACCGTAAGCTCCGCGGGATTCGAAACCTCTTCGAGCTCGAGTCCTGTATTGAGCGCGCGTCTGATCCGCGCTTCGAGTTCCCCGCCGGCTTCCCAGTCTGTTTCGTTAATAAAATCGATATCGAGCATTTCCTGCCCTCCGTTCTGTCACGGTATTATGCGGTCTGAACAGCGTCGGCCGCGGCGTCATCGCCGGAACGTTCTGCAGAAGAACGCTCCGTCCTGCGCGCATGAGCGCGGTCGTCCGATTCGTACGCGTCGATGATGCGCTGAACGAGCTTGTGTCTGACGACGTCCTCCCTGCTGAATTCCGTAAAACGCAGTCCGCGGACGCCCTTGAGGATCCGTCTGGCTTCCGCAAGCCCGGACTTCTTGCCGTAGGGAAGGTCGATCTGGGTCGCGTCCCCCGTGACGATCATCTTCGAGCCCTGGCCGAAACGGGTCAGGAACATCTTCATCTGCTCGGGCGTCGTATTCTGGGCTTCGTCGAGGATAATATAGGCGTTCTCGAGGGTGCGTCCCCGCATATACGCCAGCGGCGCGACCTCGATGAGGCCCTTTTCGAAATTCTTCTGGAAGCTTTCCGCACCCATAATTTCATACAGCGCGTCGTACAGCGGGCGCAGGTACGGGTCCACCTTTTCCTGCAGATCTCCGGGCAGGAAGCCGAGCTTTTCGCCTGCTTCCACCGCAGGTCTTGTCAGGATCAGCCTGTCCACCTCGTTGTTCTTGAAGGCCGTGATCGCCATCGCCATCGCGAGATAGGTCTTGCCGGTTCCGGCGGGTCCGATACCGAAGACGATATCGTTGGTACGAATCGCATCGATATACTTTTTCTGTCCGAAGGTTTTGGGCCTGATGGGCTTTCCGCGCATCGTGTAGCAGACGACATCTTCGGAGAGCGACGAGAAATTCTCACGTTCTTCTTTACCCGCCGTCCGGATCAGATAATCGACCGTCTCCTCGCTGATTTCCGCACCCGCCGCCGAGGCTTCAAACAGGCTGTTCAGAACCTGCTCCGCCTGCTCCATGCTCTTCGGTTCCCCGAGGATTCTCAGATTCGAACCGCGCAGTCCGATCTCGACGCCGTATTCGTTCTCGATCTGTCTCAGATAAATATCGCGCGGGCCGAAGACCCCCGCGAGCAGTTCCGTATTTTCAACGGATAAATTTCTTACTGTATCCAGCAGTATTTCCTCCCTGGTAGTCCGGCGTGTACAGCCGGCTTAGTATGCCGTAATCTCCCGAATATTTGACGATCGCGATTCCGCCCAGCGGTATGTCGATATGCCAGCCCGCATCGAGGGGCAGATCGAGCAGCGCCGTCAGCATGCAGCGCACCGTCGCGCCGTGACTGATCATGAAGATCGTCTGCTGCGTTCCGGTCTCGCGTTCGGTTTTTTCCGTCTGTTTCACGAGCCGTCCGATCCAGCCGGCCGACTCCTCGTATTTCTGTTCGTAGGAATCTCCCTCCGGGATCCTGACGTGCAGATGATCGTTCATCCAGCTGAAATAGGCTTCCCGGTCTCTCTCCTCGGCTTCCTCCGGCGTAAGTCCGTCGAAGACTCCGAAATTAAATTCAAGCAGCGCGGGTTCTCCGACGGCCTCGGCGCCCAGGCTCTCCGCAAGCGTTTCCGCAAGGCAGGCGGCTCTGCGCGTCGGCGAAGTCAGGATCTGTACGTCCGTTCGTCCGGAAGCGATTTCCTTCAGCTCCTTCAGGAGCAGCGCGTTCATTTCGACGCCGAAGGGCGAGTATTCCGACTCGGTGATTCCGTTAAAACGCCGTTCGATATTTCCCTGTGTTTCGACATGTCTGACTAATACAAATTCCATGGCTCCATTATAACAGATTCATGTGGTCAGCTATACGTACAGGAGACGCCGGGTATGTATACGTCAATAACCCTGTAAATTTTCATGATATAATTAACTGAAAACAATTCTAAATGCAAGCGGAGAAACAGCTGAACATATGAAAAAGAACAATAACGAAACGACTCGGACGAGTCCCGGGAAAACGGCTCATCAAAAACAGGTATGGGCGGATCTGGGCCTGCTTCTGACCGCGATGATCTGGGGGACCGGCTTCGTCTTCTCGAAGCAGGCGGTGACCGAAATGGACCCGATGGCGCTGATGGCGACGCGATTCACGATCGCCTTTATCATTTCGGCCGTCGTATTCAGAAAACATCTCGTCAATATGAAGCCCGGGCTCGTCAAATCCGGCGTGATCATCGGCGTGCTGCTGCTCCTGGCTTATTCCCTGCAGATGGTGGGGCTTCAGTACATCGGCGCGGGCAAGCAGGCCTTCCTGACCGGAACCTACGTCGTGATCGTCCCGTTTATGTTCTGGGCAGTCAAAAACAAGCGTCCCGACTCCTGGAACTTCCTGTCCGCCTTTATCATGCTGGGCGGCATGGCCTGCCTGTCGCTGACACCGGGACAGGGACTGTTCTCGAATGTCAACGCCGGCGATATCTTCACGATTGTCTGCGCCTTCTTCTTCGCCGCACAGATCCTGGCCAACGGAATCTACGCGAAGGACTACGATCCGATCGCGCTGACGGTGATCCAGCTGGGCGTTGCCTCCGTCGGCAGCATCCTGTGGTGCCTGTTCGCGGGAACTCCGTTTACCGGAATCTCCGCCGAAGGCTGGCTGTCCGCGCTGTACCTCGGGGTCTTCTCGTCGTTCCTGTGCGCCCTTCTCCAGACGGTATGTCAGAAATACACGACGCCCACCCATGCGGCGATTCTGATGTGCCTCGAAACGGTGTTCGGATCCCTGGCCTCCTACGTCTTTCTCCACGAACAGTTCACGCAGATCATGATCTTCGGATTCGCGCTGATCTTTATCGCGATTATCATCTCGGAAACGAAGCTGTCCTTCCTTCGCCCCGGCGGAAAGGATAAGATGATCCTTCCCGTCGAAGCCAATCCGGATATCGGAGGAGATCATGGCGCAGACCACTAAGCGGGCTCTGGCCGCCTCTCTGAAGAAGCTGCTGTCCCGAAAGCCCCTGGACAGGATCACCGTAAAGGACATTACGGACGACTGCGGCGTGAACCGCCAGACCTTCTATTATCATTTCGCAGACGTGTACGATCTGATCGACTGGATCTACCTGACGGAAGGCTTTCAGGTGATCGGCGATATGCGGACGCTGGAAACCTGGCAGGACGGTTTTCTGAGTCTGTTCGACTGGATTCTCGATAACCGCGCCTTCGTCGTAAACTCGTATCATTCCGTATCCCGCGAGAATCTCGAAAATTTCCTGTACAGCAGATGCTACGACCTGCTGTACGGCGTCGTTCAGGAAAAATCTGCGGACTACAGCGTCGAGGAAAGCGACTGCGCCTTCATCGCGAACTTTTTCAAATACGGCTTCGTCGGACTCGTGCTGGAATGGATCGAGGACGGCATGAAGACTCCGCCGGAGCAGATCATCAGCCGGCTCGGAATTCTGATGAAGGGCGACATCTCGGCGGCCCTGGAACGCTTCAGCCGGTAAATGCGACAGTTTATCCCGACTGTCGCTTTTTTTGACACAACGCTTTTCTTGTATATGGCTGTTACGCGACATTAAGTCTATTATAATTCCAGAAGTTACGATAACAGGGCAGAACCCGTGCGGATCTGCCGGAAATCAGAATAGACGGAGGTCAATATGTATTACAGCAGCGGAAATTACGAAGCCTTTGCAAAACCGGAAAAACCGAAGGATGTCGACAAGAAAAGCGCGTATCTGATCGGTTCGGGACTCGCCTCTCTTGCGGCGGCCTGTTTTCTCGTCCGCGACGGACAGATGAAGGGCAGCCATATTCATATACTCGAACAGGATGCGCTCCCCGGCGGCGCCTGCGACGGCATTGAGGATCAGGAAAAGGGATTTATTATACGCGGCGGACGGGAAATGGAAAATCATTTCGAATGTCTGTGGGATCTGTTTCACTCGATTCCCTCTGCGGAAGATCCGGAGCTGTCGGTCCTCGACGAATTTTACCGTCTGAACAAGCACGATCCGAACTATTCCCTGCGCCGGGCCGTCAAAAACCGCGGCGAGGATGCGGGCTACGACGGAAAATTCGGACTTTCCGATAAATCCGCAATGGAAATCGCGAAGCTGTTCATGACGAAAAACGAAGACCTGTACGACAAGCAGATCCAGGACGTCCTGTCTCAGGAATTCTTCGAATCTCCGTTCTGGCTTTACTGGAGAACGATGTTCGCCTTCGAGGAATGGCATTCCGCTCTGGAAATGAAGCTGTACTTCCAGCGCTTCATCCACCATATCGGCGGACTTCCCGATTTCTCGGCGCTTAAATTTACGAAATACAATCAGTATGAATCGCTCATTCTGCCGATGGTGAATTATCTGAAGGCTCACGACGTCCACTTCCAGTACGATACGAAGGTCGAAGACGTCCACTTTATCCGCCGCAACGGAAAGAAGTACGCGGACAAGATTATCTGCGTTCATGACGGAAAGCAGGAAACGATAGACCTGATCGAAGACGATCTCGTATTCATCACCAACGGCTCCTGCGTCGAAGGCGCCTCCCTCGGCGATCAGTTCACCGCGCCTGTCTTCAATACGGAAAAGGGCGGCTGCTGGAAGCTGTGGGAAAATATCGCCAGGCAGGATCCGGACTTCGGTCATCCCGAAAAGTTCTGTTCGAATCCCGAAGCGACGAACTGGGAATCCTGCACGGTCACGACCCTCGACGACAGGATCCCGCCCTATATCGAAAAGCTCGCGAAGCGCGATCCCTTCTCCGGAAAGGTCGTCACAGGCGGGATCATCTCGGTGGAAGATTCCTCGTGGCTTATGAGCTTCACCGTAAACCGCCAGCCTCATTTCAAGGATCAGCCGAAGGACCAGCTCGTCGTCTGGGTATACGGACTGTTCACCGACCGTCCGGGCGACTGGATCAAAAAGCCGATGCGCGACTGCACGGGCATCGAAATCACCGAGGAATGGCTCTATCATATGGGCGTCCCGGAAGACCAGATTCACGATATGGCCGTCAATTCCGCGAATTCCGTTCCCTGCATGATGCCGTACATCACGGCCTTCTTTATGCCGAGAACCGCGGGCGACCGTCCGAAGGTGGTACCGGAAGGCGCGGCAAATTTCGCGTTCCTCGGTCAGTTCGCGGATACGAACCGTGATACGGTCTTCACGACCGAATACTCCGTCAGGACCGCGATGGAAGCCGTCTACACGCTGCTGGATGTGGACCGCGGCGTACCGGAGGTCTTCAATTCATGCTACGACGTCAGGACTCTGCTGGGTTCGACGACAAAGCTGCTCGACGGAAAGAAGGCGGCCGACATGAAGCTGCCCCTCCCTGCTCAGATCGCGAAGAATATCGGCGTCAAAAAGATCCGGGGCACCGTCATCGAAGACCTGCTTAAGGAATACGGGATTATCTGAATAAATTGATGCTGTAAACCGGCAAAAGCGCTGCACAGTCAGAATTTCTGACGATGCAGCGCTTTTTTCGATCTGTTTATTAACTTCCAGATTATTTAACTTCCCGGTTATTTGACTTCCCAGGCCTTTTCGATGATCTGATCTTCGAGGGGCTTGTCCATCCCGTTGCGCTTCTGATTTACGATCACATCGGCTTCGTCGATCCCCGAGATCACCTTGCCGAATGCCGCATAGTCGCCGTCGAGATGGGGCGCGTCGCTGGTCATGATAAAGAACTGCGAGCCCGCGGAGTTCTTGTCCATCGAACGGGCCATCGAGATGACGCCTCTCGTATGCTTGATGTCGTTGGCGAAGCCGTTGGACGCGAATTCTCCGTGAATCGTGTGTCCCGGGCCGCCCATGCCGGTTCCGGTCGGGTCTCCGCCCTGGATCATAAAGCCCGGAATGACGCGGTGGAAAATCAGTCCGTTATAAAAGCCGTCGTTGACAAGCTTCAGAAAATTTGCGACCGTTTCGGGAGCCGCCTTCGGATACAGTTCGATTTCGATCTGATTTCCGTCTTTCATCTGCAGGATTACCTTCGGATTCTGTTCGTCTGCCATATCTTCTCCTTTGCTGTTTCGTCTCAGTAATACACATTATACCCTTGACTGTCATTTTCATTAACCGGCTTATCCGATTCCGGGCTATATAATCACCCTGATCGACAAAAATGTATTGTTTTTAGTACAAATAATCTTTACATCGTAATTGGAATCGTTTAAAATTCGACCTGATGGGGCCCTCTTATAAATTAGAGCGGGGTATCCCGTAATTTATTCGACTAGAAGGAGCGATAAAAATGAATCGTCATCCCCAGGAAACATCCAGATCACAGGAAATCGCGCGAATCAACGATCTCGCGGTCGCGGCCGCGTACGGCGGTCGTGAAGCGGCGTCGCAGCTTATCGAAAGCCTCCGTCCTCTGATGCTCAAATACGCGCGCAGCTTTTCCCTGTGCGGCGATCCGGAGGATGTCTGTCAGGACATGGCGGTCTATCTGCTCGAGTTCGTCAGAAAAACCGACGTCTGCAAAATCAAAAACTTTGCCGGCTATTTCAAAATGAGCATGCTTAAAGAATTTACAAAAAGAGTGGAACGGGAAAAGGAGCGTCTCGCCCTTGTTGAGGAGATTATCGCATCGGAGACCGAACAGATCTCCCCCTCCGCAGAACACGAATCGGCACTGTTCGACGGCGTGACCGAAGGCCGGATCCTGAACTGCCTGCATATGCACGAGGATCTGACCCATACCGACAGAGATCTGCTGTTTCTGAAGAGCTGCGGCCACTCCCCCGCGAAATGCTCGGAGATCCTGAGTCTGAACCTGAACACGGTCTATTACAGGCTCAGACGGATGGCCGAGGTGGCCAGAGAAATGCTCAGAAAAGGCGGACTCGAATCGCTGCCCTGCGCCCAGATCTATCCCGAGGACGACGGCGCCTACGCGGACTGGAGCTGACGGCAGCCTTATCTGCAGTCCGGCGTTTATAATAAATTTCTTTTATCACTGATAAATCTTTCTTAAAACCGTGTCTGTCCGCAGCCGTTTTACTATATAATGAATAGCAGCAGCCTCGTGGAAAACAGAGGCAGTCCGGGTATCACGGACAATGAATAACTAGACGGCAGGTCATGTGTATGAAAGATCAATACGGACGGACAATCGACTATCTTCGCGTTTCCGTCACCGACCGCTGTAATCTTCGCTGTACCTACTGCATGCCCGAAAACGGGATCGAGCTGTACGAACATTCGAGGATCCTCAGCGTAGAAGAAATCGACAGCATCATACGCGCGGGCGCCAGGCTCGGAATTAAAAAGGTCAGGATCACAGGCGGAGAACCCCTGGTCAGAAAGGGCATTCTCGACATCGTACGAAACGCGGCGCAGACGCCGGGAATCGAATCTCTGTGCATGACGACCAACGGCATACTGCTGCCTGAATACGCGGACCGGCTCAGGGAGCTCGGCGTCGAACGGCTCAATATCAGCCTCGACACCCTGGATCCTGAACGCTACGCGTCTCTGACCCGCGTCGGCAGTCTCGACGACGTCATGAAGGGGCTCAGAGCGGCCGAGGAAGCCGGATTTACCGGAACGAAAATCAACACGGTGCTTCTGGGCGGGATCAACGATTCGGAGATCGGGAGCCTCGCGTCTCTGACGAAGGACCGGGATCTGTCGGTCCGCTTTATCGAGCTGATGCCGATGGGAGAGTGCGTCGGATGGCCCGAAGAGAGTTTTATTGAAAACAGCGCGGTGCTCAGGGCGCTGCCGGAGCTGGAACCCGTCAGCATCGACGGCGTGTCGAGGCTGTACCGTCTGCCCGGAGCTGCGGGAACGGTCGGTCTCATCAGCCCGATGAGCTCTCATTTCTGCCCATCCTGCAACCGGATCCGGCTTACCTCGGACGGACGGCTCAAGCCCTGCCTGCATTCCGACACGGAGATCCCCCTCAAGGGGCTCGAGGGTCAGGCGCTGGAGGACACGATGCGGCGCGCCATATTCGAAAAGCCGGCAAGGCATCACCTGAACGAGACACATCAAAGCGAAACACACAGAAACATGAACGCCATCGGCGGCTAGAACGGAGTATGAATGGCAGAAGTCATTGCAGTCAATATCAGTCTTAAAAAGGGCGAGATCAAGCATCCCCAGGATCAGATAAGCCTGAAGCTTCATCACGGAATCGTCGGAGACGCCCATGCGGGAGACTGGCACCGCCAGATCTCGCTGCTGGCGGAGGAAAGCATCGACGAGATGCGCAGGGTTTCCGATTATCAGTTCGATCCCGGCGTTTTCGCGGAAAACATCACCACCGAGGGAATCGACCTGAAGCATCTTCCGATCGGAACCCGTCTGCGTGTCGGAGAAACCGAGATCGAGATCACCCAGATCGGCAAGAAATGCCACAACGACTGCGCGATCAAGCAGCAGGTCGGAAAATGTGTGATGCCCACGGACGGCGTCTTCGCCGTCGTCGTGACGGAAGGAACAGTCCGTCCCGGAGATCCCATCGAGATCCTCGACGCGGAATAAATCTGAACAGTATGAAATGCAGAAGGGGCTGTTGCATTAGTCAATTTTTATTGACAGTGCAGCGGCCCTTTTTTCGA
>ERZ1645187.2779-NODE-2779-length-15186-cov-33.531426_pt1 | contig 15186 bp, 15 predicted proteins | sample MGYA00575352_ERZ1645187 | MGnify/ENA primary metagenome ERZ1645187 (study PRJEB40837, sample SAMN11349314) | freshwater sediment metagenome | isolation source: river sediment | host: Sediment | place: India: Wazaribad , New Delhi | collected 2017-02-21 ...
GATCCAGAGCTTGCATCCGGGAAGGTCGATTTGCAGTCGCAACCATTCGCCATCAGCGGAACGCAAGGGCTGGATAGGCAACTGATCCGGCTCGTTGACCGGGTAGAGGGCTTCCTGGCTACCGTCCGGCCCGATCGATTGGCGGAAGTAGCCTTGTGAATAAAGTAAGCCCACTCCGACAACCGGCACGCCCAGATCGCTGGCGGTTTTCAGCTGATCTCCCGCTACGTTGCCCAGCCCGCCCGAATAGATTGGCAGGGCTTCGGTCAGCATGAACTCCAGGCTGAAATAGGCTACGGTTTTCAGTTGCGAAGTTGGGTGAGCCTGCTGGAACCATCTCGATTCGTTTGCGGCCTCCCGCTTCTCCTTCAGCAGTGCCTCAACGGTGTGAGCGAAGCCGGGCCGGGCAAGCAAAGCGCTTGCCCTGGAGCGCGAGACGGTGTGGAGAACACCCCATGGATTGCCCGTGGTTTCCCATGTTTCGGCATCGAGTTCCCTCCACAGCCGGTCGGAGGCGTGGTTCCAGGACCAATGCAGGTCTAGAGCCAGCTCCCGAAGGGCGAGCAACCCGCTTGTCTCTTCTGGCTGCCCGTCCATGCACTCCTCCGAAATTAGAAAAACTGAAAGCGAACTCTTCTGCGAATCTCAGTATCCGTCCGCCTTAAAGCACCATGAACTCTATAGATGGCCTTGTCATCATGCGTTGACTAAAATCAATCAGAAAGCAGGAGGGGATCGCGAGGGTAACCACATGACGGCAGTTGCGTCCGCGGAAAGCCGAAATGTTCCGCGATCGTCGCTCGTCTACGCGCTCATGGGCGAAAAGATTGTCGAACAGCGGCTCTTCCTATCACTAGGCGCGAAATCCTTGATCCGGTCCCACTGATCGCCACATAGCGCATCACCACTGACAAAGATTCATATCACTAGGCGCTGGGCGACCAGCACTCGGTGACAAAAATTATCATCGAGTGATGATTCCTGTTGTCATCGAGTGATGATTAATCTAAATTGCCCTCAAAACGAGGCGGCTGGCAATTTCTTATGAAGATCTATCCAACACCAGCTTGATTAGGGTTCTAATTTAGATTCTGCCACCGGACTGGGGTTGCAGGGAATTTCAGAAATATTCCCTAATTCACTCAAAAGTTGGGGATCAGAACATTAGTTGTCTTTTGTTCTTGGCTCTACCCCAAAGGCCATGATGTCATGATCGATTTCTTTGGTCGCCTGTCCGGCCAGGATCGGAGGGAACGGCAGCGCCGCATCGATGACTTGTTCGATGGGCGGGGCTTGCTCCCCTTTCCGGTGACGCTGATATTCCGAGAAAGTGGAGGCGTATGACGGACATTGGCCTGCCTGATCCGTTACAACCGCAGCAACAATTCACACACCTGAGGAAGAAGATCAAATGTCGGACATCGATGAGAACTGGGTTCGCAATCGCGCGCATGAATTATGGGAAGCCGAAGGGTGCCCGAACGGAAAAGAACTCGACCACTGGTTTCAAGCCATGGATGAATATCTGTCTTTGGTCGAAAGCGATGGGGAGAGTTCCCCCAGTGACCCTATCTCGGTTCAGGATACCGATAGTGGAGAAGCTACCGTAAAGAGACAGTCCAGATCGCCGGGAAAAACGACAGACTAGGAAAACGGCGTTTCCAGGCCCAGTTACGCTCTTAGTGCTAGAACGGATTTCGATCTGATTGAAGCACTGGGGATTCGCAAATCGGCAGGGAGCTGATTCAGACTGTCTGCTAGGTCGGAGGCTGGCGGAAATGTCGAAGGCTCTGTGGCCGGTCTTCGCGTTCCGCCTGTCGGATCGGCCGACAACAGGTGGTGCCTCGCGTTCGACCGCGGCGATCCTGCGCGAAACCCATCCGGCTATCAGCGACGCGTCTCGCTTGGGATTTGGTCGTAAGACGCGTCGCAGTCACTCATCTCGGGGTCAAGAAGGGTCGCAATGACTCGCTTGACGTCCTCTTCCAGCACATTGCGCCCATCTTGACCTTGCCCCGTTGAAATAATCCATTTTGAAGTAAGCTCTGGCCATCGAGAGGACCAGGGAATGAAGCGCAACCGTTTCACAGACGAACAGATCATCGGCATTCTGAAGGAGCATGAGGCAGGCACACCGGTCTCGGAGCTTTGCCGCAAGCACGGCGTTAGCGATGCCAGCATCTATAAATGGAAGGCCAAATTCGGCGGCATGGATGTATCCGAAGCCAAGCGGCTGAAGACGCTGGAAGACGAAAACACGAAGCTGAAACGGCTCCTGGCAGACGCCATGCTCGACAATGCCGCTTTGAAAGACCTTTTGGGAAAGAAGTGGTGACGCCCGCAGCAAGGCGGAAAGCTGTCACTCATCTGATGGATCGCCACCAGATGAGCGAACGGCGGGCGTGTAAAGCCATCGGCTTTTGCCGGATGACGATCCGTTACGAAACCAGGCGCCGCGATGATCATGACCTTCGCGAGCGGATGAAGGCGCTGGCGCATGAACGGCGCCGCTTTGGATATCGACGCCTTCATGTACTGCTCAGGCGTGAGGGTCACCTTGTGAACCACAAGCGGCTCTTCCGGCTTTATCGGGAAGAGAAGCTGACGGTGCGCAAGCGCGGCGGTCGGAAACGAGCGATAGGCACACGAGCACCGATGCTGATCCCGCTTGCCGCCAATGATCGCTGGTCACTGGACTTCGTGTCGGATCAGCTCACCGATGGTCGCAGGTTCCGGGTGCTTACGGTCGTTGACGATTGCACCAGGGAATGCCTGGGCCTCGTCGCCGATACGTCCCTTTCCGGCCTGCGGGTTGCCCGTGAACTGGACCGGATCATCGAGGGGCGAGGCAAGCCGAAGATGATCGTCAGCGACAATGGCAGCGAGTTCACCAGCAACGCGATCCTGCAATGGACGGATCGGACCAAGGTGGAATGGCACTACATCGCACCGGGCAAACCGATCCAGAATGCCTTCATCGAAAGCTTCAATGGGCGGCTGCGAGACGAATTCCTGAATGAAACTCTCTTCTCGTCACTGACCCATGCCCGGTCAGCGCTTTCAAACTGGCGCAGCGATTACAACGATCATCGACCACACTCCGGACTCGGCTGGATGACACCTGCCGAATTCGCTCAGATAATCAACCCGCGACGTGAAGCGGTGCTGCGCAGCCGAAATGGCTCCGCACCGCAACCCGCCGCTACCGCCGCAAATACAGCAACCAAAAACCGCTGGAGCGAACTTAAAACTGGATAAAACTTGGGGGCAAGGTCAATCTTTCAACAGGGTTTCGGCCTTGATCACGTCCTTGAGAATACCGACCCCCGCCAGAAACGCGGCGACCAGTGCAGCGCGCCTCTTTGGCACCATCGTCAGCTTGCTGACGAGCGGAGCGATGAAATCTTCTTCAAGGAATTCGTTGAGCACGCGGGAGGCTGCCGGACTACCGAAAGACTGCACAACGATATCCAGTGCTCCGATCTCGTTGACGCCTTTTCGCGACAGGACGTGCTTGGCTAGAACGGAGGACAGACTTTCTCCTTCCTCAGTGAAAAGCAGGTCGGGTTTGCCACTCGCCTTGACCGCTTCGTAGAAGAGCTTTTCCTTGGAGCCGAAGGAACGGTGAACATAGGCCATATCCACCCCGACGTCGGCTGCAATATCGCGGAGGCCCGTATGGTCATAGGAGTGGGTCGAAAAGCGCAGAATGGCAGCCTTCAGAATGCGGTCGCGGGTCGTATCGTTGGCGTCCGGACGGATGACTCGATTGGGCATACTTTCTCCTCAATGCCTATTGACCTGCTGTCAAGTTTAACGCCATAAAGGGCGACCGTCAACGAATGATGACTAAGATTTATCATAGTATATAAAGCGATTAACTCCGGCGGGCGGCCACGCGCGGCAAGAGTTCCTCAGTAGATCGCCAATCGCGCCAAGCCGTCTGGCGACGCTGTCCTTGAATTCGGGGGAGGTAGCGGAGCAGGCGGGAAGTTCGGTGAATAATGCAAGTCGATGCCTTCCTTTCCTTCACGATCGCAGTGATCCTTCTTCTCTCTGGCAAGATCGCCACCATGAACGCCGGTATCCTGCGCCGCTATTCGATCCCCGAGCCGGTTGTCGGCGGGCTGCTGTGTGCGGCGGTCGTCGCGCTCGTTTTTGCCCTCACGGGCGACAAGATTGTCTTCGAGCTCGGCATGCGGGATTTTCTTCTGCTGCTCTTCTTTGCCGGCATCGGCCTCAAAGCCGATGTCCGCAGCCTTTTAGCTGGAGGCCGATCGCTGGCGATCCTTCTCGCGCTTGCCATCGTTTTCATGCTGATCCAGAATTTCGCAGGTCTCTCGCTTGCGTCTCTATTCGGACTTGAGCCGAAAGCCGGTCTCATGGTCGGGTCGATCTCGCTAACGGGGGGTGTCGGGACTACGCTCGCCTGGGCTCCCATCTTCACCGACAGGCTAGGGATCGCTAACGCGCTGGAACTCGGCGTGGCTGCCAACACCGTGGGACTCATCTCCGCCTGCGTCGTCGGCGGTCCGATCGCGGCGTTCCTGATGAGGCGCCATCGCATCGCGGGTACCAATAACGTCGAACTCGACGTCGGCGCGCCGTTCGATCGGCCACAGACCAAACTGGACTATTTCTCTGTCCTTTGGGCCATTCTGGCGCTGAACATCTCGCTGATGCTCGGTTTCGGCATCGATAAGCTGATCGCGCTGACCGGACTGACTGTGCCGACCTTCGTCAGTTGTCTGGCCGCTGGCATCCTGATCCGAAACCTTATGCCGATGGCTGTGGGCTCAACGGTGCGGCGACTCTGGCCCGGAGTCGAGGATGGACTGGCGCTTGTCTCCGATCTCGCGCTTGGCCTCTTCCTGACGATGGCTCTGATGGGGCTGCAACTTTGGCAGCTCGACGGTGTCTTTGTCTTCATTGCCTGCGCCCTGGCGCTTCAGGTCGTTCTGACGGTGGTCTACATCGTGACGATCGTCTTTCGGCTCATGGGGCGCGACTATGAGGCGGTCGTCATATGTGCCGGATTTGGCGGCATCACACTGGGGTCGACGGCGACAGCGATCGCCAACCTGACGGCGGTCACACAGCAACATGGAGCCGCGCACCGGGCATTCATCATTGTCCCGCTTGTCTGCGGCTTTTTCATCGACATCGTGAACGCACTCGTCATCTCGGCTTTCGTCGGCTGATCACGCGCGCGAATTGTCATCGGTTGGTTCGACGGGGTGAAATGTCCGATCACGCCGAGACCGTCTGCCGTAGCGAACCGCGAGCACTCAGGGCGAAAGGGTTGCCTTCACCAGACAGAGTATCATCAAACGATGGCAAGGGCATCATCACCTGTTGACAATGCAGTCAACAGGTGATGATATAATACAATTCAACGTGTCCGTTTCGATACGCATGCTTGTTGGTAGATTTTATGTAACCAACAATGAAGTGAGGGGCAATGAAAACCAGCAAGGCCAGAAGGTTACGGAATAGGTCGACACGCAACGTCAGAATGACTTCATTCTATTTGATGAAACCATTCTCATCGTCTTTGGTCGGCTTTTATTCTGGAAGATATAGAGGAAGCCTTAAGGCGACATTGCGCCTCGTCCCAGAGCAAGCGACCTGCCTTCGCAAACTGTCGACGATCGATCAGCCTGCCGAGATGCTTGCTGCTCGCGGCAGCAACATCCGCGAGTTTATGACGGGTTGGATGGACGAGGGAAGGCACATGTCCGAACAGGGCATGGCCAATCTCTCGCCCGTCGCATGACCCCAAGCACGTAGCGATCGATCGGTGCGCGGTGCCCTGTGTGCACAGCCTTCGGTAGGGACACGTTACACACCAAGCACAAGGCTGGGACCGGTCGTGAACATGGATCGGCCGCGGCACATGTCAATCAACATATGGTAGGTTTTATGGCGAATACTCAATCCCGACATTCGAACGCGACAACCAAAAAATCTCAAGGGCTTTCCCTCAGTGACAAAAAAACTGGGTGGATGCAGTCGTGAAGGCCGCTAAAAATTGGATTTTGGCCGTTCTCGGCGTCGTGGTTCTCGCTGGCGGTTACTATGGCTGGCGGATGTATGACGGTACAGGCCTCCCGGCCGGGATTGTCGGCGGCAACGGTCGTATCGAGGCAACCGAAATCGACGTCTCCGCCAAGACGGCCGGGCGGATCAAGGAAATCCTCGTTGATGAAGGAAGTCTCGTCGCTGCCGGACAGGTGTTGGCGCGCATGGACACCCAGCAACTGGAGGCTCAGCGGAAGCAGGCTGAAGCCGCTCGTCAACGCGCCGTGATCAGTGTGGAAACGGCGAGGAGCCTGCTCGCCCAAAGGGAGGCGGAAAAGGAATCCGCAGCTGCGGTGATCGCTCAACGCGAGGCTGAACAGGATGCCGCGGAACGAAAACTTGCCCGGACCGAGCAACTGATCAAGACGAACGTGACCTCCCAGCAAACGCTCGACGACGACCGCGCGGCGGCACAGAGGACGCGCGCGGCCACTGCTGCAGCCCAGGCTTCACTGTCCGCCTCCGATGCGGCGATTGGTGCTGCGAAGGCCCAGATTGTCGATGCCGAGGCTGCCGTCATCGCTGCAGATGCGGCGATTGAAAGTATCGTGGCCGATATCGACGACAGCACGCTCAGATCGCCACGCGATGGGCGTGTGCAGTATCGCGTCGCGCAGCCCGGAGAGGTTCTGTCCTCCGGCGGGCGTGTTCTCAATCTCGTCGATCTTAGCGACGTCTACATGACGTTCTTTCTGCCGACCGCCGAAGCCGGCCGGATTCCGATCGGTTCGGAGGTTCGTCTTGTCCTCGATGCCGCGCCGCAATTCGTGATCCCGGCCAGCGTGAGCTTTGTGGCCGATGTCGCCCAGTTCACACCGAAGACGGTGGAGACAGAGGAAGAACGGCAGAAGCTGATGTTCCGGATCAAGGCGAAGATCAGGCCGGAGTTGCTTCGCGAGCATATCCAGCAGGTCAAGACCGGGCTTCCAGGTATGGCCTATGTCCGGATCGACCCCAAAGCGAAGTGGCCTGAGCAACTCACGAAAGCGCTCGTGCAATGACCGAGGAAACGCCGCGAAAGACGGAGGACAAGACGCAGACTGCGCCGGTCGCGAAGCTGGCGAAAGTCGGCCTGTCCTATGGTAAAATCAGGGCGCTCGACAACGTGAGCCTTGATATCCCGTCGGGCATCATGGTTGGCCTCGTCGGCCCGGACGGTGTCGGCAAGTCGAGCCTGCTTAGCCTCGTCGCCGGCGCCCGTACGGTTCAGGGCGGCCGGATCGAAGTGCTTGGCGGCGACATTGCCGACGCGAGGCACCGCAACCGCACCTGCCCGCGGATCGCCTACATGCCGCAGGGCCTTGGCAAGAACCTTTACCCCACGCTTTCGGTATTCGAAAACATCGATTTCTTCGGGCGCCTGTTCGGCCAGGACCGGGAAGAAAGGCAGCGTCGTATCACCGACCTGCTGGAGCGAACGGGACTTGCTCCTTTCCCGGACCGCCCGGCCGGAAAACTTTCCGGCGGCATGAAACAGAAGGTCGGCCTCTGCTGCGCGCTGATCCACGATCCGGATCTCCTCATTCTCGACGAACCGACCACCGGTGTCGATCCGCTGTCGCGTCGGCAATTCTGGGAACTGATCGACGACATCCGGCGCGAGCGTCCGGGAATGAGCGTGATCGTCGCGACTGCCTATATGGAAGAAGCCGCGCGCTTCGACTGGCTCGTCGCTATGGACGCCGGCCGCGTGCTTGCAACCGGAACGCCTGCCGAATTGCTGTCCCGCACCGGGGCCGCCAATCTCGACGCCGCCTTCGTCGCCCTCCTTCCGGAAGAAAAGCGGCAGGGCCATCACGAGGTCGTCATACCGCCCCGACCCGATAGAGGGGAGGCGGAGTTCGCGATCGAAGCCGAGCACCTGACGATGCGCTTCGGCGATTTCACGGCGGTCGACGATGTCAGCTTCCAGATCCCGCGCGGCGAGATTTTCGGCTTCCTCGGCTCGAACGGCTGCGGCAAGACAACCACGATGAAGATGCTGACCGGTCTCCTGCCGGCAAGTGAGGGAACCGCGAAACTGTTCGGACATGAGGTCGATCCGAACGATATCGAGGTCCGGCGAAAGGTTGGCTACATGAGCCAGGCCTTCTCGCTCTACACCGAGCTGACGGTTCGTCAGAACCTCGATCTCCACGCGCGTCTCTTCAATCTGCCGCTCGAAAAGATCCCGGCGCGCATCGCCGACATGGCCGCACGCTTCGACCTCACCGAGATCATGGATGCGTTGCCCGACGCGCTGCCGCTCGGCATCCGGCAAAGATTGTCGCTCGCCGTGGCAATGATCCACGCCCCGGACATCCTGATCCTCGACGAGCCGACTTCCGGTGTTGATCCAGTCGCGCGCGACGGCTTCTGGCAGATTCTGTCCGACCTGTCGCGCAATGACGGGGTGACGATCTTCGTTTCGACGCACTTCATGAACGAAGCAGAGCTGTGCGACCGCATCTCGCTGATGCATGCCGGCAAGGTTCTCGTCAGCGACGAGCCTCGTGCCATAGTGGAAAAGCGGGGCGCGGCGACGCTTGAAGAAGCCTTTATTTCTTATCTTGAAGAAGCAATTGGCGAACAGGCTTCACCTGCGCGAGCACCCCAGGCGCAGCGTGAGGAGGAGGAGGCGGATGGGGCGGCGCCGCCCCGAGCCCCATCTGCCCACTCTGCCTTCAATCTGCGCCGCATGCTGGCCTATACGCAGCGCGAGGCGCTCGAGTTGCGCCGCGATCCGATCCGCGCAATGCTTGCCGTTCTCGGCAGCGTCATCCTCATGTTCGTCATCGGCTACGGCATCAACTTGGATGTCGAGAACCTGTCCTTTGCCGTGCTCGATCGCGACGATACCACAGTCAGTCGCGACTACACGCTCCAGATCGCCGGTTCCCGCTACTTCACCGAAAAGGCGCCGATCACCGACTACAACGACCTAGACCGGCGCATGAGCAATGGCGAGCTCAGCCTGGCGCTGGAGATTCCGCCTGGGTTCGGACGCGATGTCTCGCGTGGCACAAAAGTCGAGATCGGCGCCTGGATCGATGGGGCTTCGCCATCGCGCGCCGAGACCGTCCAGGGCTACGTGCAGGGCATGCATCAGACCTGGCTGACCCAGAAGGCGCGCGAACTCTACGGCGACGCGGCGACGATCGGCCAATTCCAGATCGCGCTCAGATATCGCTACAATCCGGGCGTCGACAGTCTGATCGCCATGGTGCCGGCTGTCATTCCACTGCTCCTGATGCTGATCCCGTCCATGCTCGCGGTCCTGAGCGTCGTCCGCGAAAAGGAGCTCGGCTCAATCGTCAATTTCTACGTGACGCCGGTGACGCGCTTCGAGTTCATCATCGGCAAGCAACTGCCCTACATCGCGCTCGCCATGCTGAACTTCGCCATGCTGACGGCGTTTGCGGTGTTCGTGTTCGGGGTGCCGCTGACCGGGAGCTTTCTCACGCTCGCCCTGGCGGCCTTCCTCTACGTCATCATCGCGACCGGAATCGGACTTCTGATTTCGAGCTTCATCAGCAGCCAGGTCGCCGCCATCTTCGGCACGGCCCTCATCACCATAATCCCGGCCGTCCAATATTCGGGGATCATCGACCCCGTATCGTCGCTTCAGGGGATGGGCGCCTATATCGGCCAGATCTATCCTGCAACCTATTTCGTGACGATCGCCCGTGGCACTTTTTCGAAGGCGCTCAACTTCAACGATCTTGCAACCTCCTTCATTCCTCTCCTGATCGCCATTCCCGTTCTTACCGGAATGACCGTGGCCTTCCTCAAGAAACAGGCGGCGTGATCCATGCGACTGGCCAACGTCATTCAACTCGGCGTCAAGGAATTGCGGGCGCTTGCACGCGATCCGATGCTCGCCGTCCTGATCGTCTATGCCTTCACGCTGTCGATCTACACCGCCTCGACGGCAATGCCGGAGACACTCAACAACGCGGCGATCGCGGTCGTGGATGAGGATCAGTCTCCTGTCTCCTCACGCATCTTGACGGCATTTTATCCGCCCTACTTCACGATTCCAAAAATCATCTCGCAGCACGAGATGGACCGCCGCATGGACAGCGGCCTTGATACCTTCGCCCTCGACATCCCGCCGAACTTCCAGCGCGACCTGCTCGCCGGCAAGGCGCCGACGATCCAGCTCAATGTCGATGCTACCCGGATGACCCAGGCCTTCAGCGGCGGCGGGTACGTCCAGTCGATCGTTTCGGGCGAGGTGAATGAATACCTCAACCGTTACCGGGGAAATACGACTGTCCCCGTCGATCTGGCGCTGCGTTCCCGCTTCAACCAGTCGCTCGACAAGGGGTGGTTCGGGGCAATCAACAACGTGATCTCCTCGATCACCATGCTCGCGATCGTTCTCACGGGTGCTGCCCTCATCCGCGAGCGTGAGCATGGCACGATCGAACACCTGCTCGTCATGCCGGTCACTCCGACCGAGATCATGGTGAGCAAGATCTGGTCTATGGGACTTGTGGTGCTTCTTGCCTCGACCGTTTCGCTTGTCTTCGTCGTGCAGGGCCTTCTCAAGGTGCCGATCGAAGGTTCCTTGATGCTGTTTCTGGCAGGCACGGTGCTTCAGCTGTTCGCCACCACTTCGCTTGGCATCTTTCTCGCGACGGTGGCCGGTTCAATGCCACAGTTCGGTCTTCTCCTGATGCTGACCCTGCTGCCATTGCGCGTCCTGTCGGGCGGGGTGACGCCGCGCGAGAGCATGCCGCAGATCATCCAGGACGTCATGCTCGTCGCACCCGATACGCACTTCGTCATGCTGGCGCAGGCGATACTGTTTCGAGGCGCGGGCCTGGATGTCGTCTGGCCTCAGTTTCTGGCGTTGCTGGTTCTTGGGGTGGCGCTGTTCTTCTTCTCGCTGCGCCGTTTCAGGGCGTTCCTGCGCTAGCCCAGCGGTCAAGCCCGAGCTGTGCGCGCGGCATCCTGGGGCAAGGATTGACGATCTGGTTGTAGGGCGATGGCGCGATATGAGCGCAACGGTTGAACCTGCGGCCATGCAATTCCCGTCTGCGCGTTTGGGCGGGAAGTCGCCCGCGTGCCTATCGGGATTGCCGCGCATAATCTCGATCGCATGAGGGGGAAACAGGTGCGCGCCCCGTATAAGCTGCAAGAGCCGGGAAAAGCGAGCGGCGCACATGCAGGCACAGGAATTGGCAGCGCGATGGCAGGAGATGGAACTCGAATGGGACGCGCTCGCGTTGCTAGTCAGGCGGACTCTGGGCACCGGCATGGTCGAACCCCGGGCCTATAACAAGGTTGCTGATGACAAACTCCTGTTCTGGTCTGCACAAGGAGACCGGAGAGCCTTCGACGAAATCGTTGTTCGTCACGGTGCGTTTGTTCTAAGTGTAGCCAGCCGCATAACCCCGAATTTTCGCGATGCTGAGGACATCGCCCAGGATGCAATGGTCAAGGTGTGGCATCACGCTGGCCGCTTCAACCCAAAGCGCGCTCGATTGAGAACCTGGCTTTATCAGATCGTCGTCAATCTCTGTATTGATCGCCGCCGCCGTAAAGAGCCGGTCCCCCTTCCAGACAACTTCGATGCTGTCGATCCAGGAGCCGCAGCAGACGAGATTTTGACGAGTACCGAGCGCGATGCCGCCCTGGCTGCAGCTATTCGCGCATTGCCAGCGAGCCAGCAGGCCGCGATGATACTCGTCTACGAGGAAGGCATATCCGGCGCTGAGGCGGGACGTATTCTTGGGCTGTCGGCCAAAGCAATAGAGCGTCTGCTTGCGCGCGCCAGAACTACACTTCGTGAGCGGCTGCTGGCAGAGCGTGATAAACAGGGAGAATAAATATGTTGAAGATCGAACGTTTTACGTCCCTGGCGCGAAGTTACGGAGCGAATATTGACCTCTGGCCTGTAGAGGTGCAGGCCGATGCGCTGTCTCTGCTAAAGATCTCGAAAGTGGCGCGTACCGTTCTTGCGGAGGAGCGCTTGATGGATGATGCGCTAGCGGCGGCGCGCAGGCATCAAGAGATCTCCCTGTGGCCGCCGGGCGAGCGTAGTGTCGCCTTGGTGCGCCTGAGAACGAACGTCGCTGCGCGAATAGCGCCAGCACCATCCGGACCCTCCCGGTTCGGTGCACGGCTTTTTGCGCAAGTTCGCGGGCTATGGCCCCATCTGAATTGGCTGGGTATTTCCTCCGGCAGCGGGATAGCAGTGGCTGCGGGTCTTTTTATCGGGATGCATTTCCCGAACTTACCCGCCTCCGGTGATCTGCTCTCCACACTTCAGGTCGCATCGATCCCAATTTTCATGGAATGAACAGCAATATGGTTCAAACACAGGATGGCACAAGAAAATGGCTGCGAATTGCTCTTCCCATATCGCTCGTGTTGAACATGTTCCTTCTCGCTTTTGTGGGAGGGCAAATGCTGCGTGCGACACCGGAGGTCCCCAGAGGTGATGATCCTTTAGCTCGCATTCTTGCTGTTGCGGAAGCGACCCTTCCCGCTTCAGACGCCAGGTCGTTCCGTGAGACTCTTCTCAAGGAAGAACCGCGATATGCGCGAGCCGTGAGGAAAGTTACCGAGGCTCGGCAAGAAATGCTGAAACAGATGTCTGCTGATCCGTATGATCCTGTCGCAACCCTGGCGGCCCTCAGTGCAATGCAGTCCGCCTGGACGGAGTTCATGGACGCAATTGGCGGTCCATTGGTGGATGCGATAGGTCAAATCTCCCCCGAAGGAAGGCGCACGGTGGTTGCCGATCAAAAGGCAAAGGGAATACTGCGCGTTCCGTAACGGTCGCCGATCCGTCGCGGGCTAGACCGATCAGTTATCGCACGATCGCCTGCCGCGTGTCCGACGGCTTCATCGCACCGGTCTTGGCCGCCACCGAGAGGTTCTCCCGTAGAAGAGCCGTTATCCGCTCCTCGCCCATGCGCTGATGCCAGCGCGTCATCGACGAACGGTCCAAATGCAATCTGTGCTGGAAGAGCTCCCCACCGCAAAAATACTGGAAGTACGGACTGTCGTGGTAGCGGACGCAAACCCCATCATCCGACAAATTGAATGTATGCTTGAGGATTGCCAGCCCTGCCATCAGCCGGGTCGGCAGCTGCCGCATACCTGATCCATCCTGAAAAACCTTGCCAAAACGCTCTTTCAGAGTAACCGGCCGTTCTGGGCCGCCTTCCGGGAGGACCGGTTCGCGCGATAGGCTACGTCCATAACGACGTCGTTATCGACGTCGTGTGGGGGTGGCGATGCGTCAAGAAGTTCTGATCGGGCCGGAGCGTCGGCGCCGATGGTCGACGCCGGAGAAGGAACAGATCCTCGCCGAAGCCGACGAAGCCGGAGCCGTGGTTGCGGAGGTTGCTCGTCGGCACGACGTCACCCGGCAGCACATCTACCAATGGCGGCGAGAACTGCGGCGGCGCGCAGCCTCGCCAGCGAACCTGCCGGTGTTCATGGCGGTGGAGGTTCTCGAGGAGACCGAAGCGAGCAAGATCCCGACGGTTTCAGCTCCTGTCTGCGTCGAGCCGATCGGCTCCGTCGAGTTGGTGCTGAAAAGCGGTCGGTCGATCCGGATCGTCGGGACGGTCGACGACGACCTTCTCGGTCGATTGATCCGCCTCGGTGAGACGGCATGATCGGGCCGGGAACCGGAGTGAGCGTGTTCCTCGCCTGCGGGGTGACGGACATGCGCAAGGGCATCGGCGGTTTGGCGGCCCTGGCGCAGGAGGCGTTGAAGCAGAAGCCGGCGTCGGGCGCGGTGTTCGCCTTCCGCGGACGCAAGGGAGACCGGATCAAACTCCTGCACTGGGATGGGCAGGGCTTCTGCCTCTACTACAAGGTCCTCGAGAGCGGCCGGTTCCCATGGCCGTCGGCGTCGCGCGGGGCGATCGGGCTCACGTCGGCGCAGCTCTCGATGCTGTGGGAAGGGATCGACTGGCGGCGCCCGAAGTGGAGCGCGCCACCGTCCAGGGTGATCTGAAAGTCCTGCGATTCCAATGATATCGGTGGAAAATTCAACGAGATTCCGCTAGTCTTCGAGCATGACGAAGACGCCGGAAGATCTTCCCGACGACCCTGCCGCGCTCAAGGCGATCATCCTCGCGCAGAGGGAAGAAAACGCGCGTCTGACGGTTCAGGTGGCGGCTTGGGAATCCCTGGTCGAGGCGTTGAAGACGCGGATCGCTCGCCTCGAGAAGCAGAAGTTCGGGCGCAGTTCGGAGAAGATCCATCGTGAGATCGATCAGTTGCAGCTCGCCCTCGAAGACCTCGAGGTGGCGATGGCCGCAGCAGGGCGACTGCCGAAGGACGAGGCCTCTTCGCCTCCTGCGTTGGGTCAGAAGACGGAACAACGCCGTCGAGGGGCGCCTCGCATCGCCGCGTCGGCGGAACGCGAACGCGTGGTCTTCGACCCCGGCGAGCGCTGCCCGAAGTGCGGCGGCGAACTGCGTCTGATCGGCGAGGACGTCGCCGAGATCGTCGAGTACGTGAAGGCGAAGCTGAAGGTTCTGGAACTGGCGCGGCTGAAGAAATCCTGTCGCGATTGCGGAACGGTGGTCCAGCCGGCGGCCCCGACCCGGCCGATCGATCGCGGGATCGCCGGCGCCGGGCTGCTCGCCCACATCCTCGTCTCCAAGTTCGACGACCACCTGCCACTCTATCGCCAGGCCGAGATCTTCGCCCGCCTCGGCATCGACATTCCCCGATCGACGCTGATCGACTGGTGCGGCGCGGCGGTCGAGACGGTGAGGCCGATCGCCGAACGGATCAAACGGGACGTCATGACCGCGGATCGGCTCCATGGCGACGACACGCCGATCCAGGTCCTCGATCCGTCGCGTCGAAAACGCGATCCAGACCTCCGAGCGGTGAAGGAGGGACGGATCTGGGTCTACGTCCGGGATGACCGCCCGTGGGCGGGAACGAGCCCGCCGGCGGCGGCCTACTGGTTCAGCCCCGATCACAAGGAGGAGCACCCGCACGCCCAGTTGAAAGACTTCCATGGGATCCTGCAAGCCGACGCCTACGGCGGCTTCCAGAAGCTCTATGAGCCCGGCCTCGATGGAACGCCGCGGATCCGCGAGGCAGCCTGTTGGGCACACCTTCGCCGCGACTTCCACGACG
>ERZ1645187.2780-NODE-2780-length-15185-cov-7.233840_pt1 | contig 15185 bp, 9 predicted proteins | sample MGYA00575352_ERZ1645187 | MGnify/ENA primary metagenome ERZ1645187 (study PRJEB40837, sample SAMN11349314) | freshwater sediment metagenome | isolation source: river sediment | host: Sediment | place: India: Wazaribad , New Delhi | collected 2017-02-21 ...
AAGTCGCGCCATCCCTACAAGCAGTGGCTGCGTCAGGGCGCGGTGCGCATCCAGGCTGCGCTGGACGATGACCAGGGCGTGGCCAGCTACGATGCTGACCAGCTCAAGCAGTTCATGAAGATGTTCCAGGTCACCTTCGAAGAGCGTGACCAGGTTCTGCGTCCGCTGGCCGAGGACGCCCAGGAAGCGGTCGGCTCGATGGGCGACGACACGCCGATGGCGGTGCTGTCGCAACGCGTGCGCTCGACCTACGACTACTTCCGTCAGCAGTTCGCTCAGGTGACCAACCCGCCGATCGACCCGCTGCGCGAAGCGATCGTGATGTCCCTGGAAATCTGCCTGGGCGCCGAGCGCAACATCTTCGAAGAGTCGCCAGCCCATGCCAGCCGCGTGATCCTCACCAGCCCGGTGATCTCGCCGGCCAAGTGGCGCGCGCTGATGAATCTGCAGACCCCCGGCTTCGAGCGTCATGTCATCGACATGAACTACGACGAGGCGCTCGGGCTGGAAGCGGCTGTGCGCAGCATGGCCGATCAGGCCGAAGAGGCCGTGCGTGCCGGCAAGACGCTGCTGGTGCTGACCGACCGCAACATTGCTCCGGGCAAGCTGCCGGCGCATGCGTCGCTGGTCACCGGTGCCGTGCACCATCGCCTGACCGAGCAGGGCCTGCGTTGCGACTGCAACATCCTGGTCGAGACCGCCACCGCCCGTGACCCGCATCACTTTGCCGTGCTGGTGGGCTTCGGTGCGTCCGCGGTGTACCCGTACCTGGCCTACGAAGTGCTGGCCGACCTGATTCGTACCGGCGAAGTGCTGGGCGATCTGGACGAAGTGTTCAAGCACTACCGCAAGGGCATCGCCAAGGGCCTGCTGAAGATCCTGTCGAAGATGGGTATCTCCACCATCGCCTCCTACCGTGGCGCCCAGCTGTTCGAGGCGGTCGGTCTGTCCGAGGAAGTGGTCGAGCTGAGCTTCCGTGGCGTTGCCAGCCGCATCAAGGGTGCGCGCTTCGTCGATATCGAGAACGAGCAGAAACTGCTGGCCGCCGAGGCCTGGAGCGCGCGCAAGCCGATCCAGCAGGGTGGTTTGCTCAAGTTCGTCTACGGTGGCGAGTACCATGCCTACAACCCGGACGTGGTCAACACCCTGCAGGCCGCTGTGCAGCAGGGCGACTACGCCAAGTACAAGGAATACTCCGCGCTGGTCGACCAGCGTCCGGTGTCGATGATCCGCGACCTGCTCAAGGTCAAGCTGGCGGACAAGCCGCTGTCGCTGGACGAGGTTGAGCCGTTCGAGGAAATTCTCAAGCGCTTCGACTCCGCCGGTATTTCCCTTGGTGCCCTGTCGCCGGAAGCCCACGAGGCCATCGCCGAGGCGATGAACCGTCTGGGCGCCCGCTCCAACTCCGGTGAAGGCGGTGAAGACCCGGCCCGTTACGGCACGGTTAAGAGCTCGAAGATCAAGCAGGTGGCTACCGGTCGTTTCGGTGTCACGCCGGAATACCTGGTCAATGCCGAAGTGCTGCAGATCAAGGTGGCCCAGGGCGCCAAGCCGGGCGAGGGCGGCCAGCTGCCGGGCGGCAAGGTCAATCCGCTGATCGCGCGTCTGCGTTACGCGGTGCCGGGCGTGACCCTGATTTCGCCGCCGCCGCACCACGACATCTATTCGATCGAAGACCTGGCGCAGCTGATCTATGACCTCAAGCAGGTCAATCCGCAGGCGCTGGTATCGGTCAAGCTGGTGGCCGAGGCCGGTGTAGGTACCATCGCCGCCGGCGTGGCCAAGGCTTACGCCGACCTGATCACCATCTCCGGTTACGACGGTGGTACCGGCGCCTCGCCGATCACCTCGATCAAGTACGCCGGCGCGCCGTGGGAACTCGGCCTGGCTGAAACCCACCAGACCCTGCGTGGCAATGACCTGCGCGGCAAGGTGCGGGTGCAGACCGACGGTGGCCTGAAGACCGGTCTGGACGTGATCAAGGCCGCCATCCTCGGCGCCGAGAGCTTCGGCTTCGGCACCGCGCCGATGATCGCCCTGGGCTGCAAGTACCTGCGCATCTGCCACCTGAACAACTGCGCCACCGGCGTCGCCACTCAGAACGACAAGCTGCGCAAGGACCACTTCATCGGTACCGTCGAAATGGTGATGAACTTCTTCACCTACGTCGCCGAGGAAACCCGCGAGTGGCTGGCCAAGCTGGGCGTGCGCAGCCTGGGCGAGCTGATCGGTCGTACCGATCTGCTCGAAGTGCTGCCGGGTGAAACCGACAAGCAGCAGTTCCTCGACCTGACTCCGTTGCTGGGCAGCGACCACATTCCGGCGGACAAGCCGCAGTTCTGTGAAGTGGACCGCAACCCGCCGTTCGATCAGGGCCTGCTCGCCGAGAAGATGGCCGAGCTGACCAAGGACGCGATTGCCAACAAGTCCGGTGGCGAATTCGCGCTGGAAATCTGCAACTGCGACCGCTCCATCGGTGCCCGCGTGTCGGGTGAAATCGCCCGTGCCCACGGCAACCAGGGCATGGCCAGCGCCCCGATCACCTTCCGCTTCAAGGGCACCGCGGGTCAGAGCTTCGGCGTGTGGAACGCCGGCGGCCTGAACCTGCACCTGGAAGGCGATGCCAACGACTATGTCGGCAAGGGCATGACTGGCGGCAAGCTGGTGATCGTTCCGCCGGCCGGCAGCCCGTTCAAGAGCCAGGAGTCGGCCATCATCGGCAACACCTGCCTGTACGGCGCCACCGGTGGCAAGCTGTTCGCCGTAGGGACCGCTGGCGAGCGTTTCGCCGTGCGTAACTCCGGTGCCCATGCTGTCGTGGAAGGCACTGGCGACCACTGCTGCGAGTACATGACCGGCGGTTTCGTCTGCGTACTGGGCAAGACCGGCTACAACTTCGGTTCCGGTATGACCGGTGGCTTTGCCTACGTGCTGGACGAAGACAACAGCTTCGTCGATCGCGTCAACCACGAACTGGTGGAAATCCAGCGCATCAACAACGAAGCCATGGAAGCCTACCGCACTCACCTGCAGCGCGTGCTCGCCGAGTACGTCGAGGAGAGCGGCAGCGCCTGGGGTCGTCACCTGCTGGACAACCTGGATGACTACGTGCGCAAGTTCTGGCTGGTCAAGCCCAAGGCGGCCAGCTTGAAGACCCTGCTCACCAGCACCCGTGCCAACCCGCAATAACAAGCGCCCGAAGTGGTTTGATGAGGTTTTGAAATGACTGAACGTCTGAACAATGACTTCCAGTTCATCGAAGTCGGGCGCAAGGATCCGAAGAAGAAACTCTTGCGTCAGCGCAAGAAGGAATTCGTCGAGATCTATGACCTGTTCAAGCCTGCCCAGGCTTCCGAACAGGCTCACCGCTGCCTCGGCTGCGGTAACCCGTACTGCGAGTGGAAGTGCCCGGTGCACAACTTCATTCCGAACTGGCTGAAGCTGGTTTCGGAAGGCAACATCCTGGCGGCCGCCGAACTGAGCCACCAGACCAACACCCTGCCGGAAGTGTGCGGCCGGGTGTGCCCGCAGGATCGTCTGTGCGAGGGTGCCTGCACCCTCAACGACGGCTTCGGCGCAGTGACCATCGGCTCGGTGGAGAAGTACATCACCGATACCGCCTTTGCCATGGGCTGGCGTCCGGACATGTCCAAGGTCAAGCCGACCGGCAAGCGTGTTGCCGTCATCGGTGCCGGCCCGGCCGGCCTGGGCTGCGCCGACATCCTGGTGCGCAATGGCGTGACCCCGGTGGTGTTCGACAAGAACCCGGAAATCGGTGGTCTGCTGACCTTCGGCATCCCCGAGTTCAAGCTGGAAAAGACCGTGCTCAGCCGCCGTCGTGAGGTCTTCACCGGCATGGGCGTGGAGTTCCGCCTGAACACCGAGATCGGCAAGGACATCAGCATGGATGACCTGCTCGCCGAGTTCGATGCCGTGTTCATGGGCATGGGCACCTACACCTACATGAAAGGTGGCTTCCCGGGCGAAGACCTGCCGGGCGTGACCGATGCGCTGGATTTCCTGATCGCCAACGTCAACCGCAACCTCGGTTTCGAGAAGTCGCCCGCCGACTTCATCGACATGGCGGGCAAGAAGGTGGTCGTGCTGGGCGGTGGTGACACTGCGATGGACTGCAACCGCACCTCCATCCGCCAGGGCGCCAAGAGCGTGACCTGCGCTTACCGTCGTGACGAAGAGAACATGCCGGGTTCGCGCCGTGAGGTGAAGAACGCCAAGGAAGAGGGCGTGAAGTTCCTCTTCAACCGCCAGCCCATCGCCATCGTCGGCGAAGGCAAGGTGGAAGGCATCAAGGTGGTCGAGACCCGTCTCGGCGAGCCGGATGCCCGTGGCCGTCGCAGCCCCGAGCCGATTCCGGGCTCCGAGGAAATCATCCCGGCCGACGCCGTGCTGATCGCCTTCGGTTTCCGCCCAAGCCCGGCGCCGTGGTTCGAGCAGTTCCAGATCCAGACCGACAGCCAGGGCCGCGTTGTGGCTCCGGAGCAGGGCAAGTTCAAGCACCAGACCAGCAACCCGAAGATTTTCGCCGGTGGCGACATGGTGCGTGGCTCCGACCTGGTCGTCACGGCGATCTTCGAAGGCCGCAATGCCGCCGAAGGTATCCTCGACTACCTCGGCGTCTGAGCCTGATCTGCATCAACGCGATGGACAAAAGGCACGGCAATCGCCGTGCCTTTTGTTTTGCGCTCTGCGAAAATGCCCGGCATTCCGCGCAGGTGCCCGTCCCCGGTAGGGGGCGCTGGAGTCCGCAGGGCTGCATACTCCGGTCGTGCCACTACGCCCCTCTTTGTTGAATCAGGAAACCGCCGATGTCCGCCCTGAAGAATGACCGCTTCCTCCGCGCCCTGCTCAAGCAGCCTGTCGATGTCACCCCGGTGTGGATGATGCGTCAGGCCGGCCGCTACCTGCCGGAGTACCGCGCCACCCGGGCCAAGGCCGGTGATTTCGTCAGCCTGATGAAAAATCCGGAGCTGGCCTGCGAGGTCACCATCCAGCCGCTGGACCGTTATGCGCAGATCGACGCGGCGATTCTCTTCTCCGACATCCTCACCGTGCCGGATGCCATGGGCCAGGGCCTGTACTTCGAGACCGGCGAGGGTCCGCGTTTCAAGAAGGTGATCAGCAGCCTGGCCGATATCGAGGCGCTGCCGATTCCTGATCCCGAGAAAGACCTGGGCTATGTGATGGATGCCGTGCGCACCATCCGCCGCGAGCTGAATGGCCGCGTGCCGCTGATCGGCTTCTCCGGCAGCCCGTGGACGCTGGCGACCTACATGGTCGAGGGTGGCTCGTCCAAGGACTTCCGCAAGTCCAAGGCCATGCTCTACAACAACCCGCAGGCCATGCATGCGCTGCTGGACAAGCTGGCGCAGTCGGTCACCAGCTACCTCAACGGCCAGATCCGCGCCGGCGCCCAGGCGGTGCAGATTTTCGATTCCTGGGGCGGCAGCCTGTCGGCGGCGGCCTACCAGGAATTCTCCCTGGCCTACATGCAGAAGATCGTCGACGGTCTGATCCGCGAACATGACGGGCGCCGCGTGCCGGTGATCCTGTTCACCAAGGGCGGTGGCCTGTGGCTGGAATCCATGGCTGACAGCGGTGCCGAAGCGCTGGGCCTGGACTGGACCTGCGATATCGGCAGCGCCCGTCAGCGCGTGGGTGGCAAGGTCGCCCTGCAGGGCAACATGGACCCGAGCGTGCTGTACGCGACCCCGGCGGCCATCCGCGCCGAAGTGGGGCGTATCCTCGCAGCCTACGGTTCGGGCGAGGGCCATGTGTTCAACCTCGGGCACGGCATCACCCCGGAAGTCGACCCGGCCAATGCCGCCGCCTTCTTCGAGGCGGTGCACGAGTTGTCCGCGCAGTACCACCAGTAAGTCAGACCGGAGGCCGCATCAGCGGCCTCCGTGCTTTCAAGGCCGGGTTAATGCCTCGCCCTTGTCACGGGCTTTGCATAGAATCAGCGCAGTGAATAATCAGGGAGGTGTGTGATGCGGCGAGTGGTGTTCAACCAGAAAGGCGGCGTGGGCAAATCCAGCATTGCCTGCAACCTGGCGGCGGTCAGCGCGGCCGAGGGCTATCGCACCCTGCTCATCGACCTGGATGCCCAGGCCAACTCCACCCACTACCTGACGGGGCTGACCGGCGATGACATCCCGGTCGGCATCGCCGATTTCTTCAAACAGACCCTGGCCTCCGGGCCATTCGCCAAGAAAGGCAAGGTCGATATCTACGAGACGCCGTTCGACAACCTGCATGTGGTTACCGCCACCGCCGAGCTGGCCGAGCTGCAGCCCAAGCTGGAGCAGAAGCACAAGATCAACAAGCTGCGCAAACTGCTGGAAGAGCTGGCCGAGGATTACGACCGGATCTACCTGGACACCCCGCCGGCGCTGAACTTCTACACCGTTTCCGCGCTGATCGCCGCCGACCGCGTGCTGATCCCCTTCGACTGCGACAGCTTCTCGCGTCAGGCGCTGTACGGCCTGCTGCAGGAAATCGAGGAGCTCAAGGAGGACCACAACGAGGACCTGGAGGTCGAGGGTATCGTGGTCAACCAGTTCCAGCCGCGTGCCGCGCTGCCGCAACAGCTGCTCGACGAACTGATTGCCGAGGGCCTGCCGGTGCTGCCGGTCAACCTGATGAGTTCGGTGAAGATGCGCGAGTCGCACCAGGCCTGCAAACCGCTGATCTTCCTCGATCCACGGCACAAGCTGAGCCAGCAGTTCCAGGAGCTGCACCAGCTGCTTGAGTCCGGCGAGTAACGCTACTTAACGAGCAATACCCCTCATGAACAAGGCCCCTGATGGGGCCTTGTTCATTTCACCAGCAGCACATCGCAGGGTGGCTGGCGCAGGTAGTGGATGGGCAGGCTGCCCAGCAGCGCTTCGCTCAGGCGGCTGCGGCTGTGCTGACCGAGTGCCAGCAGTTGTGGTTGCTCTTCACGGATACGCTCGTCGAGGCTGCCGGCCAATGTGCCGGGAATGACTTCGACGCGCACCGGCTTTTGTCGTGCGGGGAGTTGTTCGCACTCATCCTCGACCATGTGCTGCAGCAAGCCCTGCTGAATTTCCAGCTGTTCGCCGGCCTGGCGGGCGTCGCGGCGGCCGCTGGCATCGAAGATATTGATGCCCAGCAGCTCGGCCTCGGCGGGAATCAGGCAAGCCGCGCTGCGCAGGGCCTGGCAGCCGCACAGGGATTGATCAAGGGCGACGATGGCGCGCTGGTAAGGCGCGATCTGCTCACAGCGGGCGAGCAGCAGCGGCATGCCACAATGACGGGCCAGGCGCTCTAAATTGGTACCGCTGAACAGTTCCGGGCGGCCCTTGTGGTGGCCGCCGACCACCAGCAGGTCCGCACCGATATCGCTGGCGACCTCCAGGGTGGCCTGTGCGGCCTGGCCGCTGCGCAGCACCACATCCGCCCGGCAGTGGCTATAGGTCGCCAGTCGTTCGCCGAGGACCTTTTCGGCGGCGGCCTGCAGTTCGGCCAGCGCCTTGGCATCCGGATGCCCCTCGACCACATGCAGCAGGGTCAGCCGGGCGTGATGCTGGTTGGCCAGCTGCGCGGCGCGCTGCAGGGCAATGTCACTTTCCAGGCTGAGGTCGTGAGCAATCAGGATGTGGCTGAACATGGTGCGTCCTCCAGAGTTGTCGTTGCAGTATGCGAGCTTGTGGCGCGCGGGTCTTGATCCATGGCAAGCGTGGTTCAGGCCTTTCCGGGCGGGTGGTCGCGCAGCCATTGCTGCAGCGCATCGAGCAGGGCGCGGAATTCGCTGTCCAGCTCGGCCAGCAGCGGCTCAATCCTGTCAGTTTGTTGCAGGCGGATACTGTCCTCGAGGCGCAGGCACAGGGCGGGCACGCCGACCGCACCCAGCGTGGCAAGACTGCCACGCTGGGTGTGCAGCAGACGGCTGGCTTCGTCGTGTTGCCCGTTGTGCCAGGCTTCGCGGATTTCCTCCAGTGGTTGCAGGCCACGTTCGATGGCGGCGGCTATCAGTCCGGCCATGGTCAGGTGCACGTCGGGGCTGGCCGCGCACAGGCGCTGGAGATTGTCGGCATTGAAGACCGCCGAGGGTTGCGCAATGGCGACCGCCGTGTCGCCGGGCGATACGGGACGATGGGGCAGGTAGGGGAGCAGGCTCTTCAGCAGCAGATGCTGCTCGATCGGCTTGGCGATGAAGGCATTCATGCCGGCCTCCCTGCACTGTTCACGTTCGCGGGGGCTGACCCCAGCCGTCATGGCCAGCACCGGCAACTGCAGGCCGAGTTCGTCGCGGATCAGACGGGTAGCGGTAAGGCCGTCCATGCCCGGCATCTGGATATCCATCAGAACCAGGTCGAATGGCTGATCCGTCCGGCGCAGACGCTCCAGCGCCTGCTGGCCATCGCTGGCGACACTGACCTGGGCGCCCATTTTTTCGAGGATTCCCTGGGCCACGAGCTGATTGAGCGTGTTGTCCTCCACCAGCAGCAGGTGGCTGCCCTGCAGCGGTTGCTGTTCCCGTAGCAGTTCGTCGGCGAGCAGTGACTGCGGATGCTGCAGGGCCTCGAGCATCTGTCGCTGCAGACTGCTGCGCGTCACCGGCTTGAGCAGCAGGCTGGTCACTGGCGGTTGGGTGTCGGTACCTGTCAGGTGTTCGCGGGCAAAGGCGTTGACCATCAGCAGGCACGGCGGCATGGCTTTGGGCGCATGTTCGCGCAGGCGCTCCAGTGTCTGCAGGCCATTCGCTCCGGGCATTTGCCAATCGATCAGCAGCAATTGGTAAGGCTGTCCGGCCATCAGCGCCTGCTCGAACAGCACTTCGGCGTCGGCACAGGACTCGGCGCAATCGACACTGCAGCGGTAGGCGCACAGCTGCTGCCAGAGGATCTGCCGGCAGCGTGGGTGGTCTTCCACCAGCAGCACGCGCAGGCCGGCCAGTGCGGCGATTTCCGGCAGGGCCGTCACGCTGCTGGGCAGCGGTTGCTTGAGTGGCAGGTCGAACCAGAACTCGCTGCCCTGGTTGGCGGCGCTGTGCAGGCCCAGCTCGCCGCCCATCAACTGTACCAGGCGCTTGCTGATGGCCAGGCCCAGCCCGCTGCCGCCTGAGGGGGGCGTGCGTACCGGTTCGCTGGACTCCAGGGCTTCGAACAGGCTGGCCTGCTGTTGTGCGCCGATACCGATACCGGTGTCGCGCACGCGAAAGTGCAGGAGGCTGCGGTTGTCCTGCTGGCGTATGCCAATGCTCAGCTCGACCTCGCCGTGGGGGGTGAACTTGATGGCATTGCCGGTGAGGTTGGCGAGGATCTGTTGCAGCCGGTTGCGGTCAGCGAACAGGCGTCCGGGGACTTGCGGGTCGACCTGGATCAGCAGCTCGAGGTCGCGCTCACCGGCCTGCAGGGTCATCAGGGAGGCCATGTGGCTGACCAGCTCGTCCAGCTCGAACTCGCAGGGGCTGAGTTGCAGGCGGCCGGCTTCGATCTTGGCGAAGTCGAGAATGTCGTTGATCACGGCCAGGAGCGATTTGCCGGCATCGTGCAGCATGTCCAGGTACTTGCGCTGGGTGCTGTTGAGCTCGGTGCGTTCGAGCAACTGGGCGATACCCAGCACGCCATTCATCGGCGTGCGGATTTCGTGGCTCATGTTGGCGAGGAACTCGCTCTTGGTGCGATTGGCCTTCTCGGCCACGATGCGCAACTGATTGAGCTTGTGCTGTGCCTCGACTTTATCGCTGATGTCGTCGATCTGCACGATCAGTTCGTCGGCATCGTTCTGGCGGGGCAGGCGCGACACCGTGACATGGGCCCAGAACGGCTGGCCGTGGCTGTTGAGGAAACGCTTGTCGAGGGCATAGAAATCGCACTTGCCGGCCAGCAGCTCATCCAGGCGCTCACGTGACAGGTTGCGGTCGTCCGGGTGGCTGAGGTCCAGGTGCTGCGTGCCCAGCAGCTCTTCGCGGCGGTAGCCGAACAGCTGGCATAGGCGTTGGTTGGCCTCGGTAATCAGACCGTCACTGCTGGCCAGTGCCACGCCGGTACCGGCAAAGGCCAGCGCCCCGCGGAAGCGTTGCTCGCTGATGCGGAAATCCAGTTCGCGCTGGCGCGCCTGCTGCAGGCTGGCGGACAGCAGCAGGGGCGGCATCAGCACGGCGAGAATCGGCAGGTAGAGCAGCATGGCCTGCCAGCTGGCCGTAAGCGGCGGTGGAATGAACAGGCCCAGCGAGAGCATACCGCTGACCAGCATGGCCAGACAGGCGTTGAACAGGGCGATATTGGCAAGGCTCAGGTAGAAGGTGGCGAGCAGTAGCGGCGCGCCGAGGTAGACGAAGGGAAAGGGCAGGTACAGCAGGGCCAGAATGCCGAGACTCAGGCAACCCAGCAGCAGCGTCGGGGTCAGCAGCGGATGGAAATCACCGAGAAGGTCTGCCAGGCCTCGTTGGCGCCAGATCAGCATCAGCGGCAGCAGGGCTACCGAGCCGGTGCAGGAGCTGGCGAACCAGATCAGCCACAGGTCGACATAGTGGCCCAGCTGCAGTTGGCTGAGGCCAAAGGCACCCAGGCTGGCGCTGAGCAGTACCGGCCAGACGGCGCCGTTGCCAAGCGTGCGCAGCAGGGCGAGCGGGTTGTCCTGCATCTGCCGGGTGGCGGCCGTGGCGCGTTGCAGCAGGCAGGCCGCCAGGCTGACTTCGAGCAGGTTGACGCCGGTAAAGAACAGGCTGATCGCCAGCGAGTCGCCGAACAGCAACTCGGCGGCAAGGTTGCCCAACGCCATGCACGGTAGCAGTACCAGCCAATGGCGGCGCGGGTGGCTGAACAGCACGGCAATGGCCAGGGCATTGGCCAGCCAGATGCTGGCAACGCCTGGCCCCTGGCGGCTGAGATAGAGCGACATCAGGGCCAGCCCGAGATAGCCGAATATCAGCAGCAGGCAGGTGCCCGGGCGCAGTCGCGGCGTGTTGGCGATCATGAGGCAAGCCTGCGTTGTCGCCAGGCATGCCAGCCCAGCAGAGTGGTGGCGATCAGCAGCATGAGCAGTGCAGCAGCTTTCAGCAGTTGGCCACCGGGTGCGTTTGGCGGGCTGGCCAGCGGCTGCAGCCAGGGCGTCAGCAGCGCTTCACGTTCCTGCAGGCTGAGTGAGCGCAGGCCGGTATCGAGGATGCTGCCCAGCTCCGGCCAGTCCTTGCGGTAGGCCAGGCTCAGGGGATAGTCGAAGCCGATGCGCGTGCCGATCTGCAGGGCCTTGGCGTTGAACTGCTGCAGCAGGTAACTGGCGCTGCCGAGGTCGAGCACCACGGCTTCCACCTGGCGGTTGAGCAGCGCCTGGATGCCTTCGCGGTCACCGGGCAGGGCCTGCCAGTCCACCTCCGGGAAGTGCTGGCGAACGAAGGCTTCGACGGCATAGCCCTGGCCGACGGCCACCTTCTGGCCTTGCAGCTGGTTCAGGGTCAGGGTGCTGCGCTGGTCGCGGCGCAGCATCAGGACGGTCGGGACCTGCACGTAGGGAGCAGTGAAGGCCAGGTACTCGGAACGTTCCGCCGTCGGGCGCAGCGAGGTGAGCAGGTCGATCCTGCCAGCGCGAACCTCACTCAGCAGCTGGTCCAGCGGCGCGGCCGGAGCCCGTTGCAGCGGCAGGTTCAGGCGTTGCTGCAGGAGCATCAGCAGGTCATGGGAGAGGCCGCGTGGCTGTTGCTGCGCGTCGAGGTAGATGAATGGCTGATAGTCGCTTTCGGCGGCCCAGACGATCTGCGGGTGCTGGCGCAGCCAGGCCTGCTGTTCCGCGCTCAGCGTCAGCCCCGCCGCCAGCAGCGAGGGTGTCGCCAGTAGCAGAAGCAGCGCCCACCAAGGCTGTTTGTGATTGCGCGAGCGGAGCATGTCCTTGAGTCCTCCAGCGTGCCGGGTGAGCGCGGCGGAATCTGCCGACGACAGGCTGTCTCAACAGGGTAGCTGCTTTGCCCCGGCTGACCAGACGGGCTTAGCTACGCCGGCGGAGCTGATAGATCGCCTCGCTTTCGGCGACCACGCTGCCATCTTCGGCGGTCAGTTGCAGCTGCAGCGGGTAATCGGCCTTGCCGTGCTCGCTGGCCAGGGCCTGCAGACGCTCGATATCCGCGCTGCTCATGCGGGCTTCGACCCGGATATCACCGGTGGCCGGGCGCAGGAAGCGCAGGTTCAGGCTCTTGACGATGGGGTAGTAGTGCTCGGCATCGAAACTGGTGAGAAACAGCGCCCCGCCGGGGATTTCCGCCACGGTGAACAGGGCGCCGGCATACATGCTGCCGATATGGTTTTCATTGCCGGCCAGCGGCATGCACAGGCGCACATGGCCGGGCTCGAGGACCTCGGCCTTGAGGCCCGAGCGTTTGACGAAGGCGATCTGCTCTTCGGTGAGGCGACGCACCAGCTCGGTGGGCAGGGGCATGGCGGGACTCCGTTCTTGTCGTTGTCCGGCCAGCCTAAGGGTTGGTCATGCGCCAGGGAATGACCTCAGACGCCGCATCGGCCTGACCAAAGTGCTCACACCCCCTGCTGGCGCAGCCAGCCGAGCAGTTGCGGCAACGGCAGGGCGCCGCTCTGGCGCGCCACTTCCACGCCGCCCCTGAGCAGGATCAGGGTCGGGATCGAGCGGATGCCCATTTCGGCGGACAGCTGCGGATTGGCTTCGCTGTCCAGCTTGGCCAGGCGGCAGCGCCCCTGCAACTGGCCGGCGGCCTGCTCGAAGATCGGTGCAAAGCTGCGACACGGACCGCACCAGCTGGCCCAGACATCGATCAGCAGCGGCAGGTCGCCTCTGTTCTGCGCGTCGAAGCTGGCCTGGGTGAGTTCGAAGGGCTTGCCGGGCAGCACGTCGGCCTTGCAGCGGCCACAGCGCGGGGCATCGGCCAGGCGTGCGGCAGGAATGCGGTTGAGGCCATGGCAGGCCGGGCAGGGGATCAGCAGTGGGTCGCTCATAAGCGCCTCCAGTGGGGAATGACTCCAATCTGGAGGCGCTTATGGCGATATCAAGGGGATCAGCCCTTGGAGGCTTCGAGGGCCTGGCTCAGGTCGGCGAGGATGTCGTCGCTGTGCTCGATGCCGATCGACAGGCGGATCATGTCGCGCGGCACACCGGCCTTGGCCAGTTCCTCGTCATTGAGCTGGCGGTGGGTGGTCGAGGCCGGGTGGCAGGCCAGCGACTTGGCGTCGCCGATGTTGACCAGACGTACCACCAGCTTCAGGGCGTCGATGAAGCGCGCGCCGGCTTCCTGACCGCCGACAATGCCGAAGGAGAGAATCCCCGCCGGCTGGCCGCTGCAGAAACGTTGCGCCAGGGCGTGCTCGGGATGATCCGGCAGGCCGGCGTATTTCACCCAGGCCACCTGCGGGTGGTTCTGCAGGAACTGCGCGACTTTCAAGGCATTCTCGCAGTGGCGCTCCATGCGCAGGGCCAGGGTTTCCAGGCCTTGCAGGATGAGGAAGGCGTTGAACGGCGAGATCGCCGCGCCCATGTTGCGCAGCGGCACCACGCGGCAGCGGCCGATGAACGCCGCCGGGCCGAAGGCCTCGGTGTAGGTCACGCCGTGGTAGGACACGTCCGGGGTGTTGAGCAGGGCGAAGCGCTCTTTGTGTTGTGCCCAGGGGAACTGCCCCGAATCGACGACGATGCCGCCAATGCTGGTGCCGTGGCCGCCCATGTACTTGGTCAGCGAGTGCACCACGATGTCGGCGCCGTGCTCGAACGGCCGGCAGAGAATCGGCGTGGCCACGGTGTTGTCGACGATCAGCGGCACACCATGGCGGTGCGCGGCGTCGGCCAGGGCCTTGAGGTCGATGATGTTGCCGGCCGGGTTGCCGATCGACTCGCAGAATACGGCCTTGGTCTTGCTGTCGATCAGTGCTTCCAGGGCGGCGATGTCGTCATGGGGGGCGAAGCGTACTTCGATGCCCTGGCGTGGCAGGGTGTGGGCGAACAGGTTGTAGGTGCCGCCGTACAGCTTGGCCACCGAGACGATGTTGTCGCCGACCTCGGCGATGGTCTGGATGGCGTAGGTGATGGCGGCCATGCCCGAGGCCACGGCCAGCGCGCCGACGCCGCCTTCCAGCGCTGCCACGCGCTTTTCCAGCACATCGGTGGTGGGGTTCATGATGCGCGTGTAGATGTTGCCGGCCACCTTCAGGTCGAACAGGTCGGCACCGTGCTGGGTGTCGTCGAAGGCGTAGGAGGTGGTCTGGTAGATCGGCACCGCCACCGCCTTGGTGGTCGGGTCGGGGCTGTAGCCGGCGTGGATGGCCAGGGTTTCCAGTTTCATGCGCGCATTCCTTGAGGCAGAAGAAAGGCCGCAGCATGGAAAAAGCTGAATGAGTGGTCAATGCGCCAGAGCAATAAAAAGACGGTTGTTCTAGATCTTTTGGCTAGGTGCTTAGAACCCTGGCGCCTGTTGCTTGGCCTTCAGAAACGCCACGGCCCCCGCGCTGAGGATCAGGGCAGGGGCCGTGTGAGAGCCGTTGGTCGTGATCAGACCAGTGCTTTGTAGATGTTGTAGGCGCTGATGAAGGTGATCAGGCAGCCCACGATGGTCAGCAGCGTTCTGGCCGGCAGCTTCTTGCACAGCAGGGCAGCGAAGGGCGCGGCGAACAGACCACCAAACACCAGGCCGGCCACCATCATCCAGGTGCTCGGCTCGCCGGCCAGCAGAATGAAGGAGGTGGCGCTGGCGATGGTCAGGAAGAACTCGGCGAAATTGACCGAGCCGATGGTGGTGCGCGGATCGCTTCCGGAGCCCAGCAGGCTGCTGGTGACTACCGGGCCCCAGCCACCACCACCGGCAGCATCGACGAAACCGCCGAACAGGGCCAGTTTGGCCACGTGCTTGGGCTCCTTGCGCTGCTTCACATGGCGGTAGGCCTTGCTCAGGATGTACAGCCCCATCAGCAGCAGATACGCGGAGATGAAGGGCTTCATCACCGCGCCGTCGAACTGGGTGATCAGCACGGCACCCAGCACGGCACCGATGATGCCGGGCAGCAGCAGGCGCAGGAACAGTGACTTGTTGACGTTGCCCAGTTTGACGTGGGAGATGCCCGACAGGCCGGTGGTGAACACCTCGGCAATGTGCACGCTGGCGCTGGCCGCCGCCGGGCTGGCGCCGGCCGACAGCAGGAAGGTGGTGGCGGTGATGCCGTAGGCCATGCCCAGTGCGCCGTCGATGA
>ERZ1645187.2781-NODE-2781-length-15182-cov-39.405236_pt1 | contig 15182 bp, 16 predicted proteins | sample MGYA00575352_ERZ1645187 | MGnify/ENA primary metagenome ERZ1645187 (study PRJEB40837, sample SAMN11349314) | freshwater sediment metagenome | isolation source: river sediment | host: Sediment | place: India: Wazaribad , New Delhi | collected 2017-02-21 ...
CGCCGCGCGCGAGGCGTTTTACCTGGCGGTGCAGAAGGCGGTGGATGACGAGGCGGCGGCTCGCTGAGGGGTGCGGGCCGGCTGGCGATGCCGGTCCCGCCCTCCAGACGGCGGTTTCCGCGCATTTTTCAGGTCGTTTCGGCCGTTTCTTAACGTCGGCCGGCCATCAGGCGCTATGAATTCAGGACTGACCGGGTTCCCTCAGAACTTCTCCGGCCGCAGCACTTCGACCTCGGACAGGTAGGCCACCATCGCGTAATTGGCGTAGTAGCGCGCCTGCAGGTGCGCCAGCAGCGCCTCGGCCTGGGCGCGGGCGCAGATCACCTCGACCCGGATGTTGCGCGCCTCGTCCCAGCTGGCGTCGCGCACGCCGCGGCTGCCTTTGCCCCGCGCGTCGGAAATGGTGTACCCGCCGACGCCCAGTCGGTCCATGTCGCGCACCAGCAAGGGCTCCAGCGAGGCCTCGCAGAAAACGGTCAGCAACGTGCGGCGTTCGGTGTGCAGCGGGGTGGCGGTCATGGCGTTGCTCCGGCCAGACGGCTGGCCATCCAGTGGTACAGCGGGATGCCCGCGATGATGTTGAACGGAAAGGTCACGCCCAGCGCGCCGGCCAGCGACACGGCGGGGTTGGCCTGCGGCACCGCGATGCGCATGGCCGCCGGAACCGCGATGTACGAGGCTGAGGCCGCCAGCGTGGCCAGCATCGCCATGCCGCCCACCGACAGGCCCAGCAGCCAGCCGGTGCCCAGCCCCAGGCCGGCCGACAGCACGGGCATGCCGATGCCAAACGCGATCAGCGACAGGCCCCGGCGGCGCAGCTCGCCCACCTGGCGGCTCACGATCAGCCCCATTTCCAGCAGGAACAGCGCCAGAATGCCCTTGAACAGGTCGAAGTACAGGGCGCTGACGGGCTCCAGCCCCTTGGGGCCGGCCGCCCAGCCGATCGCCATGCCCCCCAGCAGCAGCGTCACACCCTTGCCCAGGAAGGCCTCGTGGCCGAGCGCCTTCCAGTCGGTGTCCTTGTCCACGCCGCGCGCGAGCACGATGCCCACCAGAATGGCCGGCACCTCCATCACCGCCAGAATCACCGCCATCTGCGGCTCCACCGGGATGGCCCGCGCGGCAAACCAGGCCGCGGCCACGGCAAAGGTGGCCACGCTGACCGAGCCGTAGTGCGCGGCCGTCGCCGCCGCGTTGGGCCGGTCGAAGCCGAACAGCCATCGCAGCACGGCAAAGGCCAACAGCGTCTGCACGCAACCCAGAACGATCACGGCCAGTATCTGCGGCACCAGCGGTGCCAGCGGCTGCGTCGCCAGTCCCTGGCCGCCCTTGAGGCCGATCGCGAGCAACAGAAAAATGGTCAGCGAGTCGTACAGCGCGCCGGGCAGCTTGAGCTCCGAGCGCAGCAGCCCGGCGGCCAGGCCGAACAGGAAAAACAGGATGACGGGGTCCATGGGCGGGCGGGGTGGTATGCAATGATTCTGACAGGCGCCTGAGCGCGGCGGGGTATCCCCAAGGCCCGTGGGGAGTCGGCAGATCGCCGCAGCGCGGGTGGCCCGCATCCAAACCCTCGAAACCTGCTGACCATGCGGCTCATTCCTTTTGTCCAGGTGGACGACACGCCGTTCACCCTCCGGCCCGGCGCCCTGTTGCGGCGCAAGGGGGCGCCGCTGCGGCGCGCGATCAACGACGTGGCGCTGGAGGTGTTCGACTATGGCGACGTGGTGTACCGATTCCAGGCCAGCGGCCGGCTGGAGGAGGTGACACAACGGGTGCCGGTGCTGCACCTGGGTGAGGTGGCGGTGCCGTTTCGAGCGCTGGAGGCCTTCGTGCGGGCGCAGGATGCGGACGCCTTCGAGCGCGCCGGCTTTGTGGTCAGCCCACGCTTCGGCCTGGCCTTTGTGCCCCGCGATCCGGACTGGGTCACCGCGCTGGCGCGGCATTGCATCCCGACCTGGCGCGCGCTGCCGCCGGGCTGATTCCCGGCGCCGATGGTTGCGGCGCGGACGAGCTCAGCCGCGCCGCATTCCGGTCGCGCGCACCCTCTCGTTCACCATCAGCAGCGACAAGCCCCACAGCCGCGCGTCGCCGACCGCGATGCGCCCGCGGGCGCTCGCGGAAGGCGTCGAAACCGGAAAAGTTGGCGTTCGAAGCGGCTTTTCGGTCTTTTTCAAGTATTTTTGACCGCTACCCATCGTCCGCCGGCCGCAAGCAGCTATGGTTTCAGGAGTGAATCCGAGGTCCGGGTTGAGGCCTTTCGCGCCCGCCAGTGCGAGCGCCGGTCGTCCGCCCAAGCGCGAAAGGCGCGGATGATCTGGCTCATGCGGGTCGCCGTGCGCCGGCGCTGCAAGGTGTCCCGAAAATTGTGCGGGAAACCGGCCTTGGCGCGGTGGGATCACACACTGCCGGCTGTACCTGTTGAGCCGGAAGTCGCCAGAACGCACTGTTTCAACGGTGGGGGTCGGGGTGCTGCCCCTGAATGCCTGAAATGGCTGACGGCCAGGCGGCGCATCAACGCGTGCAGGCGTGCCAGGTTTTCCCGGCCCGAATCAAATCCTCATAGGGTGAGCGCTCGTCCCAATTTCTTCAATCACTTTCAAGCTGAACTGGGTCATTGCCGGAAGATGGACATCGGCCATGGCCAAGATCTCCGGAGCCAAGGGAAACTCCGGGCCTGGGGCGGCGATGATGCCCATGCCTGCGGCCTTGAGCGATCGGATGCCATTGCCAGAATCCTCCACGCCCACGGCGTTTTCGGGCTTGACGCCCAATTTGGCCAGAACCTGCCAGTAGATGTCTGGTGCGGGCTTGCCGTGCTCGACGTCATCTCCGTACATGGTGGCCTGGAACACCTGATCGAGGCCGGTGACGCGCAGCACGTATTCAGCCAGTTCATTGGGGGAGCCCGATGCCAGAGCCACCTTGTAGCGGGTTGCGGCCAGGTGCACGGCCTGGATGGCGCCTTCGCGCTCGGGCAGGTGCTCGGCGTACTTGGCGCGCATTCGCCCAATGATTTCCTTCGCGACACCCTCTTCGTTCATGCCCAGTCTGGTACGCAGTTGCAGGCGTTCCACCATGATGCGTGCCCAGACGGCGGTGCTGGCGCCCATGGTGGCGGCCTGGTCGGCTTCGCCCCACACCAGACCGAGGTCGGCGGCAAACTCCTCGCGAACCTGGCGCCACAGCACCTCCGAGTCGATCAGCACGCCATCCATGTCGAACACGACAGCTTCGATGGATCTCATGGGTTCAACCCCGGCAGTGACAGTCCGCTCAGACGCGCGAAGGCGGGTAGATCGCTCAAGTCGTCGAGCACGGCCGCGGCTCCGGAAAAATCCTGGTGACGGGTGAAGTGGTTGATCGTGATGAACGTCTTGATGCCTGCGGCCAGACTGGCGCGCAGGCCATTCTCGGAATCTTCCAGGGCAATGCAATCATCCGCCGTCACGCCCAAGGTTGCCATCACCCACAAGTAGACGTCGGGTGCTGGCTTTTTGTTGGCCACCATGTCGCCACAACCCACGGCGCCAAACAGGGTTTGCCAGTCCTTGCCAAGGCCGCGTTCCAGCAGAGCCGCCACATTTTCCGGTGCGGTGGTGGTGGCAACAGCCAGCTTGAGACCGGCGGCGTGGGCCGCAAGAATCAACGCCTTGATGCCGGGACGCAGCGTGATGTGACCTTCACGCACCAGGCGGGTGTAGTGCAGCGTCTTGACCGCGTGCAGGTGCCTGACAAAGCCGTCGAAATCCGCAGGCTTGGCAAAGTCGCTCTGGAAGTCGCTGACAAAATATTTGATGCGTTCTTTGCCACCGGTCACGGCCAGCAGCTTGTCGTACAGGTCCAGGTCCCAATGCCAGTTCAGCCCGGTCTCGGCGAAGGCCTTGTTGAAGGCCTGACGGTGCCCTTCTTCGGTGTCAGCCAGCGTTCCGTCCACGTCAAAAATGATGGCCTTGATGCTCATGTTGAACGACTCCTCGGTGGGCAATTATCGCCATCCCTTCCTCCGTCATCCGGGCCGGCACCCCGATCAGCCCTCTCGGTGAACGCCGGAGGGCTTCATTGCAATTTATCAAAAAAGTCCTGATAAATATCAAAATGATCTTGATGGGTGGGTGAAATAGTCATAGTATTCAAAAAAGGTCTCTCAAATCGATCTAATTGAACTTTTCAAACCGGAGTAGCACATGGCCAAAGTGGACGAAGTCACCAAGGAATCGTGGGTGTTGAGCACCTTCCCGCAATGGGGAACGTGGCTGAACGAAGAGATTGAACGCGAGGTGGTGGCGCCGGGCAGCTTTGCCATGTGGTGGCTGGCCTGCACAGGCATCTGGGTCAAGACCGAGGGCAACACCAACATCTGCATCGACCTGTGGTGCGGCACCGGCAAGCGCAGCATGAAGAACCCGCTCATGGACCCGCACCACCAGATGGCGCGCATGACGGGTTGCGTCAAGCTGCAGCGCAACCTGCGCGTGTCGCCCTTCGTGATCGACCCGTTTGCCATTCGGCAAGTCGATGCCGTGCTGTCAACCCACACGCACAACGACCACATCGACATCAACGTGGCGGCTGCGGTGCTGAAGAACTGCCCGAGCACGGTGCCCTTCATCGGCCCGCAGTCCAGCACCGACGTCTGGCTGAAATGGGGCGTGCCCCGCGAGCGCATCACCACGGTGCGGCCGGGGGACGTGGTGAAGGTGGGCGACGTCGAGATCGTCGTGCTCGAAGCCTTCGACCGTACCATGGCGCTGACCATCCCCGCCGACCAGACGGCCAAGGGCAAGCTGCCGGGGGACATGGACGATGTGGCCGTGAACTACCTGGTCAAGACGCCGGGCGGCAGCATCTACCACAGCGGCGACTCGCATTATTCCAATGGCTACGCCAAGCACGGCAACGAGCACGCCATCGACGTGGCGCTGGGTTCCTATGGCGAGAACCCGCGCGGTGTCACCGACAAGATGACCTCCTCGGATATCCTGCGCATGGCCGAGTCACTGAACTGCAAGGTGGTTATTGCCTACCACCATGACATCTGGTCCAATTTCATGGCCGACCCGATGGAAATCACCATGCTGTGGAACATGAAAAAGGACCGCCTGCGGTACCGCTTCAAGCCTTACATCTGGCAGGTCGGCGGCAAGTTCGTCTTCCCGGACAACAAGGACGACATGGAGTACCACTATGACCGGGGCTTCGATGACGTCTTCACCAAGGAAACGGACCTGCCGTTCCCGTCATTCCTGTAGCGGGACACGCGTCGCACACAAAAATTAGATCGGACCGACCGCCATGAACGCAGAGATCCGCGGTTTGCAGCTTGAGGGCGTGGCCAAGCAGTTCGGCAAGGTGCGGGTGGTCGAGCAGATCGACCTGAGCGTGGCCCAGGGTGAGTTCGTGGTGCTGCTGGGCGAGTCGGGTTGTGGCAAGTCCACCGTGCTGCGCATGATCGCGGGCCTGGAGGACGTGAGCGCGGGGCGCATCTTCATCAACGGGCGCGACGTCACGTCGCTGCCGCCGATGGCGCGCGACATTGCCATGGTCTTCCAGAACTACGCGCTGTATCCGCACATGGATGTGGCGCAAAACATGAGCTTTGCGCTCGAGCTGGCTGGCACGCCCAAGAGCGAGATCACGCGCCGCGTGGCCGAGGCCGCCGAGGTGTTGAGCATCACGCACCTGCTGCAGCGCAAGCCCAAGGAACTCTCGGGCGGCCAGCGGCAACGCGTGGCGATCGGCCGCGCCATCGTGCGCGAGCCGCTGATCTTTCTGTTCGACGAGCCGCTGTCCAACCTGGACGCCAAGTTGCGCGGCCACATGCGCACCGAGCTCACGCTGTTGCACCAGCGCCTGGGCAAGACCATCATCTATGTGACGCACGACCAGGTGGAGGCCATGACGCTGGCCTCGCGCATCGTGATCTTCCACAAAGGCCTGATCCAGCAGGTGGGAACGCCGTCCGAGGTGTTCAACCAGCCGGCCAACCTGTTCGTGGCGGGCTTCATCGGCATGCCCAGCATGAACCTGCTTGAAGGCAACGTGCAGGTCGACGACGGCAGCACCGTACTCAAGGGCGCGGACTTCTCGATCCCGCTGCCTTCTGGCGTGCAATGGCCTTCACAGCTGGTGGTGGGCCTGCGTCCGCAGGCGCTTCAGATCGCCGCCAACGGGCCGGGTGTGCTGCAACTGCAGGTGGACGTGGTGGAGTACCTGGGCACCGAATCCGTGCTGGTGGGCAAACTCGCCGGCGGCACCGACGCGCGCATCACCGCCGTGGTCGAGGGCGACCGCACCGATCTGCTGCACCAGACCGTGCCACTGACCTTTGACGCTCCCGCATTGCATGCATTCGACAAGGCCACCGGCCTGAGAGTGCGCACCTGAAACCAATCAACCTGTCACCCATTTTTTTAGGAGACTGCCATGAAGAGAAGAACACTGATTCAGACCGCCGGCGGAACCGCCCTGGGCATGCTTGGGGCAGGCCTACCGTTGGTCGGGCACACGCAGGACCGCTATGCCAAATACAAGGGGCAGACGGTGGTGATGAGCATCCCGGCACACCCGCACTACGACGCCATGCTCAAGATCCTGCCCGAGTTCACCAGGCAGACGGGCATCAAGGTCGAGACCGACCGGCTGGCGATGGCGCGCATGAAGGACAAGCAACTGCTTGAGATGGCCAAGCCTTCAGGTGACTATGACCTGTGCTGCTACGTGGTGATGTGGAAGGGCGAGTATGTCAAGAAAAACCTGATCCGCGAGATCGAACCGTTCCTGAAAAACCAGGCGCTGGCCGATCCCGACTACGACTTCAAGGATCTGGTCAGGCCCTACGTCGAAAACATCGGCCTGGTCGGCGGACCGAGGGGCTACCTGCCGGGCCCGGGCGCCAGACTCTTCGGCCTGCCCTACGGCGCTGAGACCTCCATCCTCGCCTACCGCCGTGACCTGTTTGAAAAGCACGGCCTGAAACCGCCCACCACTTACGCGGAGTTCGAAAAGCTGCTGCCGGTGGTGCGGGAGAAGACCGGCATCGGCGCGCTGACCTCGCGCGGCCAGGCTGGCCACCAGTGCGTGCATGCCTGGTTGCTGCACCTGAATCCGATGGGCGGTGGCATATTCGACGACAAGTGGAAGCCCCACTTCAACGATGAAACCGGCGTCAAGGCCCTGAATTTCCTGAAGCTGGTTTCGGAAACCGGCCCGATCGGCATTCCCGGCTTCGGTCAGGGAGAGATGATCACGTCATTCCTGCAGGGGCAGTCCGCGATGTACCTGGACTCGACACTGATCTTCGGGCAGGTGAACAATCCGCAGGTTTCGAAGATCGCGGGCCAGGTGAGCTACGTGCTGCACCCCAAGGGCACTGTCTACGCATCGCAGTCGGGTGGCCTGGGCCTGGCGATTCCGAAGAACGCCAAGAACCCCGACGCCGCGTTCCTGCTGCTGCAATGGCTGACCTCGAAAGCGCAGGACAAGGCGGTTACCAAGGTCGGCGGTGTCCCGTCGCGCGTTTCAACCATCGGCGACCGCGACATGGTGCTCCAGTACCCCGAGTTCATCACGCTGCGCCAGCAGATCGAGCACATCGATCTGGACTGGCGGCCCATCATCGCCGAGTGGGACGAAATCAACATCCAGGCACTGGGTGTGGCCGTCTCGGAGGCCCTCACGGGCAAGAAGTCGCCTCAGGACGCTCTCAACGGCATGATTCCCAAGGTCACGGAAATCATGAAGCGCGGCGGATACCTGAAGGGTTGACAGGGTGAACCGCTGACGCCCGGAAGGACTGTTCATGCGCACACCACGCTGGGTTCCATGGGTCTATGCCGGGCCGGCCGTCGTCGTGATGGCGGTGGCCTGCCTCTACCCTTTGCTGTCCGCGCTGCAGCTCGGCTTTTATGACTGGAGCATGGGCACGCCCTGGTCCGAGGCGAAATGGGTGGGCTTGGATGCGTTCCTGCGGGCCTTTCAAGATCCGGCAGTCTGGCGCTCGCTGGTCACCACGCTGATGTTCGCCGCCGTGTGCGTGGTGTCCGAGATGGTACTGGGCATTGCGTTGGCACTGGCGCTTGAAGGCAAGGTGCGCGGCATGGCGGTGTTCCGCACGCTGTTCATCCTGCCCATGATGATCGCGCCGATCGCCGTGGGCCTGACCTGGCGCTATCTGTTCGATGCCCAGTTCGGCCTGCTCAACGCGCTCATCGAGTTGTTCGGCGCGGCGCCGATCGGCTGGCTGGCGCAGGAGAACACCGCCTTCATCGCCATCATCATTGCCGACATCTGGCAGTGGACGCCATTCGTCTTCATCATGATGATTGCCGCGCTGGCCAATGTGGACAGCGCCGTGCTGGAAGCCGCGCGGGTGGATGGCGCCAACTGGTGGCAGGCCACCTTCCGCGTCAAGCTGCCGATGGTGATGAACGTCATTGCCATCACGCTGTTGATGCGCCTGATCGATGCCTTCCGCGTCCTCGAAGTGATCTACATCCTTACGTTTGGCGGCCCTGGCGACAGCACGGAGATTTTGTCGCTGCACATCTACAAGACCGCGTTCGTGAGCCAGCGCCTGGGCGGCGCCGCCGCCATTTCGGTGCTGCTGCTGGTGGTGGTGGCCAGCCTGTCGTGGTTTGCGCTGCGACTGTCGAACCCGCTGAAGGACGAGGGGCGGTCATGAAAGCCGTGCCGGGCCGTACCAAGCAGGCTCGCACCGCAGCCCGCCATTGCGAAGGTGTCCCTGTGAGCGCCGCCGGATCGCTCCAGGGCGCGAAGGCCCCTTTGGGGAGCAGCGCAGTGCGCTTGGCGACAAGCGCGGGAGCCGCATCATGAGCTTTGGAGTCAAGCGGCATCCCGCCCTGGTGGCAGCGCACTACAGCGCGCTGATTTTTCTGGCCGTCGTCTGCGTGGCACCCATCGTCCTGATGTTTGCCACCTCGCTGAAGGTGCAGACGCAGATCTTTACCACCGGCATTCACTTCATCTTCGCGCCCACGCTGCAAAACTACCGTGACGTGCTGGGCGAGGGCAGTTTCCAGCGCTACCTGACCAACAGCCTGATCGTGGGCGTGGTCTCCACCGTCATCACCCTGGTGCTGGGCTGCATGGCGGCTTATGGGCTGGCACGGTTCCGCTTTCCGGGGCGCAAGTCCGTTGCCTACATCAGCCTGTTGCTGCGCACGGTGCCGCTGGCCGTGCTGGCCGTGCCGGTGTTCATGATCTGGAGCCAGTTCGGGCTCATCAACTCGCTGTGGGGCCTGATCCTGCTGTACGTGGCCGTCAATCTGCCGTTCACGATCTGGCTCCTGTACGGGTTCATTCTGCAGGTGCCGCAGGAGCTTGAAGAGGCGGCCGCCATCGACGGTTGTGGCCCGATCAAGGTGTTCTACAAGGTGGTTCTGCCGCTCATCAAGCCCGGCATTGCGGCCGCGTCGATCTTCACCTTCCGCATTGCCTGGAACGAGTTCATCCTGGCGCTGGTGCTGACCGATCGCGCCACCCGGACTCTGCCGGTGGCCGCGTCGCTCTACATCACCGACATTGGCGTCGACTGGGGCAAGATCATGGCCCTGGGCAGTCTGATCGCCATCCCGCCGCTGATCTTCACCTTCGTCGCTGCCCGCCAGATCATCACCGGTCTGACCGCCGGGGCGGTCAAGGGTTGACCGATTGCCATGAAGGGCGTCATCACCGTCGACATTGGCACGACGAGCCTGCGTGCGATCCTCTTCGACGCAGTGGGTGAGCCCCTCTACATGGACCAACGTCAGAACGCGCCGGAGTTTTTCAGCGACGGTCGGGTCGAGCAGGAACCCCGGTCCTGGCAACAGCACCTGGTTCAGATTCTGGCGAACTGCCGTGAAGCCGCCGCCGCGAGAGGCATTTCGCCCCAGTGCATTTCAGTGACCGCCCAGCGCTCTTCTGTCTTTCCGGTTGATCGCCTGGGTGTTCCCCTGCATGCAGCGATCATGTGGCAGGACACCCGCAGTGCGGAAATGGCACTGGCGCTGGAATCAAGCAATGGTCTGGTGTACGGCAAGACCGGACTGAGAATTTCACCGGTGTTTTCCGCCATCAAGATGACCTGGCTGCGCAGGAATCGCCCCGATATCTGGCAGCACACCCACAAGTTGATCGGCGTTCAGGATTGGGCCATGTGGTTGCTGACGGGGCGTTTTGTCACCGACGAGAGCTTTGGCAGCCGGACCAATCTGCTTGATCTGGTCACAAGAGCCTGGGATCCGGAACTGCTTGACCTGTTTGAGGTGCCGCGGCACATGCTCTGCGACCTGATCGCACCCGGCGCGATTGCTGGTGGCCTGAGCGCAGGTATTGCCGCCGCGACGGGGCTGCCAGAAGGCTTGCCGGTGGTATCCGCTGGGGGCGACCAACAATGCGCGGCGCTGGGCCTGGGTCTTCTTGCCGGCGATCAGGCGGTCACCAACACAGGCACCGGCTCCTACATCCTGGGCCACAGCAGCAAACCGGTGTGGGATGCCGCGATGCGGGTGTCATGCAATGTTTCCGCCATCCCCGGCGCGTACATTGTCGAAGCCGCTGTGCTCACATCAGGGGCGATTTACCGGTGGTTCAAGGAAAGCCTCCTGGACCTGAAGGAGGCTGATTCAAGCGCTTTCGACGCGATCAACCAGGAAGCCGCCCTTGTGGGCCCCGGATCCAACGGACTGCTGCTGATACCGCATTTCAAGGGTTGCGGCTCGCCCTATTGGGATCCCGACGCGCGCGGCGTATTTCTTAACCTCAGTCTGAGCACCACGCGCGGCGAGATGGCCCGGGCCATTCTGGAAGGCATTGCCGTCGAGCTCAAAGAAAGCCTGGCGCTGGTCGAAGACCTCTGCGGCATGATCGCGTCCGTCAGTGTGTCCGGGGGCATGACCAAGTCTGCTCTTTTCAACCAGATCCAGAGCGATGTTTTCGAGCGCCCGGTGCTGCGCCTGACCAGCGACGAGGCCAGTTCGCGCGGTGCCTGGATTGCTGCCGCCGTTACCATCGGCCTGGAGACAAGTTACGCCAGCGCTTTCAGGCGATCGACCGGGCGTGACGAGGCCGTGATGTTCGAGCCGAACCCGGTGACCCGACCCATCTACCAACGCCAGCGCAAGCGCTCGCGTGCGGTCTACCAGGCCCTGGCGGCTCCGGAAGTTCGGGATCTCTTCAAATAGCGAGGACGATGCATGAAGGAACAGGGGCAGCGCGCGATCATGGCGGTATCCAACTACCGGCACAAGAAAATCCTGGAGCTGGTGTACCAGCGAAAGTCCATATCCGCTGATGAGTTGGCCACTGAATTCGGGGTCTCCAAGATCACCATCCGTCGTGACCTCGACACCTTGGCGCTGGACAAGCTGCTGGAGCGCACGCGGGGGGGCGCCGTATCCATTTCCGATCTGGGTTTTGAAGAGATTTACGAGGCAAAGAACCACTTATCCACCAAAGAGAAAAGCCTGATCGGCAAGTACGTGGCGTCGCTGATTGCGGAAAACGAGACCGTGTTTCTGAATGCCGGATCCACCACCTTGGAAGTGGCGCGGCATCTGAAAGGAAAAAAAGTGCGGGTCGTCACCAACAACGCCGCCTGCCTGTTGCTGGAGCTGGATCCCCAGGTCGAGATGATCTTGCTCGGCGGGGACTACCGGGTTCAGTCAAGATCCCTGGTCGGCAGCTTGACGATTGCCGCCCTGCAGAGCATCTATTCGAGCATCACCGTACTCGGCATCAATGGCGTGAGCATCAAGCGCGGATGCACCACTGCGGTTCAGCTGGAGACCAGTGTCAACAAGGCCATGATCGAGAATTCCAGCGGCAAAGTGATACTGGTGGCCGACCACAGCAAGATGAACTGTGTCTCGAGCTTTCTCACCTGTGCCCTCAACCGGGTGGACCTGCTGGTCACCGACTGGATGACGCCATTGGCCTTTTGTGAGGAATTGCAGGCCGCCGGCTTGAACGTCTTTCGGGTTCCCGAGGATCAATAGTCAGACCTGCCCGTAGTAGGCGCCGGGCCCGTGCTTGCGGAAGAAATGCTTTTCCAGCAGGTATTGCGGCATGTTCGGCAGCTCGGGCGCCATCTGCAAGGTCAGCAGCGCCATGCGCGCGGTGATTTCAAGCACCGCGGCATTGTGCACGGCCGCATCAGCGTCAACGCCCCAGGTGAAGGGGCCATGATTGGCCACCAGAACCGCTGGCATCTGGCTGGGGTCGATGCCAGCCTCCCTGAAACGCTGCACGATGGCCAGACCGGTTTGCGCCTCGTAGTGACCGGTGGTTTGCTGCTCGGTCAGGACCGGGGTGCAGGGTATTTCGCCAAGGAAATAGTCGGCATGGGTCGTGCCCAGCGGAGGGATGCCCCGGCAGGACTGGGCCCAGACGGTGGCCCAGGTGGAGTGGGTGTGGACGATGCCACCAACCAGCGGGAAATGACGGTACAGCTCCAGATGGGTCGGCAGGTCGGAAGAAGGTTTCAGGGCTCCCTCAAGGACCTGGCCTTGCGCGTCGACCACCACCATGTCGGTGATCTTCATGGTGCTGTACGGTACGCCACTGGGCTTGATCACAATCGCACCGCTTTCGGCATCCCTGCCGCTGACGTTGCCCCAGGTGAAGTCCACCAGGCCAAGGCGCGGAAGTTCCAGATTCGCTTGAAGCACCTGCTCCTTGAGCGCGTTGAGATTCATACGTAGCCTCCTTGCGTCATTCGCTCACCGACCCATTGCCGCGCCAGACGGATTTCCTGAATGGGGTCGACCGACTTCTCGGTCCACATTTCAACCAGGAAAGGGCCTGCATAGCCGAGAGCATGCAGCGTCCTGAAACAGCTGACAAAATCAACCGTGCCTTCGCCAAAGGGAATATCACGGAAGGCGCCCGGGAAATTGGGCGCCACGGGTTTGGATTCCTTGACGTGCACACCCACGATATGGTTGATGCCCAACGTGAGCTCTCGCACCACGTCGTTGCCCCAGGCGGTCAGGTTGCCCAGGTCCGGATAGACCTGGAACCAGGGAGACGGCAGCTGCTCTTTGAGCACGAGGTATTTTGAAATCGAATTCAGGAACGTGGTGTCCATGATTTCCAGGGCCAGCGTCACCTGGTACTGCGCCGCCACTTCCAGGGCGCGCTGCATGCCCTCAAGGTAGCGCTGCCGCGAGGCGGGGGTGGTGGGTTCGTAATAGACGTCGTAACCGGCCAACTGGATCACGCGAATGCCCGTATCGCTGGCGAAGCGGATCGCCTTTTGCATGAACTCGGCTGCCTGCGCCCGCACCGCGGGATCGGCGCTGCCAAAGGGTATTTTCCGGTGTCCTGAAAGACACATGGAGGGCACCGGCAGGCCTTCTTCCCGGGTGGTTGTGAAGAATGACAGGCGCTCGGCCATGGACCAATCCAGCCGTGCCATGCGCTCGGGCGTTTCATCGACCGATATCTCCAGAAAGTCGTAGCCTGTTTCGCGGGCGAGCTTGAAACGCTCGGCCCAGTTCAGGTCTTTTGGCAGTGCTTTCTCGTAGATTCCCACCGGGTTTTTCATGGATGTGTCTTCCTGGGTTGACGGCAGCGGCGACAGTCCGCGCGCGGCCCGTGCGGGGCGGCTGACGCTCAGGTCACGATGTACAGAGCGGCTTCGGCGATTTCACGGTTGGCAGAAACAATGATGTCGCGGTTCGCCTCGTGCATGACGTGGATGTTGCTCGGGCCGACGCCCTCATCAATGGTTTCGGTCTGGAGCCGCAACGGCGCGGTGCTCACGGCATGGACGTAGAACAGCTGCTGCTTGTCCCGGCGACACCCGCCAATGAATACCGGCTTGCCGGCCAGCGTGGTGCCGACAACCACATGGTAGAACTCGCTCACTTCGGGATGTTCATACACCTTGACGTAGGTGCCGTTGATCTTCTTGTAGATTCTGAAATAAGAGCCATGAAACGGCTCAATCGTGGCGTATTCCAGTTCGCCATCGCCATCGATGTCCACCGCCGAAATGTCGCTGATCGGCCAATCCATGAATTGCCTGACCACCCAGGGGCCCTGGGGCTCTTGCGGTGGCGTGACTTCAAAGGCGCCTTGTTCACAGGTCACCAGGCTGGACAGGGAGCCATTGCGGGTCAACCGGCTGTAGCCGTGATTCTTGGCCATCCCATCTTTCAGCACCGTGAGCTCCAGCGGCCCCGGCCCACGGTACTCGCCGACCCAGATTTTTCCGGGATTGCTCCAGTCATCCCTGGCGTCCTTGGTTGTGGCCAGGGTACATCCAATGAAATAGTGCCGGCCATGGACCGTGAGAAGGTCAAAGCGGTGGATGTAGGGCAGATGAAGCACATCGGTCACCTCATAGCCCCCCGTGCCCAAGGGTCGCACATGCACCACCTTGGCCTCTTCCCATTGAAACATCTTGAAGAATTTCTGAACCGCCAGGAATTCGCCATTGCTTCCCTCGATCGGCACGATCGACATCGTCCCGCCGGGACCCTCCCAGACGGTGTGGAAGGATTGGTAGTCCGGGCCGGTCCATGCCAGGCACTGTCCCTCGCCCTCGGTCGCCACCAGAATCCGGGTCTGCCCGTCAACCACGATGTGGTTGGCTGAGTAGCACCGATTGAGCGATGTCAGAAAGCGCTTTTCAATCTTCATGGCCAAACTCGTAAGATCAAAATGATGGAAGATTTCAAAATTTTCGGATGAATTTTATCAAAATGATTGCTGATGTAAACAAGAATTCATGAAAATGATGTGATTGGCGCCCAAATTGATCGAATCGCGCCGGGCTTGACGGCCCGAACCGATCTGGGCACGGTCAGGTCCGGCAGCGCCGGTTGATTCGCGCCAAGACTCAAAGGGATCGAGATTCCATCCTTGTCCGGGTTAGGCATTCAGCGCCCGGGGAGTCTTCCTCGGGGCACCCCCGTGGATTCTTGGCCTTGAGACGGTCTCGGGTTCGGCGCGTTCATGGCCCGCGCGCCCTCAAGGTTCGTTCCCGCAAAAAGAACGACGCTCAGTCGGGCTCCCTCGCGGCTGATGATGCCCGTCTCTCTGAAGGGCGCATCAAGGGCTTGGCAGGCCCGCCGTCCGGACCAGCTCGTTTGCGATCATCAGCGACAAGCCCCACAGCCGCGTGTCGCCGACCGCGATGGCCGGAAACGGCAGCGGCAGGCCGGCCACGCGCCAGA
>ERZ1645187.2782-NODE-2782-length-15173-cov-16.131102_pt1 | contig 15173 bp, 7 predicted proteins | sample MGYA00575352_ERZ1645187 | MGnify/ENA primary metagenome ERZ1645187 (study PRJEB40837, sample SAMN11349314) | freshwater sediment metagenome | isolation source: river sediment | host: Sediment | place: India: Wazaribad , New Delhi | collected 2017-02-21 ...
AGAAACCGACGGCCATGCTGGGTTACCGATTGGTGTTACGTCAATCGGAGTATAGCCCAGGGATGCGACAGTGGCTGACAGCAACCCTGACTCTGGTTGACCTAGCCGGCATCCACTGCCGGTTTAGTCAATGGCAGTGGGATCGCGGATAGGTATCGTAGGTGCTGCTTTATGCGGTATATCGTTCCCCTTCCTGAAGCACCAGATCGCATTCGGACATTAGGGAGAGGCCCGTCTCCAGGCGGTCTGGGGTGATGATCGGCTGCCAGGGCTTATTGGTTAGCGCCATGATGCCGCGCTCCTCGATCGTCAGGCGAAGCCGCCGACTTTTGCCATCGTAGCGGCGGGTGGCCACGGCGAAGTGCTGACTCAAGGCGAAGTTCTCGAACACGAAGCGCAGGAAATCCTGCAGGGTCTTGGCCTCACAACGATCCAGAGTGCGCCCCCAGCTCAACAGCGAGATCCGCTCCGCTCCGCCGCTATCAAGTCCTGGCAGCAAGTGTCGTGCGGGTTGCAGCAACTCGGTAAGACGTCCCACAAGGAGAAGCAGGCGGAACGCTGGGGCCAGGACCGCCCGATAGTCCGCCGCGAGTGCCTCAGTGATTTCCGCCATGAGGCTAAAGGGTTCCAGTCCCCACCCCCCTTGGGCGACTTCCCACCAGGTGCCAATTGCGTCGAGGCTCTGCCGCATTTCCGCCCGCAGGTGGGCCACTTTCGCGTCGCCAATGGGCCACCGTGGGTCGGCAATCAACACGCCGCTGGCAATCCTCGCAAGGTCTTCGGCGCAGAATGCCTGGTCGCATTGCACCTCCTTTTCGATCCAGCCAAACAGGGCTTCCAGGGCCAGACGCTGCGCCTGGCGAAGTTGTAGGACTAACCACCATTCCTGAGCCTGGAGCAGTGGGACTGGCAGGTCAAGTGGGGTGCCGTCCGGCAAGGTAGCGAAGGTCAGGCTCGCGCGAATCGCTTGGGGGGTGCAGGGGTCGGGTATGCTCCGCAGCACCTCGATGATCGCCGCCAGGGTCCGGCTGCGGCGGCCCGGTCCGTCGTCTTGCTGCAAATGCCCGGGGTTATATAAGGCTGACCGGAAGGCCCGTCGTTCCTGTGGCATGGGTGCTCTGATATCCCAGCCCGCCAGCAGTTGTCGGGCGTAGGCCGGCGTGGCGGTACCGCTACCCAATCGGTCTAGCTCTGAGCGATCCGCGACCATGGACAGGGACTCGTTCAGGGCCTCGGCCAACTCGATGCCGTGACCGCGGACCCGAAAAACCGAACCTCCCACAGGTTCCAACAACCCCAGCCCGGCGGTAGTCTTGCTCGCCGGGCCGTACTGGATTGGCGCCATAAGGCTTGTGCTGTTGGTTTGTCGGCCCCAGGCTTCGAAGGTGAGTAGCGGTTGGGCACTGTCATCCTGCGGTTGGGCGGATATACCCGGCAGTCCTCCCACCCCGCTCAGTTGATGACTCCAGGTAAAAAGCACCTCGACTTTTTCCCGGAACAGGCGCAAGTCCCGCTCCGACGGCCCAGCACCTGCACGTGACTCGGTCAGGCGATAGAACTGCCAGTAAATCCAGCACAAGAGCGAAAAGGGGCGCAGGTGCCAGGTCACATTATTGATTCCCGGCAGGCAGTGGGCTATCAAATCGAGATTGGCCTGGCGCAGGCCCAGGAAATCGACGCCACCCGACTCTTCCTTCAGTGGCGGGACAAAAAAGGGACCCGCGGGGAGATCCCAACTCATGGCGTCAGGTCCACGATAAGCCGGTCGCAGTGGGGGCAAGCAAGTAGGCGCTCACGGTGCAAGGTCGCCCGATGAGCACTAAGATCACAGAAACAGCCGGGGCAGCCAGAGCGGTCGGCCCCGAGGGGAAATACTCGCTGTCTGTCCCACGCGCTCAGCGCGGCGCGCAGCCTGGCTCCGAGCGGGCCTTCGAACAGCGGTGAGGTGGCCACTGGGGATCGATGGTCCACATAGTCCTGGAGACGCTCAAGCAGCTCCTGGCGACGGGTGCGGGTAGCGAGGATGGTGGCGAAGGCCATGCGACGTGCCAAGGGGTCGGCACCGCAGCGATTGGCGAGGCCGGCCCCTGTGCCGGACTCAACCGCCACCCAAGCTCGATTCGGGACCTTGCCGAAGAAGCGGTCGAGGCGCTCGTGGAGGTAAACGGCAGACAGCAAGCTCTCGCACCCCGGTTGTGCCGGCTCCCAGGTGAGCAGGGCTGCCGCCATGACGACGTGATCTTCCAATGCCCCCCAGGGCTCCTCGCTGCGGACGATTTCGGTGGCAAGGACGAACCATGTGCGGAGAAATTGCAATGCCGGTCCTAGCTCACCAAGCCGGCTCAAGCGAATGTGCAGGGAGACCTCCAGCCAGAGGACGAGGAGGGCGCGGCGATACCCGGGCTCACCCTGTTCGGCAAGCTTATGCAGCTCCTCGTCGAATGACTCGATCGACTGGTGGACGGGTACTCGGGCATTGATCGCCGTGGGCTCCTCCGCGGCGGCTGCGTCATCCGCGTCATTGCCCGCTGCCAACCTCGACCCTGATGACCCTACCTCGTCTTGAGTGGAGAACCCGCCCAAAATCACCTGCCGCAGATGGCCAAACAAGCGTTGCAAAGGGGTCTGCGCGGCTGAGGTCAAGCGGATCTCACCACCAGATTCAACCGGCTGCTCGAAGGGACGCAACAGGCTCAAGGGGATGAGGCGCTCCTCCTCGCCCTCGAATCCTTGCCCAGCCGGGGTAACCTTGGCGGAAAGTGCATCAGGCGCAGCTTTGCCTGGCGGGGGTGGCGGGAGACGCGCGAGGCTGCGTGCTAAAAAGTCGAGCAAGGCGACTTGGTCATCCTCCGTCTCCTCGCGGTTAATCAGGCGCACGAGCAGGGCTACATCCACCGCCCTGGTCACCTGGGCACGCAGGATGTCGTCGTTCTGGAGCCAGCCCCGGGCGCTGCAATCCGGCCCACTCAACTCGATTTGAACGCTGGTGCTGGTCCAGAATGGTTCTGGCACGGGGGTCTCGGAGGTAAAGTTCCCGCTTTCCGCGACATGGACCCTGATCTCCGCCATTTCGCCGGTGGGTCTGTGCAGATGGCCGGCCCAGAAGCCCGGGGATAGGGTTTGGCCAAAGATCTGACCCCGGATGCAGCCGCTCTCGATCCAGGCATGGATTAGACAGGCGTCTCCCATGCCCGCGGCAGAAAAGATCTGCGACTGCTGCTGGACCGGCACAGGGGCGGGGTCCCACCTCATCGCCTGTTCGATACTGCTTCGCTCCCGCAGCACTGAGACCTCGATGTTGTCAGTACCGCCCAGCGACTTGCTCGTTGCGTTGACGCTCCCCGTTAAAATCAGGTCACGGTCGCCGAGCGAAATCTGTATCCACTTGGCATGGAGATGTCTTTCCCCTTCGGCGACGACTGGCCTGACCGCCTCGACCGCCAACGGCCAAGTCTGAGCTTCAGAAAACGGGAAGGTCGTCTCTTCGCCGTCCAGGGGCAAACCGATGGAAACCCGCGCTGCACCGGTTCCTTCCGCCAGGCGCCGGACCACCCCTCCGTGCGGATCATGGTAGGGCGACAAAATCGTGAGGTGCCTGGCCTGCCCATGGGCCTTCGTATGCTCGATAAGCTGATCCATTACCGAGCGCTCGGTCGAAGTGAGCAGCCAGGGACCCTGAGGGCTGGTCTCCGGTCTGCTTGCCATGCCCGAACGTTGTGCGCGGCAGAGAAAGCGCTCAAGCCAGGTTTGGTCTGGGACCATCAAGTCCGAACGGCGGGCCAATCGGTCCAGAAAGTCGCCGAACTGAGCGAACAGAGCGGGCTCGTGGTCGGAGCGGGCCACCTCCAGCACTTCCAGGTTGCGTCCCCAACCGCCGAAGGTCAGATTACCGCTGCCCACCATCAGGATATCGGTCTCTTCTCCTGCCAGATAGATACACTTTGGGTGAAAGATGCCGTTCGGGAGGGCCACCGGGATCAGGCGATATTGGTGCCCGACACCGCAGGACCGCCCCTCCATCAACGTTTTGCGGTATCCATCCGCGTCGACGACCACCCAAATCTCGCGGCAGCCCGATCCGCGCAAGCGGTGCAGAACCACCGATTCAAAAAAGGACAGGCTGAGGGCGTAGGTGGTGAACAGAGCGGCCTTCCACTTGGCCACCTCCAGAACTTTGGTGGGGGAAGCAGGTGTCATCGCACAGACCCCGTGCTTACGGGTGCTGGCCATAAACCAGCATGCCCTTTGCTGGAAACCACGCCCAATTGTAGGCGGGACCTAAGTCTGTGTGTCACGACCTGATGCTAGCCAGGCTTGGAGCCAGTCGCACTGGTCCCTTTCGAACACCCTGACTTCTCTCGCACCGCGTCATATTCGGAGAACAGTTCATCAACCAGGGCTTGCTTGTTTTTGCGACGCAGAGCCTCCTCCAGCCCCTTACGAAACTGGGGATCTGACAAACTCTCGTAGCTCACTTCCTTGTAGACGACTGTTACCTTGGGGTTGATGCTATTTCGAAGATCCTTGAAGGCCACGTCAAGGTCAGTGCGGATGGCGTTTGCAAGGGCAGATCGATCCCTAATATCGATGCCATTCAGCGCATAACGTGATGGCGGCTCCTTCATCACGGTTTCCACCAACCCACCCAGGATCGGATCGAGTGCCACCTGATCATGGCTTTCAAGATAGCATTTCATCGACTGTCCGTAGGCAGCCACCCGCTCTGTGAAAGCTTCGATCTCCTGATCAAAGCGAGCGCGATCCTCACGAAATAGCAGCATTCCATATCCGTGCACTGAGTAAAGCCAGCGCTCCGTGAGACGCCGACGGTCGTCCTCCAGGACACGTTGACCATAGCGGAGCTTCAGCTTCTCCTTACGCTCGCCTGCAGGTGTGATGACCGGCGCCTCGATCATCACTTCGATAGCGTCTGGGTTATCGAACAGCTTGAAGCTGTTTTTGAGCCGTCTCTGAATCTCCCGATCCGCGACCAGCAGGTCTTTCGGCAGGGGCACTGCTCGACCGGCAAGCCGATAGCGCATAACCTCAACTTCGACGTACTGTACCCGCGAACTGAACACTCGCTGAATCCGCTGAAGGTCGAATGGCTTGGGCGGGATGCGTTTGAGTTCGTCGAGAGTTGACATCACCTGTTCAGGCGTCACTGGCGCCTGACCGATTTCAGCCTGTGACAAAAGCATCTCTGCGCTTGCACCAGTAGCTGCCGCCAATTGCTCTGCTGGATGCTCACCGAGCGAGATGGCGTTGGGCTTCGCCGGGCTCGTGGAGCCGGCTTCAACTAACAGCGGGATTGGTGTGAAGACTAGCAGGCGTTCGTCGCTGATGACCAAGCCAATCCGAAGCCCTGGCTGGGAGCGGAGATAACTGCCGTTGGCGATCACCGCCTTTTGAAGCAGATCAAGTCCCTCGACGGTGCCATAGCCCAGGCGGTATACCTCGGGGTCCAAGTCCAAGATAAGGTTGATGTCCAGCAGTCCCTGTTCCGGCAGTCGCTGGGCGATGGCGCGGGCAATGGGCTCCGATACCCCGGGAGCCAAATAGACTAAGCGTCTGCGCGCTTGGGTAATCAACTCGATAAGGGTCTTGTCATCTGCAACGCTGAATGTGTTCATCTTTCCAATAAGTTTTATTCTTTCCAGACAGAAAAATACCATGCCATAGAGGAGGTATGACGAAAGCATCAGGAGATAGCTATCTCACATGCAACGGGCCTACATTCCTCTAACTTGCAGTTGCTCCACGTGCTTTTCCTCGGTTTGCGGCGGCGTCGCCAGATCAATCAGCCAAGCTACCATCTGAGATTGGCCAACTACCGGCGGTCATGCCCTCTAGCAAAGCCTCCAGCCGGGTGGCCAGATTAGAGTCCAAGGCGGGGCGCGCCGGCCGCGTGGATTGACGTGACCAGACCTCACGAGTGCTCCGGACGAGGCGTTGGAATCGATCAGTGACCGGGTTGGGCTTGGCCAGCCGGCGCCGACCGAGGCCACTCTCCAGGTAAGCGAGGAATGTGGCCACTACCTGGTCCTCGGGCCAGTGGCCCTGTGGGTCCTCTGCCAGGACCCTTTCCAGCCAGGTCACGACGAGGGGGTCCAGGCCGAGGGTGCGCAGCGCCTCATATGTCCGCGGCCAGCGGTGGTGCGGGGTGCGGCGCAGCCAGTTGGACAAGCCCAGGGGGGTCAGCGGCTGTTGGGGCCTATCTTGGCGTGCGCTATCGGCATCGTGGTCTGGCCCGCGCCTCGAGAAGGCCGGTAGGTCCAGATAGCCCAGATCCGGATGTCCCTCCCTGGCGCAGACAGCATCCAAGGGTGTGGCTGAGTGTGCCATCGGCGGTGGCGGGAGGGCCGAGTACATAACCGACCCTGTACCGCCCCAACCGGCGGACAGCATCTGGGCGATGGAGTGAAGTTCGGGCATGGCCGTCGGCGTTTCCGCCGCCGACCGTTCGTGGACCAGAAGGAAGTGGGTGCGGTCCGTGACCAGTTGATAGGTCAATGCCAGAGCGGTAGCCGCGGGGTTGCCCTCCGCGCCGTCGGCTGCGGCGGTCAGCGCTTCATAGCGGGCCATGGCCGCCAGGCGGGCCAGGGCATCGCCCAGGGCGAGGGGTGCCGGCACGGTGGCCGGGGTGACCTCATCCAGAGTGACACTCGCCACCGCAACAGGCGACGGGGCGTCCGGCGAGGCCCCAACCAAGGTCAGGGTGCCGGAGGGACGTGTGGCAAAGCCGGCGAAGACGCTGACCGTATCGCCGGCGAAGACCGCCGACGCCAGAGGGACCTCCCAGAGGGGGGTGTAGCCCGCTGGCCAGTCCAGGCGCACCTGGTCTAGCCGGGAGGAGCGCAGCCGGGCGAACATCCGCGTCACCGCCGGCTCCACGGCCTCGCCCGGGGCGACAAAGTCGCAGGCCCCGCCGGTGGCGGTTGCCAGGCGGCGCAGATGGATCTCCGCCGGGCTGGCACCGATGCCTACGATGAACAACCGGTGGCCGGAGTGCCGGGCAGCGGTGATGACCGCGTCGATACCCTCGATCTCGCCGTCGGTGATCAGGAGCAGATCGGTGTGCCCCGCGTGGGGGAGGGCAAAGGTAGCGACCAGGGCGGCGTGCATCTCGGTCCCCCCGAGGTCCGCCTCCAGTTCGGCGACCCACCGCCGGGCGGACAAGCGGGTCACCTCCGTCGTCGCCCACAGACCGCGGGAACGGTGCTGGACCGTCGAGCCGAAGCGGGACAGGGAAAAATGATCTGTCGGAGTCAGGGCGCCGAGGATGGCCTGCAGAGCCCGCCGCGCCGCCGCGATGCTGTCCCCGGCCATGGACCCGGAGCAGTCCACCAGGATCTTGAGGGCCTGACCCTGAGGCGAGGCGGCCAATTGAGGCAGGAAGCTGGCCAGGACGACGATCTGCTCCCGTTCTGGATCGGCGGAGCAATCCGCACCCAGGACAGCCAGCGAGGATTGGGCCAACTGATCGACCACCAGCACGAAGTCCCGATCCAGGGTCCCCTGCCGGGCCAGGGTGACGGTTAGGACCTCAGCCCCCGCGATGCTCTCCCGCACCACGGCGATGGGATGACTGGGTGAGGCAACCCGGGCCAGCGCCAGGGGACCATGCAGGTTCAGACGGAGGGTGAGTGGATAGCTCACCAGGGGATCGTGGACGGGGGTCAGGTGGGGTGGCAGCCCCCCGTCCCGCACGGCATCGCCGTAGCGTGGGGCGATGACGGCGGGCAACAGCAGGCGCAGGCCACCCTGCTCGAAACGCAGCACCTGGGCATAGCGCAGGCGGATTTGGCAGGTCTCCCCGGCCAGCATGTTGCCCAGATTGAGGCTGTAACTGCCGTCACGGTTCCGTTCCAAGAGGATGGCTGATTGGCCCTGGCTGAGGGCCTCCTCATAGCGGTCCTCGGCCTGACGCTTCTCAACGACCTCGCCAGTGAGCGGCTCACCATTGAGGAGGACATCGATGTCGAGGAGGACGGCACCCCAGGGCAGGGGGAAGCGATAGATGACCTCCAGATTGGTCGCGGTGGGATTGCAGAAGCGCTGCTCGACGGTCATGTCCAGCAGCAGGCCACGCAGGTTGCCACTGACCGACACTCCCTCAAGCAACGCCTGCTGTCCGTTGCGTCCCACCAAACCCATCGTCGCATGCTGTCCCATCGTTGTGCCTCATTGATACTGTTTTTCTTGGTCTTGTTCCGTCCCCGCGGCCGGGTCTCTCGTCGTGGACCCGGTCATGGCGGCAAAGGCGGTCATCACGTCCTGCATGAACCTCCGGACCTGCTCAGGGGCGAGGCCAGCCCGTGCCGGATCAATGACCAACTCCACGCCAGGGGCCACCGCCAGGTGACTGCAGACGGTCACCGAACCTGAACTCTGGTGCCGGGGCGGTACTGGAGGTGCCTCACCCTGCAAGAGGGCGCGGATGCGCTCCAGGGACACCCCCGCCGCCGTCCACTTCTTAATCTGTAGCAGTTGCTCCAAGTGGCGGGGGCTGTAGCGCGCCGCTCGCGTCTCGCCTTGCGGTCGGTCCACCAGGCCAATCTGGATGTAGTACCGCACCGTGCGCAGAGGCAGATCGGCGAGGACGCACAGGTCCGCCAGGGGATAGCTGGGTTCAGGAGGTGTGGGGAGGCTCATGCGGATCATTTAATCACTTGCGCTGACACAAAACAAGTGGCTTAATATGCGCCAGGATTGGCCGTGATCCGCTCGTACCGGACGGATATCCAGACCGGAGCGGCAGGCTTATACTGCTAAGTAACTAATAAAAAAGCTAAATCAATACCAACAGTTGCTGGTAGCGAGGGAGGGCAACATGCCAACCGACGACCAAAAGCGCCTCTCAGGATTGTTCCAATTTGCGGAGGGGATACTCCGGGCAAAGGACAAGGTCATTTATCAAATGGCCGATACTGGGCTGGGTATCTTTTTACCGGGAGAAATCACCGGGCTCCCGGGAGTGGCCTTAGATGCTGAGGACGATTGCTGGCTCAAGGTTCAACGACTTCGCGAAAGCGCGCCGGAGAAACCACCAGCCGAACTGGCCGAATGGCTGGATGGCAACTGCAATGATCCGGACTCAGCGCCAAAATACCTGGATTTCATCGCCCACGAAGTCACGATCGACGAAGCTTCCGAGCTTTGCGAAGCCCAAATCGTCTCCTTGGAAGATATCCACGTAATCAGACCTGGTGGTCTTGAAAAGACCATCGACGGCGGGACTTACCCGACAGTACGTATCCTCTTGCGACTTGAAAATCTGCCGTCCGTACGCGAAGCCCTTGACGCCTGGAAACAAAAGGTCTGGGACCACTGGGCAAAGCACGAGCGTCCGTTGCGTGCATCCATAAGGCTCTATAACAATCTCTACAAGCTGTACAACATGCTGCATGGCGGTGCGGCCGCGAAGCCGCCAGAATTGGTCTGGGGGATTGGCCTTGCGCGTTGGCGTTTGCCCGCGCAGGTGGTAGACCTGCCTCTCATCGAGCAGTTGGTCGATCTGGAACTTCAGGCCGGCGGGACCTTGGTGCTGCGACCACGCCAGGTAGCCCCGACAATCGGCATCCGCGCGTTCCTGGAGTTGAACATTACAGGCGGTCAAGAGACCCAAAGCGCCCTACAAAAGGGATTCGAGCTGGTTCAGGCCAATAACGATTTTGAGATCACACCCTTCGCCCCGAGCGTCTGGGAACACCTGCTTGACACCGCCGCAGGACAACTCTCCGCTAAGGGTAGGCACGTCAGTTATCAGGCACTGGCCAATGGTGAAACGATCGACCCCCCCGGGCCGGAACTTCGCCTTTATTCCACTTGGGCGATTTATGCCCGGCCACGTTCGGAGAATCTGCGCAGCGAGGACCTACAGCGCTTGCGCCAGAAAATCGAGGAGATCGATGACGAGCAACTCCTCGACAGCTTACGTGGCTATATCGCTCCACCACCTGACCCAAGCACCTTGGACGATGATCCGTTTGGCCTCACAACCAATGTACTTGGCGTCTCGGGGTCCTCCACCCCTGTTCAGCACCCCACAGTTGAGCCGGTTCCAACCGGCAAGGCTATACGGCATCAGGTCTATTTTTTTCCTTTGCCTTTCAATGATGAACAGTCGCGCATCATCGATCTTCTCAATGAGAATCAGGTAGGTGTGGTCAGTGTCACCGGCCCTCCGGGTACCGGCAAGACTCACTCTATCGCCAACATCATTGGCCACTACATGGCTACTGGCCGGCGCGTGCTGGTCACGGCCCGCACGGCCGAGGCCATCGCCGCCGTCCGTTCCAAGCTCCCGGAGGAATTGGCCGATCTGATCATCGCCTCCGTCGGTTCCGATCGCGAGGCCACTAAACAACTTGAAGCCGCCGCGCAACGCCTGCTTGATGACGTCGTGTCGCTTGATCAGCGACAGGCGAAGGATAAACGTGACCAGTTGGAGCATGAAATCATCCGCCTTGACGATGAGATGATCGCCTGTGATGCACAACTGGCGCGGATTGCCGAGGCAAACCTGAGCAAGCTGGACTATCACGGCAGTAGCTACAGTCCGATGGAACTGGCTGAGCGATTGAACAAGGACGCCCCTCTCTACCAATGGTTGACAGATCGTCCCAATGCGCCACCGCCAACTACCCTCGCGGCGGCTATCGAGCGGTTGCGTCAACTGTTGCCACAACTGGGTGATGACCTGGTTTACCTGGATACCACGCTACCGCAGGCCGGCAGTCTGCCGAGCGCAGCGGAACTGATCGAAGCACACCAGAGCGAACTGCGGCGGCGGCAGAATCCGCCGGAGGACTGCTTCGATGTCCCAGCGATGGCCCGCGACACTGAGAAAGCCGAATTCCTTGCCCGTCAAGTGGAGGGCATGCTGCAACAAATCAGTCGGGCCTTGGATGAGGGAGCCGGCTGGCAGGACGCGCTTTTTCGTCACTGCATGCAGCACCCTGATCAGGGGTTGAACACCTTGGGTATCGTGGATGCCGTGGAGCGTGTCAGCACACTCCTGCACAATCGAGCACCCGGACGGCTCGAGCTTGAGGTGGATAGGGTAGATACCGAGCGCCTGCTGGAAGTCGCCAGCCGTGCCAGTCAAGGTCGCACGCCTTTGACCTTTAGCGAACGGCTGTTTAGCCGGGCACTAGGCGCTACGGTTGCGAATCTGCGCATCAATGGCGCCCCGCCAGTCAATCGTGACGACTGGCAAATGGTGTGTGACACCCTCAGCATCATCCAGGCCCGCGCCAAGATCGAAGCCCATTGGCACCCCTATGTCGAGACTGGCTACCTCCCTCCGTTGCCGGAGGCGCCCGATGATCTTGTCCAGGTAGTGGGCAGGGTAAAGGACTGGCTCCCTCTCTTGCGTCAACAGGCCAAGCAACTAAGCATGCAAGCCCCGGTCTTGAAGCAACTCTTCCCTTGTGGCATTGAAATCGACGACCACCTGGCGACGCTAAACCTCCGTCCCTTACTGCGCGCATTGCAGGCTAACCTCAGGGAGGTACAGCCACTACCCGAGGCCCTGACTCAGCTCCAGGTCATCGGCGAACAAGGCACTCAACCCCTCTACGCCAACATCCGTGGGCTAGCCGAGGCCATTGGTGCTGACTATATCCAACCCGCCGCGATCATCACGGCACGTAATGCCATCACTGACGAAATAAACCGCCTCCAAGCCTTAAAGGCTTCTCTGACCGAAGTCCAGCAGGATTTGGAGGAACTGCACACGGCTGGCGCGCCAAATTGGGCGGCATCCTGCCTCAGCGCACCAGGAGACATTGACCAAACGCTTCCCTCGGAATGGCTTAATGCCTGGCACTGGGCAATCCTGCGCCAACGCGTTGACGACATTATCGCCCTGGGTAATGGCAACGACTGGCGCGATAAAAAATCCGAACTTCTGCACCGTCGCGAACGACTGCTCGCTAGCCTGATCAGGGTCCGCACGCTGCTGGGGCTGAAACAACGGATGACCCCCTCCGTACAAAGCGCGCTCCACCGTTTCACAAGTGCCGTCCGCCGGATCGGTCAAGGCACTGGCATGAGTGCCCCTCGATTACGCAAGGCCGCCCGACAAGCAGCCGCTGAAGCAGCGCAGGCTGCCCCGGTCTGGATCATGCCGGAGCACAAGGTCGTGGAGCAGCTCCCCGCCGAGCTGGGCAATTTCGATTTGGTGATCCTTGATGAAGCTTCACAGTCGGATGTCACTGCACTCAGCGCATTGGCCCGCGGCAAAAAGCATCTGATCGTGGGTGATGAGCAGCAAGTCAGTCCCAGCGCCGTCGGTATACCGCAGAACAAGATCGACTATCTGCGCGCGGAACACCTGAAGAATCTGCCCAGTCGGGAGGTTATCGATGAGAAGACCTCGATCTTCGAGATCGCCATGCAAATGTGGCCGCAGACGCATCTGATGCTTAGGGAGCACTTCCGTTGCGTTGAGCCCATCATCCAGTTCTCGACCCGCTTCTACCACAACCGATTGATCCCGATCCGAGTTCCCAAGGCATCGGAACGGTTTGACCCTCCACTGGTAGATATCTTCATCAAGGGCGGTGAGCGGCGCGGAAAGCAGAATGAGCACGAGGCCCAAGTGATTGTCGAAGAGATCGCCCGGCTGATCCAAGATCCCAGCCATGCTAAGCGAGACATCGGCGTTATCTCGCTCATCGGCAACGACCAGGCACAGCGCATCGAACAATTATTGCTTCAGCATCCGGATATCGGTCCGGCTGTGATGGAACGTCACGGCATCCTCTGTGGCGACAGCCGGACCATGCAGGGTCGGGAGCGCAGTATCATTTTCCTGTCCATGGTAGCCGCACCAGGCCAGGCCAAGCTCCAAAACACCCGTGAGGACAGCCAGCGTTTCAACGTTGCCTTAAGCCGTGCCCGTGACCGTCTCTACCTGGTGCGATCCGTAGCGGCTCAAGATCTTAAGGAAGGCGACCTCAAGCTTGACGTGGTGCGCCACTTTGCCGACCCGATGCCCGAAGGGCGTCGCTATCCCGGTACTTCGATTCTCGAACAGTGTGAGTCTGGATTCGAGCGTGCCGTCTGCACACGACTCCTCGATGCCAATTACCGGGTTCGCGCCCAGGTGCAAGTGGGTCCCTACCGCATCGACCTGGTGGTCGAAGGGGCTGACGACCGTCGCCTGGCTATCGAACTGGATGGTGACCACTGGCATGGCTCCGAGCAATGGGGTTACGACATGGCGCGTCAGGCCACCCTGGAACGTGCCGGCTGGACCTTCTGGCGCGTCTTTGGCAGTCAGTGGATGACCAATAGCGAATATTGGTGGCAACACCTGTTACAGCGGCTGGAAACCATAGGAATCGAGCCGATTGGGGCGGATGCCAGGGAGGAGGTTTTCACAGAACATCGTGAGGTCGATGTTAGTCATGGAGCTAAGAACGGCCTGGCTTCCTCTCACCCCGCAACAATCACGGTCAACCCTTTGCCAACTGAAACTCCCTCTGCTACCCGGGAGGACAGCCAAGACTCGATACCAAGCGATAGGGCTGAAATTGAGGGTGTAGAACCCGAACCTGCGCTTGCCGATTTATTATCCACGTCAGAAACCGCTACTAATGCTTACTCATCTAAATTCAACAGACCCGGGTCTGAATTGAAGCCAATGCTGAGCGCCGTCACAGAAACAGCGCCCTCGAAACCAAGCGAGGCCCATGGGGTCGTCATCCCCTTCCGCCTCACCCACCCGGCAGCCGAAATCGCCATAACACCCACTAGGGTAAAATCGCGATCCCATGGCAATCCTGCCTTCCCAGACACGAGTCGTTTTTATGACTCAGACTACAAACATCAACTCCGTGGCATGGCTTGCCAACTAATCGATCAACGTGGTCCGATCAGCTTCACTCACCTCTGCACATTGATTGCACGCCAACATGGGTTCAAACGAACAGGTCCAGAGATCAGAAAGACCATTCACCAAGCCCTGGGCAAAAGCCGTCTCCACTCACACGGTACGGGAGAGCGTGCAGTGTTCTGGCCGGAACATAGCCAGCCGAGTGAATGGGTTGAATTCCGCGGTATCGGAGAGGGAGAAGAAAAACGTCACTGGGACGATGTGCCGGAGCCCGAGAAGCTAGGGTTGGCCTTAAAAATCATTGCCCAAGAATGCGTTGATCCAGAGTTGGCCATGCGGGATACCATCGGCATCAGTCGAATGGGACACCGGCTGCGTGACGAGTTCACAGCCCTTTTACGGCGTGCCAAAGAAATCCAGGAGCATGGGATCGATAAATCAGTGAACTATCTGCACGGATGAATGATGGTCGGCGCCTGGGCGTGGAGATTACAAAACCGCCTTTTGCTCTCTTATTAAAGGGAAAACGAATTCGATCGCGGTACTTTTGTTCAGTTTATCAAGGGGTTATCCTTCTATACGAGGTGGGTAAGATTTCCTTGACGCGGCAGAATACCGCCTAGTGCAGTCCGGTGATCCTTCGAGGGACGAACAAGAAGACTAGCGACAGACATTCTATCAATGGGGGCTATCAGCCCCCATCTAACTTGTGTCAAGCCGCTGGGGCTGTGAGCATTGCCTACAAATAGGGTAAATCCCCAATCCGGAGTTGAGGGTCTATGGGAATCCCAAGCTGGTCCGCCAGTCCCTGGACTCGCAACGCCAAGTAGGTGATGGAACGATGGGCGGGAATGGCAACCTGGGCAGCCGTGGCGCCGTAGTACCACCGCCAGTGCTTCTTAAAATTTTCAGCCGACTTGACCCCGATGGCCATGAGGGCCGCCACCAATTGCCCCGCCAACAGGGGGTGGTCAGATGCGAGCACCTGAAACAACGCCTGCATCTGCACCTGATCACCCAGCAGCCACCGCACGAGCGGCATGTAGCCATCCGGCCGGTAGGGATTGACGACCGGCCAGGCAGGTTCAGCCAGCCACCGCCGCACCAAGAAGATTCTCTGCGCAGGGTCCGTCGGTACAGGATGACGCAGGCATTCGACCCACCCCGGAAAGGGCGTCAATTCCAGGGGTGGCAGCGGAGACTGACCCTGCTCATTTTCTGGTAGCTGACCGGATGGGACAGTCATGGCGTCACCTCCCAGGGCAGATCCAGGTCCTCCCGCCCGAAGTGACCATAGGCCGCCGTGGGATAGTAGATGGGGCGCTTG
>ERZ1645187.2783-NODE-2783-length-15172-cov-42.434544_pt1 | contig 15172 bp, 11 predicted proteins | sample MGYA00575352_ERZ1645187 | MGnify/ENA primary metagenome ERZ1645187 (study PRJEB40837, sample SAMN11349314) | freshwater sediment metagenome | isolation source: river sediment | host: Sediment | place: India: Wazaribad , New Delhi | collected 2017-02-21 ...
GGCTCTCGGACGAGACCGAGACCGCGCTCAACCTGGCCGACCCGGGCGCGGTGGGCGGGGAGTCCGCGGGCGGCTGCCTGATGATCGCCGGCTACGAGGGCACCGAGACCGCGGTCGCCAGGCGGCAGGAGGCGGTGACCGAGCTGCTCACCGCGCGGGGCGGCGTACCGCTGGGGGAGGGGCCGGGGCAGGCCTGGGCCGATGGTCGCTTCAACGCGCCGTACCTGCGCGACTCGATGCTGGACGTCGGGGTGCTGGTGGAGACCCTGGAGACGGCGTCGTTCTGGTCGCGGCTGCCGGTGGTGTACGACGCGGTCAAGCAGGCGCTGTCGGAGTCTCTCGGCGAAGGCCTGATCGTGCTGTGCCACATCTCGCACGTCTACGAGACGGGCGCCTCGCTGTACTACACGGTGGCGTTCAAGGAGTCCGAGGACCCGCTGGCGCAGTGGGCGGCCGCCAAGGCCGCGTCGCTGGACGCGATGGTCGCCAGCGGCGCCACCATCACCCACCACCACGCGATCGGGATCGACCACAAGCCGTGGCTGAGCGCGGAGATCGGCGAGGTCGGGGTGCGGATGCTGCGCGCGCTCAAGGAGTCGGTGGACCCGGCCGGCGTGCTCAACCCGGGGGTGTTGATCCCATGACCCGCAGCTTCAGCCTCCTGGTCAACCCGGCGTCCGGCGGCGGGGCCGCGCCCGACGCGGTGGTCCCGGTGGCCGGGGCGCTGCGCGCGGCCGGGGCGTCGGTGGAGGTCACCTACTCACCCGGGCCGGCGGCGATCGGGCAGCTGGTGCACGAGGCGGTCGGCCGCGGCGACGTGGTGGTCTCGGTCGGCGGCGACGGGATGCTCAGCGGGGTGGTCGGTCCGGTGGCGGAGGCGGGCGGCACCCTGGGCATCGTGCCCGCCGGGCGGGGCAACGACTTCGCCCGGATGCTGGGCATCTACGCCGACCAGCCGACCGACCCGGCCGCGCTGGCGCGGGTGCTGCTGGAGGCGCCGGTGAGCCGGGTCGACCTGCTCGAGGTCGTCAGCCCGGCCGGGCGGCGGGTGGTTGCCGGCTCGGTGTACGCCGGCGTCGACGCCCGGGCAGCGGCGTACGTGGACGCGATGAAGCACACCCCGCGACCGCTGCAGTACCCGATCGCGGCGGTGCGCGCGCTGCTCACCTACACCCCGGCCCACTACCGGGTGGTGATGGACGGCGAGGCGCACGAGTTCGACGCCGCGACCGTGGTGGTGGCCAACTCCGGCTACTACGGCAACGGGATGCTGATCGCGCCCGACGCGCGCGTCGAGGACGGGCTGCTGGACGTGGTGGTGATCGAGGCGGCGTCCAAGCGGATGCTGGTCCGCTCGCTGCCCAAGGTGTACGACGGCGCGCACGTCGCGCTGCCCGAGGTCACGCTGCTGCGGGGCTCCCGGGTCGAGCTCTCGGCGAGCGCGGCGCGCGCCGTACCCGTGGGTGGGGATGGCGAGCCGCTGGGCGAGCTGGGCGAGGCGGCTTCCGACGGCACCGGTGCCTGGCAGGTCTCCGTCCAGCCCGGCGCCCTCGCCGTCCTCAAGTAACCCCGAATACGTCATACGCTCGGAGCCGAAGAAGGCTCCGCCCGCATGACGCATCGGGGGAGGTACGCCGACCTCGGGTTGGTAAGCCGCCTCAGGCCGGCAGGCTCCACAGCAGCACCTGGGACGGCGTGATCGCCTCCAGGGTCATCGCCTCGATCTGGTCCGCGTCGCTGAGCCGCACCGCGTCGCCGGCCTCCAGCACCAGGGTGCCGTGGGTCGGCCCGACCGAGGGGGGCACCACCAACATGGTGGAGCCGCCGGTGACGAACAGGTGGTGGCGCGGGCTGGCCGGCACGGGGTGGGCCTGGCCGGGGGTGAGCTCGCCCACCCACAAGGTGGCGCCCGCGACCCCGATCGGCAGCTGCCCGCCCTCGCCGGCGACCGCGACCAGGCCGGGCGCGCTCAGCCCCGAGGCCAGGAACCGCGCCGGCACCTGACCCCGCTCGTCGGGGGTCAGCCAGGACTGCACGAACCGGGTGGGCTCGGCGGAGGTGTCGGCGAACTCGGCGTGCGTGATCCCGGTGCCGGCCGACTGCACCTGCACGGTCCCTGCGGGCAGCACGGACTGGTGGCCCAGGGAGTCGGTGTGCACCAGCTTGCCGTGCATCACCCAGGTGACCAGCTCCACGTCGGAGTGCGGGTGGTCGGGGTAGCCCGCACCCCAGGAGAGGCGGTGCTCGTTGAACGCCTGCAGCGGTCCGAAGCTCACGTTCTCGGGGTCGTAGAAGTCGCCGAAGGAGAAGGAGCAGTGCGTGACTCGGTCCGGAAGCCGGGTGGTGAACCTTTCGGAACCGGCGTACACGCGCATCTTCATGGGGCTATCGTCGCGGGGTGGCCAGCCGAGGTTCAAACCGGGGTGACGGAAACTTCCCACTTCTCCCGGCAGGTTTTACCTTCGGGACCAGTACGGCGGCCTATCAGATCGAGGGCGCGCCGGCCGAGGACGGCAAGGGCCCGAGCATCTGGGACACCTTCACCCATCAGCCCGGGGTCATCGAGGACGGCACCACCGGCGACGTCGCGTGCGACCACTACCACCGGGTGGACGAGGACGTCGCGCTGATGCAGAAGCTGGGTGCCCAGGGCTACCGGTTCTCGATCTCGTGGCCGCGGATCCAGCCGACCGGCTCCGGCCCGGTCAACAAAGCCGGCCTGGACTTCTACGACCGGCTGGTCGACGCCCTGCTGGCCCACGGCATCGAGCCGATGGCCACCCTCTACCACTGGGACCTGCCCCAGGCGCTGGAGGACGACGGCGGCTGGCTGAACCGGGCCACCTCCGAGCGGTTCGCCGAGTACGCCGCGATCGTCGGCGAGCGGCTGGCCGACCGGGTGGCGCACTGGGTGCCGGTCAACGAGCCCAACGTGGCCACCCTGCTGGGCTACGCCGAGGGCATCCACGCCCCGGGCAAGACCCTGCTCTTCGATGCGCTGCCGGTGGCCCACCACCTGCTGCTGGGCCACGGCCACGCGGTCCAGGCGCTGCGCACCGCCGGCGCGACCAGCGTGGGCTGCGCCAACAACCACGCCCCGATCTGGCCGGCCAGCGAGGACGAGGCCGACACCGGGATGTGCAAGATCTTCGACCAGCTCTACAACGGGCTGTTCGCCGAGTCGATGCTGATGGGGCACTACCCGGTCGACCTGGCGCCGCTGATCGACGGGGCGATCCACCCCGGCGACCTGGCCACCATCCGGCAGCCGCTGGACTTCTACGGGGTCAACTACTACTTCCCGATGCGGGTCGGCGCGGCCCGCCAGGACCAGGAGAACCCCTTCCAGTTCCTCGAGGTGCTCGGCTACCCGACGACCGACTTCGGCTCCCCGGTGGTGCCGGACGCGCTGCGGGAGTGGCTGATCGTGTTCCGGGCCCGCTACCGCGCCGCGCTGCCGCCGATCTTCATCACCGAGGGCGGGGCCGCCTACAACATGGGGCCCGACGAGCACGGGGTGATCGACGACCAGCCGCGCATCGACTACCTGGACGCACACCTGCGGGCGGTCTCCGAGGCGGTCAACCGCGGGGTGGACGTCCGCGCCTACTACTGCTGGACGTTGCTGGACAACTTCGAGTGGGCGCGCGGCAGCAGCCAGCGGTTCGGGCTGGTGTACGTCGACTACGAGACGTTGGAGCGCACCCCGAAGAAGTCCTTCGAGTGGTTCGCGCAGCTGGTCGCCTCGCAGCCCAAGGGTGACTAGCGCGCTGGTCGCTCGCGCAGGCGATTAGGCTGCGGCCTATGCCAGCAGAGTCCTCGACCGATGCCCTGGGCAATGCCCTGAGTGCGGCACGGGAGACCGGCCCTGACTCGGCCCGGCGCGTGGTCTTCGTGGTCGGCTCCGGACGCAGCGGCACGAGCACCATGTCCGGGGCGCTGCGCACCCTGGGGCTGCACGTCCCACAGCCCGAGGTGCTGGCCGACGCCACCAACCCGAAGGGGTTCGGGGAGCCGCAGTGGCTGGTGGACCTGCACGACGAGCTGCTCAAGCGCAGCAACGTCGCGGTCTCCGACGCGCGGCCCCAGGCCTGGCTGGAGGCGGCCAAGGTCGGCGCCGACCACGCGGTGCGGCAGCGGGTCACCGGCTGGCTGGCGGATCAGTTCGCAGACGTTGAGGGCGGGCACGACGAGCTCGTGCTCAAGGACCCCCGCGCGGCCTGGTTCCTGGGGCTGTGGCGCGCCGGCGCGCAGGCCTGCGGCGCCACGCCGTCGTACGTGACCATGCTGCGTCCGGTCACCGAGGTGGTGGGCAGCAAGCAGAAGTACTACGACGCCCGGCAGGGGGCGATCACCCGCACCGCGGCCTGGATCAACATGATGCTGCACACCGAGCGCGCCACCCGCGGTGAGGCCCGCGCCTTCGTCCGGTACGCCGACCTGCTGTCCGACTGGACGGTCCCGGTCTTCGCCCTCGGCGAGCAGTTCGACCTGAGCGCGGTCAAGACCGCGATGTCGGTCGACATCGCCGCGGTGCACTCCTTCATCGACCCCTCGCTGCGCCGGGTCCGGCTCACCTGGGACGACGTGGCGGTGCCGGACCGGCTGCGCGACCTGGCCGAGGAGACCTGGGTGGCGCTGGACGGGCTCGCCGATCCAGGCGGCGACACGGCCGAGGCGCACGAGCACTGCGACCAGCTGCGCGCGGCGTACGCCGAGCAGTACGCCGAGGCCGAGGCGTTCGCCTCCTCCACCACGCTGGCGGCGCGCCGCGACGGCGCCCGGCAGGCGCTGGCCGGCGCGGCTGCGCCCGCTCAGGCCTCGGGCGCGGACAAGATCCCGCACTCGGTGCGCGCGCTGGTCCCGCCGGCGGCGCGCCAGAAGATCCGCAAGGCCATCGGGCGTGAGCGCTGAGGTGGCGCCCGACATCGCCTGTCTCGAGGGGCTGCCCGAGTACGACGTGACGTGGCCCTGGTCCCCGCGTACGCCCAGCGCGCCCGGCGTGCCCGGGTCACCGGCGGCGGCTCTCGCGCCCGGGCTGACGTGTGTCTTCCGGGTCCGCAACGAGGCCCGCAACCTGCCCTGGGTGCTGCCGCCGATCCTGGCCGCCGTACAGCAGGTGCTGTTCGTGGACAACGGCTCGGACGACGACACGGTCGCCGTGGCCCGCAGGGTCGCCGAGGAGTGCGGCGCCGCCGACCGCCTCACCGTGCTGGACTACCCGCACAAGGTCAGCCGCGCCGGCGGGGAGCACCTGGCCACCCCGGCCACGTCGGTGCACTCGCTGACGCACTTCTACAACTGGTCCTTCAGCCACGTGCGCACCGCCTACTCGATGAAGTGGGACGGCGACATGGTGCTGACCCCCGAGGGCAGCGCGATCCTGCGCGACCTGAGCTGGCAGCTGGAGGCGAGCCGGGCGATCGTGGCGATGCCGCGCCACCCGCTGACCGTGGTGGACGAGTCGACCGGCTGGCTGGACCTGAGCCTGCGGTTCCTGGAGCCGTGGGTCTACCCGATGGGCCCGGAGTTCACCTTCGTCAAGGCCTTCGACTGGGAGCTGCGGGAGTTCCCGCCCGACACCGAGCGGGTGGTGCTGCCGCAGGGGCTGTGCGTGGAGGTGAAGTGGCACGACGCGGACGAGTTCGCGCACTGGCGCACCGAGGGCGTCGACTTCACCAACACCCGGCTCTACCGCAAGCTGCGCGAGTTCGAGGTGGACCGCGCGATCCGCGAGGGCACGGCCGCCGAGCTCGGCGGGCTGCGGCAGGTGACCGCGCCGCCGGGGGTGCACATCATCGACCACGTCACGCACACCTGGCTGGGTGAGCAGCCGCGGCCGCTGGTCACGCACAGCCTGCCGACGAGCCTGCGGGAACGGAGCGCCCGGTGACCCACCCGCTGGACAGCTTCTTCGCCAACGCCCCGGCCCCGGTGCTGCTGGTCGCCGCCGACGACCCGGTGGTGGCGGCGCTGCCCACCGGGTTCACCGGCTCGATGCTGGCGCTGTCCCAGGTCACCCCCGGTACGCCGGCCAAGGGCGGCTGGAAGTCGGTGCTGCTGGTCGCCTCCGATCGGGCGTCGCTGCGCCGGGCCGGCTCGATGCTGCCCCGGATGGGCCAGTGCCGCACCATCGGCGTCTGGCTGACCGAGGGCCTGGACCAGGTGGGCCTGCAGCCCCGGCCGGACTGGCCGGCGCTGACCAGCGTGCACGCCCGGAAGCTGACCGCCACCGGTCGCGACCAGCAGTCCGACGGGGTCCTCACGGTGGCCCGGTTCGCGGCCCCGGTGGGGGCCCACCAGGTGCTGTGGGAGTTCGCCCGGCAGGCGGTGCCGTGGGTGCACACCTCTCAGGGCGGGGTCGTGGTGGCCTACCTGGACCGCGAGCCCGCACCCGGCCTCGACGTACGGGCCAGGCGGCTGCGCAGCCTCGCCGAGGCCGGCGACCCCGAGGTCGACGTACCACCGGACGTGGTCGTGGTCGGCCCGCCGACCCTGGACCTCATCCCCGCAGGGGCCGCCGGGGAGCAGCCCGCGACGCACCACGTGATCGACCGCGCGCCGACCGTGGTGAGCGACCCCGGGCTGGACCCGGTGGACGAGCAGGTCTACCGCCCGATCGGCTGGCGCAAGGACTGGTCCAAGCCGCTGGTCGACCTGCCCACCCTGGCGCCCGGTCCGGCCGGGGTCACCGAGGCCGTGGTCGAGCGGGCCCGGGAGCATCTGGGCGTCCGCGTGGACCTGGGCGCCGACGACCCGCAGCAGGTGCTGCGGCTGGCGATGGCCGGGGTGCCGCTGCTGCCGCGCGGGCACCAGCCCGGCTTCCACCGCGACCTGTTGGCGGCGCTGGCGCTGCACGGCGACCTGTCGGATCCGCTGGCGCGCGAGGAGCATGCGCTGCGGGTACGCCGCGCCACCTTCGACCACCACTCGACGCTGGCCTGGCGGGCCGGGTTGGCCCGGCGCGCCGGGACCGGGCGCGACCTGCTGCCTTCGGTGAGCGTGCTGCTGTGCACCAAGCGGCCGCAGCAGGTGGAGTTCGCGCTCGGCCAGGTGGCCCGGCAGCGCGGGGTCGACATCGAGCTGGTGTTGGCCACGCACGGCTTCGGTGCCGACGCCGACCGGGTGCGCGACCTGATGGGGGAGCGGCCGTTCCAGGTGCTCGAGCAGCCGGGCGAGGCGTTCTTCGGCGACGTCCTCACCGCGGCCGCGCACGCCGCCTCGGCGCAGCAGGTGCTGAAGATCGACGACGACGACTGGTACTCACCGCACGCGGTGCACGACCTGCTCATGGCCCGCCGCTTCTCCGGCGCCGACGTGGTCGGGATGCCGAGCGAGTTCGTGCGGCTGGAGGAGCCGGACACCACTGTGCGCCGCAACCACCCCTCCGAGCGCTACAGCAGGTTCGTGGCCGGCGGCACCACGCTGTTGGACCGGACCACGCTGGCCGAGCTGGGCGACTTCCGCCGCGTACGCCGGTTTGTCGACACCCAGCTGCTCACCGCCGTCGAGGCCGCGGGCGGGCGGATCTACCGGACCCACGGCCTGGGCTACGTGCTGCGGCGTACCACCGGCGGGCACACCTGGGAGCGGGACGCCGACGAGTTCCGGCGCGCCGAGATCGTCGACACCGAGTGGCCGGGCTTCCGGCCCAGCGCCGAGATGGAGCTGGACTGATGGCCCGGCAGCCGGTGGTGCGGCACAACGACTACCGCACCCTGCAGCCGCCGCCGCTGGGTCAGTGGGAGCCGCGGCTGAGCGTCAGCATGGTGGTGCCGGCGTACAACTACCACCGGACGCTGCCCTACGTGCTGGCCGGGCTGGCCGCGCAGAGCTACCCCGCGCACCTGCTGGAGGTCGTCGTGGTCGACGACCAGAGCACCCCGCCGCTGGAGCTGCCGGAGGTGCGGCCGGAGCGCACGCGGATCCTGCGCGTGGAGTCCGGCTGGGGCCGGGCCAACGCCTGCCACCTGGGGGCGCTGGCCGCAGAGGGGGACGTGCTGCACTGGCTCGACGCCGACATGCTGCCCTACCGCGAGGAGGTGGAGGCGCACCTGCGCTGGCACCACCTGATCGACTACGCGGTGCCCGGCGGGGACAAGCGGTTCGTGGACCCGGCGTGGCTGTTCGACCTGGACCCCGCCGTCGTGCGCGACCGGGTCGCGGCCGGCGAGGCGGGCGACTTCTTCCCCGGCGTCGAGCACGAGGAGCACGGCTGGGTGGAGTCGTACTGGCGGCGTACCGAGGACCTGGCGTCCGCCGGGCCGCGGGCGCAGCGGGTGCACATCGGGATGACCGGGTCGGTGACCCGCGAGCTGTACTTCGACTCGGCCGGCTTCGACCCCGAGCTGCGGCTGGGGGAGGACATGGCGCTGGGCCACGAGCTGGCCCAGGTCGGCGGGGTCTTCGTGGTGGACCGGGAGGCCCGCTCCTGGCACCTGGGGCGCTCGCAGGTGCTGCGCCGGGCCGAGCAGGTGAACCGGTACAACGACCCGTACCTGGCCAACCTGGTGCCGGCGATGCGGCCCAAGCGCCGGATCCACGGGCGCAGCTACGAGGTGCCGTACGTCGAGGTGGTCCTCGACGTGGGGGACCGGCTGACCGGCGGAGCGGACCAGCCCGCCGACCAGGTCGTGGCGTGCGTGGACGCGCTGCTCGACTCCGACTTCTCCGACCTGCGGGTGGTGCTGGTCGGGCCGTGGGACCAGGTGCACGAGGACCGGATGCAGCCGGTCGAGGACCCCAGCCTGGAGCTGCGCATCGTGCACCGCTCCTACCGGGGCGAGCCGCGGGTGCGGCTGGTGCAGGAGGCGCCCAGCGGCACCGACGCCGAGGTGGTGCTCACCCTGCCCGACACCTCCCACGCGCCGCTGCCGCACGCGCTGCAGAGCCTCATCGAGGACCTGGAGCGCACGCACCACGGCCGCCGGGTGGTTCGCTACCCCAGCGGCGCGCACGCCACCCTGGACCGGGTGGCGGCGCTGGCCCGGGTGGCTAGGTTGGCGAGCCCCAGTGAGTACAGCGACGACCTCGACGAGCTCATGCAGGCGTGCTTCGGCACCGAGACGTACGACGCCGCGCAGGTCGGCTTCGTACCGACCGAGCAGCGCGACCTGCCCCGGTTCGTGCTCAAGCCCAAGCCGGCCGTGTCGCCGGAGAAGTCGCGCCGCCAGCTGCTGGCCGAGAACGGGGCGCTCGAGGAGGCCGGCTCCGGCTCGTCCGAGGGGGAGCCGCGCAAGGCCTGGTGGCGCCGGCAGGAGTGAGGCCCCTTCAGCAACGGGGCCGCTACAGCGACGCGGCCAGCTCGGTGCCCTGGCGGATCGCCCGCTTGGCGTCGAGCTCGGCGGCGATGTCGGCGCCGCCGATCAGGCTCACCCTCGGGCCGGCCGCCACCCGGACCTCGGTGCTCTCCACCGGGTGGGCGAAGGAGTGCACGACGGCCCGGTCGGTGGTGAGGTCGTGGTAGACCTCGCGCACCGACTCCTGGCCCGCGCAGATCACCACGTGGTCCACCTCGAGCAGCACCGGCTTCTCGTCCACGGTCAGGTGCAGACCCTGGTCGTCGATCCGGTCGTAGCGGGCGCCGCTGATCAGCCGCACCCCGGACTGCTTGAGCACCGCGCGGTGCGCCCAGCCTGAGGTCTTGCCCAGGCCGATGCCGATGGGGGTCTCCTTGCGCTGGACGAGCACCACCTCGCGGACCGACGTACGCGGCTTGGGCTCGGTGAGGCCGCCGCGGTGCAGCGACGGGTCCCCCACGCCCCAGTGCGCCAGCCACTCCTCCAGCGGCTCCCCGCCCGAGGGCACCGAGGAGTCCTGGGTCGGGGGCTCGTGGGTGGCCCAGTCGTGGGTGAGGAAGTGCGAGACGTCCACGCCGATGCCGCCCGCGCCGATCACCGCGACCCGCTTCCCGGGGACGACCGCGCCGCTGAGCACGTCGGCGTACGAGACGACCTTGGGGTGGTCGATGCCGCGGATCTCGGGGATCCGCGGGACCACCCCGGTGGCCACCACGACGTGGTCGAACTCCTCCAGGTCGCCGGCCTGCGCGTGGGTGTTGAGCCGTACGTCGACGCCGAGCACCTCCAGGCGCCGGGTGTAGTAGCGCAGGGTCTCGACGAAGTCCTCCTTGCCGGGGACCTGCATCGCCAGCCGGAACTGGCCGCCGACCTGGTCGGAGGCCTCGAACAGCGTCACCGCCAGGCCGCGCTCGGCGGCGCTCACCGCGGTGGCGAGCCCGGCGGGGCCGGCCCCGACCACGGCGACCGTGCTGCGCTTGCGGACCGGGCCGAGCACCAGCGTGGTCTCGTGGCAGGCGCGGGGGTTGACCAGGCAACTGGCCAGCTTGTTGCTGAACACGTGGTCCAGGCAGGCCTGGTTGCAGGCGATGCAGGTGTTGATCTCGTCGGTGCGGCCCTGGGCGACCTTGTTCACGAAGTCCGGGTCGGCCAGCAGCGGCCGGGCCATCGAGACCAGGTCTGCCTGTCCGGAGGCGAGGATCTCCTCGCACATCTCGGGGGTGTTGATCCGGTTGGAGGCACACACCGGCACCGAGACCTCGGCCTTGAGCCGGGCGGTGAAGGAGCGCCAGGCGCCGCGCGGCACCTGGGTGATGATCGTGGGCACCCGCGCCTCGTGCCAGCCGATGCCGGTGTTGAAGACGGTGACGCCGGCCTCCTCGAGGCGGTGCGCCAGCTCCAGGGTCTCCTCCCAGGTCTGGCCGTCCTCGACCAGGTCGAGCAGGGACAGGCGGTAGATGATCGGGAAGTCACCGGCCAGCTCGCGGGAGCGGCGTACCACCTCGACCGGGAAGCGCATCCGGTTGCTGGCCGAGCCGCCCCACTCGTCGGTGCGGTCGTTGGTCCGGGCCACCAGCAGCTGGTTGATCAGGTAGCCCTCGGAGCCCATGATCTCCACCGCGTCGTAGCCGGCCTTCTTGGCCAGCGCGACGGCCTTGGCGAAGTCGGTCGCGGTCTGGTCCACGGCCTTGGTGGACAGCGCGTGGGGCTGGAACGGGGTGATCGGGGACTTCTTGGTCGAGGCCCCGACGCTGAAGGGGTGGTAGCCGTAGCGGCCGGCGTGCAGCACCTGCAGCGCGATCGCGCCGCCCTCGTCGTGGACCGCGGCGGTGACCCGCTGGTGCCGCATGGCCTGCAGGCGGGTGGTCATCTCCGAGCCGAGCGGCTTGAGCCAGCCGCGCTTGTTGGGGGCGTAGCCGCCGGTGATGATCAGGCCGGTGCCGCCGCGGGCGCGCTCGGCGAAGTACGCCGCCAGCTTGTCGATGTGCCAGGGCAGGTCCTCCAGGCCGGTGTGCATGGAGCCCATGACGATCCGGTTGCGCAGGCTCAGCGATCCGACGGTGAGCGGGGAGAGCAGGTGCTGGTAGCTGGTCTCGTTCATGGCTGTCCTTCGGTGAGAGCGATCTGCGGCTGTGCGTGCTGCTGCTGCTGATGGGCTGCGTCATGGGCGGCCAGGTAGTCCTCGAGCCACCCGATCCAGAACTCCTCGAGCCGGATGCCGCCGCGCAGCACCAGGTACTGGTCGAGCTGGTGGCCGGCGAGCGCCGCGGGGTCGGCGTACTCCTTCTCCAGGCGGCGGAAGTGCTCCAGGCGCAGGTGGTGGTCGGCGATGCTGCCGCGCAGCACCTCCAGCACGCCCTCGCGATCCCCGAACGAGGCGCCGCGCATCTTGACCGCGATCTCGCTGCGCAGGTGCTCCAGCGGCGTCGGGGCGGCGAGCCAGTCGCTGAGCACCTGCTCGCCTTCGCCCGTGACCCGGTAGAGCTTCTTGTCCGGCTTGCCCGACTGCGGGACCACCTCGACGGCCAGCCAGCCGTCGTTCTCCATCCGGCCCAGCACCCGGTAGATCTGCTGGTGGGTGGCGTGCCAGAAGAAGCCGATCGACTTGTCGAAGCGGCGCGCCAGCTCCAGTCCCGAGCCGGGACGTTCGCGCAGGGCGACCAGGAGGGCGTGTTCGAGGGCCACAGCGGAAGCCTGCCAGGGCTATGCAACTTGTTGCAAGCCTCAGCGCGAGTGTCGTGCATCACCCGCGCTGGGCCGGACCCGGCTGAAAGGATGCGGCTATGGGTGAGGACCAGACCGCCGCCGCCGCATCCGCGGCCGCCTCCGAGGCCAACGGGCTGCCCGGGAACGAGGCTGCCGAACAGCAGGGCTACCAGCTGGGCCGCGGCACCGGCCCGCTGCGCGGCGTCCGCGTCGTGGAGATCGCGGGCATCGGCCCGGGCCCGCACGCCTGCATGATCCTGGCGGACCTGGGCGCCGACGTGATCCGGGTGGACCGCCCCAGCGGCGGCATGTTCGCCCTGGGCGAGAAGGACGTGCTCAACCGGAACCGCCCCAGCGTCTGCCTCGACCTCAAGCGACCCGAGGCGATCGAGTGCGTGCTGAGCCTGGTCGAGCGCGCCGACATCCTGGTCGAGGGGCTGCGGCCCGGAGTGCTGGAGCGGCTCGGCCTCGGACCCGACGAGTGCCTGGCCCGCAACCCGAGGCTGGTCTACGGCCGGATGACCGGGTGGGGACAGGACGGTCCGCTGGCCCAGGCGGCCGGGCACGACATGAACTACATCGGCATCACCGGGGCGCTGCACGGGCTGGGCCAGGACCCGTCCCGCCCGCACTTCCCCACCAACCTGCTGGGCGACTTCGGCGGCGGCTCCACGTACCTGGTGATCGGCGTGCTCGCCGCGCTGCTCGAAGCCGGGACCAACGGCCAGGGCCAGGTGGTGGACGCTGCGATCGTCGACGGTACTGCCCACCTGAACGCGATGGGCGCCACCATGCTGGCCGTCGGGTTGGCCAGTGAGCGCCGGGCTGTGTCGCTCCTGGACGGCGGAGTGCCCTACTACGACATCTACGAGACCGCGGACGGCAAGCACGTCTCGGTGGGCGCCTTGGAGCCGCAGTTCTACGACGAGCTGGTGCGGCTGCTGGAGCTGGACTTGCCCGACCGCAACAACCCGGCCAACCTGCCGGAGATCCGGGCCGCGTTCAGCGCGCGGTTCGCCGAGCGCACCCAGGCCGAGTGGGCCGAACTGTTCGAGGGCACCGACGCCTGTGTGGGCCCGATCATCCCGCTGGCCGAGGCGGCCCAGCACCCGCACCTGGTCGCCCGCGGCACCTTCACCGAGCGCGACGGCGTACTGCAGCCCGCGCCCGCGCCGCGCTTCTCGCGCACCCCGTCGAGCATCGTGCTCTCGCCGAGCACGCCGGGCACCCACACCCGCGACGCGCTGCGGGCCTGGGGGATCGCCGACGTTGACGAGCTGTTGTCCTCGGGCGCCGCCGTCCAGGCCTGAGGCGAGCCACGACAACCGCTCCGGCACGGCGTCCGCGGCGGCTACATTCCCCCCATGACGCCCCCCAAGTCCGCAGCGAAGCGCGCCCCCGAGCACGTCGACGTCCTGATCGTGGGTGCCGGGCTGTCCGGCATCGGCGCCGCCGCCCAGCTGACCCGTGAGCTGCCCGGCAAGAGCTACGTGGTGCTGGAGGGCCGGCCGAGGATGGGCGGCACGTGGGATCTGTTCCGCTACCCCGGCATCCGGTCGGACTCCGACATGTTCACCCTGGGCTACCGGTTCAAGCCGTGGCGCGGTGAGAAGTCGCTGGCCGACGGCCCCTCGATCCTGGCCTACGTCGAGGAGACCGCCCGCGAGTACGGCGTCGACCGACACATCCGCTACGGACACCGGGTGGTCTCCGTGAACTGGGACTCGGCGGCCAAGCGTTGGACCGCGGACATCGACGTCACTGACGAGGCCGGCAAGGTCACCACCACCACGATGACCACCTCGTTCCTCTACGCGTGCAGCGGCTACTACAACTACGACCACGGCTACGAGCCGGAGTTCCCCGGCATCGAGAGCTTCGGCGGCACGGTGGTGCACCCCCAGCACTGGCCCGAGGACCTGGACTACTCGGGCAAGAAGGTCGTGGTCATCGGCTCCGGGGCGACCGCGGTGACCCTGGTGCCCGCGATGGCGCTGCCGCCGGTGGCCGAGGGGGGCGCCGGCCACGTGACCATGCTGCAGCGCTCGCCGACGTACATCCTGCCGGTGCCCGGCATCGACCCGATCTCCCAGCGGATCCGCAAGGTGATGCCGGAGAAGGCGTCGTACACGACGGTCCGCTGGAAGAACGTCACCCAGGCCGCGGCGCTGTACGGCGCCTCGCGCAAGTGGCCGGGCGGGATGCGCAAGTTCATCCGCAAGCTGAGCGTGAAGTCGCTGCCCGAGGGCTACCCGGTGGACGTGCACTTCAAGCCCCGCTACGACCCGTGGGACCAGCGGCTGTGCCTGGTGCCGGACGGCGACCTGTTCGAGGCGATCAAGGCGGGGCGCGCCGAGGTGGCCACCGGCCTGATCGACTCCTTCGACGAGACCGGCATCGTGCTCACCAACGGCGAGCACCTGGACGCCGACATCGTGGTCACCGCCACCGGCCTGGAGCTGCTGGCCTTCGGGGGCATCGTGATGTCGATCGATGGCGAGCCGGTGAAGGCGCCGGAGACCATGGCCTACAAGGCGATGATGCTCTCGGGGGTGCCGAACTTCGTCTTCACGGTCGGCTACACCAATGCGTCCTGGACGCTGAAGGCCGACCTGGTCGCCGAGTACGTCTGCCGGCTGCTGCGCCACCTGGACCAGAACGGCCTCAAGGTGGCCGTCCCGGTGCGCGACCCCAACGTGGCCGAGGAGCCGTTCATGGACTTCTCCGCCGGCTACGTGCTGCGCGCGCTGGACGAACTGCCCAAGCAGGGCGCCGAGGAGCCGTGGAAGCTCAAGCAGAACTACCTCCACGACGTGCGCACGCTGCGCCGCGGCAAGCTGGACGACGGCGTTCTCTCGATGAGCTGACCCCCAGGGTCTCCTGGGCCACGTGTTCACGGGCCACCGCCGGCGGGTGGGCTGGTGGTGTGGGCGTATCGCTCTGGGCGACGCGAGCTACCTGGTGGGGCGCCCGAGGTCGGCGAGCTCTTCGGGGTGCCCGGTGGTGCCGGGGGTGTGGCTGCCTGTCGTTGGCTCGGGATGACCGGGCGGCCCGATCGGTCGATTCGGTGGAAGGTGTACTCGCCGTCCGAGTGGCGTCTGAGTTCCCAGTTGGAGTCGTGGGCGATGCGGTGGTGGTGCGCGCAGAGCGGCAGGGCGTTGTCCAGG
>ERZ1645187.2784-NODE-2784-length-15171-cov-56.158508_pt1 | contig 15171 bp, 12 predicted proteins | sample MGYA00575352_ERZ1645187 | MGnify/ENA primary metagenome ERZ1645187 (study PRJEB40837, sample SAMN11349314) | freshwater sediment metagenome | isolation source: river sediment | host: Sediment | place: India: Wazaribad , New Delhi | collected 2017-02-21 ...
CCATGCCGACCTTTTCATCGGCGGTCATGGCCTTGATCATGCCCTCCATGAACTCATTGCGCCGGCGTCCATCGGCAAACTGCCGCAACTGCTCCAGCAGGTAGGCGGGATTCTGGCCTGCCAGGTTGGGGATGTCGGGCTTCGGGCTGTTTCCGCCTTCGCCGTGACAGTTGGCGCAAACGGTCGCCACCTTGCGGCCGGTCTTGAATAGCGAATCAGCGAGTTTGGGGTCCGCCTGCGCGGCCTGGAGCCGGGCGCTCAGATCGACATCGGCGGTGGCCCGCGCCGCTGCAGACTGCCCGAAGGCCGCAGCGGCCGGCAACAAAGCGCACATCGCGCCGAGAAGAATGTTCGCAACCGACTTGTTCATGTTGAAAACCCCTTTGAGTTCGCGGCCATTCTATGCCGCGACGCCAGGCGGACTTTGCGCTGGCTCAGACCTTGAACGGCACCACAACCTGCCGCTGCGCACCCAGGCCTTCGACGCCCAGGGTCAGCACGTCGCCCTTTTTCAGGAAAGTCGGCGGCTTCATGCCCATGCCCACGCCGGGGGGCGTGCCGGTGGTGATCACATCGCCAGGCATCAGCGTCATGAAGCGGCTGACGTAGCTGATGAGCTTGGCCACGCCAAAGATCATCGTGCGGGTGTTGCCGGTCTGCATGCGCCGGCCGTTCAGGTCCAGCCAGAGGGCCAGGCGCTGCGGGTTGGCGATCTCGTCGCGCGTCACCAGCCAGGGCCCGATGGGGCCGAAGGTGTCGCAGCCCTTGCCCTTGTCCCAGGTGCCGCCGCGCTCGATCTGGAATTCGCGTTCGCTCACGTCGTTCACGACGCAGTAGCCGGCTACATGGGACAGGGCGTCTTTCTGCGCCACGTGGCGCGCGGGCTTGCCGATCACCACACCCAGTTCCACCTCCCAGTCGGTCTTGCGCGAGCCCTTGGGCAGCATCACCGGATCGTCGGGGCCCTGAATGCAGCTGGTGGCCTTCATGAACACGATCGGCTCGGCCGGGATCGGCATGCCGGCTTCGGCGGCGTGATCGGCGTAGTTGAGGCCGATCGCCACGAACTTGCCGATGCCGGCGACCGGACACCCCATGCGCGGCGAGCCTTCGACCAGCGGCAGGGACGCGGTCTTCAGCTTGCGCAACCGTGCCAGCGCCACATCCCCGAGCTGGTCGCGCCCGATGTCCGGCACGACGGCACTGAGGTCGCGCAGCCGGCCTTGCGGGTCGATCAGGCCGGGTTTCTCTCGGCCGGGCAGGCCATGGCGGACGAGTTTCATGCGGGTTCCTTCGGACTTGGGGATGCGAAAAACGTGGCGGGCCTTACATGTTTCGGCGGTACTGTCCACCCACCTCGAACAGGGCACCCGTGATCTGGCCCAGCGAACACACCCGCACCGCGTCCATCAGCACCTCGAAGACGTTGCGGTTGTCGATCACCGCCTGTTGCAGCCGCTTGAGCTGCACCGGCGCGGCGGCCGCGTGACGGGCGTGAAAGTCGGCCAGGCGCTTCAGCTGACTCTGCTTTTCCTCTTCCGTGGAGCGCGCCAGCTCGATGGATTCCGGAACCGGGTCACCCTTGGGGTTGCGGAAGGTGTTGACGCCGATGATGGGATATTCGCCGGTGTGCTTGAGCATCTCGTAGTGCATGCTCTCTTCCTGGATCTTGCCGCGCTGGTAGCCGGTTTCCATGGCGCCCAGCACGCCGCCGCGCTCGGCGATCTTTTCGAATTCGGACAGCACGGCCTCTTCCACCAGTTCGGTCAGCTCCTCGATGACGAAGGCGCCCTGGTTGGGGTTCTCGTTCTTGGCCAGACCCCATTCGCGGTTGATGATGAGCTGAATCGCCATTGCGCGGCGCACGCTGTCTTCGGTCGGTGTCGTGATGGCCTCGTCGAAGGCGTTGGTGTGCAGGCTGTTGCAGTTGTCGTAGATGGCGATCAGCGCCTGCAGCGTGGTGCGGATGTCGTTGAACTGGATCTCCTGCGCGTGCAGCGAGCGGCCACTGGTCTGGATGTGGTACTTGAGCTTCTGGCTGCGCTCGTTGGCGCCATACTTTTCTTTCATGGCCACCGCCCAGATGCGGCGTGCCACGCGGCCGAGCACCGTGTATTCCGGGTCCATGCCGTTGCTGAAGAAGAAGCTCAGGTTGGGCGCGAAATCGTCGATGTGCATGCCGCGCGCCAGATACGCTTCGACCAGCGTGAAGCCGTTGGACAGCGTGAACGCCAGCTGGCTGATCGGGTTGGCGCCCGCTTCGGCGATGTGGTAGCCGCTGATCGACACCGAGTAGAAGTTGCGCACATCGTGGTGCACGAAGTATTCGGCGATGTCGCCCATCACCTTCAGGCTGAATTCGGTGGAGAAGATGCAGGTGTTCTGGCCCTGGTCTTCCTTCAGGATGTCGGCCTGTACGGTGCCGCGCACGTTGGCCAGCACCCATTCGCGGATTTTTTCGATCTCGGTGTCGGTGGGCTCGCGGCCGTTGTCGGCCTTGAACTTCTCGATGTTCTGATCGATGGCGGTGTTCATGAACATCGCCAGGATGCTGGGCGCCGGGCCGTTGATGGTCATGGACACGCTGGTGGTCGGGTTGCACAAGTCGAAGCCCGAATACAGCACCTTCATGTCGTCGAGCGTGGCCACATTGACGCCCGAGTTGCCGATCTTGCCGTAGATGTCGGGCCGCAGGTCGGGGTCGTTGCCGTACAGCGTGACCGAGTCGAACGCGGTGGACAGGCGTTTGGCCGGCATGCCCTCACTCACCAGCTTGAAGCGGCGGTTGGTACGGAACGGGTCACCCTCACCCGCAAACATGCGCGTCGGGTCTTCGTTTTCACGTTTGAACGCGAAGGTGCCGGCGGTGTAGGGGTAGCTGCCGGGCACGTTGTCCAGCATCAGCCATTTGAGAATCTCACCGTGGTCTTCGAAGCCCGGCAGCACCACCTTGCGGATGGTGGTGCCCGACAGGCTGCGCGTCGTCAGCGCGGTGCGGATCTCCTTGTCGCGGATCCTCACCACGTACTCGTCACCGGCGTACGCCTTCTGCATCTCGGGCCACTGCGTCAGCAGTTTGCGGGCCGCGGGGTCCTGGGTCTGTTCGCGCTGGTCGGCCAGCCGCAAGACCGTGTTGCGCGCGCCGTCGCGGGCCGCGTCGTCGGCCTGCAACATGCGGGCGGTTTCGCGCAGTTGCTGAACTTCCCGGGCCAACCGGGCCTGGGCTCTGGCGCGCTGCTTGTAGCCGCGCACGGTGTCGCTGATCTCGGCCAGATAACGCGTGCGGGCCGGCGGCACGATCGGTGTCTGGTTGGTGCTGTGACGGACGGTGACGACGGGCAAGCTCCCCTCGGTGACCGGAAGACCCAGTTCGGACAGGCGTGCTTTCAGCGCCTGGTACAGGGCGGTCACGCCGTCGTCGTTGAAACGGGCCGCCATGGTGCCGAAGACCGGCATCTGCTCGGCAGGCGTGGTCCAGGCCTCCTTGTTTCGCTGCACCTGTTTGGCCACGTCGCGCAACGCGTCCGAGGCGCCTTTGCGGTCGAACTTGTTGATCGCCACAAACTCGGCGAAGTCCAGCATGTCGATTTTCTCCAGCTGGCTGGCGGCGCCGAACTCGGGCGTCATCACATACATCGGCACGTCCACATGCGGCACGATGGCCGCATCGCCCTGGCCGATGCCCGATGTCTCGACCACGATCAGGTCAAAGCCTGCCACCTTGCAGGCCGCCACCACGTCGGGCAGCGCCGCCGAAATCTCGCTGCCGAAGTCACGTGTGGCCAGACTGCGCATGAACACCCGGGGACCGTTCTGCCAGGGCGAAATCGCGTTCATGCGGATGCGGTCGCCCAGCAGCGCGCCACCGCTCTTGCGCCGCGAGGGGTCGATGGAGATCACCGCCCCGCGCAGCCGGTCGCCCTGGTCCAGCCGCAGCCGTCGGATCAGCTCGTCGGTCAGGCTGGATTTGCCAGCGCCTCCGGTGCCGGTGATCCCGAGCACGGGAACTTTACGCCCGGCGGCCTGGGTGCGCAGGCTGGCGACCAGCGTTTCGTCGGCCTTCCCGTTTTCCAGGGCAGTGATCAGCTGGGCCAGCGCGCGCCAGGCCATCTCGCCATGGCCCTGGATCGCCTCGACGGACTTGGGCGCGTGGACCGCGATGTCCTGGTCGCAGCGCATCACCATCTCGCCGATCATGCCGGCCAGGCCCATGCGTTGGCCGTCCTCGGGGCTGTAGATGCGGCCCACGCCGTAGGCCTGCAGCTCACGGATCTCGGCCGGCACGATCACACCGCCGCCGCCGCCGAACACCTGGATGTGGGCGCCACCGCGGCTTCTGAGCAGGTCCACCATGTATTTGAAGTACTCCACATGGCCGCCCTGGTAGGAGCTGATCGCGATGCCCTGCACGTCTTCCTGCAACGCGGCCGTGACCACCTCGTCCACCGATCGGTTGTGCCCCAGGTGGATGACCTCGGCGCCCATGCTCTGCAGGATGCGGCGCATGATGTTGATCGCCGCATCGTGCCCATCGAACAGGCTGGCGGCCGTGACGAAACGCACCTTGTGCGTGGGGCGGTAGTTGGCAAGGGCCTGAAATTCGGCGGAAAGGTCGGTCATGGCGGGAAGTGCTTTCGTCTCTTTGGGAGTTGGAATCGGGAAAGGGGGGTCTATTCGATCTTCAGGCCCTGGAGGGCCGGGTCGCTGGGCGGATAACGCAGGCCCAGCGACTTCAGGGTGTCGCGCACCAGCGTGGCGATCATCAGGTTGCGGTGCACCTTGGAGTCGGACGGTACCACCGTCCAGCGAGCCCAGGGGGTGCTGGTGGCTCCGAGCAGGGCTTCGTAGGCCTGCTGGTAATCGGGCCAATGCTTGCGCGCGTCGAGATCGCCCAGGCTGAACTTCCAGTGTTTGGTCGGGTCGTCCAGGCGTTCCTGCAGACGGCGTCCCTGTTCTTCGAAACTGATGTGCAACATGAACTTCATGATCACGGTGCCGGTTTCGCTCAGCAAGCGCTCGAAGGCATTGATGTGGGCGTAGCGCTGGCGGGTCTGCTCCGGCGTGATCCAGCCGTTGACCACGGGCACCAGAACATCTTCGTAATGGCTGCGGTTGAACACCGTGATCTCGCCGGCCGCCGGCACTTGCTGGTGAATGCGCCACAGGTAGTCGCGGGCCAGTTCGGCGGCATTGGGGGCTTTCCAGCCCACCGTATGCACGCCCAGCGGGCTGGTCTGACCGAACACGCCGCGGATGGTGCCGTCCTTGCCCGATGTGTCCGTGCCCTGCAGGATCACCAGCATCTTGAAGCGACGATCCGCCAGGAACAGATCCTGGAGGGCGTCCAGCTCCAGCGCCAGTGCCTCCACCGCGGCCTTGCCGTCGCTCTTGCCCCCGTTCATGAACGGCTTGGCCGCAGGGTCGAGCCCGCGCAAGGAAAACGCCTTGCCATCGCCGTTCACAGGTGGTTGCCACGGGGTCAGCCCAATTTTGGCGGTGTCGGTGGTTCTGGGCATCCCGGCTCCTTGGTTGACGTTTACGTAAACGTCAATATTAACCGCGGATCCATGACCTGTCACTGACAGGCGGTGTTTGTCAGGGGCGCGCTGACGCAAACCGGCACCGCGGCTATCATGAAGGCGAAAGTCCAAACCCTTCAACCCGACGGATCACACCATGAGCAGAATCGTTGACGCTGACAAGAAACGCGCCCTGTGCGCCCGGCTGGCGCGGATTGAGGGCCAGCTGCGCGGCCTTCAGAAACTGATCGACGGAGACGCCGATTGCGAAAAGATCGCGCAGCAGATGGCCGCGGCGCGCAAGGCTCTGGACAAGTCCTTTTTCTCGATGGTCGGGTGCATGATTGAGCAGGGCGACCAGTCGGCTGAGCACGTGGCCGAGATGCTGACCAAATTCGCCTGAGTTCGGAGCCGTCATGAACCCGATTCAACTGTTCGACCAGGCTTCCAGCACCTACACCTACGTGCTGTTCGACGAAGTTACGCGCGAGGCCCTGATCATCGATCCGGTCGACGACCAGATCGAGCGTGACCTGGCCACCTTGCGTCAATACGGCCTGACGCTGATCTGGACCGTCGAAACCCACGCCCACGCGGACCACATCACCAGTGCGGGCTTGCTCGCGGAGCACACTGGCGCGCGCACCGTGGCGCCGGCCGGGTGTGGCATCGAGACCGCGGCGGTTCAATTGAATGATGGCGACGAGCTCGAATTCGGCAGTCAGAAGATCCGGGCGCTGAGCACGCCCGGTCACACAGCGGGAAGCATGAGCTATGTCTGGAACAACGGGTCGGCGCGGCATGTCTTCACCGGCGATACCTTGCTGATCAATGGCTGTGGCCGTGCCGACTTTCAGTCGGGCAGTGCACCGGCGCTTTACCACAGCCTGACGCAGGTGCTCTTCGCCTTGCCCGACGACACCGTGGTGTGGCCCGGTCACGACTACCACGGTCGCACGCATTCCACCATCGGCGCGGAAAAAAAGACCAATGCGCGGGTGGCCGGCAAATCGCTGGAAGCGTTCGTGGCCACGATGGAAGCGCTGCACCTGCCGCGGCCGCGCCGGATCGACGAGGCGGTGCCCGCCAACCTGAACTCGGGCCTGCGCCACGATGCGGGCGGTGCTGCCCTGTTCGAGGCGCGCCCGGCATCTGGCTATGCCGGCGATGTGTCGCCCCAACTGGCCTGGCAATGGGTTCAGGCGGGGTCTGCGACCCTGGTCGATGTGCGCACGGACGCCGAGCGCGAATGGGTCGGGTTTGTGCCCGGCGCGGTGCCCCTGGCCTGGAAGCAATGGCCTGGTATGGCACTGAACCCGGCGTTCGACGACGGCATCCGGGCCGCCGCTGATCAGACCGGGAAAGTGGTTCTGCTGTGCCGCAGCGGCGTGCGCTCCATAGCCGCGGCCAGGCGCGCGGCAGAATTGGGCATCGAGGCATACAACGTGCTCGAAGGTTTTGAGGGCGACCCCGACGAGCACGCTCAGCGGGGCCACAGGGGGGGCTGGCGATTTCACCGGCTGCCCTGGCGCCAGGGCTGACCGGCGAACTTTCGGCCTCATCGGTCGTCGTTTTCGCGCCCAGAAGAGCCTTTGATGGGCTGACCCCTGTCAATTCTGACAGGGGTCAAGACCCGCTCGGGCCGTGTCGCGCATTCAATGGCTTGCATCAGCAACCTGGAGCAAGCCATGCAAGTCGTCGAACGAACCTCGAACGTCACCGCCAACACCCCGGCGCCCGCACGAATCAGTCAACACCTCGCGCAACGCGTACAGCGCGAGTTCACCACCCGGTGGGACACGCTCTGGCAGGGGCGCTCGCTGTTGCACGGGCGTTCACCCGGGCCCGACGCGGTGCGCCTGAACGGCAACGATTACCTCAATCTCACCGGGCATCCTGACATCGTGCGTGCGCAGTCCAGCGCCTTGCGTCAGGACGGCGAGTTCGTCATCCAGTCCAGTGTGTTCCTCCTCGACTCCCATCCCGCCCGCGCACTGGAGCAGTCGCTGGCCCGCTGGGTCGGGAAGGAAGACGGGCTGATCTGCCAGTCCGGCTACAGCGCCAACCTGGGCCTGCTCCAGGCAATCGCCGACCCCCAGACCCCGGTCTACCTCGACGGCCTGGCGCATACCTCGCTGTGGGAGGGCGCGAGGCGGGCCGGCGCGCCGATGCATGCCTTTCGTCATAACGATCCGCTACACCTGGAGCGCCTGGTCTCGCGGCACGGCCCGGGGGTGGTCGTCGTGGACGCGGTCTACAGCACCACCGGCGCCGTGTGTCCGCTGGAGGCGATGGTGGCCGTGACCGAGCGAACCGGGAGCATGATCCTGGTCGACGAGTCCCATTCGCTGGGCACCCACGGCCCAGGCGGGGCCGGGCTGTGCGTTGAACTGGGCTTGAGCGACCGGGTTCACTTCATCACCGCCAGCCTTGCCAAAGCCTTTGCGGGCCGGGCGGGCTACATGACGCTGCCGGCCGACATTCGCAACTACGTGCTGAGCACCAGCTATCCCAACATGTTCAGTTCCTGCCTGCTGCCGCACGAAATCGCGGGACTCGCGGCGACCCTCGGCGTCATCCAGCGTAGCGACACTGCGCGCCATCGCCTGAGGGACGCCACCAGACGTCTGCGCGGTGCCCTGTCGGCGCTGGGCTATCCCATCCATCAGGGGACAGAACAGATCATCGCGCTGGAAGCTGGCACCGAGCCGGCCACCATGGAGCTGCGCGACTGTCTGGAAGCGCGCGGCGTCTTCGGTGCGGTGTTCTGCGCACCGGCCACCAGCCGCAACCGAACGATGGTGCGCCTGACCCTGCATGCCGGGCTGGCCGAGGCGGAGTTGGACCATGTCGAAACCGTCGCCGCCGACATCGCCCCGCGGGTCAAGCCCTGGAACTGGCCCATCGCCCGGCGGCATCAGGCGGCTGGGCGGGCGGGAGCCGATCCAACCTGAACGGTGTACGGGCGCATCGGGGTCAAGTCGTCTATCGGGCGCTCGCCTTCTCCGCGTAGGAAGCGGGCGTAACCCTGCTCCGGACCCGGGCACAGCGCCTGTGGCACCACCGAAAGCGCGCCCAGAACACCCTGCCCCAGCGACAGGGCCTGGACCAGCCCGCCACGGTCCGATCCGATCGCGAGCTGGAACTCGCCGTCGAACAGGCTGTCTCCGCTGCGGATGCGGGCTAGACCCGATCCGCCGATGCCGGCGCTCGCCGCAAGCTCAGCGAGTTCATCCAGCCGGCTTTGGTGTTCGAGTTGCAGCCACGTGGCCTGCCCGGCCTCGTCCAGCGCCAGCACGCCGAAGGGATCGCCGATCACCACATGCTCCACCCACCGGTACTGCTCTGCCAGCGCCTGAAGCTGGCGCCCGATCTCGGGTGTCGAAATGACCGCGATCTGCTCCCGTGTCAGGCTGGCCCGCCAGGCCTGGGCCTGCAGCCCCCAGGCGTCGTCCAGCAGACGCTGGATGGACCCGGCCAACCGTCGCGAGATCTCGCTGGCCTGTTTGGGAACATATTGTTCGATCAGGGACGCGTTGAACGCCTGAACCGCAATCTGTTCGTCGGCACGTCCGGTCAGCAACACCCGCGCACCGGGCCAGCCTGCAAGTTCCTCCAGCACCTGCAAGCCGTTCATGGCAGGCATCGAATAGTCCACCACGCACACCTGGGACAAACCGAACCGCCAAGACCCGGCCTCGCGCCAGTAGGCCAGAATCTGGGCGATCAGACTCTGCCCCTGGTGCCAGCGATCCAAAATGTCCTTGTGCCGCCAGTTGTCGGCCTCCAACTCGGCGGGTTCCTGTTCCAGGTATCGGATGCAGTCCGACGGGCGGGTGAACAGGCGCACCGGCCAATGCTCGGGCATCACTTCCGCCAGCATTTCGAGGTAGGCGGGATCATCGTCCAGGAAAACCACCCCGCCGGGGCGACGGTAGATCGGAAACTTCATGCCTGTACTCCCTTGATGGATGATGGCTGATCCTGCGCGTCGAGCGGCAAGGTGATGGTGAACACCGCACCTGCGGCAACTTCGGACTTCACCTGGATGGTGCCCTTGGCCGCGGCAACCACACGCCGACAAAACGCCAGGCCCAGCCCATGGCCCGTGCCATGGTCCGAGGAAAAGAACGGCTCGAACACGCGCGGGAGCGTGGCGGCGTCAATGCCGATGCCCCGGTCGGTCACGGTGATTCGTCCTTCCCGCCCCCGGCTTCCGACCTCGATGCGCAGGTCCCCGGGGTTGAACAGCGAGCCGGCTGCCTGCAACGAACGCAGCGCGTTCTGGATCAGGTTGTCCAGCACGCCGGCAAACTGCGTGCGAGCGCCTCGGAAGACAAAATCGCGGTGGGCGATGACCTCCACACATTCAGCTTCCCGCGTCGACCGAAACGGGTAGGCCGCCACCGTGTCGGTGATCAACTCCACGGCCGAGATGCGATTCTGGTAGGGCGCCAGCTGCAGCAGCCGCGCGTTGGCGATCTGCATGTCGATATGGTGGTTCATCGAGCGGGTCAGCACGTTCAGGCGCTGCCCGAGTTTTTCAAGCTTGCCAGCCCGCGCGGCCTCGGGCGACCGCCGGGCTTCGTTCATCAGCGCATCGGCAATCAGGCCGGCTGTCGACAGCGGCGTTCGCAATTCGTGCGCCATGATCCCGATCGTGGTCAACGAGTGATTCAACCGTTCGCGGCGCAGGTTCGCTCCGGATAACCCGAGCATCAGACCTGCAAACCAGGCAAATCCAAGAACGACCAGGTGCGTTTCCGGCTGGATGCTGACCTTCGGGTGCATGAGCGTGGCCATCGTCGTTCCCAGCACGAATCCCGCCAGCGTGCCGGTGGCGGCCAGGCGCCAGTCCGTGAGATGGAAATAGATCAGGATGACCGCGGCCAGGCTCGCGATCCAGACCGCATTTCGATCATTCATCACGTACATCCAGCTGAAGAACAAGGGCAGCTGGATGAAACAGACGAAATTGAACAGGTGCTGCGTGCGGGGGTGCGACGGTTCGGCGGCGAACACGTTCAACATCAGCAGCCCGCCCAGTGCACTGATTCCCAGGCGCAACCATAGATTCTCGTAAGGCTGCGGCAGCCAGACATGCCAGATCCAGAAGAACAGCGGGTGACCGATCAGCGAAAAGGCGCCCAGGCATTTGAGGCGGAGCACCGACGCGTGAAGAATGGGTTCCAGAGGCGCGTTCAACACCTCCTCCCGCAGTTGGCGGACTGCGGGGTGGTGCATGAGCCGGGCCCTGAACGTCACCCCGTTCATGGGCGCTCCGGCACGTTCAGAGCGTGGTGCATCGGAAGCATCGTCGTCGGTTTCGGTGTTATTGTCTCGGCTTTGTGCCGCTGTGCCGATGCACCCCCCTGTTAACTTTGACAGTGTCGTTCTCGATGCCATGCTCAGCGACTGGGTGCGCGCGCTGGGCGAGTTCACCGTCGAGGCGGTGGTGGTGCTGGGCCCGGACCCGTTCGCGGACGCCAATCGCCGACTGGTGCTGGCCTTGCACCCGCCGAGCCTGATCGACGGCGCGCGGGCGCTGGCGGAGAGCAATGATTTTGGGGCTCCGTGGCGCGACTCGGGCGCACCGCTTGTGGCCTGGCAACACATTGCCAAATCCGCCTATGAGACCCAGAGCCGGTGGCGTCGTATGTGGCTGGGCCATGGGTTCCAGAGCGTGGTGCGGGTCGAGTTTCCCTTGCCGGCTGGGCGGGCTTTCGAGTGCTTCATGTTCAGCCCCCGCGAATACCACGACCGGGCCGACGCTGCGGCGCTGGCCTGGTCGGTGCTGAACCTCTGGCCGCTGCTGCGGCGCACCCTGGTTGACGCGCGGGGCGTTCTCAGCCCCCGCGAACGCGAGTGCCTGGCACTGGCCTTCGGCGGCCTGACCGCTCGGCAAAGCGCCGATCAGTTGGCCTGCAGCGAAAGGACCGTCAACTACCACCTGGCCAATGCCATGGCCAAGCTCAAGGTCGACAACAAATTGGCGGCGGTTCAGCGCGCCTGCTGGATCGGCGCACTGTAAAGCGGCTTCAGGCCGCGCCTGGTTAGCCGCCGCCCGGTTCGGCTCCCGAAACCCGCAATAATGCGTCGCATGAACCTGTTGGCGATCGATGTAGGTAATACCCGGCTGAAATGGTCGCTGTTCGAGGCCCCGGCGCCCGGCGCCAGGATCCTGGCGCAGGGCGTGGAGTTCCTGGAAAACATTGAAAAACTCAGCGATGGCGACTGGGCCAGCTTGCCCGCTCCGGATCGCATGCTGGGCTGCATCGTGGCGGGTGATGCGGTCAAGCGCCGGGTCCAGGAACAGATGGAGATCTGGGACGTCACGCCCAACTGGGTGGTTTCCAGCGCCGCCGAGGCCGGACTGGTCAATGGCTACGACCATCCGACCCGCCTGGGCTCGGATCGCTGGGTGGCCATGATCGGAGCCCGCCACCGCCTGCTGGCGCGCGGCGAGTTCCGCCCGATGGTGGTGGTGATGGTGGGGACGGCGGTCACCGTCGAGGCGGTCGACGCGCAAGGCCGTTTTCTCGGCGGGCTCATCTTGCCGGGCCACGGCATCATGCTCCGCGCGCTCGAATCCGGGACCGCGGGGCTGCATGTGCCCACCGGCGAGGTGCGTCCGTTTCCGACCAACACCAGCGACGCGCTGACCAGCGGCGGCACTTACGCCATTGCCGGCGCGGTGGAATGCATGGTTCGCCACGTCCGCCAGCATTGTGGCGAGGAGCCTGCATGCTTCATGACCGGCGGGGCGGGCTGGAAGATGGCGCCTGCGCTCTCGGTCGACTTTGAACTCGTGGAAAGCCTGATTTTCGACGGCCTGCTCGTCATTGCGCAGGAGCGGTACCGTCGCTGAGCCTATGGCGGCGTACGAATTTCTCCTGAATCAGTAGCTGCCTGTGTCCATTCCACGATGGGAATGGCCTGTTTTCGGCCCTAATCGTGCAGTTCGGCCCGCGCCAGATCGCGGTCCAGCCGTTCCTTGGCATCCATCGGTTCGATGGCTGCGGCGCGCTGATACAGACGCGTGGCCTCGGTGTTCTGACAGGCACCTTCGAGCATGATGAGGCCGCGCGCGTATTCCAGATGGGCCATGGCGGAGTCAGGGTTGATGTCCAGCGCCTTGCGGTACATGGCCAGCCCCACGTCCTTGCGCGCGCCGTAGGTCATGCGTCCGATCAGCGGCCCCACCTTGTCGATCACCTCGGCGTGGAAGGCGCCCAGAGCAGCATGGGCGTCGGCGTGCGCGGGTTGCAGCTCGATCGTGCGCTCCAGCGCGCCGCGAATGCGTTGGCCCAGACCCTGCGCCAGCGCCTTGGCCACGCTGATGCCCTGGCTGTACCTTCCCAATGCGTAGGCCTGCCAGTACCAGGCCGCCGGATTCAACGGCTCCTGCACCGCCTGCAAGCGGGCGCGTTCCGCGGTCTCCAGGAACAGCGCGAGCCGCACCGGTTCCGAAGGCTCGAGGTAGTTGGCATAGATGCAGCAAGCTTTGTTGGCGACCGTCGCACCGGCACCACCCAGGCGCAGCCCCGCCTCGAAGGCTGCTCTGAACTCGCCCTGGTGATACAAGGCCCAGGCGCGCCGAGCAGCATCGTCGGGGGGCAACGGTTGTGCATCGCAGGCGTGTAGCCGGACCCAATGCGTTGCGACGGCGTCGGCATCGAACGCAAAGGCGCCGGAGAACGGTATCGGCTTCCAGGGCGGTTTCGAAGGTGAGGGATGCTCAGCCATTTCCCTGGTCGTATGCGGTCACCAAGGACAACAGGTGCTGGCGCTGAGCCGGCACCAGATAGGGCATGAGCAGATTCAGCACATGGTGGGCGCCGCGCAGAAGCGCCACCTGGGCGTGCTCCGGCTCCAGCGCGCGCCGCGGATCGCGCACGTATTCATAGCTCAGCCAGTAGGTCAGCACCACCACCATGCTGGTGGCGGTGGCGTCCACTTCGCGTGAATCGATGTCGATCGAGCCGGCGCGGCTCAGGCCGTCCAGCATGGCTTTCACCGCTCGTGTCTTGTTCTTCAGCACCCACTGGAAATGTGTCTCCAGGCGGCGGTTCTTGCTGAGCAGATCGTTGAGGTCGCGGTACAGGAAGCGGTACTGCCAGATCAGCTCGAACAGGGTGTGCATGAAAAACCAGGCGTCCTCGACGTCTCGGACGTTGTCGCTCGCATTGAGCAGTTCGCTGAGCGAACGCTCATAGCGATCGAACAGGCTGTTGATCAGCTCATCCTTGGCGGGGTAGTGGTAGTACAGATTGCCCGGACTGATGTTGAGTTCAGCCGAGATCAGCGTGGTTGAAACATTGGGCTCACCGAAACGGTTGAACAGCTCCAGCGTCACCTCCAGAATGCGTTCCGCGGTGCGGCGGGGCGCTTTTTTCGCCATGGATGTCGTCCTCCAGTATGTATCCCGACTCTAACCGACGCTCCTGCCTCCGAACAGCCCTGCACCCCCTTGCGGCCGTTGCGGGTCCCGACCGCGGGCCTCAGGCGGCGCCGTGGCGGCGTGGCTTGGACGCGATCAGGTCGCCTAGGTCTTCCATGGTTTCCTGCAGCGAGACGATGGCTTGCCCGATCCGGCTGCGCGGTTTCATCGGAACCACCAGCCGTCGCCGGGGGTCGTCCAGGGCTTCCGTGTTCAGGCGGATGCCATGCCGGCCCAGTCGGGCCGACACGGAGGCGCGCCGCGAGCGCAGCAAAGCGCGGGTCTGCTGGTAGGCATGCTCGGCGAGGTGCCGGCGCTGCGCATAGCTGAATGTGTTGGCCAGATACATCTCAGGATCGCGATGGTCGGGCTCGAACAGGATGATGTCCGTGTCCGGATAGGCACGCTCGTAGCCCTTGATGCCCAGTTCCATGCGGGAATGAATGATGGAGCGGAAGGTCTGGCTCAGCACTGCGGGGAGACCACCGTCGACGATGCGGGGAATGCGGCGCTTTTCGGGCGGCAACCCGCGCTGCATGACCTGCTCGATTTCGGGCAAGGTGGCGTCGAAGGGCACCAGCGGATTCATGCACAGCAGCAGGTCCATGCCTTCGTCCAGTGCCACCGTCGCGTGCATCGTCTTCTTCAGCGCCCCGTCGACGAAATAGTGCGCGTCAATTTCGACTGGTGGAAACAGGCCAGGCAAGGCCGAACTGGCCTGGACCGCCTTGGATATCGGCACGTGGTCCCAACCTGGACGCCCGAACGGGGCGGCCTCGCCACTGTCCAGATTGGTGGCCACCAGGGTCAGCTGGGTCTTGAGCTCGCGGAAATCGTTGGTGCGGCCGGCGCGCGAGAACAGGGCAGCCAGTCGACGGTCAACCTCGTCGTTCGCAAACACCCCGGTCGGCAGACCCGGCCCGAGGCGCTCGAGCGCACTGATCAGCGAACGCCGTTCAACCAGGAACCGCCACAGTGCCGACGCCACCAGGCCCGGCATCATGATCGACCGCCGTGCAAACTCACCCCAGGCGGGTACCGTCAGCCAGGACGGGTCGAAGACCTCGGCGCTTTCGTCGCTGTTTTCTATGAATCCGTCGCAGAGCTCGCGCGGTGTCATGCCGTTGGCCAGGGCCGCAGCCAGAAAGCCGCCGGCCGAGACCCCCACGTAATGATCGAGCGCGGTGAAATCGATTCCGTGCAGTGACTCTT
>ERZ1645187.2785-NODE-2785-length-15171-cov-41.696481_pt1 | contig 15171 bp, 13 predicted proteins | sample MGYA00575352_ERZ1645187 | MGnify/ENA primary metagenome ERZ1645187 (study PRJEB40837, sample SAMN11349314) | freshwater sediment metagenome | isolation source: river sediment | host: Sediment | place: India: Wazaribad , New Delhi | collected 2017-02-21 ...
ATGCCGACGAGATCGAACTGGCCGAGCAGCTTGTTGTCCGCCGCCATTTCGCGCTCGCCCTGGAAGACGCGGATGGTGACGGCCGTCTGGTTGTCCTCGGCCGTCGAGAACACCTGGCTCTTCTTCGTCGGAATCGTCGTGTTGCGGTCGATGAGGCGCGTGAACACGCCGCCGAGCGTCTCGATGCCGAGCGACAGCGGGGTCACGTCGAGCAGCAGCACGTCCTTCACGTCGCCTTGCAGCACGCCGGCCTGCACGGCGGCGCCGATGGCGACGACCTCGTCCGGGTTGACGCCCTTATGCGGCTCCTTGCCGAAGAAGGACTTCACGACTTCCTGCACCTTCGGCATGCGGGTCATGCCGCCGACGAGCACGACTTCGTTGATCTCGCCCGCCGTCAGGCCGGCGTCCTTGAGCGCCTTGCGGCAGGGCTCGACGGTGCGCTGGATGAGATCGTCGACCAGCGCCTCGAACTTGGCGCGGGTGAGCTTCAGAGTCAGATGCTTCGGGCCGGAAGCGTCCGCCGTGATATAGGGCAGGTTGATGTCGGTCTGCGTCGCCGACGACAGCTCGATCTTGGCCTTCTCGGCCGCTTCCTTCAGGCGTTGCAGGGCGAGCTTGTCCTTCTTCAGGTCGATGCCCTGCTCCTTCTTGAACTCGTCGGCCAGATATTCGACGAGGCGCATGTCGAAGTCCTCGCCGCCGAGGAACGTGTCGCCGTTGGTCGATTTCACTTCGAAGACGCCGTCGCCGATCTCGAGGATCGACACGTCGAACGTGCCGCCGCCGAGGTCATAGACCGCGATCGTGCCGGCGCCCTTCTTGTCGAGGCCGTAGGCGAGCGCGGCCGCCGTCGGCTCGTTGATGATGCGCAGCACTTCGAGGCCGGCGATCTTGCCGGCGTCCTTGGTGGCCTGACGCTGGGCGTCGTTGAAATAGGCGGGCACGGTGATGACGGCCTGCGTCACCGGCGTGCCGAGATAGGCCTCCGCCGTCTCCTTCATCTTCTGCAGGGTGAAGGCCGAAATCTGCGACGGCGAATATTGCTTGCCGTCGGCGGTCACCCAGGCGTCGCCGTTGCCGGCCTTGACGATCTTGTAGGGCACCAGACCCATGTCCTTCTGGGTCATGGGATCGTCGAACGTGCGGCCGATGAGGCGCTTGATGGCGAAGAACGTGCGCTCGGGATTCGTCACTGCCTGACGCTTGGCCGGCTGGCCGACGAGGCGCTCGCCGTCGTCGGTGAAGGCGACGATGGACGGCGTGGTGCGCGCGCCTTCGGAGTTTTCGATAACTTTGGGGGTGGAGCCTTCCATCACGGCGACGCAGGAATTGGTCGTGCCGAGATCGATGCCGATGACTTTTGCCATAATGATAATCCTTCCTTCGCAAGACCGCCGGACCCCGTAGCGATCCGGCCTTTGGGGAGGGGAGCGCGCCCCGCAATCGCGCGGCGAACTTCCGCCCGGTCCCCGATGACCCTTCAGATTGTGTCGAGAGCCCCCCGGCGCAAGACCGTTGGCCTTATAGGAAGGCGGATTCTTGCGCGCAAGTTTGCGCGCGCGCCCGGATGTGGGATGCTGCCGAATCAATGGTGATTTCAATCTGCGCGTGCTGGCGATGAATTTCTGGCTTCCGCTGATCCTGTTTCTGGCCGGCGCGACGCCGGTTTTCGCGCAATTGCAGCTTCCCGGCGCTATGAGCGGGCCCGATTCCGGCGCGCCCGCCGTCACGTCCGCTCCCAAGCCGAAGCCCAAACCCGTGGTGAAGATCCCGACCGAGGAGTCCGTGGTCGAGCGCGAGCTCTACCTCAACGGCCGCACCGGCCGGCTGGAGTTCGGCCGCGCCGGCAAGGAAATCAACCTGCGCAAGCTCAAGCTCGGCGGCGACCTGATCTCCAAACCCGGCGAGAAATGCGAAGTCGATGTGGTGTCGGGGGAGCCTCTGACCCTGAAAAGCGAGGCGCGCCCGAACGGCGTGCCGCGTTACGTGGTGGAAGCGCCGGCCTGCCCCTTCGCCTTCGACGTGCTGGATGGGGCGGTTCTCGTCGCGCGCGACGCGCCGGCCTGCGAATTCAAGGCGGCGGATTGTAGGGTGAACGTCGGCGGTCTGTGGGGGCCCTCGCCGAATTCCTTCGCCCCGCCGCGCATCAAGGAATTCGAGCGTAGCCGCACGCAGGCCGAACAGGCCATGCGCGACGGCTTCCGCAGCCTGCTCGCCGCCCAGAAGGACAAGGTCGAAATCCGCAAGGTGGCGGGTGAGCAGGCGGGCTTTTCCGCCGAGCGCGAGATGATGTGCCGCGACTACGCGCGGGAGGACACGCATGGCTTCTGCGGTCTGCGCATCACGGAAGCGCGCGTCGCCTCGTTGCGCGCCCGCCTCGGCAAGGGCGCCGACGCCGCCATGGCGCCCAAACCGAAGAAAAAGCCGAAGCCCAAACCCAAACCGGCGGACGGCGGCGGGTCCATGCCGCTCGGCCCGGGCATGAGCGGCACGTTCTGAGCGCGCCAAACCTGAGGAGGCGAAATGTCCCGTCGCATGATCTGGGCGCTTGGGGCGATGCTGTGGTTTGCGCATGCGCCGGTTGCCGCGCAAGAGGTCACGGTCTGGCATTCGCCGACCTGCGGCTGCTGCCATCTCTGGGCCAAGCACATCGAGGCCGCCGGGTTCTCCGTGAAGCTGAACGAGACCGATAATCTCGATCCGGTCAAGAAGGCCTATGGCGTTCGCCCGGCGCTCGCCTCCTGCCACACCGCGCGCGTCGGCGGCTATACGATCGAAGGCCATGTCCCGGCGCAGGACGTCCGTCGTCTTCTTTCCGAGAAACCCGACGCGGTCGGCCTGACGGCGCCCGGCATGCCGGCGAGCGCGCCGGGCATGGATATCGGCGCCGAGCCCTACGATGTCTTGCTCATTCGCAAGGACGGAACAACCGAGATCTTCGCCCGTCATTGAATGCAAAAAAGGCGCGCCGGATTGCCCCGCGCGCCTTTCCGCGTTCCGGTTTGCCGAGGTTTAACCCCGGCGCACTTCGAGGCCGAGCTTCGGCGGCTTCGCCAGCGTCTGGAAGATGACGCAATAGCGCTCGGTCAGCTTGATCAGCGTGTCGATCTTGTCCTGCGGCGCGTCCGTGTCGAGATCGAAGGTCAGGCGGATATCGCGGAAGCCGACCGGCGCATCCTTGGCGACGCCGAGCGTGCCGCGGAAGTCGAGATCGCCTTCGGCCTTCACCCGGCCGCTCTTCAGGGGAATTTCGAGCGCCGTCGAAACCGCCTTCAGCGTCACGCCGGCGCAGGCCACGAGCGCTTCGAGCAGCATGTCGCCGGAGCAAAGCTCCGATCCCGAGCCGCCGGTCGCCGGGTGCAGGCCCGCCATGGCGATGGCGCGGCCGGTCTCGACCTTGCAGGCGATCTTGGATTCGTCGATCGCGCCCTCGGCCTTCAGCGTGATGACGGCGGCTTCGGGCGCTTCCTTGTATTTGTCTTTATGCGGGGCCTGCATGGCGCGAAGGGCGGCGGCGTCCATTGAGCGTCTCCTTATGTTTTGAATGTCACCACCAGGCGCCGCCGACGCGGGCGCCCGGACTTGAAGAGGCAGTTTCGACCAGCGAGCCGTCGAGCGCGGATAGAATGGCGCGCTTGGCCTCGACGAAGCCCTGGCTCAGCCGGTCGCGCGGACGCGGCAGATCAAGCTTGATGTCGGCGAAGACGCGGCCCGGCCGCGGCTGCATGACGATGGCGCGGTCGGCGAGCGTCACCGCCTCCTCGACGTCATGCGTGACGATCACCATGGTCGGCTGATGCGTCTCCCATAACGCCAGCAGATGCTCGTGCAGACTGGCGCGCGTCATCGCGTCGAGCGCGGAGAACGGTTCGTCGAGCAAAAGCGCCTTCGGCCGCGTCACCAGCGCGCGGATGATCGACACGCGCTGCGCCTGACCGCCGGAAAGCTCGCGTGGCCAGCGCGGTCCGTAACCGGCGAGGCCGACGCGCAGCAGGGCGCGTTCGACGCGCTCCTCGCGATCGGCCTTGGGCAGGTCGGCGAGGCCGAAACCGATATTGTCGGCCACCGAAAGCCACGGCAGCAGCCGCGCTTCCTGAAAGGCGACGCCCACGGCCGGGTGCGGCGCTTCGATCGACTCGCCGTCGATCATCGCCTTGCCGGAGGTTGGATGCTCAAGCCCGGAAATGAGGCGCAGCAAGGTCGTCTTGCCGCAGCCGGAGCCGCCGACAAGCGCGATGATCTCGCCCGCCTCAACGGACAACGAAACGTTCGACAGCGCCTGCGTGCCGTTGGCGTAGGTCTTGGAAATGGCGGAAAGCGTCAGCATCTCAGCGCCCCGCCGCAGTGAAGGAATCCTGCCAGCGCAGGAAGGGCCGCGACGCCGCGACGATGAAGCCGTCCGCCGCCTTGCCGATCAGCGCGAAGGCGATGATGGCCGCGAGAATTTGGTCGGGCTTGCCGAGCTGCTGGCCGTCGACCAGCAGAAAACCGAGACCTTCCGAGGCGCCCATGATTTCAGCCGCGACGACGAACATGAAGCCGAGGCCGAGGCCCGAACGCAGCGCCACGATATAATCGGGCAGGATGGCCGGCAGCAGGATGCGGCGCGCCAATTGCAGCCGCGTCAGGCGAAAGGCGCGGCCGACCTCGACGATCTTGCGATCGATATTGGCGATGGCGCCCATGACCCCGAGATACACCGGAAAAAACACGCCGACCGCGATCAGCGTGACTTTCGAGGCCTCGAATATCCCGAGCCAGAGGATGAACAGCGGCACCCAGGCGAGAGAGGGGATCGCGCGCAGGGCCTGCAAGGTCGGATCGAGCAGGCGGCGCGCCGTCTCCGACGCCCCGGTCAGAGCGCCCAGAACCGTGCCGACGCCCGCGCCGATGACGAAACCGGCGGCGACGCGCAGAACCGTCGCAAGAATATGGGTCCAGAGTTCGCCGCTTTTGGCGAGGTCGAACAGCGTCGCGAGAATCCGGCTCGGCGACGGCAGCAGCCGCGCCTCGACCAGCCCGGCGCGAAAGGCGGCCTCATAGAGAAGCGCCGCGCCGAGCGGCAAGAGCAGTCCGAGCAACGCCCTCTGGCCCGAAAACACCGAGAGGCGAGGGCGCGCGGCCCCCGCCTCGTCGGCTATGTCTGGTTCTGTCGCGACGCTCATCGGCTCATTTGGCCGCAGGTGCGAAGCGCGTGTCAATCAGCGCGCCGACGGTCGCCTTCACATCGACCTCCGGCTTGACGACGCCGGCCTTCTGCAAGGCGAGGCCGGCGGCGAGGATCGAGTCCGAGACCGACTGGTTGAGAACGGGATTGGACAGGTCGGTGCGCTCAAGCTGCTTGGCGACGACGGCCTCAGGCAGCTTCGTCTCCTTGACGATCAAGGCCTTGAATTCGGCCGGGTTGGCGAGCGCCCATTTGCGCGCCTCTTCATAGACGGCGTTGACCCGGCGCACGGCCTCGGGGTTCTCGGCGGCGAAGGCTTCGCGGGTGTTCAGCACGCCCCAGGTGTTGGCTTCGGGCTTGCGGTAGAACAGCTTCGCGCCGCTCTCGACTTCGGCGGCCGCCATCAGCGGGTCAAGGCCCGCCCATGCGTCGACATCGCCGCGCAGCAGCGCGGTCTTGCCGTCAGGATGTTGCAGCAGAACGAGCTTCACATCCTTTTCGGTCAGGCCGGCTTCGTCGAGCGCGCGCACGAGGAAGATGTGCGGATCGGTGCCGCGCGTCACCGCGACGGACTTGCCCTTGAGGTCGGCGGCCGTCTTGAAGGCGCCGTCGGCGCGCGAGACCAGCGCCGTCCATTCCGGGCGCGAATAAAGGCCGATGGACTTCACCGGATTGCCGTTGATGCGCGCGACCAGCGCGGCGGCGCCGGCGGTCGAGCCGAAATCGAGCGAGCCGGCGTTGAGGAATTCGAGCGCCTTGTTGGAGCCGAGCGACTGCACCCAACGCACGGAGACGCCGTCCTTGGCGAATTCTTTCTCGATCAGCCCCTTCTCCTTCAGGACGATCGAAAGCGGGCTGTAAGTCGCCCAGTCGATGCGGATTTCCTTCAGCTCCGCCGCGCCGGCCGGGAGCAGACCGAAAGCGGCGAAGCTGAAAAGAAACGCAGCGGTTCGACGAGTGATGCGGCTGAACATTGGACCCTCCTGTTTTGGCGGCGCAGGAGGCGCGTCCTAGATGGGGCAGGACTGTCCAGCGCTTAGCAGCATTTGTCGACGCGCCCGCAAGCGGCATGCTGAAATCGGCGCGCGTTTCGTTTTTAGGACGGTCTGTTCGTTTTGTCAAACAAACAAAATGGGAGCGGATAAAAATATAAATACATAATTATTTTGTATTTATGTGAACCGCGGTCCTTGGCGCGCCTCCGCCAGCGCGCGCGAAAAGGCGTCGGCGAAGCGCTCCTTTTCCTCGGCCCCGAGAAACGATGCGACGTCGACGCGCCGGCCGCGCGAGACGAGGCTTAATCGCTGCAATCCGAATTCGGCGTGGATGTCCTGCTCCAACCGCACGAAGGCGGGCGCGAAGCGCCATTCCGCGCGCACGCCGCGCGCCGACACCTTGGCCAATTGCAGTTCGAGCGGCGTCAACCGCACGTCTTCGTAAGCCTGGGCGTCGCGGAAGTTGGCGCGAAAGGCCCAATAGAGCAGGAGTGCGTCGAGCCCCATGAAGCCGAAAATCGGCCAGGCGCCGAGCAGCAAAAAGGGCAGGCCGACGAGAAAGCTGGCGCCGCCAAAAAACACCATGAGCCGGCGAAAACTCCGGGGCGACAGCGAGCGATGCGGCCGCAGCCGGGCGTGAAACAATTCCCTGTCGGCGGGGTGATCGGCCACGGCGCGCCCTTCTCGCTTTGACGGCGGTCAATTATAACGCGGTCATGCCCGTCGCAAAGACCCCCGCCTCCAAACCGAAGCCCCGCAGGCCGGCGAAAGCCGGACCCGCCCGCATTCACGAGATTTTTGCGCGGCTGCGCGCGCGTAATCCCGAGCCCAAAGGCGAGCTGGAATCCGTCAATCCCTATACGCTGCTCGTCGCGGTCGTTCTCTCGGCGCAGGCGACCGACGCCGGCGTCAATAAGGCCACGCGCGGATTGTTCGCCGTCGCCGACACGCCGGAAAAAATGGTCGCGCTCGGTGAGGACAAGGTGCGCGACGCCATCAAGACCATCGGCCTTTTCCGCGGCAAGGCGAAAAATGTGGTCGCCCTGTCGGATAAGCTGATCGCCGAACATGGCGGCCGCATCCCGCGTGACCGCGCTGCGCTGGAGGCTTTGCCCGGCGTCGGACGCAAGACCGCCAATGTCGTGCTCAACATCGCCTTCGGCGAACCGACGATTGCCGTCGACACGCATGTCTTCCGCATTTCCAACCGCCTTGGACTCGCGCCGGGCAAGGATGTGCTGGCGGTCGAACGCGGGCTTGAAAAGGTCGTGCCCGATGAATTTCGCCTGCACGCCCACCACTGGCTGATCTTGCACGGGCGTTATGTCTGCAAGGCGCGCAAGCCGGAGTGCGGCGCATGCGTCCTCGCCGATCTCTGCGCCTCGCCCGACAAAACCTTGTGAGCCTGACTCGACCGGCCTATAGAACCCCCGCCCTTCGCGGGCGGCGCCGAATCGCCCTTCGCGGCCGATCCAAGATCAAAAAGCCATGGCCACGCTCTATCATCACCCGCTCTGCCCGCATTCGCGTTTCGTCCGGCTCGCGCTGAGTGAATTCGGCATCGAACCGGAACTGATTGAGGAGCGCGCCTTCGACCGTCGCCGCGAATTTCTGTTGCTCGATCCGGCCGGGCGGACGCCGGTTCTGGTCGAGAACAATGATTTCGCCGTTCCGGGGGCGAGCGTCATCGCCGAATGGCTCGACGAGACGCGCGGTCTGGCGCTCGGCCCGCGTCGTCTCCTGCCGGAAGACCCGGCCCGTCGCGTTGAGGCGCGCCGGCTGACCGACTGGTTTCTCAACAAGTTCCACGCCGAAGTCACGGACTGGCTGGTGAACGAGAAGGTCTACAAGCGCTTCATGACCGCCGAGCAGGGCGGCGGCGCGCCGAATATGGAGCTTGTGCGCGCAGCGCGCGCCAATATCCGCTATCATCTGCGCTATATCGGGTATCTGACCTCGACGCGGAACTGGCTCGCCGGGCCGGACATGACCTATGCGGACCTTGCCGCGGCGGCTCATCTGTCCTGCGTCGATTTTCTGGGCGACGCGCCGTGGGACGAGGACGAGAACGCGAAGGTCTGGTACGCGCGGGTGAAGTCGCGCCCGTCCTTCCGCGCCCTTCTGGCGGACCGGGTGATGGGCATCAGCCCTCCGGAACATTACGCCGATCTGGACTTCTGAGCGGACCTTTCAAGGCGCGCCTGACGGACAAGGCGCGCGCGCTCGGTTTTGATCTTTGCCGCGTCACGACGCCGGACGCCATTCCGCTCGCGCCCGAACGTCTGGCGCGCTGGCTTGAGGCGGGCGCCGCCGGCGACATGGACTGGATGGCCGAGAAGGCGGCGCGCCGCGCCGACCCACGCGTTTTATGGCCGGAGACGAAAAGCGTCGTCATGCTGGCGATGAATTACGCAGCCGACGGCGATCCGCTGGCGACTTTGTCGAAGCCATCAGCCGCGAATATTTCGGTCTACGCTCGCCATCGCGATTATCACGACCTCGTCAAGGGCAAGCTCAAGACGCTCGCCGGCTGGCTTGTCTCGGAAAATCGCGACGGCGACGTGAAAGTCTTCGTCGACACGGCGCCGGTGATGGAAAAGCCGCTGGCGCAGGCCGCCGGGCTCGGCTGGCAGGGTCGCCATTCCAATCTCGTCTCGCGCGAGCTGGGATCGTGGTTCTTCCTCGGGGCGATCTTCACGACGCTGGAGATCGAGGCGGACGCGCCCGAGGCCGATCATTGCGGTTCGTGTCGGGCCTGTCTCGACGCATGCCCGACGCAAGCCTTTCCGCGGCCCTATGTCGTCGATGCGCGCCGCTGCGTCTCTTATCTGACCATCGAGACGAAGGGCCCGATCCCGGCCGAGTTTCGCAAGGCCATCGGCAATCGCGTCTATGGCTGCGACGATTGTCTGGCCGCCTGTCCGTGGAACAAATTCGCGCAGGCCGCCCGCGAGGCGAAGCTCGTCGCCCGCGCCGATCTCGTCGCGCCCGACATCGCGGACTTGCTGGGCGATGACGATGCGGCCTTCCGCGCCCGGTTTTCCGCCAATCCGGTCAAGCGCGTCGGCCACGCGCGCTTCCTGCGCAATCTGCTCGTCGCCGCCGGCAATTCCGGCGACGCGTCGCTGGCGCCGCTGGTGGAGGCGCGACTGAAGCACGAATCCCCGCTCGCGCGCGGCATGGCTGTCTGGGCGCTGGCGCGGCTCGCGCCGGAACGTCTGGCCGCTTCGGTCAAGGCGGCCGAAGCCGAGAGCGACGATCATGTGCGGACGGAATGGGCCGCCGCCGGAGTTCTCGCGCCATGAATCTGTTCATTTTCGGCCTTGGATACAGCGCCCGGCGCTTTCTCGCGACGCAGGGCGCGACGCTTGGCCTCAGCGCCGCCGGCACGGTGCGCGGTCGCGACAAGGCCCGCGCCTTGCAGGCGGAGGGGATCGAAACTTACGTTTTCGGACCTGACGCGGCGGATGCGGAAATTCCCGCCGCCTTGGCCAAGGCCGATGCGCTGTTGCTCACCGCGCCGCCGTCTTCCGCCGGCGATCCGGCGCTCGCCGCCTATGGCGAGGCCATCGCCGCCGCGCCGCGTCTCGGGAAAATCCTCTATCTCTCGACCGTGGCCGTTTATGGCGACCACGACGGCGGCTGGGTCGACGAGGCGACGCCTCCCGCGCCCGTTTCGGAGCGCGGCGCGGCGCGTCTCGCCGCCGAGGAGGGCTGGCGCGCGCTGGGCGAGAAGGCCGGCAAGCAGGTTCATATCCTGCGTCTGCCGGGCATTTACGGACCCGGTCAGAACGCGCTCGAAAACCTGCGTGAGGGAACCGCCAAACGCCTCGTCAAGCCGGGGCAGGTGTTCAACCGCATCCATGTCGACGATATCGGCCGCGCCATCGCCGCCTGTCTGACGACGCAACGCGCCGGCCGCGTCTGGAACGTCTGCGACGACGAGCCCGCGCCGCCGCAGGATGTGGTCGAGTTTGGCGCGCGGCTTCTCGGCCTGCCGGTTCCCCCCGACCTGCCGTTCGAAAGCGCGCAGCTCTCGCCGATGGCGCGCAGCTTCTACGGCGAGAACAAACGCGTCTCGAACAGGGCTCTGCGCGAGACGCTGGGCGTCAAGCTCGCTTATCCGACCTACCGGGAAGGCTTGCGCGCGCTGGCCGCCGACCTCTGAGGCTCAGAAATAGCGCAGCCACACATAGACGTGGGCAATGGCGACGCTGACCAGCATCATCGGGAACGCGTAGGCCGTATAGGTCCAGAACTTGAACGGCACGCCGTTGCGCTCGGCGATGCCGGCGACCGTCAGATTGGCCGAGGCGCCGATCAGCGTGCCATTGCCGCCAAGGCAGGCGCCCAGCGACAGGCACCACCACAATGGCTCGATGGCGGCCTCGCCGCCGAGCGCCGGCGCCATGCCCTTGATCATCGGGATCATCGTCGCGACGAAGGGGATGTTGTCGATGATCGCCGAAAGGATCGCCGACGACCAGAGAATGGCGTAGCCGGCGCCTGAAAGGGAGCCGCCGGTCGCCGCCACAAGCTTGTTGGCGAGAATCTGCAACAGCCCGCCGACTTCGACCGAATGCACGACCACGAACAGACCGGCGAAGAAGGCGAGCGTGATCCACTCGACGTCGGAGAACGTCTTGTGGACATTCTCCGCCTGCTTCTCGTTATGGTGCTGCCAATTGTCGATCAGCATCAGCAGGGCCGCGCCGAACAGCGCGATCGTCGCCGGCTGCAACCCCATCGGCCGCGCGAAGATGAAGCCGAAAATAACCCCTGCGATGATGAGGCAGGATTGCCGCAACAGCGTCCAATCCTCGATCGTCTCTGAAGGGCGCATCGCCATGACGCGCGCGCGATGTTCCGGCGTCGAGGCGAGTTTGCGACCCCAGATCCAATGCGTCATGATGGCCTGCACGGCCATGATGATCACGATGATCGGCGCCAGATTCAACAAGAACTGGTTGAACGACAGGTCGACGAGCGACCCGATGAGAATATTCGGCGGGTCGCCGATCAGCGTCGCCGTGCCGCCGATATTGGAGGCCATCACCTCGGCGAACAGGAACGGATAGGCCGGCACTTCGAGTTCGTCGCAGATATGCAGCGTCACCGGCACGACGAGCAGAACGGTCGTCACATTGTCGAGCAGCGCCGAGAGCACGGCGGTGGCGATCGACAGAAGCAGCAGGATGCCGCCGGGACTGGCCTTGGCCTTCTGCGCCGCCCAGATCGCAACGAACTGGAACATGCCGGAGCGGCGCGAGATCGACACGAGGATCATCATGCCGGCGAGCAGGCCGATCGTGTTGACGTCGATGGCTTTCGCCGCCTCTTCCTGGCTGAGCAGGCCGATGATGATGATGACGCCGATGGCGATCAGGGCGACGATCGCGCGGTTGATCTTGTCGTAGATGATCGCGCCATAGACGACGACGAGCAGAATGGTCGAAACCCAGAGCGGATTGAGACCAAAAATCACATTTGGCGTGAAATGCTGCCCATGCATGTCGTTCCCCCGATCTTTTCAGCCAAATGACCGGGAACCGGCGCTCCGGTCAAGACCGGCGAATCATCGCAGGAAGATCAGATGCAGCGCCACGAACAGCGGCGTCAGGATTCCGAATGACCAGAGCATATAGCCGAAGAAGCCCGGCATCTTGACCCCGCCGGCCCGCGCGATGGCGTAGACCATGAAATTCGGCGCGTTGCCGACATAAGTCATCGCCCCCATGAACACCGCGCCGAGCGAGATGGCCGTCAGCGTGCGGGCGTGTTCGCCCATCAGCTTCGCCGCGTCGCCGCCCGCCAGCTCGAAGAACACGAGATAGGTCGGCGCATTGTCGAGGAACGACGACAAAATGCCGGTCGCCCAGAAAAACGCAGGGTCGGATAACTCGCCGCCCCTGCTGCGCAACGCCGCAATCAAGGAGGCGAACGGCCCGTTCGCGCCGGCCGCCAGCATCGCCATGACCGGAATGATGCAGATGAAGATGGCGGCGAACAGGATCGCCACCTCGCGGATCGGCTCCCAATCGAAGCCGTTCCGCGCCCGCAAGGCCTTGGGCGTGACGGCGAGCGACCCGAGCGCGGCGGCGATCAGCACGGCCTCGCGCGCGAGATTTTGCAATTCGAGGCGCGTGCCGGCGATGTCCCAGAACACGCCGGGCTTCCACACGCCGCTCATGACGATGGCCGCGATGGCGAGCGCGACGAAGCCGAGATTGTAGAGCCCCTTCAGACGCAACGACGAATCCGGCGTCGGGTCGGGCGCAATCACGCCCTCGCGGCGGTAAAGCCACGAGTCGAGCGCATAGAAGATCGCCAGCAGGCTGGCGACCATAAACAGGGTTTGCGGCCACAGCGCCTTCGCCGTCCAGAAAAAATCGACGCCGCGCAGGAAGCCGAGAAACAGCGGCGGATCGCCGAGCGGCGTCAGCGCGCCGCCGATGTTCGAGACCAGAAAAATGAAGAACACGACGACATGCGCGTTATGCGCGCGGTTGTCGTTGGCCGACAGCAGCGGCCGGATCATGATCATCGACGCGCCGGTCGTGCCGACAAGGCTCGCCGCGCAGGCGCCGATGGCCAGAAGCGCCGTGTTGAGCCTGGGCGATCCGTGCAGATGACCTTCGACGACGATGCCGCCCGAAATCGTGAACAGGGCGAACAAAACGACGATGAAGGGGACGTATTCCAGCGCCAGAGCATGCCAGACGGCCGCGCCCGCAGGGCCGACGCCGATGAAGCCGGCGAGCCCCGCAAAAGCCGCAAGCCCCCAGAAAGCGGCGATTTTTCCGTAATGTTTGTGCCAGATATGCGCAAAGAGCAGGGGCCCGAGCGCGATCGACAGAAGGATGCCGAGAAACGGCAATCCGCGCCATGCCGGCGGCGCGCAATCGGCGGGGTTTTCGCAAGCGGCCAGGCCATGCGTGACGCTGATGGCCAGGATGACGAGAGAACTGACGATTCTGATCATCAATGCGCCTCGTCCCAATTCTTCGCCGCCTTGGCGTCGACCTGCAACGGCACGGAAAGCTGCACGGCCGGATGCGGCGCGTCGATCATGACCTTGCGCACGAGCGCGATGGTCGCCTCGACTTCCGCCTCGGGCAGTTCGAACACGAGTTCGTCATGCACCTGCAACAGCATCTGCGCCGACAGCCGCGCCTTCGCCAGCGCCGCGTCCATGCGAACCATGGCGCGGCGGATGATGTCGGCGGCCGAGCCCTGGATCGGCGCGTTGATCGCCGCGCGCTCGTTGAAGGCGCGCTCCGACGGATTGGCGGCGGTGATGCGCGGATAATGGCATTTGCGTCCGAACAGGGTGGTCACATAGCCCTGTTCGCGGCACAGGGCTTTTGTCGCCTCCATGTAGTCGCGAATGCCGGGGAAGCGCTGGAAATAGGTCTTGATATAGGCCCCCGCCTCCTCGCGCGAGATGCCGAGCTGATTGGCGAGGCCGAAGGCCGAAATGCCGTAGATGATGCCGAAATTGATCGCCTTGGCGCGGCGGCGGATTTCGCTCGTCATCTCGGAGAGCGGCACATTGAACATTTCCGACGCCGTCATGGCGTGAATGTCGAGCCCGTCGGCGAAGGCTTGTCTGAGCTGCGGAATATCGGCGATATGGGCGAGCAGCCGCAATTCGATCTGCGAATAATCGGCGCTGACCAGCACATTGCCGGGGCTGGCGATGAAGGCGCGTCGGATTTTGCGGCCCTCCTCGTTGCGCACCGGAATGTTCTGCAAATTCGGCTCGCTCGACGACAGGCGGCCTGTTGTTGTCGCGGCGAGCGAGAATGACGTATGCACACGGCCCGTGGCCGGGTTCACATAACCGGGCAGGGCGTCGGTATAGGTCGATTTCAGCTTGGCGAGCTGGCGCCAGTCGAGAATCCGCGCAGCCAGCAGATTGCCGCCCTCGGCGAGGTCTTCGAGCACGCCGGCGGCGGTCGACCAAGCGCCGGTTGCGGTCTTTTTCGCGCCGGACAATCCCATCTTGCCGAAGAGAATGTCGCCCAATTGCTTGGGCGAGCCCAGATTGAAACTCTCGCCGGCCAATTCATGCGCCTCGGCTTCGAGCCGCGCCATGCCTTGTGCGAATTCGCCCGACAGCCGCGAGAGAATGGCGCGGTCGATGGCGACGCCGCGTCGCTCCATCCGCGCCAGAGTCTCCACCATCGGCCGCTCCAGCGTTGCGTAGACGGCGGACATCTTCTCGGCCGGCAGCCGCGCCCGCGACAATTCCCACAGCCGCAGCGTCACGTCGGCGTCTTCGGCCGCATATTCGCTCGCCCTGTCGATGGCCACGCGGGCGAAGCCGATGAAACTGCGCCCCGAACCCGCCACCTCGCCGAACTGTATCGGCTTGTGGCCGAGATAAAGCTCGGATTGCTCGTCCATGCCATGACCGTTGCGGCCGGCGTCGAGCACATAGGACATCAGCATCGTGTCATCGAAGGGCGCGATCTCGACGCCGCGCTGCGCCATGACGTGCCAGTCGAATTTCATGTTCTGGGCGATTTTCAGCACGTCGCGGTCTTCGAGCAGCGGCTTCAGCCGCGCCACAACATCCGCTTCCGCAATCTGATCGGGCAGCAGACCGCGCCCGCCGAAAAGATCGCCGCCGCCCTCGGGCGCATGGCCGATCGGGATGTAGCAGGCCTTGTTCGGCGCGACCGCGAGCGATGCGCCGATGAGATCGCAGGTCAACGGATCGAGCGAGGAGGTTTCCGTGTCGAAGGCGAAGCGGCCGGCCGCCCGGCAGGCGCCGATCCAGCGGTCGAGATCGGCGAGGCTGCGCACGGTCTCATAAGTCGTGCGGTCGACGGTCTGCGCCCTGGCCTGGGCGGCCACGGCGGCGGCGTGAGCAGCGGGCGTCGGCGGACCGCCGCTCGTTTCCGCATTTGGCGGTGGCGGCGGAGCGGCCTGCGGCGCGGGGCGCGGCGCGGCCGCCGCGCCGGTGCGGCCGCGCCCGCCCCCCGCGCCGCGCCGCGCCGG
>ERZ1645187.2788-NODE-2788-length-15166-cov-11.555026_pt1 | contig 15166 bp, 14 predicted proteins | sample MGYA00575352_ERZ1645187 | MGnify/ENA primary metagenome ERZ1645187 (study PRJEB40837, sample SAMN11349314) | freshwater sediment metagenome | isolation source: river sediment | host: Sediment | place: India: Wazaribad , New Delhi | collected 2017-02-21 ...
AGTAAAACATTAAAAACAAGGCTGGAAGCAATCACTCCCAGCCTTGTTTTTTATTCTTCAGCGAAAATTAAGGCTGAGCCACACGCCCCATGAACAGGATGGTGCCCTGGCCTTCGATGACCACCATGAAGGGATGGTCAAAGCGCAGGTCATAGCTTTCGGTCGGCATGGAAGTCATCCCGACCGCCACAGCGGTGGCTGCTGCGGCTTCGGTGCCGTTTTCATCCACTTTAACGAAGGCCTTATGCACTACCGACTGCAGATAAAGGTCTTTCTCCGCCCGCATCCCGCTAAAGTCTGCCAGCTGCGGATCGAAGGCATCACTCATTCCCAGCGCTGCCAGGGTTTCACCCAGCCCGAAGGATGACTCAAACTCAAACTTGGGCATTGCCAGGGACACATTGGCGCGGCTGCTGCTCAATTGTGAGATGATCGCCTCCAACGAGTCACCACTCAGCGAACTTTCAAAGGCGGCCAGGTCACCTTTAGTGGGCATGATCAGTATCATGGCATAACTGCCGCCCTCATAAGGCAGGCGCACCGCCTGGAAGGCGTCGGTCTGCAGCGCGCCAGTGCTCAGGTTGCCGTGCATCATCAGCGCCGGCGTTTCTGCGCCACTCAGCGCGTAAAAAATTTCTTCTTTGGTCATGGCCGGGTCAAACGGAGCCGCCCAGCGTGCCTTAAAGTAAACGGCATTCGTCAGCACCAGGCGGGTCATTTCATTTAATACGCCCTGAGGGATCAGATCGCGGATGCGGTCATTGGTTTGGGCAGCCACCCAGGCATTGATCAGCTGGCGCGCTTGCTCAGGGTCTGAAAAATCAATAAGCTTGAGGCCGGCATTGTAATTGGCCGAAAGCGTATTGAGAAAAGCTTCTTCAAAGGCAAAATCTTTTTGGCCCCACAGCGCGTTGGCAATAGTCAATTCCAGGGGCTGCGTTCCGTTAGCTCCGGTATCCGTGCCAGCAGACAGCTTGAGGTTGAGTGCATTCATCAATTGATGAACTTCATCCGAGTTGCCGCTGACGTGCAGCACATTTGCCATCTGGGCGGCTGTTTGGCCGCGTGCGCCGGCGGATGTCATCAGCAGGGCTTGAAAAATGCTGTATGGGGAGTAGAACAGGTTGCCATCCGCGTTGTTCTGCGATAAAGCCCGGTAGAGGTCGACGGCGAACTCCAGGCTGGCTGTGGTCAGAGTAGTGATCTGGGCCTCATCCACCGCCGGGTTGGCGTCATAGGGTACCGTCCCAGCCGCATCCATCACGGCGCCTGCCGGCTCGGTTGGGTTCACCGGATAAGGGTTTTCCGTTGGAGCCTGAGGCTGCTCGGTAGGCGATTCTTCAGAAGGCGTCTCCCCAGCTGGGTAATCCGGGGTGATCGGGTTGGCTGCTGGCGTGCAGGCACCCAGCAATACGCTGAGGGTCAGGGTAAGGGCCAGCCAGCGCGAAAGGTTCAGTTTGAATTTCATAGCATCCTCCAAATTGATAATGGTTACCGTTGGTAGGACGCTTGCAATGGGGGTTTTGTTCCGCAGCGGCTGGCCAGCCGGTCTGCCGCAAGGACGGCAAAGCCTGTCATTTGGAAGTCTGACAGGCTTTGTTTCGGGGGTTTGTTACTCGCTGATAGAGGGTCAGCGAAGAAACCAGGTTTAAAGCACCGCGCTCAGGCGGTGAAGCAGCAGCCCCAAATATTCACGCAAGACTGCAGTGCTGAGAGAAATATTCGTGGCGCGCGGCAGCAGGTTCATCGCAATGGTTTTAGGTTCCCAGCGCATGAGTTCGTTCCAGTGTTCCACCGTGACTGAAAAGTCAGTCGGGGCTGGTATGACTTCATAGCCTTCCTGTTGAAAGAGGAACGCAGTCCGATCCATTCGCAGCGCTGAGGTCACCAAAATCACCTGTTTGATGTCTTTCTCATCAAGCAGCACATCCGCAAAGCGGACGTCTTCAGCAGTGCTGATAGACTTGTTTTGCCGCAGCAGCGCTTCTTCGGGAATACCAAACTGCACCAAAAGCGTGCAGGTGTCGCGCACCGCGTCGAAACCACCAGTCACCAGGATTAAAGGCGCTGCCCCTTCTTTAAACAGACGCACGGCATACAATACCCGGTCAGCGGCCCCATCCAGCTCTACCTGAACGCGCGGGCTCTGGGCTGGCTGGGTACCACCAGCCATCAGCACGATCGCGTCAGCTTTGGGGGTCTGCTGTGCAGGCAGATAGCGCCATTCCATGGAGCGGGCCAGAAAGGTGGAGAAATAGGTATTCCCGAGCACACCGACGATCAGCAGCGCGATGACCACCAGCCAGGTCGCCGTCTTGGGGTGCTTGTGAATCAGAAACAAAGCGATAAACAGCAGCAGGGCCGTCAATCCGAGCGGCGAAAAAACTTGCGATAAGATACTTCCGATCAATGAAAGCATAGTTAACTCCTTTGCTCATCTTGTCTGAAGGATTAGTTGCAAGATTCGCGCCGGCTGGGTCCCTTTCCGGGTGGCAGCTAAGCCTTTTCCGCTGTACTGTGTCTGGCGGGGTGCTCCGCGCAAAGGCGGTTGCGCCCCTCAGCCGATCCCGAAATTTTTATCGGCGAAACGCTAATGGAGCCCCGCCACCCGTTCAGCAAGGGCATCTCACCCTGTCAGGCGCGCCAGGATGTACACGCTGCAGCAGGTACTCCGAGCGCGCAGGGATAGAATCCGATTGCCGCGCCTTTTCCGCGCAGCGAAGAGGAATAATGAAAAGAACTTTGCAAAGAAAATTCAGGCCTGCCCTGCTTGGTGCGATGGGGCTGACCTCGCTTGTGTTGGTTAGCTGTGCTGCTGGCCCAATTGACTTATCTACGCCTTCGCACCCGCTAAAGTTAGAGCTCAGCTACGGCACTGATCCATTGCAAGACATGGATTTCTACCAGTCAGCTGAGCCAGGTGCCGCGCTGGTGGTGTTTGTACATGGCGGCGCATGGAAAGGCGGGGACAAATCCAACGCCACCGGCCGCCAAAAAATTGAGCACTTCAGCGCACTGGGCTACGCCTTTGCTTCGGTAAATTACCGGCTTGTCCCAGACGTGAAGGTTAGCCAACAGGCGCAAGATATCGCCTCTGCGCTCGCTTACCTGTTCAAGAATGCCAGCGAATTGGGGTTTGACCCTGCGCGGGTTGTCCTGATGGGTCACAGCGCTGGCGCGCACCTCTCGGCGTTGATCGGCACCGATCAGCACTACCTGGAACAGGTTGGGCTGAGCGAAGATGCGCTGCGTGGCGTCATCCTGCTGGATGGCGCTGCTTACGACATCCCCGGGCAAATCTCAGCCAGTGGCTGGGCCATGCGGGGCACATATCTGGAAGCTTTTGGCAGCCAAGCGGAGGCGCAGGCCGGCCTTTCGCCAATCCATTTCGCCGCCAAACCCAATGCGCCAGCTTTTCTGATTCTTCATGTGGAGCGCGAAGATGGCACCGCACAGGCAAAGGCCTTGTCGGAAGCATTAAATCTGGCGGGTACGCCAGCCGATATTCATGGCTTTGAAGGCAAGGGCATCGCTGGGCACCTGGCAATCAACCGCCGCCTGGGCGACCCGGATTACCCGGCCACAGCTGTGGTGGACGGCTGGCTGAAAAAAGTCTTTACCGATTGAGAGAAGTCGGATCAAAATAAACAAGCCGCGGTTTGGCGCGGCTTGTTACTGTGGGCAGATCAAACCTTGCTAAATGGCAGGCATATCGCGGCTGGCGATCACATCCACGCCGGTACCCAACACATTCGGAATGACCACTGACTTGTACTTTACCGGAGCGGTCAGCTCGACCTTGCGGATCTCAGCCAATACTTCTGGAATCTTGGCCTTGGGCACAGTGCCGTTAGTGTAGACCGGCAGCAGTGGATGAAAGCCGTTTACCACTCTGACCGTGCTGGCCACCATGCGCTGGGGAGCCAATGCTTCCTGGCGGCCGTAAGTGACGCCACGCTGGCAGCGATTGCCGGCGATGGAAAGCACCTGGCCGGCATCCAATTTGACAATCAACCGGCATCCTACTGGGCATGCCGTGCAAATAATTTGTCTCTCTTCCATGGCTTATGCCTCCGACTTGGGGTAAATATCAACCGTCAGCGACCCCGCTTTTGCCACCTCGGCGGCATGCGCCGGACGCAAAACCACCGTCACCATCTCTCCCGGACGTACATAGCGCTCCGACCGGCGCACAATCTGATTTTCTTCGCCATGCACTTCAATCCAAACATCCTCTTCAATTGGCCGGGTCACTCTCAGCTGCAGGTGCACTTCACCTTGTTCCAGTGCCAGACGGTCCAACCTGTGCGGAACCACATAGCGCACGTTGCGTCCAGCTTTGACTGGGATGTAGCGGGCGATCTGCTGCTTTTGGGCAATGGCGAATTTGGCGGCGCCCTTGCCGGCTTCAAACCCGGCGGAGGTCACCCAGTCGACCAGGTCATAGACATGAACGACATTCCCGGCTGCAAAAATGCCGGGCACGTTGGTCTGGAAGGTCTCGTCCACAAACGGTCCGCCGGTGATGGGGTCCAAGAGAACGCCAGCCTTACGCGAAAGTTCATTTTCGGGAATAAGCCCGACCGAGAGCAGCAGCGTGTCGCAGGGGATGATTTCTTCGGAACCCGGGACAAAATTCCAGCGCTCGTCCACTTGCACTGCTTCAATGGCTTCCACCCGGTTTTTGCCCAAAATCCGCTTGATGGTGTAGTTGAGTTGGAGCGGGATGTCATAATCCTGCAGACACTGCACATAGTTGCGGGTCAGCCCCGAAAGATACGACTGTATCTCAAGCACCCGTTCCACCTTGGCTCCTTCAAAAGTCAAGCGGCGGGCCATGATCATGCCGATGTCGCCCGAACCAAGAATGACAAAGCGCTTGCCGGGCATCCACCCTTCCACGTTTACCCAGCGCTGAGCGGTGCCGGCCGTGAACACGCCGTTTGGCCGCATCCCGGGGATGCGAATTTGAGAGCGGGTGCGCTCCCGGCAGCCCATGGCCAATACGAGCGCGCGGGCATCCAGATCTACATAGCCATGCTCCTGGCTGGAAAGGTAAAGCTTGCGCTGTGAGGTCACATCCAGCACCATCGTATCCAGCAAAAATTCCACACCTAGCGCTTTGGCCTGGTCAATGTAATATTGCGCATAACCCGGGCCAGGCATGTCTTCTTTAAGGGAGGTCAGGCCAAAACCGTTGTGGATGCACTGCAGTAAAATGCCGCCCAGTTCCACGTCACGTTCAATCACCAACACATCATCGGCGCCTGCCTGTTTGGCAGCAATGGCTGCTGCGATACCGCCCGGGCCGCTGCCGATTACGACGACATCATAAGTGTTTTTTGCCAGCATCTCAGCCCTCCACCTGTTTGGTCGGCCGGAACAAATACTCCGAGCCACTGCCCCGTTTGGTTACTTCCGTCAGTGGGATCCCCAGTTCGCGTGACAGGATGTTGACCACGCGTGGCATATCAAAACCACCCTGACAGCGGCCGGTGCCCAGCCAGGTCCGCCGTTTAATGGCGTCATAGGTTACAGCCGGAATGGGTGCGTGGATTTCAGCGATGATTTCACCTTCAGTGATGTTTTCACAGCGGCAAATCACCCGTCCAAAGTGTGGGTCCATCTCGCAGAGCAGCTGGCGCTGCTTATGTGTCATGTTGCGGAAGCGTGGCCGGGCCGGCCGGATCGGGTCCCAATCTTTTTTCTCAACCAAGGTTTCGCCAGCATCCCGCAGCAAATCGACGACCATTTCAGCAATTGCCGGTGATGAGGTCAGCCCAGGCGATTCAATGCCGCCCAGGTTTACCAGTCCCTGCACATTTTCCGGGATTTCAATGATGTAGTCATTGTTGTAGTTTAAGCCGGGGGTTTTGGTCGGCCCATTACCCATTGGCCGCAGGCCGGCAAAAGTGGCGATGGCATAGCGCAGGTTCAGGCTGGGGATCAGCTTCTTGGCGCCTTCCGCCAGCTCATCCAGGCCTTCTTTGGTTGTGCCGGAGTCTTCCTTGTCATCGAGAACGTTGGCGTTTGGCCCGACAATCGTATTTTCGTGCAAGGTTGTGGTCACCAGGATGCCCTTGCCCTTGCTGGAAGGTACCGGGAAGAGCACATTTTCAATTTGTACATCGGCGCGGTCAAAAACATAATACTCCCCGCGGCGGGCTTTGATGAAAAACTCGGGGCGCACCCCGGCTTTGTGCATGACTTCGTCTGAGTAAATGCCAGCCGAGTTAATGACCCAGCGAGCGTAAAAATCGCCACGGTTGGTGCGCACGCCAATAATACGGGTGCCTTCCATGATGAAATCTTCAAATGCGGTATCAAGCATGACCCGCGCGCCGTTCATTACCGCATTTTCGGCAGCGGCAACGGTCACCTGGAATGGATCGCAAATGCCGCCGGTGGAGGCCCAGAGAGCGCCTGAGACTTCCGGGTTGATCAGCTTTTCGCGCGCACGTACTTCAGCGCCGTTGAGCATCTTCATCCCGGGGACGCCATTTTGGCGGCCCTGCTCCATTAGTTTTTCGACCAACGGGATCTCTTCATCGCCGATGGCAACTACGTAATCTCCGCGGCGTTCAAAAGCAAAATTAAGCTCCCCAGCCAGCTGATCCCACATCGGATTGCCGCGCACATTCATCAGTGCTTTGAGCGACCCAGGCACCGGATCATATCCGGCATGAACAATGGCGGTGTTGGCTGAAGAGCAGCCCATGCCGATATCGGCCTGCTTTTCGATCAGCAGGATGCTGCCCTCATAGCGCGAGAGCCAGCGAGCGATCATGGCCCCCACCACGCCGCCTCCTATAATGATGTAATCAAATTTTTCTTGCACCCAAACCTCCTGAAAGATTATGCTTTTGTTGCGGTTTGCACCGTCTGCTGCCGGCAGACCGGAACCGCCTGTGGTTGGAGTTTAAGATTCAATCTGGGCAAAGCTTTTTTGGTGAGCCAACTTTTCCCAGTGGATCCGCGGCCTAAAAACTCCGCTTAATTCTTTCGGCGGGAGGCTCAGGGCGGGTCTGGAACATTATACTACACCGATTTTACGCGGGAGGTGTTTTTTATGAAGAATGTGGATGTTAAATTTCAGAAAATTACTTCACTCTTTCACTGAACATGACACAAAAATGCGAAATTTGCTTGACAGCCTTTACAGTATGGTATATTTAAACTGGAAATCTGTACGATCTGGTCTTTGAAACTTCTATCTGTTTTAACTAAATTTTTACGGTTTGGTTTGAAAGAAGGACAGGACATTGGACGTAATTTTTGCCATCTACTCTCACCTGATGGGATGGCTTGGCCCCATAAAAAAGCTCGTTTTAATAGCCTTTGGCTATTGGGATTCAGGGAATCTGACACCCTGGAATGTACGATGACACATCAAGACGAGAAAAGGAGGTTGCTATCGGAGTTCTCTCAAACAGTTCTATTTTCTTAATCACGCAGACCCATTTATTTACACATTCACAAAAGGAGATTTAAAGCATGGAAAACAGAACAATGAAAGAATTTATTGGTGAGGTATTTGGAACTTTCGTCCTCATCCTCTTGGGCGACGGTGTCGTTGCCAACGTCGGCCTGGCCCCCCGCCTGGCTGGCACAGCATATAACTGGAATACCATCACCATCGGCTGGGCCTTCGCGGTCATCATCGCGGTCTACATCTCAGCTGGCGTTTCAGGTGCTCACCTCAACCCGGCCGTCACCCTCGGCCTGGCAGTGCAGCGCGGCTTCCCCTGGAAGAAAGTCCTGCCTTACATCGTTGCCCAAATGATCGGCGCCTTCCTCGGCGCTGGTGCCGTCTATTTGATCTACCGCGACGGTCTCGTGGCTGCTGGCATGCCCAATGTGTGGTCCACCGGACCCGGTTCAGTATTCGGCAACACCTTCTGGGGTGGTACCGGTGCTGCTGCGACGGGCACTTATAGCATGACCACCGCGATCATCGCTGAAATCTTTGGCACCTTCATGCTGACCTGGGGCATTTCCGCCAGCGGCGACCTGAAGAACAACGGCCTCAAAGACAATTTGGGCGCTCTGATTGTTGGCTTCACGGTTTTGGCTGTTGGTCTGTCCCTCGGTGGCCCCAGCGGCTATTCCATCAACCCTGCCCGTGATCTTGGCCCCCGCCTGTTGGGCGCCCTGGTCGGCACCAAAGGCTTGTTCGATGGCTTGTACTGGTTGATTCCGCCGGTGTTGGCGCCCGCAATCGCAGGCCCCATTGGCTTCTGGCTGTACGACACCGTTGTTGGCAAGAACCTGCCCAAGAAAGACTAATTTGTGACCCGAATGGCCGCTGCTGCGAGTTGAAACAGATGGTCAAAGTTTGAATATAGGAGACTGCATATGAAAAAACTAATCAATAAACCTGAAGATGTCGTTCGGGAAGAATTGGAAGGCATTGAAATGGCCCATTCCGATTTGGTCAAAGTGTTTTATGACCCCAACTACATCGTCCGCGCAGACGCTCCGGTTAAAGGTAAGGTTGGCCTGGTCTCAGGTGGTGGCAGCGGTCATGAACCCATGCACGGCGGCTATGTCGGTAAAGGCATGTTAGACGCAGCTTGCCCGGGCGCGGTTTTCACCAGTCCGACCCCTGATCAGATGCTGGAAGCCACCAAGGCCGTCGACGGCGGCGCTGGTGTGCTGCATATCGTCAAAAATTACACTGGCGACATCATGAACTTTGAAATGGCCGCAGATATGGCCAAAGAAGAAGGGATTGAGGTTGAGTCTGTGGTGGTCGATGATGATGTGGCTGTCAAAGACAGCACCTGGACAGCTGGAAGGCGCGGTGTTGGCCTGACGGTGCTGATGGAAAAAATTGTCGGTGCTGCCGCTGAAGAAGGGCGCACCCTCAAGGAATGCGCTGACCTGGCCCGCAAGGTGAACAGCCAGGGCCGCAGTATGGGCATGGCGCTCACCTCCTGCACTGTTCCCCATGTGGGCAAGCCTTCCTTCGACCTGCCGGAAGATGAGATGGAAATTGGCATCGGCATCCATGGCGAGCCAGGACGCACCCGCATGAAGATCCGACCTGCAGATGAAATCACTGAGATGCTGCTGACTCCGGTCGTCGAAGACCTGCCTTTCAAGGCCGGCGACGAAGTGCTGCTGTTCGTCAACAGCATGGGCGGCACGCCACTGATTGAGCTTTACATCGTCTATCGCAAGGCAGTCAAACTGCTGGCCGAAAAAGGCATCAAGGTAAAGCGCCATCTGATTGGCCCCTACATCACCAGCCTGGAAATGGCCGGAACCTCCATCACTTTGCTTAAGCTGGATGAGGATCTGACTAAGCTCTGGGACGCGCCGGTGAAAACTGCCGGCATGCGCTGGGGAATTTAATTTTGATCAACTGATTCTGGAGCGGTTTTACCGCTCCAGAATCATCTCACTGAGGTTTACTGTGGCAATATCACGAGATGATGTGTTGGCCTGGATTAATGATTATGCCCAGGTAATTGAACAGAACAATGAAATGCTGACCGACCTCGATCGCGAGATCGGTGATGCGGATCATGGGGCAAACATGAACCGGGGCTTTAAGGCAGTGGCTGCCAAGCTCCCCGCGAATGGCGATAAAGATATCGGTGCTATTATGAAAATGGTCGGAATGACTCTGCTCTCCACAGTTGGCGGAGCAGGTGGACCACTTTATTCAACCATCTTCATGGAAGCCGGTAAAACGATCGGCCCGAAAATGGAAATGGATCTGGCGGATTGGTACGCGGCGCTTCAAGCCGCGGCGACTGGTGTGGCCAACCGTGGAAAAGCTCTGCCCAACGATAAAACCATGTTGGACGCGCTTTATCCAGCTGTGGACGCCTTGAAGGCTGCCATTGAAAAACAGTTGCCTACTGCGGAAGCCCTCCGGCTCTCGGCAGAAGCGGCCCACGCCGGCATGCTGGCTACCATTCCGTTGGTCGCACGCAAAGGCCGCGCCAGTTATTTGGGCGAGCGCAGCGCCAACCATCAAGACCCGGGAGCCACTTCCACATTCCTCCTGATTGATACAGCCGCAAAGGCATGGGCGGATTGCTGAATTCTGCCAGTTAAACATCTAATTTAGATAAAAAAAGGAGATTTTCGCATGGCTAAGTATGTTGCAGCAGTTGATCAGGGTACCACCAGCACCCGCTTTATGGTCTTTGACCACAAAGGTGCCGTGGTCGGTTTTGATCAAAAAGAACACGAACAAATTTATCCAAAACCAGGTTGGGTGGAGCACAATCCATTGGAAATCTGGCAGGCGACCCAGGATGTGATTAAGGGCGCTCTGGACAAACTGCATATCGATGTCAAAGATATTGCAGCCGTCGGTGTGACCAACCAGCGCGAAACCGCAGTGGTCTGGGAAAAAGCCACCGGCAAACCGGTATACAATGCCATCGTCTGGCAGGATACCCGCACCGATCAAATCTGCAATGAGCTCGCCAAGAACGGCGGCCAGGACCAATTCCGCCCCAAGGTGGGTCTGCCTCTGGCGACCTATTTCTCTGGGATGAAAATCAAGTGGGTCCTGGACAACGTCCCCGGCGTTCGCGAAAGAGCTGAGAAGGGCGAAATCCTGTTCGGCAACATCGACACCTGGGTCATCTGGAACCTGACCGGCGGCCCCCACGGCGGTGTGCACGTGACCGACGTTTCCAATGCTTCCCGCACATTCATGATGAACCTGGAAACCCTCGATTGGGATCCCGACATGCTCAAGGTTTTGGGTGTGCCGCGCGCCATGCTCCCCGAGATTAAAGCTTCAAGTGAAGTTTACGGCTTCTGCCGCAACAGCGGCCTGGATGGCATCCCTGTGGCCGGCGACCTGGGCGACCAGCAAGCTGCGCTCTTTGGCCAGACCTGCTACGATCCGGGCGAAGCCAAAAACACCTATGGCACCGGCTGCTTTATGCTCATGAACACCGGCAACAAACCGATTCAATCCAAAAACGGCCTGCTGACCACTTTGGGTTACAAAATCGGAAAAGAACCGGCCGTGTACGCCCTGGAAGGTTCAATCGCCATCACCGGCGCCCTGGTGCAGTGGATTCGCGATAACCTGAAAATGATCAAGAAGTCCTCCGACATTGAAGAGCTGGCCCGCACTGTTGAAGATTCGGGCGGCATTTACTTCGTGCCGGCGTTCTCCGGTTTGTTTGCGCCTTACTGGCGCAGTGACGCCCGCGGCGCCATTGTTGGGCTCACCCGCTATGTCAACGCCGGCCATCTGGCGCGCGCCGTATTGGAAGCTACCGCTTACCAAACCCGCGAAGTGCTCGACGCGATGAACCTGGACTCCGGTGTGGAGCTCAAGGCCCTCAAGGTCGACGGCGGTATGGTCTTCAATGAGCTGCTGATGCAGTTCCAGTCTGACATCCTCGGTGTGCCCGTGATCCGCCCGACCGTGGCCGAAACCACCGCCCTCGGTGCCGCCTATGCCGCTGGTTTGGCTGTCGGTTTCTGGGAGAAAGTGGACGACCTGCGCGTCAACTGGGGCAAGGACAAGGAATGGGAACCCAAGATGGATCCGGAGACCCGCGAAAAGCTTTACAAGGGTTGGAAGAAAGCGGTCACCCGCACCTTCGATTGGGTCGAAAATTAGTTTGTATCTGGTTATTCAGGTCAAGGGCGGCGCCACTCACGCCGCCCTTGCGTTTATAATAGGTTAGCACTCAATAAGGAGAAATAGATGTCCAGTCAGAGAAAACTTAAAAATCAGGCAGCACCTGCCCCAGAGATGAATAAACCTTGGCTAAAGATGAAAAGCGCAGTGATTGCGATTGCCGTACTGAGCGTGGCTCTGGCGGGTGTTGTTGCCTATGAAATTATCCGCGGAAGTGGTAACTGGGGTCAGGGGCTGCTCTGGGGTTTACTCTTCGCCGGCAGCATCTGGCTGATCTTTTTTGGCATGAACTGGTTCCACTCCATCTTTCATAAAAAATAACTTTCTTCCGCTAAAGTGAGATTCATCCCCTGCCAACTGCCAAGCTTCTGCTGCCAATTGCTTTCGTTTTCAGCCGTGGGCGCTCCTTTAGCCGATAAAGACAAGCATGGCGTTGGATTTTTTCAGGCAGGCCAGAAAATACTGTATTTGAACAATTTCGGAATCAACCGCCCGGAGGCTTCACCCAATGGTTAATCTGCTTCTCGTTTCTCATAGTTATCAGCTGGCGCAAGGTACCGCCGCTTTGGTACGCCAGATGGCTCCCTCCGATGGCGTTGCCATCCGCGTCGCCGCCGGCATCGGCGACGACCACAGCGAAATTGGCACAAACGCTCTTGAAATCTTGGAGGCGCTGCAGGAGCTGGCCAGCCCAGACGGCGTCTTGGTTTTAATGGATCTGGGCAGCGCTTTGCTCAGCACAGAAATGGCGCTGGACATGCTCGATGAAGACTTACGCGCCCGAGTTCGCCTCAGCCCCGCGCCTTTTGTGGAAGGCGCCATTGCTGCCGGGGTTCAAGCCAACCTGGGCGCAACATTAGATTCAGTCTCCGCAGAAGCGCTGCGTGCGCTGGAAGCCAAACAGCAGCAAATTGCTCCTGCGCCCTCCTCCGCAGCTAACGCCCAGCAGGCCGGCCCTAAGCCAGAAGCAGCAGCCCCCTCCGCCAGCCAGGCTGAAACAGCAGAGGCCCAAACCCTGCACGTACGTGTGCCAAACCCGGCTGGCCTTCACGCCCGCCCGGCTGCGCTTTTCACCCGCACGGTAGCCAGCTTTGATGCCAAAGTACGCGTCCAAAACCTTACCAGCGGCAAAGAGGCCGTCGCCATCACAGGCCTGATCTCGGTGATGTTGCTCGGTGCCCAGCAAGGCCATGACCTGCTCATCAGCGCCGAAGGGCCGCAGGCAGAGCAAGTGATCAGCGCGATCAAGGACCTTTTTGACCACAACCTGGGCGAATAAGCCGGCATAGCCGCCCGGGTCAAACGACATAAACGCTTTTACCCAACTTTACGCTCACACGTCGCCCACGATCGGGCAAAAAGCTCTGCGCGCTGACCACCATCACCCTGCTCGACCCCGGGCACGTCAGGCTTCCGGGCAGGGTTTCGGCATGGGAAGCCAAACTTTTTTTCTGCCAGCCTGAATATACTGCTCGCACCCAACCCAAACCGGCAAGCACATTTCTTGCAACATCTAGCATGACACCAAGACCAGATGGAGCTGCCCCATGCCGGATGAAAACAAACACCTTGATATTGCCCTTTTTGCCGGCCTGATTGCCATCAACCTGATCATCCTGAATGTGCTGCTGGGTGTCAGGCTGCCAGCCCTACGGGCTTCCGCGCAGCTGCATCAAGCCAAAAATGCTCCCCAAGGCCAGAGTCAGGCGTTTTTGCCGATCGTCAGCCGTTCCGGCAGCGTATCCATCCCAACGCAAGCCAGCTGGTACAGCGAGAATGACGGTTTTGAAATTTTGCATATCGTCGGAGAAGTGGTCAACAACAGCAGCCAGCCGGTGGCCCAGGTAACGATTGAGGCTGAGCTGTTCGGGTCAAAAAATGCCGCGCCACTCGGCAAACTGAGCGGCAGCACCTATCAAACCGTCATCCCACCGCAGGGCAAGGCTTGCTTCAATCTTTATGCACCCAAGCCCGCAGATTTCTCCAGTTTTAAGTTGAACGTGACGGGCTACCAATCGCTGGCAGACTACCCAAGCGGTCTGCGCGCCACAGTGAGCAATGCCAGTTTTGATGCAGCGAATCAGTGGTACCAGGTGAGCGGGATCACCTCCAACATTGACGGAGGCCTTTACCCTGAAATCAGTGCAGCAGCTACGCTCTACGATGCCAATGGGCTGGTACTTGGCTGTGACCAGACCTTCGTGGTACTCAGCGGAGAAGATCCGAACGAGCCGGGAACATTCACGCTCTACTTTTTGGACCGCGATTATAGCCAGGTGCAATCCTCCACAGTTAATCTCTCCATCCCGCTGCCCTGATATCACACTTGCCCGCCAACACCTGTTGGCCTACCCCCCCGTGTAAGGTTGTCTTCCAACCTTGACAAATGTCAGTTGAATCAGTATAGTAAACGCCGCTTAATTATTAAGGCAGGTTAATGATGTCTGAAGATACATTTCAATTACTCCACCAGTGGACTGAGCAAGCGATGCTGCGCTCCATGAGCGAGTTATTCCGCTTTAATCAGGCGCACAATTTCTCTTTTTCGCAGGCTAACACGCTTTTATTCCTCAAATGCTCATCGCCGGTAACATTCGCACAGCTGACCGCTCACCTGGGTGTCACCAAGGCCGCCGTTTCGCAATTGGTCGATCGTCTTGTGGAGCAAGGTTTTGTGGAGCGCCAGGAAGACCCACGCGACCGGCGCAGCGTGCTCTTCAGCCTCAGTTCCAACGGCCTGCAGTTGGTAGCGGAAGCCAACCGGACGCGCCAGGCCTGGATGGCAAACTACAGCAAACTCTTCACCAGTGAAGAATCTGCCCGCCTAAAGCCTGCCCTTACTCTGCTGCTCGACAAGTTGAGCCTGCTGGAATAACTCCCAGCGCGAATTCCATCTGAAAGAAACTTGGCTATGAAAAGAATACTCTCATATTACAAACCTTATTGGAAAAACATTGTCCTGGCACTGGTCATGGTAACCATCATGGCCTCGGCAAACCTCTCCCTACCGGATTACCTTTCTCGGATTGTCAACATTGGCATCCAGCAAAACGGCATCGACCAAAAAGTACCTGAAGCGATGCGCGCGAAATTGATGGATCATCTGGCTTTGTTTCAGTCGCCCTCCGATCATGAACTGACGCTTTCTGCCTACCGCCTGGTGGAACCGGGCAGCCCCGAGGCTGCGACGCTGATCACCCAATACCCGGCGCTGGAAAACGAACCAATCTACGTCTTGAAGGACATGGCCTCACAGGCTGACCCCGCCCTCAACGCCGCCATCTCCAAAGCGCTGGTTGTGACTCAGGGCATCACCAATTTGGCAGACAATCCAGACCAGATCAAGGCTATTTTTGGCGAAAACCCACCCTTCGACTTTGCCCAACTGCCGGCCGGGGTAGACATCTTCACGGCTTTGCAGCAGCTCCCTCAGGCACAGCGCGAACAAATGCTGGCAAAGATCTCAAGCTACCTGACCTCACTGGAAGGGTCGATCCTCGATCAAATTGTCATCAGCGCGGTCAGCTCAGAATACAAGGC
>ERZ1645187.2789-NODE-2789-length-15163-cov-124.332407_pt1 | contig 15163 bp, 11 predicted proteins | sample MGYA00575352_ERZ1645187 | MGnify/ENA primary metagenome ERZ1645187 (study PRJEB40837, sample SAMN11349314) | freshwater sediment metagenome | isolation source: river sediment | host: Sediment | place: India: Wazaribad , New Delhi | collected 2017-02-21 ...
CGTCGGGGGTGAGCAGCTTCCACACCGTCGACTTCTTGAAGATCAGCTCGGGATCCTCGGCGGCGGCCGGAGCGGCGAGGCCGGCGAGCGCGAGGCCGAAGGCGGCGGCGAGAGCGAGGCGGGGCGACGTCATGGAAGGTCTCCTTCGAACTCCCCTCATATGAGGTGCTTCGCGGCGATTTGGGAGAGGGGAAGCCCGGACTCTTCCGCCATCGCCTCACCTCGGGGAAGGTCTCGGTCGTGGTTAACGAATTGTTGGCCTTTCGGGGCCATTGCGAATGATGTAGGCGAAGAACGACACGCGCCGGTGACGGGCGACGACGGACACGAGGAACGACATGAAGGGGGCCGGCCACGGCGGCATCGTCGGGCGTTGGGGAGCCATGCGACGCGCAGTCGCGGCGCTCACCGTTCTCGGCTGTCTCGTCGCGGCGCCCCAGGCCGTTGCCCAGTCCTATGTCTGCAACGATCTCGCCGCCAAGCTCGCGGTGCTGCAGAAGCGTCCGGCCTCGTCCTCCGATCGTTGGTCGAACGCCATCGCCGAACAGCGGCAGGCGATCGATCAGAACCGGAGCGCACTGGCACGGTGCGGCGATCCCGCCGCCGACCCGCGTTGCGCGGCGATCGCCGAGCGTGGCCGGCAGATGGCGTCGAATCTCGCCAATCTGCAGCGCCAACATGCCCAGATGGGCGGAGCCCCCTCGCCGTCGGCGAGCGAGGAGACGCGAATCCGCTCGCTGATGGCGCAATTGCGTTGCGGCGAGAAGCCGGCGCCGGGAACGCAGCCGATCACCGCCACCTTCGACGGCACCCGCTCGCGCGTCACCATCAACGGCTCGGTCCCGGGACAGGCGGGAGTCACCTATCGCATCGCCCAGCCGGGCGAGACACCGCCCGGCCTGACGCCGCCGCCCCGGCAGGAGAACCGCGGCTTCTTCAGCCTGCTGTTCGGCGGCAGTTCGGCCTCGGTGGGCGACCGGTCGACGTCCGAGGAGGAGCAGGTCATCGATCCCGGGACGGCGCAGATGCTCTCGGGCAGCTATCGAACGCTGTGCGTGCGGACCTGCGACGGCTATTTCTTCCCGATCTCGTTCCACGCCTCGCAGGGTCGGCTGAAGACCGACACCAACGTCTGCAAGGCGCTGTGCCCGGCGGCGGAGACGCGGCTCTACTATCACGTCAACCCGGGCCAGGAGGCGGAACAGGCGATCGCCGCCGACGGCTCGGGCGAGCCGCTGACCCGCCTGCCCAACGCCTTCCGCTATCGCACCGAGGTGGTCTCGGGGTGCGGGTGCGGCAAGCCCGATCCGCGGTTGTTGCCGCAGGGTGCCGGCGGCCTGCGCGGGACGCGCGACGCGCTGCTGTCGCTCGGTTCGGACACTCTGCCCCTGCCTCCCAGGCGGCCGGCGCGCGACGCGGATCCCGAGACCCAGGCGGTGACGGCACGCGGTCTGGTGGTCGAGGCGGTGAGCCCGGCGCCGATCGAGGAGACCGTGGCCGATGCCGGCGCCCCGGCGACCGCGGTCCCCGCGTCCCGCGTCAGAGTAGTCGGGCCGAAGTATTTTTCCGACCGATGAGCGGCAGCAGACGCTTCATTTCCGGGCCGTGATCGAGGCCGGTGAGCGCCAGCCGCAGCGGCAGGAACAGGGCCTTGCCCTTGCGACCGGTCGCCGCCTTCACCGCATCGGCCCAGGCGCTCCAGGTGGTCTCGTCCCAGGGCTCCGACGGCAGCAGGGCCGCGGCCTCGGCGAGGAAGGCGCGATCCTCGTCGGCGATCTTCGGGGTGATCTTGCCCGCGACGACCTTCGCCCAGGCGGGCGCGTCGGTGAGCTTGACGAGGTTGTCGCGCACCGCCAGCCAGAAGGCTTCACCGAGATCGGCCTTGGCCGTCTTGAGCCGCGCCTTCACCGCCGCGTAGGGCAGGCCGTGGACGAGGCGGGCGTTCATGGTGTCGAGTTCGTGCGGGTCGAACTTGGCGGTGGAGCGCGACATGCCCGAGAGGTCGGCGTGGGGGGCGAGGCTCGCGAGATCGGGATAGGCGTGGATCTCCTCGGACGAGCCGATCAGCACCGCGAGCGAGGCGACGGTCATCGCCTCGTAGCCGGCATCGCGGAGGCCCGCGATGGAGAGCGAGCCCAGCCGCTTCGACAGCGCCTCGCCGGTGGTGGCGGCGAGGAGATTGTGGTGGGCGAAGCGCGGCGGCGTCGCGCCCAGCGCCTCGAAGATCTCGATCTGCACCGCGGTGTTGGTGACGTGGTCCTCGCCGCGGATGATGTCGGTGACGGCGAACTCGATGTCGTCGACCACCGAGGTGAAGGTGTAGAGGAACGAGCCGTCGGCGCGGATCAGCACCGGATCCGACAGGCCGGCGGTGTCGACCACCTGGGGTCCGCGGATGCCGTCGCGCCATTCGACCCGGCGGCCGTCGAGGCGGAAGCGCCAGTAGGGCACCCGGCCCTCGGCCTCGTGCGCCGCGATCTCGTCCGCCGTCAGCTTCAGCGCGGCGCGATCGTAGACGGGTGGGGCGCCGCGGGCGAGCTGGCGGCGGCGGCGGCGCTCCAGTTCCTCGGTGGTCTCCCAGGCGGGGTAGAGCCGGCCGGAGGCCTTCAGCCGCGCCGCGACCGCCTCGTAGACCGCGGTGCGCTCGGACTGGCGCTCGACCCGATCGGGACGGATGCCGAGCCAGTCGAGATCCTCGGCGATGGCATCGGCGAATTCACGCTTCGAGCGCTCGAGATCGGTGTCGTCGAAGCGCAGGATGAAGCGCCCGCCGCGCGTCGTGGCATAGAGCCAGTTGAGGAGCGCGGTGCGGGCGTTGCCGATGTGGATCAGCCCGGTCGGCGACGGGGCGAAGCGGACGACGGGGGCGGACACGGGGGGCCTCACGAAACGACGGAATGTGTCGGCGCGGTTTTCGCAGGTTCGGTCGGCGAACGCCAGTATGTGCAGGTCCGAGCCGGATCCACGGCGCCGCGGGCGGCGACGAGACCGGCGCCCTTCAGAAATCCACCACGTCCACCTGCGGCTTCACCGGGACCGGGGCGATCGGGAGATCGACCGGCTTGCCCGGATCGCGGAAGCCGTTGGTGATGGGGTAGCGGCGGTCGCGGCCGAAGTTCTTGTGGGTGATCTTCACCCCCGGGGCGGCCTGACGGCGCTTGTATTCGGCGATGTAGAGCAGACGCTCGACCCGCTTCACCGTCGCCTCGTCGTGGCCGAGGGCGAGAATGTCGGCGAGCGCCATCTCCTTCTCGACCAGACATTCGAGGATGTCGTCGAGGACCTCATAGGGCGGCAGGCTGTCCTGGTCGGTCTGGCTGGGGCGCAGTTCGGCGGTGGGGATCTTGGTGATGATCCGCTCGGGGATGACCGGGCCGGCGGGGCCGAGGGCGCCGGCGGGCAAAGTCTCGTTGCGCCAGCGGGCGAGCGCCCAGACCTCGGTCTTGTAGAGGTCCTTGATCGGGTTGTAGCCGCCGTTCATGTCGCCGTAGAGGGTGGCGTAGCCGACCGACATCTCCGACTTGTTGCCGGTGGTCAGCACCATCGGGCCGAACTTGTTGGAGATCGCCATCAGGATGGTGCCACGGGCGCGCGACTGGAGGTTCTCCTCGGTGATGTCCACGGCGCGGCCGGCGAAGACGGGGGCGAGCAGGCGCTCGAAACCCTCGACCGCGTCGGCGATCGGCACGACGTCATAGCGGATGCCGAGGAGCTTCGCGCAGGCGGCGGCGTCCTCGAGGCTCTCCGACGAGGTCCAGCGGAAGGGCAGCATCACCGCATGGACGCGGTCCGCGCCGAGCGCATCGACGGCCATCGCCGCGACGAGCGCCGAGTCGATGCCGCCGGAGAGGCCGAGGACGACGCCGGGGAAGCGGTTCTTGTTCACATAGTCGCGCAGGCCGAGGACGCAGGCGGCGTAGTCGGCGGCGAGGCCCTCCTCGACCACCGCCTTCTCGGCGGCAACGAGGTCCCATCCCTCGGGGCCGCGCAGCGCCTCGACGACGGTGACGCGGTCGCGGAAGGCGGGGAGCTGGAAGGCGAGCGAGCCGTCGGCGTGGAGGCCGAAGGAGGCGCCGTCGAAGACCAGTTCGTCCTGGCCGCCGAGCTGGTTCAGGTAGATCAGCGGCAGGCCGGTCGCCTTGACCCGGGCGACGGCGACATTGACGCGCTCGTCCATGACGCCGCGGCGGAAGGGCGAGCCGTTGGGGACGAGCAGGATCTCGCCGCCGGTCTCGGCGATGCAGTCGACGACGTCGGCGCCCCAGATGTCCTCGCAGATCGGTACGCCGATCTTCACGCCGCGGAAGGGGATCGGCCCGGGCAGGTCACCGGGGACGAAGACGCGCTTCTCGTCGAAGACGCCGTAGTTGGGCAGATCGACCTTGTAGCGGATCGCGGCGATCTCGCCGCCGTCGAGCAGCAGATGGGCGTTGTGGAGGCCGGTGGCGTCGCGCCAGGGCGAGCCGATCAGGATCGCCGGGCCACCGTCGGCGGTCTCCCGGGCGAGATCGGCGACGGCGGCCATGCAGGCGGCCTGGAACGACGGCTTCAGCACCAGATCCTCGGGCGGATAGCCGGCGACGAAGAGTTCCGAGAAGAGCACGAGGTCGGCGCCGAGCGCGGCGGCGCGCGCGCGCGCCTCGCGAGCGCGCGCGATGTTGCCGGCGACGTCGCCGACGGTCGGGTTCACTTGCGCGAGGGCGATCTTCAGACGGTCGGTCATGACCGACATCTAGACCATTTCTGCCGCCCCGGGGAGGAGGCCGGGCGGAGAAAATGTGGCGCTCCTCACCGCGCCGCGTGCTGCGGGCCGGCTGCGGCACGCGGGTGGGCGTGAGGGACCTCGGCGTGATATTCGACGAAGAGCAGGTCCTCGTCGTATTCGAACATGCGGCCGACGCGGGCGCCGAGCCTGAGCCTGAGGACATGGCCGCCGGCGGCGGCGATGGCGAGCGGATCGGGGTCGCACTCGAAGCCGGACACGTCGAAGAGGTTCTCGACGAAGCAGCGCTTGCCCGGCGGCAAGTGATAGAATTCGCGGGCATGGCGATTGGCGAAGGCGATCTCGCCGGTGGTGATCGATACCAGCACGATCGGATGCTTCACCCATTCGAGGGCGCGATGGCGGCGATCCGGCGCCTCGGCCGGGAGGCGGGGCGGCGGTGGCAGGGTCGGCTCGACCACGGCGACTTCCGGGGGCGACGCCGGGCGCTTGGCGGCGGGAGCCCTGGGCCGCAGTTCGATCTCGGCGAGGTCGGCGGCGCGCGCCAGGCGCTTGGGGTTGAACACCATGACGACGCCCGACATGTCGCCGGCGCCCGCCCCCCAGGGATTGGCGCGCCAGGCGAGGCGCGGACTGCCGAGACCACCGAGCGACAGGGTGCCGGAGACGGCCGAGGAACTCTCGATCGCCTCCTTCAGAAGTTCGCGGGTCTCACGCGGCAGCTTGGCCTCGATGGCGGCGGAATAGTTGCCATCGGCTTCGTCGGCGTCGGAGACCGCGAAGAGATCGAGGGCGTTGCGGTTGAGGCGCCGGACCTTCAGATCGCCGTCGAAGATGACGATGCCGCTGTCGGAGGAGATGAACAACGCCTCGACGATATGGCCGAGGCTCTTGGCGAGGCGCTCGGTCTCCTTCTGGTGGGTGATCACCTCGAGCAGGCCGATGATGCGGGCCTCCTTGCCGCTACCCACCTTGCGGCCGGCGAGGCGGACGGGGATGCGTCCGCCCCAGGTGGCGTTGACCGTCACCTCGATGCGGCGATCGGCCCCGTCGGCGGAGAGGATGTCGGCGAGGAAGGCGCGGAAGCGGCCCTGGTCGTCGACGTCGATCATGGCGAGGACACGGTCGAGCGAGCTCGCCTGATAGCCGCGCTGGCCGGTCTCCTCGGGCGGGCGGCCGAGCCCCTTCGGCCAATAGACCGTGCGCGTGTCGAGCTCGATCAGCCAATAGCCGATGTCGAGCGCGTAACCGACCTGTTGAACGATCTCCGATAGATCGGCCATCGACACACCTCCCGCGACGCCACGATCCCTGGTTCGGGCTCTGAAGCGAGGACACGTCCGCGTCGCACCGGCATTTTCGAGGCTCAATGAAAACAAATCGTTCATCTGCTCGGCGAGAAACGCGATTTTTTCGCCGCCGAAAGACGTCGTTCAACGACGTCTGAAACAACGAGATAGAATTTTACGAAAGCCCGACGCAACGTCATGCCTGAACGACATGCGCCGCGCCGAGCTTTACGCACAGTCAAGCAGCAACGTCGGCCCCGACCCTCGGCGATGCGAAGCGATAGGCGTCCATCGCGAGAACCCCGAAGTCGTAGTCGGAGTGGATGCGCAGGCCGGCACCGCCGGCGCCGAGGGCGACGAACAGCGGCAACAGGTGTTCGTCGGTCGGGTGGTTACGGACCGCGTGGGGCGCGCGCGTGCGGTAGTCGAGGAGCGCCTCGACGTCGTGGGCCGCGACCTTCTCGGCGATCCACTCGGCGAACTCGGAGGTCCAGGCCGGCGGAGCGATGCGCCGCGAGCGCAGGCCGCGACCGCCGGCGAAGGCCTCGTGGAGATTGTGAGTGAGCGAACCGGAGCCGAGGATCAGAACGCCCTCGTCGGCGAGCGGCGCCAGCGCCCGGCCGACGGCGAAATGATGGGCGGGATCGCGGCGGGGCTGAACCGAGAGTTGGACGACCGGGATGTCGGCGGCCGGGTACATCACCTCGAGCGGAACCCAGGTGCCGTGATCGTAGCCGCGGCCCTCGACCAGCAGGACGTCCTGGCCCGAGGCCGTGAGCAACTCACCGACGCGGGTGGCGAGAGCCGGCTCGCCCGGGGCCGGGTAGACCATCTCGTAGAGCGCCGGATCGAAGCCGCCGAAGTCGTAGATCATCTCGGGCGCCGCATCGACGACGACGGCGGGGCGCAGCGAGGCGAAGTGGGCGGAGATCGAGACGATCGCCTTCGGCCGCGGCAGCGTCGCGGCGACGCCAGCGAGGAAGTCGCGGGTCGGGGTGTCCTGCAGGATCAGGTCTGGGGCACCGTGGGACACGAACAGCGGCGGGACGAACTCGGTGGCGGACATGGCGGGTCTCCGAACGGCGCGGTCGGTTCCGCGCCGGGGTGCGGCTCGCACCCTCTTCGCCCTCAGAGATCGGGCGAGACGACCCGTTCGTCAATGTCGATCGAAGACCGGAAAAGAGAAAGGATCGTTCGATGTCATCGAACGATCCTTTCTCCGTGTCGGGGTCGGACCCGGGTTCGAGGTCACTCGGCGGCGAGCACCATGGGGCTGCGGCCGGCGCGGTCCTTCTTCAGTTCCTCGGCCACCAGGAAAGCGAGCTCGAGCGACTGGGCGGCGTTGAGACGCGGATCGCAGGCGGTCTCGTAGTTGACGCCGAGATCGGCCTCCTGGATCGCCACCGCGCCGCCGAGGCATTCGGTGACGTTCTTGCCGGTCATCTCGAGATGGACGCCGCCGGCCCAGGTGCCTTCGGCGCGGTGGATCTCGAAGAACGACTGGACCTCGGAGAGGACCTTGTCGAAGGGCCGGGTCTTGTGGCCGGTCGCCGAGGTGATGCCGTTGCCGTGCATCGGGTCGCAGGACCAGACGACGTTGCGGCCCTCGGCGGTGACGGCGCGCAGCAGGCCCGGCAGGTGCTTGGCGATCTTGTCGGCGCCGAAGCGGGTGATGAGCGTCAGACGACCGGGCTCGTTCTTCGGGTCGAGCGCGTCGATGAGGCGCAGCAGCCCGTCGACGTCGAGGCTCGGACCGACCTTGAGGCCGATCGGGTTCTCGATGCCGCGCATGTACTCGATGTGGGCGTGGTCGATCTGGCGGGTGCGATCGCCGATCCACACCATGTGGGCGGAGGTGTCGTACCAGCCGCCGTGGACCGAATCCTCGCGCGTCAGCGCCTCCTCGTAGGGCAGCAGCAGCGCCTCGTGGGAGGTGAAGAAGTCGACGCCCTGGAGCTGCGGCACGGTCTCGGCGGTGAGCCCGCAGGCGGCCATGAACTGCAGCGCCTCGGTGATGCGGTCGGCGACCTCCTGGAAGCGCTCGGCGACCGGCGAATCCGTCAGGAAATCGACCATCCAGCCGTGGACGCGCTCGAGCTTGGCGTAGCCGCCGTAGGCGAAGCCGCGCAGCAGGTTCAGGGTCGCCGCCGACTGGCGGTAGACCATGCGCATGCGCTGCGGATCGGGGATGCGCGCCTCGGGGGTGAAGTCGATGCCGTTGATGATGTCGCCGCGGTAGGAGGGCAGTTCCAGCCCGTCGCGCTTCTCGAAGTCGGAGGAGCGCGGCTTGGCGAACTGACCGGCGATGCGGCCGACCTTGACCACCGGCAGGCCGGCGGAATGGGTCATGACCACCGACATCGACAGGAAGATCTTGAAGAAGTCGCGGATCTGGTTGGCCGAGTGCTCGGCGAAGCTCTCGGCGCAATCGCCGCCCTGGAGCAGGAACGCCTTGCGCTCGGCGACACGAGCCAGTTGGCGACGCAGATTGCGCACCTCGTCGGCGATCACCAGCGGCGGCCAGGTCGCGAGGTCGTCCTCGACCGCCTGGAGCAGCGCCTTGTCGGCATAGGCGGGCACCTGGACGATCGGCTTCTGCCGCCACGTCGTCGGCGACCAGTCGCGCATGTTGCCGGACTTCGTCATCTCTTACCTTCCTTCGTCACGGCGATGCGGACCTCCTCGGTCCGCCGCACCGCACCTCTCTCTCCCACGAGGACGCCCCTGCCGGGCGTTCGCCGGGCGGAGCGGAGCGGCGTTTATACACGCGGGGCCGCAGCTTGACCACAGCGCGCGCAAACTGCCGTCTCGGCCTTTCGACGATCCGATCGCGACCGGCTTCTCGACCCGGCGTCGTATCCCGCATCGACAGAAAGACCCATGCCGAAGACAGCGTGCAGGCCGAGCGGGCGCCACCGGCGCCCCCTATCACACGGATGCGAATGCGTCGCGTCTGCGCTCACTGTCGTACGAACGACTTGGAATATCTGTATTGGATACGATTTTCGCGCGATTTCACAGCAGCTAATATGCCGGCATCGATCCCGGGTGACCGGAGAGGAGGCCCGATCTCCCCTGGACGAACTACTCGCAGAAGTAGAGGCCGAACCAATGGGAGGACGACATGCTGAGAGGTGCGCGTGAAGCGACGAAACCCGAGGACGACGGCCAACTGATCGTCCGCAAGTCCGAGCGCGTCTATCAGTGGCTGCGTGACGAGATACTCTCCTTCCGCATGCAGCCGGGCATGTTCATCGACAAGGTGGAGATCTGCGACAAGCTCGGGGTTTCGAAGCAGCCGGTGACGGCTGCGCTGACCCGGCTGGAGCAGGAGGGGCTCGTCGAGATCTATCCGCAACGCGGTTCCTACGTCGCGCGTCTCAGGCTCGGCGCAATGACCGAGAGCCTGTTCATTCGCGGGGCACTCGAATCGGCCGCGGCCCGGCGCATCGCCGGCGAGGGCAACGAGATCCTGATCCGGGGCCTGCAGAAGAACCTCGAAGCGCAGGATCTGGCGCTGGCCGCCGACAATCTCGGGCGCTACTACCAGCTCGACATGGAATTCCATTCGGCCATCGCCCGCGCCGTGCCCTATGCCCAGGTCGCCCGTCAGGTCGACATCGGGCTGGCCACGGTCAAGCGCTGCCACGAGGTGTTCCGACCCGACGTCCGTTCGCTGAGGGACAGCTTCGAGCGCCATCGGCGCATCGTCGACGCCATGGCGGCCGGCGACGCGGCGCTCGCGGCGGCGGAGATGGACGGCCACGTGACCGAATATGCCGCGATGCTCAAGGCCTTCTCCGAAGCGAGGCCGGAGCTGTTCGTCGGCTGAAGGGATCGGCGACCGAGGGCCGGGGAAAGGCCCGCCGCCGCCGAGGGATCCGGCAGATCGCTCGGCGATGCAGGGGCCGTTCGATCGACATCGTCTTCGCCGCGAAGGGACGATCTCGAGGAAGGGAATCCGGAATCCGAATGGACCATTCGGGTTTCCGACCATCCGGGAGAGAAACGCCAACGCCCCTCCCCCGCCCGCCGTCGACCACGGCGGCGGGGGCTTTCGTTTCCGCGCCCGCGGATCAGAACAGGCCGACGGTGTCGCCGTCGTCGCCGATGCGGATCTGCTCGGCGGCCGGGCGCTTGGGCAGGCCCGGCATGGTCATGATGTCCCCGCAGATCGCCACGACGAAACCGGCGCCGGCGGAGAGGCGCACCTCGCGCACCGCGACGCGGTGGCCTTCGGGCGCGCCCATCTTGGTCGGGTCGGTGGAGAAGGAATATTGGGTCTTGGCCATGCAGACCGGCAGATGGCCGTGGCCCGCCGCCTGCCATTCGGCCAGCAGATCCCGGGCGCGCGGCGCGAATTCGACCGTGCCGGCGCCGTAGATGTCCTGGGCGACGGCGCGGATCTTGTCGACGAGTGGGACCTCGTCGGCATAGAGGGTGCGGAAGTGCCCACCGGCCCCCGGCTCGTCGACGATGCGGGCGACCGCACGGGCGAGGTCCTCGGCGCCGGCGCCGCCTTCGGCCCAGTGGCGGCAGACATGCGCCTCGACGCCATGGGCGCGGCAGTGGTCGACCACCGCCGCCAGTTCGGCCTCGGTGTCGGTGGCGAAGTGGTTCACCGCCACCACCACCTTCAGACCGAAGCGGCGGAGGTTGGCGAGGTGGCGATCGAGGTTGGCGAAGCCGCGCTTCAACGCCCCGAGATCCTCGCGGGCGAGATCCCGCCGCTCGACACCGCCGTGCATCTTCAGCGCCCGGACGGTCGCCACCAGCACCACGGCGGAGGGCGTCAGATCGCCCTTGCGGCACTTGATGTCGAAGAACTTCTCCGCCCCGAGATCGGCGCCGAAGCCGGCCTCGGTCACCACGACGTCGGCGAGCGACAGCGCCGTGCGGGTGGCGACGAGCGAGTTGCAGCCGTGGGCGATGTTGGCGAAGGGGCCGCCGTGGACGAAGGCGGGGGTGCCCTCCAGCGTCTGCACCAGATTGGGGGCGAAGGCGTCGCGCAGCAGCACGGTCATGGCGCCGGCGGCCTTCAGATCCGCCGCCGTCACCGGCGACTTGTCGCGGGTCTGGGCGACGACGATGGCGCCGAGGCGGCGCTCGAGATCGGCGAGGTCGGTGGCGAGGCAGAACACCGCCATCACCTCCGAGGCGACGGTGATGTCGAAGCCGTCCTCGCGCGGGAAGCCGTTGGAGACGCCGCCGAGCGAGGAGACGATCTGGCGCAACCCCCGATCGTTCATGTCCAGCGCCCGGCGCCAGAAGATGCGGCGCAGGTCGATGCCCAGCTCGTTGCCCCAATAGAGATGGTTGTCGAGCATCGCCGACAGGAGATTGTTGGCGGCGCCGATGGCGTGGAAATCGCCGGTGAAGTGGAGGTTGATCGCCTCCATCGGCGCGACCTGGGCCATGCCACCGCCGGCGGCGCCGCCCTTCATGCCGAAGCAGGGGCCGAGCGAGGGTTCGCGCAGCGCGATGGCGGCACGCCGGCCGATGTGGGTCAGGCCGTCGCCGAGGCCGACGGTGGTCGTCGTCTTGCCCTCGCCGGCCGGGGTGGGCGAGATGGCGGTGACCAGCACCAGCTTGCCGGGGGCCCGGGCGGCGGTGGCGAGCTTCGTCGGATCGACCTTGGCGATGTGGCGGCCGTAGCAGGCGAGCGCATCCTCGGGGACGCCGAGCTTGGCGGCGACGTCGGCGATGGGGGCGAGAGCGGCGGCGCGGGCGATTTCGATGTCGGACTTCACGGGAACGGCTCCTCCCCCCGGCCCCGCCGTTCGACGTGAGCCATGCAATCACTCGCCGCCCGCCGGTGTTCCGGTCGGGTCGGCGTCGCGGTCCGCCGTCCGCGAGGGGCGCGAAGCCCCTCCCCGGCTCCCTCCCCTCGAGGGAGACCCGGCCATCGGCGACAACGGATGCGCGCGCCGACGGTTACGACGAGAGATTTCAGAAGGGAAGCCGTCGCGGTGTCCTCGGCGCGACGGGATAGCGCCGGAACCCGTCGTCACTCACAGCCGCTCGGCGTGCCAGCGCAGGTGATCGGCGATGAAGCTCGCGATGAAGAAGTAGGAGTGGTCGTAGCCCTCCTGACGGCGGAGCGTCAGCGGCATCTTGGCCTTCTCGCACGCCGCCTCGAGCAGCTCGGGCTTGAGCTGGGTCGAGAGGAAGCCGTCGGCGGTGCCCTGGTCGACGAGGAGGGCGGGCAGGCGGGCGCCGTCCTCGATCAGGGCGCAGGCGTCGTAGGTGCGCCACATCGCGCGATTGTCGCCGAGATAGCCGGAGAGCGCCTTCTCGCCCCACGGGCAATTCGCGGCCGAGACGATCGGGGCGAAGGCGGAGACGGCGCGGAAGCGGGCGGGATCGCGCAGCGCGATGGTCAGCGCGCCGTGGCCGCCCATCGAGTGGCCCATGATGCCCTGGCGCATCATGTCGGCCGGCAGCTCGCGGCCGACGAGGGAAGGAAGCTCCTGCTCGATGTAGGAGCGCATGCGGTAGTGCTTCGCCCAGGGCTCGCGGGTGGCGTCGACATAGAAGCCGGCGCCGAGGCCGAAGTCGTAGGCGCCTTCTGGGTCGTCGGGGACGCCCTCGCCGCGCGGCGAGGTGTCCGGGGCGATCAGCATCAGGCCGCGCTCGGCGGCGACGCGCTGGGCGCCGGCCTTCACGGTGAAGTTCTCTTCCGTGCAGGTGAGCCCGGAGAGGAACCACACCACCGGCACCGACCGATGCGCCGCCTGCGGCGGGGTGAAGACCGAAAAGCGCATGTCGCAGCCGGTCTCGGTGGAGGCGTGGCGGTAGGTGGCCTGGGTGCCGCCGAAGCATTTCGAGGCGGAGATCTGTTCGAGCGGCATGGGGTCCTCGTGGATATCGGCCGAAAGGGCGTTCGCAGGACGAAGGTGTCGTCACTCGGTCCTCCACCGGGTGACGACCACGCTCGCGGACCGGGCGGCGCAGCCGGATCGGTCGGCGTCGCTCCCAGCGTCCTCTCCCCCCTGGAGGGGGAGAGACAGAGAGGGGGGGCTCGGAGGTTCCGCAGGCTCGGAGATCGAGGGACCACCCTCCCCCCCTCCCTGTCCCTCCCCCTCCAGGGGGGAGGGAACGCTGGGAGGAAGGACGACGTTCCCCTCGGGCTCATCACGACCGCGAAAGCGCTCCTCTTTTCGACCCGATCAGAACACCACCACGGACCTGATCGACTTGCCCTCGTGCATCAGGTCGAAGGCGGTGTTGATCTCGTCGAGCGGCATCACGTGGGTGATCAGACTGTCGATGTCGATCTTGCCCTCCATGTACCAGTCGACGATCTTCGGCACGTCGGTGCGGCCGCGGGCGCCGCCGAAGGCGGAGCCCTTCCACACCCGGCCGGTGACCAGTTGGAACGGCCGGGTCGAGATCTCGGTGCCGGAGGGCGCGACGCCGATGATGATCGACTCACCCCAGCCGCGATGGCAGCACTCCAGCGCCTGTCGCATGGTCGTGGTGTTGCCGATGCACTCGAAGGAGAAGTCGGCACCGCCGCCGGTGATGTCGACGATCGCCTCGACCACCTTGTCGCGGCCGACCTCGTTCGGGTTGACGAAATGCGTCATGCCGAACTTCTTGGCCATCTCCACCTTGGAGGGGTTGATGTCGACGCCGACGATCTTGTCGGCCCCGACCATGCGCGCTCCTTGAATGACGTTGAGCCCGATGCCGCCGAGGCCGAAGACGACGACGTTGGCGCCGGGCCAGACCTTCGCCGTCCAGATCACCGCGCCGATGCCGGTGGTGACGCCGCAGCCGATGTAGCAGATCTTGTCGAAGGGGGCGTCCTCGCGGACCTTGGCGACGGCGATCTCGGGCAGCACGGTGAAGTTCGAGAAGGTCGAACAGCCCATGTAGTGGAAGATCTCGTTGCTGCCGCGGCCGCCGCCGACCGGCTCGCAGGAGAAGCGCGAGGTGCTGTCGGGCATCAGGCCCTGACCCTGCGTGCCGCGGATGGCGGTGCAGAGGTTGGAGCGCTGGGAGAGGCAGGTCTTACAGCCGCGGCACTCGGGGGTGTAGAGCGGGATGACGTGGTCGCCCGGCTTCACCGAAGTGACGCCGGCGCCGACCTCGCGGACGATGCCGGCGCCCTCGTGGCCGAGGATCGCCGGGAACTTTCCCTCCGAATCGAGGCCGGACAGCGTGTAGGCGTCGGTGTGGCAGACGCCCGTCGCCATGATCTCGATCAGCACCTCGCCCGCCTTGGGGCCGGAGATGTCGATGGTCTCGATGGTGAGCGGCCTGTTGGCCTCCCAGGCGACGGCGGCGCGGCTCTTCATGGATAGGTCTCCTCCTCGCGCTCCGTTCGTCGGAGCTATTTCAGATAGGTGCGTAGGATGCGCATGGTGTCGTCGAAATCGGCCTCGGCGGCCGCGATGGCATCGGGCGTCGAACGATCGCGACCCGCGTCGTCGCGCAGATGCATCTCAAGGATCTCGGCCATCAACCCGCCGGCGGCGCCGCGCAGCGCCGCGATCTGCTGGAGGAGATCGCGGCATTCGGTACCGGCGACGATGGCGCGTTCGAGCGCCTCCACCTGCCCCTTGATGCGGGCGAGGCGCATCAGCGCGCGCTTCTTGTCCTCCGGCGTATGGGGCATCGACCCTCCGTGAACGCGAGCTTCAGATACTCCTGGGGGTATGTCAACGATCCGTGTGAGGTCTCTGAGAAGTGTACCCCGGCCGCTCGCTCGGGGGCTCCTCGCACAGCCCTTCCACCGTCATCGCCGGGCTCGACCCGGCGACCCATCGGCCGTGCCGCGCGGGGAATTCCGTTGGGTCGGCGGGTCGAGCCCGGCAATGATGGAGGAGAGGTTTCCCGGAACGGCCGAGGCCGAGATCGTCTCCCCCGCCGCGACGTCCAGGATCGTTCCCTCGCCGGCCGGGGAGCCGACGTGGCACAATCCGACCTCGCCGGATTGACTCCCTCCCTCCCCTTGGGCTTCGTGGCGGCCGAGATCCGCCGTACGCCGGCGCCCCCACGAGAGAGATACGCCCATGTCCACCCTCGCCCCCGTCATCGCCCCGTCGATCCTCTCGGCCGACTTCGCGCGGCTCGGCGAGGAGGTGACAGACGTGCTCGCCGCCGGGGCGGACTGGATCCACTTCGACGTGATGGACAACCACTA
>ERZ1645187.2790-NODE-2790-length-15162-cov-10.115377_pt1 | contig 15162 bp, 9 predicted proteins | sample MGYA00575352_ERZ1645187 | MGnify/ENA primary metagenome ERZ1645187 (study PRJEB40837, sample SAMN11349314) | freshwater sediment metagenome | isolation source: river sediment | host: Sediment | place: India: Wazaribad , New Delhi | collected 2017-02-21 ...
CAGACCACCGACGCCTTCCTCGGCTCCGACATGATGATCGAGGACTTCGAGGGCTACAACGGCCGCATCTCGGACATGAAGTGGGCCTACAAGGGCACGATCAACATGCTCGTGCCGTTCTTCAACCACAACGAACAAAAGCTGACCGACGAATACAAGGAATCGGACGGCTACAAGTTCGTGGATATGCATGGCAAGGGCAATTGCATGCCGAATGTCACCTATCAATTGCGCAAGTCCTACATTCTGGAAGCGACGCCGGTCAATCCCAATCACCCGATCAGCAAGCGGGTGCTTTACCTCGACGCGCAGACCATGTATGCCGGGCGCGCGCTCATCTATGACCGGAAGGGGCAGGTCTGGAAGAACTTCACCATCGGCAAGTCCCACCCGGATCATCACCTGCCCAAGAACAAGGGAAGCGACGTGTCGCTCGACGACTCGTTTTCACAGATCGACATGCAGGGCATGCATTGCACGACCGGGCAATTCAAGGTTCATATCGATCCCAAGCTGAATCCGCCGGATCTCTTCCAGGTGCAGAACCTCAGAGGCGGCGACTAGGTCACGAACGGGTCGGGGAGGCCATGCCTCCCCGTCGTTCGCATCCATTTGAACTGTTGAGCGGGAGCAGTCATGGCTTTGCACAAGTTGAAGGAGTTCCGCGCGCCCAGGACCGTGCAGGAGGCCATCGGCTTCCTGCGCGGGAGCGACGACGCGGAAAGGCTGGTTCTTGCCGGCGGCACTTTCCTGCACGGACTCGAGGCGCGCGGATTATTGAGCGATGTCGAGGAACTGATCGATGTTCGCGGGGCAGGGCTGGACGGGATCGACGACGATGACCGGGGCTTGCTCGTCGGAGCCACGATTACCTTCTCGCGGCTCCAGTCATTGCCCGTGGTTCAGCGTGCGCCCTGGCTTGCGGGGTTGTCCGATGCGCTTGCCTGCCCGCCGGTGCAGATCCGGAATACCGCCACCATCGGCGGCTGTGTTTCGGCTTCCTGCCCGTTCTTCGACGTGCCGACCGCGCTGCTGGCGCTTGGCGCCGTCGTCACCGCAAGTGGCGGCGAGGCGGGAACGCGGCAGGTGGCGTTGCCGGACTTCCTGGCCGGATTGTTCGTGAATTCCCTCGAACCGGGTGAGCTGGTGACGGCCGTGGCGATTCCCAAGAGTTCCGGCAACTGTGCGAGCGCATTCATCAAGCTGGAAGGCAACGCCAATGACCTCGCCATCGTCAATGCCGCGGCATGCCTGAGCGTCGATGACCGGGGTGTCTGTACCGATGCTCGTGTCGCGCTGGGAGGAGGTGTTGCGGAGACTGCCGTGTTGTCCCCGGCGGCGCGGCGGATCCTGGTCGGGCGCCAGCTCGATGCGGACACCGTGCGCAGCGCAAGCGATGCCGTGACCGCCGATATCAGCCCGATGTCCGACCACCGCGCGTCGGCGGAGTACCGCAGCGTCGTGGCCAAGGTCATCGTTCGGAGAACATTGGAACGCGCCATTGCGCGCTTGGCCTGAGGGTGGCGACATGAAAAAGATGCTGACTTTGGAAGTCAATGGCAACCCGCATGAGTTGGCGGTGGATCTGGACGCGACCCTGTTGCGCGTGCTGCGCGACCAGGTGGGCCTCAATGGTCCCAAAAAGGGCTGCGACAGCGGCGGCTGCGGCTGCTGCACGGTCCATGTGGATGGCAAGGCGGTCTACTCCTGCGTTTGTTACGCGCATTCATTCGACGGTGCGAAAGTCACCACCGCCGAAGGTTTGTCCTCGGGCGAGGAACTGCATCCAATACAGTCGGCGTTCATCGACGCCGGCGCCGTTCAGTGCGGTTATTGCACGTGCGGCATGATGATGGCGGCCAAGCAACTCCTGGACGAGTGTCCCAAGCCCGACGAGGAGCAGATTCGCCACGGCATATCGGGCAATCTTTGCCGCTGCACCGGTTATGCCAAGATCGTGGACGCCATCAAGCTCGCGTCCGAGCGTTCTTAAGACCGCGGAGTGAAACGATGAGCCAATTGAATGTGGTGGGACTGAGCCTGGAGCGTCCCGACGCCTATGACAAGGTTACTGGCGGAAAGGGCTATCCGGTGAACGTGAAATTGCCGGGCATGCTGCACGCCAAGATGTTGCGCAGTCCGTATGCCCATGCGCGCATCGTCTCCATCGATGCGTCGCGCGCCGAGCGCCTGCCTGGCGTGAAAGCCGTCCTTCTGCCCGGGGACGTGCCGCAGATCAAGTTTTGCCCGGTGTTCTTCGTGCCGGTGCAGGCGCCGAGCATGGTGCTCGACTTCGACGTGATGAACGGCGAGCGTGTCCGCTACGTCGGCCAGCCCGTCGCCGCCGTTGCGGCCATCACGGCGGATATCGCCGAGGCCGCGATCGATCTCATCGATGTCGAATACGAGGAACTGCCGGCGGTCTTCACGCCGGAAGAGGCCATGGCGGATGGGGCTCCGCGCCTGCACGACGACGCGCCGAACAACATCGCCAAGACGCCTTTCTTCGAATATGGCGATCTGGACAAGGGTTTCGCGGAGGCGGACTTCATTTTCGAGGGCACCTACGAAACGCAGCGCGTGCATACCTGCTACCTGGAGCCGCGGGTGTGCGTGGTGGACATGGACCGGCAGGACAACGTCACCATCCACGTCACGACCCAGCATTTGTTCGGAACCCGCGAAAAACTGGCCTTTGCCCTGGGAATTCCGGAAAGCAAGGTCAAGGTCGTGAAGTCGCCCTACATCGGCGGAGGATTCGGCGGAAAGCTCGAATTGACCGCCATGGAGCCGGTGGCGGCCTTGCTGAGCAAGAAATGCGGCCGGCCGGTGCGGCTGGAGCAGACGCGGCAGGAGGAGTTCATCACCACCACGCGCAATCCCATCAAGGTCTACCTGAAGACCGGCGTGAAGCAGGATGGCACCTTCACCGCCCGCTACGCCAAGAGCATTCTCGATTGCGGCGCCCATGCCACCCACGGTTCCGAGGTCATCATGGTGCATGGCGCGTTCGGCCTGTTCTTCAACTATCACGCGCCGCACCAGAAGTGGGAAGGCTATACCGTCTACACGAACAACATGATCGGCGGCGGCTACCGCGGCTATGGGGCGCCGCAGGGCAGCTTCGCGGTGGAGTCGCAGATCGACGAGATTTGCACCAAACTCGGCCTGGACCCGATCGAGATGCGCCTGAAAAATGCCCGCAAGCAGGGCGAGCCCCATCCGTTCAATCCGGCCTTCACCCTGGCGACCTACGGCCTGGCCGATTGCCTGCGCGAGGGTGCGGCAAAGATCAACTGGGATGCGGCAAGACACCGCGACAAGGGCTCCGGCCCGAAGCGGCGGGGCATCGGCCTGGCCGTCCATCCGGTTTGGGTCAGCGGCTGCATGGGCTTTCCGGACATCTACGAGCATTCGGGCGCCATCGTCAAGATCAATCGCGACGGCACCGCCGATCTCGCCACGGCTTCGATGGACATCGGTTCCGGGCAGATAGCGACGCTGACGCAGATCGCCGCGGAGGCCCTGGGCCTGCCGCCGGGTGCCGTGCGCATGAGCAGCGCCGGCGACACCGACAACCTGCCGTTCGACGCGCCGACCCATGCCAGCCGGGTCACCTATTCGTCGGGTAACGCGGTGAAGGAGGCGGCGCTGGCGGCCCGCAAGCGCCTGCTCGAAGTCGCGGCTTCCATGCTCGAGGTGAGCCCGGTCGACCTGGAGGTCAGCAACGGCAAAGTCAGTGTTCGCGGCACGCCGGTTCGCGGCCTGAGCGTCGCCGAAGTGGCGCAGCGCGCGGAATCGCCGTTCGTCCAGATGACCGCCCAGGGCCCCCAGCCGACCGTGATGGAGGAGAAGGGCACGATCATCGGCTTGTCGAGTCTCGCGCCGAAGTCGAACCCCACCCCATGCGCGGCCCAGTTCGTGGAGGTCGAGGTGGATACGGAGACGGGTGAAGTCAGCGTGCTGCATGCCGTGTACGCCCACGACATCGGGCGCACCATCAATCCCAAGGCCGCCGAAGGGCAGGTGGAGGGCGGTTTCCAGCAGGGCATGGGCTATGCGCTGATGGAACACATCCAGTTCGATCCGGAGACCGGTTCTTGTTTGACCACCGACTTCCTGGATTACAAGATGCCCACCGCGGTCGAGATGCCCAGGAAGATGGACAGCATCTTCATCGAAACCGACGAGCCGACCGGACCGTTCGGGGCCAAGAGCCTGGGTGAATGCTGCGTCATCACGCCGGCGCCGGCGATCGCCAACGCCATTCACGACGCCATCGGGGTTCGTTTCACACAACTGCCGATCACGCCGGAAAAGATACTGCGCGGCCTGGGCAAGATCTGAAGCCATCCCGTCCGAAGCCATCCCATAACCCCCGACCGCCAGGTGCAACAGACGTTTCGTTTTCGTTTTCCTCCTGCTAGTGCATTTGCCGCCCCCGAGTTCGGAGTCTTCCGAGCCTGACGGGCGGCATTTTTTTGCTTCGTGACTTTCCGTCATTGCTCATTGCTGCGGCGCAATATGGGTCGCGGATGCTTGTCTTGCCTCTTGATGCGTCAATAGACAAGCCTATGTGCGTCTGAATTCAAGCTATGCCGTTGCTTGGCGGGCAGAATCCCCGTCCATGACAAATATGCTTTGAAGTGCCGATAGTTACCGGATCATCGGCGGAATCGATGATCCGGAAGCGGCCAGCGCCAGCAACGAGGAGAAGCGATGTGAGCAAGTCATCGGCGCCGCCACCGGCTGCGGTGGATACCTGCCGGTCGAGGGCCAACTGGGTCAAGTGGGTGATGTCGGTCGTTCCCTGGCTGATCATTGGCGGATTGCTGTGGGCAGGGCTGTTCATCAAACCGGCGCCGGTGGGCAGTACCGTCCAGCCGCCGGTGCTCGAACGGCGCGACTATTTCTACGGCGTGGCCCGGCCCTCCGATGACCGGATCTGGTTCGCCGGATCGAACGGGAAGATCGTTTCGATCGCCAAGGATGGCGGTACCGAGCGCTTGGCCACGGGAACCGCTTCGACCCTGCAGGACGTGGCGACTTGGGACGGCCAGCATGCCGTGGCCGTCGGCAACGACGGAGTCGTGATCCATTCGGGCGATGGCGGCCGCACTTGGCTGAAGTCCGAGTCCGTGCCCCGGTCCCAGGTCGCCAACAAGTTCACCCGTTTGCGCCTTGGCGGGGCGGGCACGGCGTTTGCCGTGGGCGAGATGGGCGCGCTGCTGCAAACGAAGGATGCCGGCAAGACCTGGAATCGCCTGCGTGCCGAGGAAGACCTCGCCTGGAACGATATCGCCATCCTGCCCGATGGCCGCCTGCTGGTCGTTGGCGAGTTTGGCCGCATGTCGTTCAGCTCCGACGGAGGCGGTACATGGGCCGACGTTTCCTCCCCGGTACCGACGTCGTTGATGGCGGTCAGTTTCAAGGATGCCGGGCTGGGTGTGGCAGTGGGTCTGGAAGGTGTCGTGCTTGTCACGCGCGATGGCGGTCAGCACTGGGAACGAATGGCCGTCGATATTCACGATCACATTTTCGACATCGCGTGGGACGAGCGTCGTCAGCAATGGATCGGTGGCGGAAGCCTGGGGCGCTGGGTCACGGGTAGCCCCGGCGCGGAAAGCTGGCGGACGGGGCGCCTCGATGCCACCGACTTGTCCTGGCACACGCGGGTACTGCCCACCGATCAGGGTACCTGGTTCATCGGCGCCAACATCGGACAGTGGGAAAACGCGCGCTGGCAGCCGCTCGGTGCCGGCTGGCAGCCGGAGTCCCTGATCAGCCTGCCGGCTCCCCTGGAAAAGAGCACGAAACCATGATCGAACGCATTGCTGAATATTGCATCCGCCGGCGCGCCTGGGTGGTCGGCGTGATGGGATTGCTGACGCTGATCCTCCTGTGGTTCGCCATGCACATCGAGGTGCGCACCGTCTTCGAGGACATGCTGCCCTCGCGGCACGAATACGTGAAGACGCACGAGAAGTTCAAGGAAACCTTCGGCAGTTCCAACCTCGTCGGCATCATGGTCGAGGTCAAGGAAGGCGACATCTTCCATCGCGAAATCCTCGAGAAGATCCGCACCATCACGCTCGGCCTGCGCGAAGTGTCGGCGGTCAATCAGTTCCAGATCACCTCGCTGGCGTCGAAAAAGCTCAAGGAGGTTCGCGCATCCACCGACGGCATCGAAACGCGCCCGCTGATGTGGCCGGATCTTCCCGCCGACGCCACGGCCATCGCCGCGCTCAAGGAGGCCGTGCTGCGCAACCCGCTGGTCTACGGCCCTTACGTTTCGCGGGACATGCAGGCGACCCTGATCACGGTCGATTTCATCGAACGGGAACTCGATTACGGAAAGGCGTTCGCCGAGATTCGCGCCCTGATCGGCAAGGTCGCCGACGACCGCGTGAACGTCCGCGTGGTCGGCGATCCCATACTGTTCGGCTGGGTCGATCACTATGTACCGGAAACCATCAACCTGGTGGCGGCGGCGCTGGCGGTGACCCTGATCATGCTGTTCATCCTGCTCCGGACCTGGCGCGGCGTGCTGCTGCCCCTGCTGGCCGGCGTGGTGAGCGCCATCTGGGCCCTGGGCATCTGCCAGTTGCTGGGAATTCATTTCGAGCCGCTGGTGATCGTCGTGGCCATGCTGATCACCTCGCGCGCGGTGTCCCACTCGGTGCAGATCGTCAACCGCTTCGACGACGAACTCGAAGTGGTCGCCGCCGGCCACGAGACCGCCCGGCACGCGGCGAAGATCGCGCTTGCCGACCTGTTCCGGCCCGGCATGCTGGGCGTCGTCGCCGATGCCGCCTGCATGGCGGTGGTGGCCCTGAGCCCGATTCCGATGTTGCAGAAGCTCACGGTGCTGGCCGTTGTCTGGGTCTCGACGCTCACCGTGAGCGCGGTGATCCTGACGCCGGTTCTGCTTTCCTACCTGAGAAAGCCCCACGGCCATGTTCATCCGATCAACGTCGAGCCGCTGGCGCGAAAGGTGCTCGACGCGGCGGTCTGGGTGGCGACATCGCCGTTCCGCTACGTGACCATCGCCGCCAGCGCGCTGGTGATCGTCCTGTTCGGCGCCTATGCCTTCAATCTGAAGATCGGCGACGCCAACCCCGGATCGCCCATCCTCTGGCCGGATTCGACCTATAACCAGGATGCCGCCGCGATCAACAAGCGCTTCCAGGGCGTGGACCGCATGTTCATCGTGGTCGGCGAGGAGGGCAAGGACAACCTGCTGAAGACCAACGAGGTGCTTCAGGCGATGAACCACTTCCAGCGCTTCATCGAGGCGCAGCCGGAAGTCGGCGGCTCGATCTCGCTGGCGGACGTCCTGCCCGTGGTCAACGCCACCTTGCATGAAGGCAATCCCCGCTACCTCGAACTGGGCGACAACCAGCAGGTCAACGGCAGCCTGGTGGCCATCCTCGACTCGATCTCCGAGCCGGGAGACATCGACCGGTTCGCGGACAACAAGTACGCCAACGGCGCGATCACCATGATGTTCCGCGACCGCCAGGGCGAGACCATCCGCACCGCCGTGGCCCGGATCAAGGAGTTCATCGAGAAGAATCCGCTGGCCCAGGGGCAATGGCAACTGGCGGGCGGCGTGATCGGCGTCATGGCGGCGGTCAACGAGGTGATTCTTTCCGGCCAGATCGAGGCGGTGGCGCTGGCCCTGCTGGTGCTGGTCATCATCTGCACCATCGTGTACCGCTCGACGGTCGCGGGCATGCTGTTCATGATTCCCGTCATCATCTCCAATACCCTGACCTTCGCCTTCATGGCCTGGAAGGATATCGGCATGAACATCAACACCGTGCCGGTGGCGGCCCTCGGGATCGGCCTGGGCGTCGATTACGCCTTCTATATCGCCGACCGGGTCAAGGAGGAGATCGCCGTCGGCAGCAGCCCGCAGCATGCCATCCATCAGGCGCTCCATTCCGCGGGCATGGGCGTGTTCGTCACCGCCAGCGTGCTGATCCTGAGCACGCTGCTCTGGTGGGCGTCGTCGCTCAGGTTCCAGGCCGAGATGGGATTGCTGATGGCCATCTGGCTGGGCATTTCGGCGATTTCCGCGCTGTTCGTCATGCCCGCGATCATCTACGTGTTCCGGCCGGAATTCATATTCGGCCGGCAAGACAAGCCGGTGCTTGGGGAGTTGCGAGCGGGTACCGCCTGATGGCCCTTGCCAGCAAGGGCGGTCCGTCTCGCTCGTCATTTTGTTGTTCATACCACGGAAGCAAGAGGAGATAACATGACTAGTAAAGAGGAAAGAGGGAATCCGGCGTCAGCGCGGCCGAGACGGACGGTACTGGCCGTGGCCCTGGCTTGTTCCGCCGCCGCGGCGGGCGTGGCCCAGGCCGCCGACGGTTTCGCCGAAAAAAGCCTGACCATCGATGGCTACCTGCGTGGCGAGTTTTCATGGAACGCCAAGAACTACCAGGACACCATGAACTACAACGACCGCGGCAAGATGTCGATGGCTCGCGCCACGGTGCGTGTCAATGCCGACTGGAAGGCCACGGACAACCTGGCGCTGGTGGCCAAGATCCGGGGCAGCTACGAACATCAGACCAATTTCCTGAAGCATCTCGAAAAACCGGAGAAGCTGATCTACACGCCGCCCGGAACGGCCAGCGGCGCCTACAACTACCGGTCGGGCGCCCGGGGCAACCTCATGGAGCTGTACAACGAGGCCGAACTCCGCGAACTCTATGTCGACTGGAATGCGTCCGATCGCGTCAAGTTCCGCCTGGGCAAGCAGCAGGTGGTCTGGGGCGAGACGGATTTCTTCGCCGCCAACGACATGGTGCACGGCTTCAACTGGACCTGGCGTTCATTCCTCGAGCCGGCGAACGAGGAACTGCGCAAGCCGCTGATCATCCTGAAGGCCAACGTCGACGTGCCCGAGGCCAACGGCGCCCTGGAGTTCTTCGTGCGCCCGGGCTGGGATCGCAAGAAGGACATCGGCACAGAAATCGATATCTACGGTGGTCGCTGGTCCGGCCAGCCGTGGGCGAAGAACGACTTTCGCAACATCGATCCCTACGATTTCGAGAACAAGGAAGGCGATTACGACAAGGTCACCGGCGGTATCCGCTGGAACGGCACGGCCGACGCATTCAACTACTCCGTGTCCTACCTGAAGACGTTCAACCAGATGCCGATCATGAACGGCACCAGCAAGTTCAACGGCGCGGGCTGCCCGACGGGACCGGGTAACTGCGGCAACGTCAAGACGGTGGGACGCGCGGATACCTTCGGTTCGTTCGGCGACGTCATCTATCCGGTGATCGACGTCTACGGGTTCACCGCCTCCGGTTACGCGCCTTTCGCCGACGCCGTGTTCAGCACGGAATGGGCGTACATCAAGGATGCGCCATACCAGTTCGCGCTGCCCGTGCCCTCGTTCGCGTCGCAGGTGATCGCTCCCGGATTCGATGGCGTCAAGACCAAGGACGTCGTGGCCTGGATGCTGCGCATGGACAAGAATCTGCCCTTCGCGCAAAGCCTGCTGGGCGCCGAGAAGCCGATGTTCTTCTCCGTGCAATTGTTCGACAAATGGATTCAGAACTTCAACAAGCGTGATCGCCTGCTCAATGCCGTCGGCTGGGGGTCGAAGACCAAGGAGCATTCCTTCCTGCTGACCGGCATTTTCGGCCTCAGCTACGACAGCGGCCGGATCAGGCCGGAACTGGTGGTGGGCACCGACCTCACCTACCGGGGCGGCTTCTACGTTCCCTCGGTGACGATCGAACTTTCCAAGAATGTCCGCTGGAAGATCGAGTACGATGGATTCTGGGACAACGGCCGCTGGCGCAACGAGAAGAAGTGCATCCCGGCGCCCATCGTCGTGGGAGGCAACAACGCGACCTGCGACAACCAGGGCCTGTTCGGGTCCTTCCACAATCGCGACCAGTTCTACACCAGCCTGACCTACATGTTCTGATTCGAGGAAATAGCCATGAGACAAGTGAAAACGACCATCCTCGCCGCCACGCTGGCGGCGCTGGCAATGCCGGTGGCGGCGGCGGAACTGCCCGAGGGAACGGTGATCGGGGCCGACAACATCGACAAAGTCAAGAACGACACCTTCCAGGGCCACACCATCGCCAGCCTGCTCACCGAGCGCATGGAGTGGCGCATCCGCAACAGCGGGCTGCGTTTGCCGCTCGCCAAATCCAAGGAAGTGGTCCTCGATCCGAAATGGGTGAAGGCGACGCAGGCGAACGCCGGCAAGACCAAGATCAACCGGCAGACCTGCATGGTCGACGGCTGGGGCGCCGGCCAGCCCTTCCCGGCCATCGACGAGAAGGACCCCGAGGCCGCCGAGAAGATCATCTGGAACTGGCATCTCGGCCAGATGTACGGCGACGTGGCCGAAGCCCGGGATTGGACACAGTTGCTGATCGATGGCGCCAAGGGCGTGCACGCCGAACCGACCGCCGAGTTCTCCCGCTACAACATGAAGGGGCGTCTCGACGGCAAGACCGATGGCGACGGTTCCGAGCGCGGCCGGCAACTGCTTTTCTTCAAGTCGCCGGCCGACATGAAGGGCCTCGGCACCTTCACCGTCATGTACGACTCGGCGAAGGTCAATGACGTCTGGGCCTACATCCCCGCCGTCCGCCGTGTCCGCCGCCTGTCGGGCGGCGCGTGGATGGACCCCATCGGCTCATCCGACCAGTTGCAGGATGACCTGGAAGTCTTCAACGCCAGGCCGTGCTGGTACACCGGCTACAAGCTGCTCGGCAAGCGTTGGGTGCTGTCCGCCGCCAACAGCCCCGGCAGCGTCGGCAAGGTGTGGAGCAAGGATGGCAAGACCTTCGACGAGAAGTACCCCGTTCTGGAGAACAAGGCCCCGTTCTGGAACATGAACAACGACCGCTTCGAGCCCCGCGAAGTCTACGTGGTCGAAGCCACCACGCCTCCGGAACATCCCTACAGCAAGAAAGTGCTGTACATGGAGACCAAGTATCCGCGCATCTATTGGGGCGAGGCCTATAACCGCAAGGGCGAGTTCTGGAAGCACATGCAGTTCCATTCCTACCCGACCAAGGCCGAGGACGGCTCGCCGGTCATTCTCACCAGCGGCGGCGCCATCATCGACTTCCAGCGCAATCACGCGACGGTGTTCCTGACCGATCTCAAGGCCTGGAAGGCCAATGCGCCGGGTATTTCGGCGAAGGACTTCACGCTTGAGAAGCTACAGGCCGCCGGCCGGTAATACGCATTACTTGTACTGACGTTTCTGCATTTCTCCCCCACCGCGACACCGGGCATCCGACGGTTTCCGGTTCTCGTGCCGGTTCATGGCGAAAGCCGTGGCCGGCATTTTCTTTGCCGGGCCGGCGTGTCGCCACGGCTGACTTTGGCCGAAGGGCGCACGACGCCACGGAGTGGCGGTCCCGAGCAACGCGAGGGATGGGGCAAAGCTCCACACTTCTCTTACTTCGACTTGCGCTCAATGATTCCATCCACCACGTAGCGGCCAGTTGCGCTGCCCCGCTGAATCCAATGACCCCGGTAAAGCTCAAGCTCATCACACATCTCGATGATCCGCTCCGCCGCCATCGGCTCGCGGAGGATGGTGCGGTATTGGGAGCCAACGGGACGCCGATTCATCTTGTCGATTTCCATGACGGGCACTGTGCCGAGTTGGTTAAGCCTCTTCTCCTCGTTGCTTGGCGCAATGACTAAATTTATGGTCTTGAATTCGGCTGGCAGTTCAGCGGTCTGAACCCGCTGCCATGCCTTGCCGTCGTGCTTGAAGATGATGTAAGGTGGGTTTGGCCGGCCCCACTTGTTGTAGGAGGTGCATCCGTAGGCAGTATTCACGATGTACGGTGTTCCGTTCAGGATGTGCAGCGCAATCGGATTGAAATTGGCGGAGCCGACGTCCTCGCTGTATTCGTCATGCCATGTCAGTGTGCGGTTGGTGCCTGGCACGGTGAATTCGATGCTTTGATCTCCAATCGGTGGTTTTCTTCCGGGTTCGTGCCGACCGTGCCTGGTCATGTTCCTCTCCACCACGATCTTGCTGCCGTCGTGCAGCAGCACTTCTTCCTTCCAGCTCGTGCCGCCCAGGCCGAACAGCCCTGCATTTGCATCTATGCTGGTTCCCAAGATGATCAGCGCGGCCAGCGCGCCGAGAGGCTTGACGCGGGCTCTCATGCGGCGACTCTCCAGGCTTCGTTACGTGGCGTACCGCCACGGCTGACTTTCATCATGTCAATCTCCATGCCAAGCGTAGGCACCGGCGCGGGAACGCCGCTGCGTGAGTCTCTGTTCCGGGAGTCGTTGCCCGCGTGAGCGCGGGTCTGGTGAATGCCGGCGGCACTATACCCACATCGCCTATGCGGAACAATTAGACGAAGGTCATGGGCGCTCTTGCATGAAAACACGCGCCACGCCCCATTCGCCGGCGTGCCGCCACGGCTGACCTTGGCGCAGCCTTTGCCCCGCGCTTTGCTCCTTGCGCGAATCCGCTATCGATTGCGCGCAACGGCTAACGCTTGTCCGTCGCCGCGGCTATAGTGGCCGGGAAGGAAATATTCCGGTATCCGCGCGAACGGCCGGCGGCTGGCGGGATGCCGATCGATGGACGTGGTTATGCCTGGAGAACGACGATGACGCAGACGATGACGCAGACAACCGGGAAAAATGGCGCCGGGCAGGGCGTCGATCTTTGGATAGGCGGCGCCCGGGTGCCGCCGTCGACGGGGCGGTATTTCATCGACCGGAATCCGGAGAACGACCAGGCGTTCGCCCATGTCGCCGAGGCAGGGCCGGCGGATGTCGATCGCGCCGTGCAGGCGGCCCAGGCGGCGTTCGACGAGAACCGCGACAGGCTGGCCGCCGATCGCGAGGCGTGGCTGTCGCGGGCGGCGGGGCTGTTCGAGAAGTATCGCGACGACTTCGTCGACATCCTGGTCGATGAGGTGGGCTCGCCGTTCGGCAAGGCGCATTTCGAGGTTCAGTACGCCATCAATTGCCTGCGCGCCGCCGCCGGCGTCGCCCGGCGCGTGACGGGCCAGACCATGCCGTCCGATACTCCGGGCCGCTTCAGCATGTCGGTACGCGAGCCGCTGGGCGTGATCGCCAGCATTTCGCCCTTCAACGTGCCCTTGCTGAAGAACGTCAAGCTGAGTTCGACGCCGATCGCCACGGGCAATTCGGTGGTGCTGCTGACATCGGAGGAAGCGCCGATGGTGGCCAGCCGGCTTGCCGATCTCTACCATGAGGCGGGCGTGCCGGCGGGCCTGTTCAACGTCGTGACCGGCTTCGGCGACAGGATCGGCGATGGCCTGACCACCCATCCGCTGGTGAAGGTCGTGATGTTCACCGGCTCCAGCCGCATCGGCAAGCACATCGCCGGCCTGTGCGGGCCGCTGATGCGGCGCGTCGTGCTGGAACTGGGCGGCAAGAATCCCATGGTGGTGCTGGCCGACGCCGACCTCGACGCGGCGGTCGAGGCCGCGGCTTTCAGCCAGTTCTTTTTCCAGGGCCAGGCCTGCATGGCATCGAGCCGGATTTTCGTCGAGCGCGGCGTCGAGGAAGAGTTCTGCCGGCGCTACAAGGCCAAGGCCGAATCGCTGGGCATGGGCGACCTGCGCGATCCCGGCACCTGGGTCGGCCCCATCATCTCGGAGCGCCAGCGCCAGCGCGTGCGCCACCACATCGAGGACGCCCGGGCCAAGGGCGCCAAGGTGCTCACCGGCGGGGAGTGGATCGGCAATCGCTGCCGTCCCACCATCCTCACCGGCGTGGCGGAGGCGATGACGGTCTGCCGCGAGGAGACTTTCGGGCCGGTGACCTCGATCTACCCGGTCGCGGATTTCGACGAGGCGGTGGCGCGCGCCAACGACACCAATTTCGGCCTGAGCGCCGCGATCTTCACGCGCGACATCAACAAGGCGCTGCAATTCAGCCGGCGCGCGCGCGCCGGCATGGTGCACATCAACGCGCCGACCATCGCCGACGAGCCCCACGTTCCGTTCGGCGGCATCGGCGACAGCGGATTCGGCCGCGAAGGCACGGATATCGACATCGACACCTTCACCGAATGGAAGTGGATCACGGTGCAGTTGCCGGCGGCCTGAGCCGGCCCGCCCGAATCGACATCAAGGAAGGAGACGAACATGAAAACCAAGGCGGCGATCGTCGGCGAGAAGTCGGGTGGTTTCCAGGTCGCGGAAGTCGAACTCGACGAGTTGCGCGACGACGAGGTGCTGGTGCGGATCGTCGGGGTCGGCGTGTGCCACACCGACCTGATCTGCCGCGATCAACTGTATCCGGTGAGCTTCCCGGCCGTGTTCGGGCACGAGGGCTCGGGCGTGGTCGAGCGCGTCGGCGCCGGCGTGACCAAGGTCCAGCCCGGCGACCACGTGGTGCTGACATTCCGCGCCTGCGGCCGCTGCGTCGCCTGCAAGCGCGGCGATCCGACGCATTGCCCCGATATCTTCGGCTGCAATTTCGGCGGGGTGCGCGGCGACGGTTCGGCGACCATTCGCCACCAGGGCGTGCCGATCTTCGGCAACTTCTTCAACCAGTCGTCCTTCGCCGCCCATGCCATCGCGGCGGAGGCCAACACGGTGAAGGTGGCGAAGGACGTGCCGCTGGAACTGCTGGGGCCGCTGGGCTGCGGCGTCCAGACGGGCGCCGGCGCGGTGATGAACACGTTCAAGCCGGCGGCGGGATCGAGCATCGCCATCTTCGGCTGCGGTTCGGTGGGCCTGTCGGCGCTGATGGCGGCCAGGGCGGTGGGCTGCACCACCATCGTCGCCGTCGATGTCAATCCGGTCCGGCTTGCCCTCGCGGTCGAACTGGGCGCCACGCACGCCTTCGATCCCGGACGCTGCAATGTCGTCGAGGAAATCCAGAAGCTCGGCGGCGGCGCGGACTTCTCGCTGGAAACGACGGCCATTCCGGCGGTGTTCCGCCAGGCGGTCGATTGCCTCGCCGTGCCGGGCGTGTGCGGACTGGTCGGCGCCGCGCCGATGGGCACGGAAGTGACGTTCGACATGAACAGCATCATGTTCGGCCGCAGCGTGGTGGGCATCATCGAAGGCCAGAGCGTGCCGGATCACTTCATCCCGAAACTGGTCGATCTCTATCGCCAGGGCAGCCTGCCGCTCGAGAAGATCGTCGGCTTCT
>ERZ1645187.2791-NODE-2791-length-15154-cov-30.275714_pt1 | contig 15154 bp, 8 predicted proteins | sample MGYA00575352_ERZ1645187 | MGnify/ENA primary metagenome ERZ1645187 (study PRJEB40837, sample SAMN11349314) | freshwater sediment metagenome | isolation source: river sediment | host: Sediment | place: India: Wazaribad , New Delhi | collected 2017-02-21 ...
TCCCGTCGTGGACGCACCGCCCGATCCTGTGGTTCCCGCGCGCCGCCAACCGCCTTGTCGCCCTCTGGGCCTGGGGCCCGAAGACCATGCGGCGGATCATCGACGAGGCGATCGCGATCGACCGACGCGACCGCGCCGGATGACGGGGACGTCGGCGCCGCGCGTCATTGCCCCTCGCCGACCACCACGAAGGGCGCCCACATCTTCGGATGGGCCATCTGCGGATGATCGTGATCGCCGAGCAGTTCCAGCATCGCCCGTCGCAGCGCCTCGGCCCGCCCGATCCGCCGGTCGAGGGAGGTCCGCGACAGGGTCGCCGTCGTCAGCCGTGACGCCGCGGTGTCGTCGACCGGCCAATGCGACACCAGCAATGACCGCGCCCCGGCATAGAAGAAGGCCCGCGCCAGACCGGACAGCGCCTCGGCCCCCGGCCTGCCGTCACCGCTGGCGGTGTTGCACGCCGACAGGATGACCCAGTCGGCCGAAAGCTCCAGCCCCGCCGCTTCCGAGGCGGTGAGCAACCCGTCGTCGTCGTCCGAGGCGGTCGGCGGCGGCGTGAACACCAGCGCCGGTTCCGCCAGTCCGGTGAGTTCGCCGGCGACGAGGCCGTGGGTGGCGAAGGCGAGAACCCGCACGTCGGCGAGGCGGGCGGACCGCACCCGCGCCTCGGTCGCCGCCGCCCCGACCGTGACCGACGACGCCGGCGCCCGCAGCGTCTCGGCGAGGCGGCGCAACTCGCCCTCGGTCTGCGGCAGGCTCGCCAGCTTGCGGATCTCGGCGACGTCGGTGACGCCGCCCCGCGTCAGTTTCACCACGTCGCCACCCCGCGCCTCGCCGCTGCCTTCGCCGAGCTTCGGAGCGCCGAAGCCGACGAAGGGCACCACCGCGCCCGATCGGTCCACCGGCGTGAAGCGACGCAGCATCGCCAGGCTCGACACCGACGGCAGGATGGCGACCGCATGATCCCGCACGAACCACGACGTCGTCCGCAGCGCCTCCGGATCGGCATCGTCGCCCTGCGGCGGCCGCGTCACCAGGAGCGAGGGCGGCAGGCCGGTCCAGGCTCCGGAGAGGACGAAATAGACGGTGGTGCCATGTCCGAGCAGATCGGCGAAGGGAGCGAGATAGGCGGTGTGGAGCGCATGCGCCGTCGCGCGGTCGAAGCCACGCTCGCCGCTGGCGGTGGCCTCGCCGAACGCACTCTCGGCGCCGCGCGACCCGCTCGGCGACGCGTCGCCGAGATCGCCGCGCAGCTTGCGGATCATCTGCTCGAGCTGCTCCCGCCCGATCGCCACGCGGGTCCAGCGCGCCGCGGTCGGCGTGACCACCCAGACGTAGCCGGCGTCGTCGGTCGTCAGGATCGTCACCATCACCTCGCCGGGGCGCAACGCCGCCCGCACCTCGGCGATGCTCGCCGGTAGCGGCTTCGACAGCGCGGCATAGCGCGGAAACCGCTTGGCGATGACCTGATCCGCCGCGGTGAGATCGGCCTTGCGGCGTTCGATCGTCCGCCGCAACTCCTGCACCCGCCGGCGCTCGTCCGCGGCCTCCGATCCCAGGGCCTGAGCGAGGCGGCGATCGAGGGCGGCGATCTCCTCGACCATGTCCTGACGCGCCCGCACCGTCCGCGCCATCTCGCCGTCGCCGGCGGCGAAGCGCGCCGCGGTCTTGGCGAGCGCGGTGGCCGCCGCCGTCGACATCGCCCATTGGGCGGAGACGAAGGCGCGGTTCATCAGCTCGCCCGGCGAGGCGCCGGTCGCCACCGGCTTGGCCGGTCGCGGCGGAGCGAGAACCAGCGGCGCCTCCGGCCCGCTCTGTGCGGCGACCGGCGCGGCCGGCATCGCCGCGACGAAGAGGGCGACCAGCGCCGCGCGCCATCCCGGTGCGGTTCTCATCGCGGCGCCCCCTTGTCGCCGGCGCGCGTGGCGCGGCCGGCGGGCGGCGGCGGTCGTTTCCCGGTGGCGCCCGGCCGTTGCGCCGGATGGGCGGCGCGCCAGGCCACGTCGACGTCGGCGACGAAGACGTCGCGCGACGCGTTCAGCCGGCGCGCCCGCTCCGTGCCCAGCGGATCGTCGTCGATCGCCGCCCCGGCGATCGCCAGCCGGACCGCTTCGCCGGCATCGGCGAGCGCGCTGCGGTTCTGATCGAGCGTCGATTCGATGCGCGCCAGCGAGCGCAGCATCCGGCTCAATCCGAAGTGATCGGCCTCGTCCGCCCGGCGCGTCGCCGCCACCGCGGCCCGCTCCAGCGGCAGCGCCTCGCCGTCCTGCCCGAGACGATGCAGCACCAGGGCGAGATTGTGCCGACTGGTGGCGATGTCCGGGTGGTCCTTCGGCAGTTTGGACTCTCGGATCGCCAGAGCCCGGCGATGTGTCTCGGCCGATTCGGCCGAGCGGCCCTGGCCGTCGAGGGCGAAGCACAGGGTGTCGAGTATCCCGGCGGTCACCGGATCGTCGGCGCCGTGGAGCGCCACCGCCATCTCCAGGCGGCGGCGGCCGAAGCCTTCCGCCGCGACGAAATCCCGCGACGCCATCGCCGCATCGACCCGCGCACCGAGCAGCGCCATCCGGGTCCGATCGGTGTCGCGCAGCCGGCGTTGCTCTTCGGGCCGGCGATCGAGGGCGGCTTCGACCCGATCGATCAGGGCCGCGGCGTCGTCCGCCCGTCCCGCCCGGATCAGATCGGCGGCGAGATGGCGGACGATCTCCGCTTCCCGTCCCCTGGGGTCCTGGGGCCACTTCTCGACCATCGCCATCGCCTCCCACAACAGGTCGGAGCGATCCCGGCCGCCGAGGTCGGCGGTGGAGATCAGCGCATTGACGATGTGGTCGCCGCCGGCGGGGGCGAAGCGGCGCACCAGCGCCAGCCCCTGGCGACGCATCGCCGCCGCCTCCTTCGCCCGGCCGATGTTCGCCAGCGTGTAGGAGCCACCGATCAGATCGTTGCCGTGAGCGAGCGACGCCTCGCCGGAGATGCGGGAAGATGTCGCCGCCACCTTGCGGTCGATAACCACCGCTTCGGCGTCGCGGGCCGCCTGCCGCAGCAGGTAGGAATAGTGAGCGAGCGCGGTGTGGTAGTCGGCCCGGCCCTCGCGGTGCAGCGCCTCGTGCCGCGTGACCGCGTCGCGAACCAGCGCGAGGGCGCGATCCGTCGGCCCGGCGCGATCGGCGATGTAGGCCGACAGCCGCACCATGGTCCGCAGGCTCTCCTCGCCGTCCGGATCGATGGCGCGGCGGATCGTCAGCGCCTGTTCGGCGAATTCCTCGGCGTCGCCGTTGCGGCCGAGGCCGTTGAGGGTCTCGGCGAGGCTCTCCATCGCCGTGGCGACCCGCCCGTCCCGCCGCGGATCGGTGGTTCCGGCGAGGGCGCCGGCCAACGCCCGGCGACCGGCGGTCTCGGCCTCGGCGAGCCGGCCGGTGCGGAAATAGGCATGGTCGAGTTTGTGGAAGGTCACGTAGACGTCGGCCGGATCGACCATGCCGGGGATGTCCGCCACTTCGGTGGCGAAGCGCAGCGGCTCCAACGCCGCCTCGTATCGCCCGGCCTCGAAATGGCCGTTGGCGATCACCCGGGCGGTGATCTGGATGGTCAGCGCGAGGTCGCGCCGCAGTCCCTTGGCGGCCTCGCCGAGATCGGCCGCGGCGATCCAGGTTCGCCGCGCCACCTCGAAGCCTTCGCCATCGCGATCGAGCGCCGACAGCGTGTCGGCCAGATTGAAGCCGTATCGCATCGCGCGCAGACGCCGATCCGGATCGGTCGCGTCGCCGAGGATCGCGATCGCCCGTTCGAAATGGCGGATCGCCTCGTCCTTCTTGTCGGCGACGGTGAGGACGACCCCCAGCCGGTTCTCGAGATCGGCGAGGAGCGGGCTCGTCTCGCCGACACCGCGCGCCGCGACGACGCTCGCCCGCGCCGCCAGGATCGCCTTGGCGAGCGCATCGGCCCGGCGATGATCCTCCGCGGCGGCATCGTAGGCGATCGCCGAGGCTTCGGCTCCGGCCGGGTCGGCCTCCCAGTCGAGGCCGGCGATGCGCAGGCGCACGTCCGCCGCGCCGTCCCAACGCTCGGCCGCTTCGAGCGCCTCGGCGAGCCGCGTCAGCGGGGCCGCCAGGGCGGGAGAGCCGGCCTCGACCGCCGCTTCCGCCGCGGTCAACTCCGTCTGAGCCGCCGTGATGGCGGCGAGGCGTTGCTCGTTCGGCGGCCGGGCATCGCGGGCCGCGTCCCGCGCCGCCAGTTCGGCCGCCCGGGCGATGCGGGCCGTCAGAGTGCGGCGCCGGTCTTCGTCCGGCTTCTCCTGCCGTTCGATCAGCGCCAGTCCCTCGCGGGCGATCGTCGTCGCATCGGCCCATCGGCCGAAATCGAACAGCGTCGCCGAGAGATTGCCGCGGGTGACGATCTGGACGTCGAGGGCATTCGGGTCGGTGTCGGCGAGCCGCATCGCCGTGCGGAAGGCGTCGAGCGACTCCTCGTCGCGGCCGAGATCCGCCAGCAGCACGCCCATGCGATTGTGGATCTCCCCGGCCTCCCGCGACGTGGCGCCGAACCGCACCTCGACCTCGCGTAGCTGCTGCCGCAACAGGACGAGCCCCTCGTCCCATCGATCGACGGCGCGCAGTGCCGTCGCGGCGGCGAACCGCAGGGTCGAACGGGCCACGACCGCGGCTTCGTCATCGCCCGGCGTCAGGTCGGCGGCGCGCGCCCAGGCCGCCGCCGCGCCGGCGTGGTCGCCGGTCAGTTCGAGCCCGTCGCCGACGGCGTCGACCAGCGGCGCGAGGCGCGGGTCGCGAGGGCCGAACGACGTCTCCGCCGCCTCCAGATCGGCCTGGGCATGGGCGAGCCGCTCGCGGCGGTCGAGCACGCTCCTGCGCAACTCGGCGACCATCTTGACGAGCCCGGTGGTCACCTCGGGGTCGCCGCCCTCGACCTCGCGCGACAGCGCCTGCGCCGCCTCGGCGACGGCCAGGGCTTCGACCTTCCGCCCGAGATAGCGCAGGTTGTCGGCGCGATTCTGGCCGATGATCACCCGTAACCGGCGGCTGTCCGGATCGTTCGCGGCACCGACCCAGGCGGCGGCCCGCTCGAACCGGGCGGCGGCCTCGCCGTCGCGATCGAGATCGACCAGGATCGCGGCGATCCGGTGTTCCGCACGTCCGGCTTCGGGCGAGGTCGCACCGAACCGGCTCTGCGCGTGGGCGAGCGCGGCCTCGGCGACGGCGAGCGCCTCGGTCGAGCGTTTCGACCGGTTCAGCCGTCTCGCCTCCAGGAGCTCGAACCGGATCGCTTGCCACGCCTCTTCGGGCGACGTCCCCCAGCGCAGGCCGGCGGCCCGACGCAGGATCGCCGGCGCCTCCGCCCGCGCCGCGTCCTGGTTCATCCGCGCCGCCCACACGTCGGTCGCCTCGGCGAGCGCTTCGAGGAGGGGCGCCAGCCGGGGATCGTCCGCCCCGAACGAGGCCTCGGCGGCAGCGAGCTTCTCGCGCGCCGCGGCGAGATCCCGGGTCGCCTCGGCGCTCTCGGTCCCGATCTTGTCGAGGACCTTCCTCATCGCGCCGAGGACCGCGGAATCCGGCTCCGGCATCAATCGGGCCTGCGCCATCACCGCCTCCGCGACGTCGCGCGCCTCGGCGTTGCGATCGTGGAGATAGAGCGTCGTCGCCAGACCGATGCCGGCCTCGATCGCTTCGCCCCGGTAGGCGGGATCGGTCGCCGCGGTCAGTAGGGCATGGGCGCTGCGGCCCAGGGCCTCGGCCTCGTCCTTGCGCCCGGCTTCGCGGGCGCAGCGCCCCAGGCGGTGGAGCACCATCCCGGCCTCGGCCGAGGTCGCACCGAAGGTCGCCTCGATATCGGTGCGGAGCGAGCGGAGCAGCGCCTCGGCGGCGGGGCAGTCTTCGCTCGAGATCGACTGATCGGCAGCGGCGAGGCCGAGGCTCGTCCGCGTTGCGAGGCCGTCGCGATCGTTGGCGAAGGTCAGGGTGGTGCCGCGCCGCAGAACCTCGGCCGCGCCGCGATGATCGCCGTGCTCGGCGAGGGCGCGCGCCAGATCGACCAGCGGTGCCATCAATTCGGGACTGCGCGGCCCGACCCGCTTCTCCGCATCCGCCAACGCGGCCTTCGCCACCGCGACCGCCGACGTGGCGGCGCCATCGGCCGGCACTCCGCCGGCATCGACGGCGATCGTCGCGGCACCGTCGTCGGCGAACGCCGGTCCACCGCCTTCGATCGGGACGCCGCAGAGGCAGAACAGCACGAACCAGTTCGCCGCGCGCAAGACGTCCCCCCGATTCTCCCATGGCGTCGCCATGAGTTGACCGCGAGACGCGCGACCCATCCAGTTACAAATGGCGCCATCGGCGCGCGACGGCGCACCACGGGAGACGTCGGAGGTTCACGGGAGACGGCCGCAGGTGGCGGCGGCGATGTCGCTCGAACGCGACGACCCGAGACGGTTCAGCACGAACTGCGCGATGGCGTCCGGCCGGTTCAGATCCAGGCGCGGCACGCCGAGGCCGACCATCGGCACGTCGGAGGCGACCGCGATGATCGGCGATCCCGGATGCCACATCAGGTCGTGCCCCTCGCTCGGACGGTGGATCTCGATCGACGGCAACCCGTGCGAATGGAACCCTTCGACCAGCACCAGATCGACCGGCGCCAGCCGCGACAGCAGCTCTTCGAGCCGCGGTTCGGCCTCGTCGCGCACCTCGTGGAGCAGCGCCCAGCGACCGCCCGAGATCAGCAGCACCTCTTCGGCGCCGGCCTCGCGGTGACGCCAGCTGTCCTTGCCCGGCTTGTCGATGTCGAAGCCGTGATGGGCGTGTTTGACGGTCGAGACCGTCAGTCCACGGGCGCGCAGCGGCGGCAGCAGCCGTTCCATCAGGGTCGTCTTGCCCGACCCGCTGCGCCCGACGAGGCCGAAGATCCGCATGGTGGCATCTCCCGAGAGAGGACATCGCAGGGGAGGGGAGAGACGTCGCCGTCTCTCCCCGGTGTCGCGGGGGCGGACGAGGCCCGCCCCCGTCGCGTCAGGCGGCACCCTTCGGGGCGACGAAGGCGCCGACGGTGACGGCGGGACCGCCGTACTTCTCGACCTCGCCGACCGCGGTGTGGCCGCAGTTGCCCTGGCCGAGCTTGGAGGTACCCATGTCGACGGTCAGCACGTTGACGTCGCCCCAGCGGCACAGCGTGCCGGGCTTGCCGCCCTCGGCCGGGTCGTACCAGCCACCCTCGTTGACCCGCACCACGCCCGGTCGGATCTTGTCGGTGACGATCGCCCCGGCGAGGATCTGGCCGCGATCGTTGAAGACACGGACGACGTCGCCGTCGGCGATGCCGCGGGCCTTGGCGTCCGCGGTGTTGATCAGGCACGGTTCGTGGCCGGCCACCGCATAGCTCTCGCGCAGCTTGGTGCCGCACAGCTGCGAATGCAGCCGGCTCTTCGGATGGCTGGTGGCGATGTGCAGCTTGTACTTGGTCGTCGGCCCACCGACCCGTTCCACCGGCTCCATCCACGTCGGATGCGGCGGACAATCGTCGTAGCCCATCTTCTCGATGTTCTTCGAGAAGATCTCGATCTTGCCCGACGGCGTGCCGAGCGGGTTGAGCAGCGGATCCTCACGGAACTTGCCGTGCCGGATGAAGCTCTTGCCCTCGGTCACCGGGAATTCGACGACGCCGGTGCCGTTCCAGAAGGCGTCGAACTCGGGCATGGCGTATTTCTTCGCCTTGGCCTGGGTGAGAGCCGCCTCGTAGAACGACCGGATCCACTCCAACTCGCTCTTGCCCTCGGTGAACTCCTTGCCCTTGCCGAGCTTCTCGGAGATCGCCGCGAAGATGTCGTAGTCGGTCTTCGACTCGTAGACCGGGTCGATCACCTTCTTCATCGCCAGGATCGCCGACCCGGCATAGTCGCCGACGCTCTCGATGTCGTTGCGTTCATAGGAGGTGGTCGCCGGCAGCACGATGTCGGCGAAGCGCGCCGTCGGCGTCCACTGGAAGTCCTGCACCACGAAGGTCTCGAGCTTCTGGAAGGCCTTGACCTGCCGGTTGCGGTCCTGATGGTGGACGAACGGGTTGCCGCCGACCCAATAGGCCATCTTGACGTCCGGATACTTCGCCTTCTTGCCGTTGAAGTCGAAGTCCTGGCCGGGGTTCATCAACATGTCGACGACGCGGGCGCAGGGGATGGTCGCCGCACCGGCCTCGGTCATCCACGCCGCCCCTTCCTTGGCCTTGCCGCCGTCGGTGATGCCGGTCAGCGCCGGCGCGTCGGCCGCCGGGGCGCCGCCGTTGGCGTAGTGGTAGGAGAAGCCGAAGCCGCCGCCCGGCAGACCGATCTGCCCGAGCATCGAGGCCAGGGTGACCAGCATCCAGTGGCGCTGTTCGCCGTGGTGCTGGCGCTGCAGCGACCAACCGGCGGCGAGCATGGTGCGGTTCTTGGCGAAGGCCCGCGCCAGTTCCTTGATCTTGTCGGCCGGGATCTCGCAGATCGCGGCGGCCCATTCCGCCGATTTCGGCGTCTTGTCGGTCTCGCCCATCAGATAGGGCAGGAACTTGTCGAAGCCGGTGGTGTAGTCCTTGAGGAACTTCTCGTCGTGGAGCTTCTCGACGACCAGCGTGTGGGCGATGCCGAGCATCAGGGCGAGGTCGGTCTGCGGCTGCGGCGCGATCCACTCGGCGCCGAAGTAGTCGCAGGTCTCGGTGCGGACCGGGTCGATGCAGATGACCTTGGTGCCCTTGGCCTTGAGCGCCTTCATGCCCTCGTAGCCGCCGTGATCGCCGATCGTCCAGCTGATCTGGTTGGTGACCATCGGGTCACAGCCCCAGAACACCATCAGCTGGGTCTTGTCGACGACGACCGGCCACACCGTCTGCTGCTCGTACATCTCGAGCGTGCCGACGACGTGCGGCATGATGATCTGGGCCGCGCCGGTCGAGTAGTCGCCCGACGAGTTCACGAAGTTGCCCTTCAGATTCATCATCCGGCGCAGCAGGTTCTGGCAGTTGTGCAGCCGGCCGGGGCTCTTCCAGCCGTAGGAGCCGGCGAAGGTGCCGGTCGGGCCGTAGGTCTTCTCGATGCGGACCAGTTCCTTGGCGACGAGGTCGATCGCCTGGTCCCAGGTGACGCGGACGAAATCGTCGGTGCCGCGGGTCTCCGGGCTGGCGCCCGGGCCCTTCTCCAGCCAGGCGCGACGCACCATCGGATATTTGATGCGGGTCGGCGAATAGACGCTGTCGAGGACGCCGGCGAGCTGATGGCTCGGCGCCGGGTCCTTCTCCCACGGCTTCACCGACACCATCCGGCCGCCTTCGACCTTGGCGCGGAAGGCACCCCAATGGCTGCCGGTCAGCACCTCGCCGTCGGCGGCGGCGGCGCGGGCACCCCGGGTGAGGAGGGCCGGCCCGAAGAGGCCGAGGGCGCCGAGCGCGACGCCGTTGCGCAGCAGTGCGCGTCTCGACAGTTCGGCGCGCAGTTCGGTGTCGGAGGTGATGGTCATCTGGTTCTCCTCTTCTCGTCGTTCGTTTCGTCTCTCGAGGACGTGTGGTCACGGGGGCCCCGCTCGATCAGGATCGCGGCGATCCGGGCGGCGGCGGCGTGGAAGCCGGCGCGGTCGTGCGCCGCGCAGGCGCGGGCGAAGGCGGGAACCCAAGCGGCGAGCCGCTCGGCGAGCGCCACGCGGTCGGGGTGGTCGAGGCGGGTCAGGTGGGCCAACACGGCGAGTTCGATCGCCACGTGGTCGGCCGGCTCGCGCAGTTCGTCGGCGATCCCCAGATCGTGGGTGGCGATCAGCCGCTCCATGTCGGCGACCGCCGGTCCGAACAGGCGACCGTCGCCGACATGGGCCGATTCGTGGGGCGGGACCGTCTCCGGGCCGGCGAGGCCGTCGAAGAGGCGGCCATGGGCGACGGCGATCCGGATCGCCGCCGCGTCCGCTTCCCCCCCCGTCGCGGCCCGCAGCGCGGCGATCGGCGCGGCGAGGTCGGGATCGGCGGCGAGGTCGGCGAGGAGCCCGGCGAGCGGCTCGGCGTGATGGGCGGCGACCGCGGCGGCGCCCGGCGGCCGGGCGAACAGGGCGGCGAGCCAGTCGAAGGCGACGGCATCGAGCCCGGCGGGGAGGGGGGGACGACCGTCCGCAGCGGTGCGGTCGTCGCAGCGGCGAAGCGCGGTCAATGCGCACCTCCCATGTCCTGCGCCCGGAGCTGCACCCACTTCTGGACGAAGCGGTAGTGCTCGTCGTCGAGCGAGACGAAGCGTTTCATGGCGTTGAGGACGCCGATCCACTGGTTGGCGAGGTAGTGCCCGGTCGGCGGCGTGGCATGGCACAGGCCGCAGGAGGCGTTGAACATCTCGGCGCCGTAGGCGTCGACACGGGCGCCATCGGTGACCAGGAGATCGGGCGTCACCCAGGCGGTCAGGGTCGCCTCGGTCCACGTCTGATCGGTGTCGGGGTCGGTGACGGTCCTGCCGCGCACCACCTTCTCGACCGCCTCCGAACCGAGCGCCGCGACGAAGATGCGCTTGCCCTGGGCGGCATAGATCAGGCGCTCGGCGCCCTCCTGCTGCCAGCCGCCGACGCGCACCTCGACGAAGCCGCCCTTCTTCCTCAGCACCTCGACCGGCGTCGGGGCGAGGATGCGGCCGTCGACGGCGGCGCCCTCCGAAGCCGGTTCGGCGAGCCAGAAGCCCTTGGTGGCGAGGGTGGTCGGCTTGTCGCCCGGCTTCGGCGGCGAGGCCTTCCCCAGCGCCGCCAGTTCGTCGTAGATCGCCTTGTAGCCGGCGCTCATGTCGGGGAGCTTGTGGGCGATGCCCTTGTGGCAATCGATGCAGGTGCCGCCCTCCTTCCAGGCCTTCTGCATCTGCTCGGCGGCTTCCTTCTTCCGCTGATGGGTGAAGTCCATCGCCTCGTAGGAATGGCAGTTGCGGCACTCGCGGCTGTCGGAGGCCTTGAGGCGCGCCCACTCGGACTTGGCGAGGTCGAGCCGGTGCGCCTCGAACTTCTCGGGCGTGTCGATGTAGCCGGTCAGCTTGCCCCACAGCTCGCCCGTCGCCTGGATCTTGCGGACGACCTTGTGGGTCCAGTCCTTCGGCACGTGGCAATCCGAGCAGATCGCCCGCACCCCGGCCGGGTTCGAATAGTGGATGGTCTTCTTGTATTCTTCGAAGACGGTCGTCCGCATCTCGTGACAGGAGATGCAGAAGCCGAGGCTGTTGGTCGCCTCCATCGCGGTGTTGAAGCCGCCCCAGCCGATCACGCCGGCGACGATGCCGACGGTGCCGGCCAGACCCCACGAGGTGGGGCGTGCGAGGAGATCGAGTGCCTTCGTCCACACGGTTTCGTTTCCCTCGACCGATCTGTGTCGGCGGGGACCATCGGTCCGGGCGGTGAACGCCTTTCGCTCGAGCGATGAATACCGTGTAGATAATTGTGAACCGATGTGAACCGCGGGCTCCGTCGTCTTGACGCCGGCCGTCGCTCATAGTTCCTGAAACGCCATGAACCGAACCCACCACGTTCTCGTCGTCGAAGACGATCCGGTCGGTCGACAGACGCTGGCTGCGTATCTCCGCAAGGACAACCACCGGGTTTCCGAGGCCGAGAACGGCGAGGCCATGCGCCGCATCTTCGCCGGCGGCGACGTGGCGGTGATTCTTCTGGACATCAACCTGCCGGGCGAAGACGGGCTGTCACTGCTGCGCGAGCTGCGCCGCCAGTCCGAGGTCGGCATCATCATGGTCACCGGCCGCGACGATCACGTCGACCGCATCGTCGCGCTCGAACTCGGCGCCGACGACTACGTCACCAAGCCCTACGAGATGCGCGAACTGCTGCCGCGCACCAAGAATCTGGCGCGGCGCGTCGCCGCCGCGCGGCTGGTGCGCGAGGACGAATCGACAAAATACTTCGCCGGCTTCCGACTCGACATTCCACACTGGAGCCTGACCGATGCCGAGGGTCGCGACGTCCGCCTGACCCGGGCCGAGTTCGAACTGCTCGCCACCCTCGTCTCCCATCGCGGCCGCATCCACACCCGCGACGCGCTGATCGATCACGTCAGCCGGCGCGACCGCGATCCGCTCGATCGCACCATCGACGTGCTGATCGGCCGCCTGCGCCGCAAGATCGAGGTCGATCCGGCCCATCCGCGGCTGATCATCACCGTTCACGGCATCGGCTACGTCTTCGCCGGGTGAGCCGCGGCGATCTCGGCCCAGGCCGCGTCCAGCGCCGCATCGGCGGCGACGAGGGCGGTGACGAGATCCGCGACCGCTCCCTCGATCGGGCTCGCGTCGGCCCGCGCCGCCCGCTCGAGCGCCGCGGCGCGATCGGCGAGACCGCCGAGCCCGACGTGACGCGACGAACTCTTCAGCCGATGCGCGATCTCCGCCACCGCCGTCCGATCCCTCGCGCCGAGCGCCCGGGTGAGATCGTCGCCGACGGTGGACGTGGTGCGCCGCCAGGTGTCGACGATGCGCCCGGTCGCCTCGAAGCCGAGAGCGGCGACGTGTTCGCCGAGCACCCGGCGGTCGACGACGGCGGTCGCGGGCGGCGGCGAGGCGGCGCCCGCCTCGGCGACCCCCGGCGAGGCGCTGCCGAGGACCCGCCGCAGCATTGCCTCCAACCGCTCGGCGCGGAACGGCTTGCCGAGGAAGTCGGTCATGCCGGCATCGAGGCAGGCCTGGATGTCGTCGCGCAGCACTTGGGCCGAGATCGCCACCACCGGCACGCGGCGGCGGCGCGCATGGTCGAGCGCCCGGATCCGCCGCGTCGCCTCGAGCCCGTCGATGTCCGGAAGTCGGATGTCCATCAGGACGATGTCGAAGTCCCGCTCGGCCGCCGCCGCGACCGCCGCTTCGCCGGTCGGCGCGATCACCGAGCGATGGCCGGCGCGCTCCAACAGACCGCTCGCCACCAGCGCGTTGACCTCGTTGTCCTCGACCACCAGCACGTCGAGCGCCCGGACCGGCAATGCCGCCGCCGCCCGCCGCCCGCTCTCGGCGGCGCTCGACCGGCCGATGCCCCGCTCGAAGGGTACCGTGAAACAGAACCGGCTGCCCTCGCCGAGCCGGCTCTCCACCGCCATCCGCCCGCCGAGCCGGTCGACGAGGCGTCGGCAGATGGTCAGGCCGAGGCCGGTGCCGCCGTAGCGGCGCGCCACCGAACCGTCCGATTGGCTGAAGGGCTCGAAGATCTTGGCGCGCCGGTCGGCGGCGATGCCGATGCCGGTGTCGGCGACGATGAAGCGCAGCGCCCATTCCGTGCCGGGCCCGAGCAGTTCCTCGACCGACAGCCAGATGGTGCCCGAGGGCGTGAACTTGACCGCGTTGCCGACCAGGTTGAGCAGGATCTGTCTGAGCTTGCCGGGGTCGCCGACCACCGTCGGCAGGCTCGGCAATTCGACCACCAGATCGAGATCCGGCTTGCGCCGCGCCAGCGGCCGCATCAGCCCGACCACGTCGTCGACCACCGACGCGACCGAGAACTCGACGTGCTCGAGATCGAGGATGCCGGCCTCGATCTTGGAGTAGTCGAGGATGTCGGCGACCACCGAAGAGAGGACTTCGGCCGAGCGGGCGACGGCGTCGACCCGTTCGCGCGTCACCGCATCGAGCGGGCTCGCCTGGAGCAGCTCGGCGACGCCGAGAATGCCGTGGATCGGGGTGCGGATCTCGTGGCTCATGGTGGCGAGGAAGGTGGACTTCGCCCGGTTGGCCGCCTCCGCCTCCTCCTTCGCCTTGCGGTACTCGGTGACGTCGACCAGGATGACCACGGTGCCGAGATACTTCTCCGAGACGTCGAGCATCGGCTGGGTGCGGATGTCGAACCAGCGGCGGCCGATCCGCGTGTCGAGTTCGCGTTCGCTGACCGCGTCCGCCCGAGTGGCGACGTCGAAGCCGAGCACCGCCGCGAGATCGAGATGTTCGCCGCCGTAATATCCGGCACCCGGCGACTGGGTCACGGCGAAGAGCGTCGCCGCCGCATGGTTCATGTTGTCGACGCCGCCGTTCTCCCCGACCAGGAAGACCGGATCGTTGAGGCTCTCGAAGATCGTCAGATAGCGGTTCTTCTCGTTGGTGATCAGCCGGTTCTGGGTGCGTAGCTGCTCGGTGTCCTCCGCCGCGGTGTGATCGGCCCATTCGTCGCAGAAGCCGACCTCCATGCGATCGAAGAAGTTCTCCACCACCTCCCGCCAGTCGCGCCGCTCCACATCGCTCGACGCCGCGTCGTCGGCGAGATCGAGATAGGTGTGGCGATAGCTCTTCATCAGACCGAGGAAGAGGCCGAGGGTGATGCCGCGCGTCCGATGGCGGCGGGCCGCTTCGATGCCGTAGAAGGCGATGGGGTCGCGGCCGTATTCCGCCTCCGCCACCACCGCGGTGCAGGCGCGTCCCTCCGCCAGCACCGCCAGGAGCGGCGCCGACAGCCCGTGGATCGAGGCGCGCCACGCCTGCTCCAACGTCGAGGTGAAGGGCGTGTAGCCGCGCTCCTTGGCGTAGTGGATGATCCGCGCCGTCAGCCGATCTTCGTTGGCCGCCACGACGTCGTGGAACCGTCGCATCGAGTCCATGTCGTCCGCTCCGCCTCCGATCCCTGCACGCCGCGAAGCGACGCACCATAGAGGAAGACCCGCACCGCCGCTTCGGGAGGAGTGCTGATACCATCGGGCATCGAAGACGACCGACGGTATTCCTCACGCGAATTTCTCATACCTCTGAGACAGAGGAGAAATTCGCGTGTCTTCGGAAGGCCGGGCACGGCGGAGCTGTCGGCCTCAGGTCTGACGCCGCCGGGCGGAGCGCAGGAGACGTCGCCGGATCGAGGCCGCCGGCCGGAGCGTCCGACCGGCGTCACCTCACCTCACTTGCCGCGGCCGAAATAGGCGGCGAAGTACTGCTGGGTCTTCGACGTCTGGTCGGCGGCGAGCAGCTTCGCCGCCTTCAACTCGGCGAGGATGTCGGCGTACATCTTGTCGGACGTGGCGCGATTGGCGACGTTGCCGGTGAAGGCGAGTTCGACCAGGTACTTGTCGGTCGGCGGGAAGAACCACACCGCCACCCCCGCCTCGAGCCCGGCTTTGGTGAGATCCGCCGCCGCCGGATGTTTCAGCTTCACCTCGGCCGAATACATCGCCGCCACGCCGGGGATCTCGATCGCCG
>ERZ1645187.2793-NODE-2793-length-15150-cov-6.813514_pt1 | contig 15150 bp, 11 predicted proteins | sample MGYA00575352_ERZ1645187 | MGnify/ENA primary metagenome ERZ1645187 (study PRJEB40837, sample SAMN11349314) | freshwater sediment metagenome | isolation source: river sediment | host: Sediment | place: India: Wazaribad , New Delhi | collected 2017-02-21 ...
AGAACGCGCTGCAGCAGGTCAAGGCCTTCGACAAGGCGATCAACGTCACCGGCCTCGTCGTCACCAAGCTCGACGGCACCGCCAAGGGCGGCGTGCTCGCGGCCATCGCGCGGCAGTGCCCGAAGCCGGTGCGCTTCATCGGCATCGGCGAGGGCATCGACGACTTGCAGCCGTTCAAGGCGCGCGAATTCGTGGAAGCGCTGTTCGGCCAGTAATGCTGCGTCTCACCGATCTCCGGCTGCCGCTGGAGCACACGCCGGAGGAACTCACCACTGCCGTCCTGCAACGGCTGAAGCTCAAGCCGTCCGACCTGCTGCGGTTCTCCATCCACAAGCGCAGCCCGGATGCACGCAAGAAAAGCGCGCTGCAGTTCGTCTACAGCCTCGATCTCGAACTGGCTAACGAAGCGGTGGTAATGCAGCATTTCAGGGACGATCCCCATGTCAAGCCAACGCCGGACATGGAATACAAGTTTGTCGCCCGGGCGCCGGCGAACCTGCCGCGCCGGCCTGTTGTAGTCGGCTTCGGCCCGGCAGGCATCTTCGCCGCGCTGATCCTCGCACAAATGGGCTTCAAGCCGCTGGTTCTCGAACGCGGGAAAAAGGTGCGCGCACGTACCAAGGACACCTGGGATCTCTGGCGCCGGCACGAGCTGCATCCCGAGTCGAACGTGCAGTTCGGCGAGGGCGGTGCCGGTACCTTCTCCGACGGCAAGCTCTACACGCAGATCCGTGACCCGCGCCATCTTGGCCGCAAGGTGCTGACCGAGTTCGTCAAGGCCGGTGCGCCGGAAGAAATCCTTTACGTCAGCAAGCCGCACATCGGCACCTTCCGGCTCGTTTCAATGGTCGAGAAAATGCGCGCGGAGATCGAAAGCCTCGGCGGCGAAATCCGCTTTGAAGCACGCGTCGACGATCTGTGCATCGAGGATGGTCATGTGCGCGGCGTGATTCTCGCGAATGGCGAGGAAATCCGCGCCGACCACGTCGTCCTCGCGCTCGGCCACAGCGCGCGCGACAGCTTCGCGATGCTGTACCGGCGCGGTGTCTTCCTGGAAGCCAAGCCCTTCGCGATCGGTTTCCGCATCGAGCATCCGCAATCGTTGATCGACCGCGCGCGCCACGGCAGCTTCGCCGGCCATCCGCTGCTCGGCGCGGCCGACTACAAGCTCGTCCATCACGCGAAGAATGGTCGCGCGGTCTACAGTTTCTGCATGTGCCCGGGCGGACAAGTCGTCGCCGCGACCTCGGAACCGGGCTGCGTCGTCACCAACGGGATGAGCCAGTATTCGCGCGCCGAGCGCAACGCCAACAGCGGCCTCGTCGTGAATGTTTCTCCGCAGGATTTTGGCGGTGATGGCCCACTCGCAGGCATCGAATTCCAGCGCCGCTGGGAACGGCGCGCCTTCGAACTCGGCGGCGGCAACTACGATGCCCCGGGCCAGCGGGTCGGCGATTTCCTCGCCGGCCGGCCGAGCGACCATCTCGGCGCGGTCGTGCCGTCCTACCAGCCCGGTGTGAAGCCGGCCGACCTGACGACCGCCCTGCCCGCCTTCGCCATCACGGCGCTGCGTGAAGCGATTCCTGCTTTCGACCGGCAGATCCGCGGTTTCGCGCTGGAGGATGCCCTGCTCACCGGCGTCGAGACGCGTACCTCGTCGCCATTGCGTGTCACGCGCAACCGGGACTGCCAGAGCCTCAACATCAAGGGCCTGTTCCCCGCCGGCGAAGGCGCCGGCTATGCCGGAGGCATCCTGTCGGCAGCCGTCGATGGCATCGAAGTAGCGGAGGCATTGGCGCTTATTATGCTTACCGAAGCCGGTCTTTCAATGTAAGAATCGCGCGATAGCCATACCTTGGCCAGGAGAACCCGATGCGCAACAACCAGCCCGTCACCGGTATCGAACGCCAGTACGCCAGCGATATCGCGATCATTTCCCACACCGACGCGAAGGGCCTGATCACCTTCGTCAATGACGACTTCGTCGAGGTCAGCGGCTTCACGCAGGACGAACTGATCGGCCAGCCGCAGAACATCGTGCGCCATCCCGACATGCCACCGGAAGCGTTCCGTGACCTCTGGGACACGATCAAGGCCGGTCGCCCCTGGGCCGGCCTCGTCAAGAACCGCTGCAAGAACGGCGACCACTACTGGGTACGCGCCTCGGTCACGCCGAAGCTCGACGGCGGCTACATGTCGGTGCGTGTGCGCCCGGGCCGCGAAGAAATCGCTGCCGCCGAGGAGCTCTATGGACGCATGCGCCAGAACCCCGGCATCAAACTGCACGAGGGCGAGGAAGCGCAGGCGAACTTCTGGGGCTGGATCGACAACATGCACATCGGCAACCGCCTCGCCATGGTCATGGCACTGGTGATGGTGCTGCTGGTCGGCGCGCTGTTCGAAAGCCATCGTTCTTCCGGCAAGATCGAAAACGCCTACCGCGACTACATCGATCAGGATGTGGCGCGTCGCGCCGATTTCTACAACATGTACGCCCAGGGACTGCAGATGGGGCAGGCGATCCGCAACGTGATGCTCGACCCGGAGAACCTGCGCGCCTACGACAACTACAAGAATGCGACAGCTGCTTTCGACAAGGTCATTGTCGAGGCACAGGCCCTGGACGACAAAACCGTCAAGTCCGGCCTGCCCAAGCGCATTGGGGATCTGCGCGGCGAACAGAAAAAAATGCACGACCAGATTTTCGACCTGCTCAAAGCGAAGCAGCCCTCGGAAGCCCAGACCGTGCTGACCAAGACCGAAACACCCAAGTGGCGCGAGATGCGCGACCTGTTGCTCGCCGAGATCAAGCGACTCGACGAAGCCACGCCGAAACTGCTCGCCGAGCTCAAGGCCGAGTCCGATGCGGCAACCCAGCGCAGCCTCGTGCTCGCCATCGCCGCCGTGATCCTCGGCATCCTGCTGGCCGGTATCCTGCTGGCACGCATCGCCCGTCAGGCCCGCGAAACCGAGGGCCTCGTTTCGGCCGTGGCGGGGGGTAACCTGGCGCAGGTCATTCGTGCCGGTGGTCATGACGAGTTCGGCGCAATCCTGACGCGCGTCGCCATGTTGCGCAACCGCCTGCACGAGGCGATCAGCCTGATTCACCAGACCGCGCGGTCGCTCGACCAGTCGAGCCAGCAACTGATGGCCGCGAGCAACGCCACCGTCGAGGCCGCCGAATCGCAATCTTCGGCCATCTCCAGCATCGCCGCCGCCGTCGAGGAACTTTCGGTCTCCACCGACGAGATGAGCAGCAACGCCCGCGATGCCCTGCAGGCCACGGATCATTCCTCCACGGCAACACGCGAAAGCGCCGCCACCAGCCGCGACGCGGCCGATCACATCAACGCCGCCGCGCGCGTCGTGGCCGACTCGGAACAGCGCATCGCCGAACTGGCAACCATGTCCGAGGAAATCAGCCGCGTCGTGCTGGTGATCAAGGAGATCGCCGACCAGACCAACCTGCTCGCGCTGAATGCCGCCATCGAGGCCGCGCGGGCCGGCGAACAGGGCCGCGGCTTCGCGGTGGTCGCCGACGAAGTACGCAAGCTCGCGGAGCGCACGGGCAACTCGACGCAGGAAATCGCCGCGATGATCCAGCGCATCCAGGACGTCAGCAGCTCGGTCGCCCACGAAGTCGCCGCCAGCAGCAAGGAAGTCGGCGACGGCGCCCAGAGCGCGGCACAGGCCGGCAACATGGCGGCCGCGGTCGAGTCTTCGGTGGAGCAGGCCAGCCACGCCGTCCAGTCGATCAGCGACTCGCTGGCCGAGAGCAGCGCCGCCACGCGCGAGATCGCGGGCAACATGGAGCGCATTTCCCAGACCGCCGAGAACAACGCCCAGGTCGCGCAGAACTCGCTCCACGAGTCCCGCCAGGTCGGCCTGCTGGCCGACAAGCTCAAGCGCCTCGCTGCCCAGTTCCGCGCCTGAGCACCGTTACACCAACAGCATGCCGTCCCGCCAGCGCCGACTTTCACGAGTCGGCGCTGATCCGATGACTTCATGATCCGCTTCGACCGCATCAGCAAGCGCTATCCGCCGGATATCACGGCGCTGGCCGACATCAGTGTCGAGATCGCCGCCGGCGAACTGGTGACGATCACCGGCCATTCCGGCGCCGGCAAGTCGACCCTGCTGCGGCTGATTCCCGCGATCGAACGGCCGACCGGTGGTTCGCTGCTGGTGAATGGCCAGAACGTCGGCGGCCTGCGCCGCAGCGCGTTGCCTTACCTCCGCCGCAACATCGGGCTCGTCTTCCAGAACCAGAAGCTGCTGTTCGACCGCAGCGCGCTCGACAACGTCCTGCTGCCGCTCGAGATCACCGGCTTCCCGCTGAAAGAGGCACGCCGCCGCGCCGAAGCGGCACTCGACAAGGTCGGCCTGCTCAAGCGCGCACGCGCCCTGCCGATCGCGCTCTCGGGCGGGGAACAGCAACGTCTCGCCATCGCCCGCGCCGTGGCGCACCGTCCGGCCCTGCTGCTGGCCGACGAGCCGACCGCCTATCTCGACGCCGAGACCGCCCGCGACGTCGCCGCGATCTTCCTCGAATTCCATCATGTCGGTGTCACGGTGCTGGCCGCCACCTACGACGCCAGTCTGTTTCCCGGCGCCCGGCAACTCCGGCTCGACCACGGCAGGCTGCAGGGGCAGGCATGAACTGGCTCACAGTCCAACGCCGTGCGCTCCTCCTCGCCCTGCGCCGGCTCGCGGCGGCGCCGCTCAACACGCTGCTCTCGATCCTCGGCATCGGCATTGTGCTGGCCCTGCCGGCGGGCGGCTACGTCCTGCTGGGCCATGTCGCGAAACTGGCACAAGGTGGCAGCAGTGCGACACCGCAATTGACCGTCTTCCTCGCCGGCGATACCGAACGCCGCGCGGCGCAAGTTGTCGAAGCGCGGCTCAAGGCCCTGCCGGAGGTCGGCAAGACACAGTTCCTGGCGCGCGAGGACACGCTGGCGCGCATGAAGTCGACGAGCGGCCTGGCCGACGTGATCGGCGCGCTGCCGAAGAATCCATTCCCCGACGCGATCGTGGTCACGCCCGCCACCGACGCCCCCGCCGCGATTGATGCGCTCGCCGCGATGCTGCGCAATGCCAGGGAATGGCGCGAGATTGAGCACGTGCAGGTCGATGCCGACTGGGCGCGCCGCCTCGCCGCCTTCGCCCGGCTGGCGAAGACCGGCGTGCTCCTGCTCGGCGGCCTGCTCGGCATCGGGTTGCTCGCCATCGTCTTCAACACCATCCGTCTGCAGGCGCTGACCCGGCGCGACGAGGTCGAGGTGAGTCGGCTGCTGGGTGCCACCGACGGTTTCATCCGTCGCCCCTTCCTCTGGCATGGGGGGCTGCTCGGTTTCGCCGGCGGCATGGTCGCCTGGCTGATCGTCGCCGGTACGATGCTGTGGCTGCGCCTGCCGGTCGCCGAGCTCGCCAGCCTCTATGGCATCGATCTCCTGCTGGCCTTGCCCGGCTTGCCGGAAACTTCAGCACTGTTCGGTGCGGCAACCCTGCTCGGCTGGCTGGGCGCCTGGCTGTCGATCGGCCAGCATCTCAAACACATGGAGTGAACATGCACGGCTTCACACCTTCCCCCGATTCAACACGCTGGCGCAAATATGCGGGCCGCGACGTCATCCCGCTGTGGGTCGCCGACATGGATTTTCCGGCCCCGCCCGAAGTCGTCGCGACCCTGCAGCAACGCATCGCCAGCGGCCTGTTCGGCTACGGCGAACCCTGGCCGTCGCTGGTCGAATCCGTCGTCGAGCATTGCGCGCGCGAGTACGACTGGGCGATCGAGCCCGACTGGCTGGTCTGGCTGCCCGGCCTGGTGTCGGGCCTGCATGTCGCCTGCCGCAGCGTGGGCGAAACGGGCGACGGCGTCTTCACCGCCACGCCGGTCTATCCGCCTTTTCTGTCGTCGCCGGTGGAATCGAACCGTCGTCTGCTCACCCTGCCGCTGGTACGCCACGATGCAGGCTGGGGCTGGGACTTCGCTGCCGCCGACGCGGTGATGAAGGCGGCGAAACTTTTCCTGCTATGCCATCCGCACAACCCGGTCGGCCGCGCGTGGCACGAGGACGAACTCTGGCAGCTCGCCGCGCTGGCGGAAAAGCACGACCTGATCGTCTGCTCCGACGAGATCCATTGCGACCTGACGCTGAATGGCCACCATCGTCCCTTTGCCATGCTCTCGCCCGAGATCGCGGCGCGCACGATCACGCTGATGGCGCCTTCCAAGACCTTCAACCTCGCCGGCCTCGGCTGCGCCTTCGCGATCATTCCGAATCCGCAGTTGCGGCGTGCCTTCGCGGCCACCGCCCACGGCATCGTGCCGCACCCGAACGTGCTCGGGCTGGCGGCCTGCGAAGCCGCCTTCCGTGAGGGCGGCGCCTGGCGCAAGCAGATGCTCGACACCCTGCGCGGCAATGCGGCACGCGTCGAGCAGGCAATCGGCAAGTTGCCCGACCTTTCGATGGAGCGCGTAGAAGCCACCTTCCTCGCCTGGATCGACTGTCGCGAACTCGGCATCGAGCATCCCGCACTGCTGTTCGAAAAGGCCGGTGTCGGACTCTCGGATGGCACCCCCTTCGGACCGGGGCAGGCCTATGCGCAATACGTGCGCCTCAATTTCGGTACGCCGCGCGCGCTGCTCGACACGGCGCTGGAGCGCATCGAAAAGGCCTGCGCGAATATCTGAAGAAACACGAAGGGCCGCCCCGAGTGTTTCTTCGCCCCTTGAGAGGAGATCGCCGCACAGCGGCGATTTCGGGGTGGGCCTCGATAGTCGGCGCTGGCAGGACGGCACCATGTGACTTGCTTAGTGCAGTTGCAGCTTCCGTCCCGACTTCAGCATCGCCTCGAACTTCGCCGCCGGCACCGGCGGCGAGAAATAGTGCCCCTGGATTTCCTGGCAGCCGAGGCTCTTGAGGAATTCAAGCTGCGCGCGCGTCTCGACGCCTTCGGCGATGACTCGATGGCCGAGGCGTTGCGCCATGCTGATGATCGCGCCGGCGATCGCGCAATCATTGCCATCCTGCGGGATGCCGGTGACGAAGGAACGGTCGATCTTGAGCGTATCGATCGGGAAGCGCTTGAGGTAGGCAAGGCTCGAATAGCCGGTGCCGAAATCATCGAGCGAGAGCGTCACGCCCAGCGCGGTCAGGCTGTCCATCATGGCGATGACCTCGTCGCTGCTGTGGGTCAGCATGCCCTCGGTGATCTCGAGTTCGATGCGATCGGGCGCAACCGCGTGTTCTCGCAGCAGGGCCTGCACCCGGTCGGCGAGGCCGGGCGAGAAATCACGCGCCGACAGGTTGATCGCCACCTTGAATTCGGGCAGGCCCGCCGCACTCCATGCGTGCGTCTGTTCCAGCGCCGCCTCCAGCACCCAGGCCGACAGGCGTACGATCAGGCCGGACTCCTCGGCGATCGGAATGAAGGCATCGGGCGGCATCATGCCGAGGTCGGGATGCTGCCAGCGCACCAGCGCCTCGGCACCAACGATCGCACCACTCACGATGTCCACCTTCGGCTGATAGTGCAGCAGCAGTTCGTTCTTCTCGATGCCGTGGCGCAGGCCGGATTCGATGTGCAGGCGTTCGAGCGCGCGCTGGTTCATCTCGCGGCTGTAGAAGGTGTAGCCGTCCTGCCCGGTTTCCTTGCTGCGGTACATCGCGATGTCGGCCATGCGCAGCAGGGTCTCGGTCTCCAGGCCGTCGCGCGGGTAGACGCTGATACCGATGGCGACACCGACGCGCAGCTCATGGCTGTCGATGAGGAAAGGCGTGTCGAGCGCGGCAATCAGTTTTTGCGCGACCATCGCCGCATGCTCGCGCCGCGAGATGTCGAACAGCGCGACGACGAATTCGTCACCGCCCAGCCGCGCGATGACGTCCTCGGTGCGCACGGCGCTGCGCAGGCGCTCGGCCACCTGCTGCAGCAGGCGGTCGCCGACACCGTGGCCGAGGCTGTCGTTGATCGGCTTGAAGCGGTTGAGGTCGACGAACAGGATCGCGCCATGCAGGCGGTTGCGCCGCGCCTCGGTCAGCGCCTGATCGATCAGCTTGTAGAGCAGCGTGCGGTTGGGCAGGCCGGTCAGGCTGTCGTAGTAAGCGAGGTAATGGATGCGTTCCTCGGCCTTCTTGCGCTCGGTGATGTCGGTGAAGATCGAGAAGTAGTTGCTGATCTGGCCTTCGCGGTTGCGCACGAGGCTGATCGAAGCCCAGCTCGGGAAGTCATCGCCGTTCTTGCGGCGCGTCCATACCTCGCCATGCCAGCCGCCATCCTTTTCGACGCGCTGCCAGAGCTCCTCGTAGAAGTGCAGCGGATGCCGCGCCGAGCGCAGCAGGCTCGGCAGCCGGCCGATCACGTCCTCCTCGCTGTAGCCGGTCATCTGGCTGAAGGCGGGATTGACGGACAGGATGCGCCGGTCGGCATCGGTAATCAGGATGCTTTCCTCGCTGTGCTCGAAGATGCGCGACTGCAGGCGCATGGCCTTCTCGGTCTCGATGCGGGAAGTGATGTCGGAAAGGTAGCCGACCAGCCCGACCGGTTCGCCGGTCTCGTCGCGACTCAGGGTGAGCTGCAGGCTCGCCCAGAAGATCTCGCCCGACTTGCGGCGCCGGCGCACTTCCAGCTCGCGCCCGCTGTCCTCGAGGAAGGCGTCGTGGAAACATTCGCTGTCGTCATCCGCGTCGGGGTCGGCATAAAGGAACAGGATGTGTTTGCCGACCGCCTCGGCCGCACTGTAGCCGAACAGCGTCTCGGCGCTCCGGTTCCAGCCGGTGATGTAACCGCCGAGGTCCATCGTGATGACGGATTCGTGGATCTGGTCGAGGATCTTGACCTGGCTCGCCAGCTTGCAGGCGCCGGCAACGCCGCGGGCGGTCTCGCACAGCGCGCGCGCCTGCTCGGGATCGGGATTGGCCGGATGGAGAGCGATGGGGGTGATGGGGGTTGGAGTCTTGTCTTCGGCCATACCCCTCCTGTCAGGCTTCCTTGCTGACCATCACGGCCCAGCGGGCTGCCTCGATCAGGGCTGACCCCCAGGTCTCGTGGTCTACCCCGATGCCAGCCAGCGCAGTGGCGAGTTCCGGCGTCGGTCCGTTCTCTGCCACCCGCACTGTCTTCAGGAAGGCACCGAACGGCCCCTGTTCTTCGACCAGGGCCTGCGTCACCACATCGGCCAGGTGCAGCGGCGCGATGATTTCGGCCAAGGGCTGGCCGAACAGCGTGTCGAGCAGCGAGAACATGCCGATCATGAAGGCATGGTCCCAGTCGTCGCGCGTCATGCCCTTGCGCTTGGCGATGCCCTCGAGCAGGTTCGCGCGCAAGGCCGCCTGCGGCAACAGGGGACTCGCCGCTTCACTGCCGGGCGGCCGTGCGAACAGCAGCAGCATCAGCCAGCGCTGGAGTTGCCGGCGACCGAGCAGGACGAGTGCCTGCGTGAAACTCTCGATATGCCGGCCCGGCATGAACGCGACGGAATTCACGAGCTTGAGCAACTTGTAGGCAAGGTTGGCGTCGCGTTTGATCAAAGCCTCGATTTCCGCGGATTCGGCATCGCGCGTCACCAGCGACAGCAGCTTGAGCAACAGGCTGCGCGCAGTGGGATCGCCCTTGATGGCAGGCGCGGTCATGCCGATCCGCCACTCGGCAGGCAAATCCCCGGTCATCAGGCCGAACCCCGCGTTGCGCAAGGCCATCAGCACCGCCTGGTTGGCGGGGTCGGCGCCCTGGGTGAGGGGAAAGCGCAAGGTCAACCGGTCGCGGGGCAATTCCGCCGCCAGGCCGGGATCTATCCCGAGCGGATCGGCCTCGACGACGCAGGGAATCTCGGCGAGCGTATCGGCCAGCGCAAAATCTCCGAGCACCCGTGCCAGCGATGCATTGTCGAGCGGGCGCGCGGCCTCGAGCAGCAGGGCGACCCAGGCATTGGCGGCATTGCAGGCCGGGCGGAGGGTGATCAGCGGAAGGTTGGCTTGTGTATTCATCGGAATTGGCGACAAGTGTTCATTATCTATATCGTTGGTGACACAACCGATGCGGATCAGGCATGCTTGACCCAGCGTATTCCGCTTTCTGTCACGATCAGATCGAGCGGCACGTCGTGTCGTTCCGGATGGATATCCTTCACGGCGCAAAGATCGAAACCCACCCCGATCGACAGCGGTCGCGGCTTCATGGCGGCCAGCGTGCGATCGAAATACCCGCCGCCATAGCCCAAACGATAGCCCGCCGCGTCGAAGGCGACAAGCGGCAGCAAGAGGACATCGGGGTGCAGTTGCCGGTCGGTGGCGGGGATCGGGATGCCGTAGGGGTCGGTCGTCATCGGTGCGTCCGGCAACCACGCGCGGAACGCCATCGGCGCGTCGATCACCTCGACCGCCGGCATGGCGGCCTGCCAGCCAAGCGTGAGCAGATGCTCGACCAGGGGGCGACAATCCGCTTCGGCGCGGATCGGCATGCAAAAGGCGATCGTGCCGGTTTTCAGCGGCAGCAGGAATTCGGTGAGATGGTGCTGGATCGCCACGTTCGCCGCACGTTGCGCGGCCGCCGGCATGGCCTGCCGGGCCGCGACTTTCTCCCGCCGCAGCGTTGCACGCAGGGCGTCCGGATTAACGGCGGTTTGGCGGGGCTGATCGGTCATGGTTGGGTTGCTTCGCTATGCTAATCTTAAAAAATCGGACTCGAATCATTACCATGAAACGTTTTCTCGCATCTTCTCTGCTGGCGCTGCTGATTTCGTTGCCTGCCCTCGCGCAGCATCCCGAGGACGCCGGCTTCCTCGCCGCGCGCGACGCCTACGCCAAGGGCGACCGGGCCAAACTGTCCCGTGCGGCAGCCAGCCTGAGAACGCATCCGCTGGCGCCTTGGGCGGACTACTACCAGTTGAGCCTGCAACTCAGGGACAAGGGCGGCGCCGATGCCGGCGTGGCGGAATTCGTCGAGCGCCATGCGAACACCTGGCTTGCCGAGAAGCTGCGCGGCGAATGGTTGAAATGGCTGGTCGAGCAGCAGGACTGGGGCCGGGCGCACGAACAGTTCGCCAAGCTGCAACGGCCTGATCCAGAAGCCATCTGCCGCGGCCTCGACGCACGGCTGAACCTCGGCGAGGCTGACGCCATCGTCGCTGCCCGTGCCCTCCTTGTGTCCTTCCAACCCCTTGCCGGCAGCTGTTTCCCGCCATTGGCCCGTCTCGCCGCCAGCGGAGAGATTGCGAGTACCGCCGTCTGGGAACGCCTGTACCGGCTCTGGGCCACCAACAAACTCAAGGACGCGCGCCTCGTCGCCGGCTGGCTGCCCGCTGACGAAGCACCCGCCGGCAAGGCGATCGAAACTGTCGTCGAGCATCCCGCACAACATCTGGCCAAGTTGGCCGAACGCTTCGCCGACAGCCGGCGCGGACGCGCATTGGCGAGTCTCGCCGTGCTGCGCATGGCACGTGCCGATGCGCGCGTCGCCGCTGCGCGCTGGCAGGACATCGAACACCGGATTCCCGCGGAAGAGCGCGGCTTCGTCTGGGGACGGCTGGCCTTGGCCGCCGCGATAACCCACCAGCCCGAAGCGACCGACTGGTTCACCAAGGCAGAGAAGCTGGGCGTGACGTTCGACGAGGAACAGCATGCCTGGCGTATCCGCGCCGCGCTGCGCGGCGGTGACTGGCTGGCGGTCACCCGCGCCATTGCCATGCTGCCCGAGGCGATGGCGGTCCAGCCGGAATGGACCTACTGGCGCGCCCGTGCCGTCGCCGCGCTCGGCAAGCCCGAAGATGCCCAAGGTGTTTTCCAGCAGATCGCCGGGCAGGCCAGCTTCTACGGCATCCTCGCCGCCGAGGCGCTGGGCAAGCCATTCGCCCTGCCGCCGCGCGCCGCGCCGCCGACCGCCGAGGAACGCCAGGCCGCCGAAAGCAATCCCGCGCTGGTGCGCGGCCTGGCGCTGATCCGCGCCGACCTGCGCCTCGACGGCCTGCGCGAGTGGAACTGGGCGCTCACCGGCATGAACGATCGCCAGCTGCTGGCCGCTGCCGACTTTGCCCAGCGCAACGAGGTCATCGACCGCGCCATCAACACCGCCGACCGCACGCAGGCCGAGCACGATTTCATCCAGCGCTATCCGACGCCCTACATCGCGCAGGTCGAACCGCGCGCGCGCAATGTCGCTCTCGACCCGGCGTGGGTGTATGGCCTGATGCGGCAGGAAAGCCGCTTCATCATGGATGCGAAATCGAGCGCCGGCGCCAAGGGCCTGATGCAGCTGATGCCGGCAACGGCCAAATGGGTCGCCAAGAAAATCGGCATGGACCACTACCATCCGGGCAAGGTCACCGACATGGACATCAACGTGACGCTCGGCACCAACTACATGCGCATGGTGCTCGACGGTCTCGACAATCATCCGGTGCTGGCCTCTGCCGCCTACAACGCCGGCCCCGGCCGCGCGCGCAAGTGGCGCGCCGAAACGCCGCTCGAAGGCGCGATCTACGCCGAGACGATCCCGTTCAACGAGACGCGCGACTATGTCAAGAAAGTGATGGCGAATGCCATGCATTACGCCGCCGTGATGGGTACCACCACACCGTCGCTGACGTCGCGCCTCGGCACCATTCGCCCGCGCGGTTTCGGCGATACCACCGCAGAGAACCTACCTTAACCTGCCATGAAGAATGCCCTCCTGATCGGCGGCACCGGATTTCTCGGCAACGCCATCGCGCGCCGCCTGGTGTGCCGTCCCGCCAGCGCCGACTTCCGTCTCACCCTGCCCACCCGTCGGCGCGAGCGTGCCAAGCACCTCGCCATGCTGCCGACGGCCAGCGTCGTTGAGGCCGATGTCCATGACGAAGCCACGCTTGCCCGGCTGATGACCGGGCAGGATCTGGTCATCAGCCTCGTCGGCATCCTCAAGGGCAACTTCCAGCGCACGCACGTCGAACTGCCCGGCAAGATTGCCCGTGCCGCCGCACAGGCAGGTGTGCCCCGCCTGATCCACATCTCGGCGCTGGCCGCCGCAGCCGATGCGCCGTCGAACTACCTGCGCTCCAAGGCCGCCGGCGAAGCCGCCATGAAGGCCGCCTATCCTGAGGTGACGATCTTCCAGCCCTCGGTGATCTTCGGACAGGGAGACAGCTTCCTCACGCTCTTCGCCGGCCTGTTGGCGCTGGCGCCGGTCGTCCCGCTCGCTTGCCCCGGTGCGCGCTTCCAGCCCGTGTGGCTCGAAGATGTCGCTGCCGCCGTCGTCGCCAGTCTCGACCGCCCGGAGAGCAAGGGGCAAACCTACCCGCTCTGCGGCCCGCGTGAATACACGCTGCGCGAACTGGTTGCTTACACCGGCAAGCTCAGTGGCCATCTGCGTCCGATCATCGGCTTGCCACTCGCGCTCTCCTACCTGCAAGCCTTCATGATGGAGTTCGTGCCGGGCGGGCCGATGACGCGTGACAACGTCCGCTCGATGCAGCTGCCCAACGTCTGCCCCGCCGGCTGCACGCTGCCCTTCGGCCTGAGCGCCACCCCGCTCGAGGCGATCGCACCCGGCTATCTCGCCGCGGGATGAAGATCTACTGCGTCGGCGGCGCGGTGCGCGACGCGCTGCTCGGCCTGCCGGTGCAGGATCGTGACTGGGTCGTCGTCGGCGCCACGCCCGATGACATGCTCGCGCGTGGCTTCAAGCCCGTCGGCCGCGACTTCCCGGTCTTCCTCCATCCACAGACACACGAGGAATACGCGCTCGCGCGCACCGAACGCAAGACCGCGCCCGGCTATGCGGGCTTCGTGTTTCACGCGGAAGCCGACGTCACCCTTGAAGAAGACCTCGCGCGCCGCGACCTGACCATCAACGCGATCGCTCGCGCGGAGGACGGCACGCTGATCGACCCCTACGGCGGGTGCGCCGATCTCGACAAGAAAATCCTGCGCCACGTCGCGCCGGCTTTCGCCGAGGATCCGGTGCGCATCCTGCGCGTCGCCCGCTTCGCGGCGCGGTTCACCGAATTTTCCGTCGCACCGGAAACGCTGGAACTCATGCGCGCGATGGTCGCCAAGGGCGAGGTCGATGCGCTGGTGGCCGAGCGCGTCTGGCAGGAACTGGCGCGTGGGCTGATGGAAGCCAGGCCATCGCGGATGTTCGAAACCTTGCGCGCCTGCGGTGCGTTGCAGAAGCTGCTGCCCGAAGTCGCTCGCCTCTGGGGCGTGCCGCAGCGCGCCGACTTCCACCCGGAGGTCGACACCGGCGTGCATGTGATGATGGTGCTCGACATGGCCGCACGCCTCGGCTTGTCGCTGCCGGCGCGCTTCGCCGCGCTGACGCACGACCTCGGCAAGGCCGACACGCCCGCCGACATCCTGCCGCGCCATATCGGCCACGAACTGAAAAGCACGACGCTGCTCGAACCGCTCTGCGTGCGCCTGCGCGTGCCGGTCGATTGCCGCGACGTCGCGCGCCTCGTCGCGCGTTTCCACGGCGACATGCACAAGGTCGACCAGTTGCGGCCGGACACGAAACTGAAGATCCTCGAGCGCTGCGACGCCCTGCGCCGGCCCGCCCGCTTCGAAGAAGTGCTCGGCGCCTGCGAGGCCGACTATCGCGGTCGGCTCGGCTGGGATGAAAAAGTCTATGCGGCAGGCGCTGTCTGGCGTGCCACGCTGGCTGCCGTCCAGTCTGTCGATGCCGGTGCCATTGCGCAGTCCTGCGCCGACCCGGCGCAAATTCCCGCACGCATCCACGAAGCCCGGGTCAGGGCGATTTCTTCAATAGCGCCTTGAAGTTGGCCAGCCGCGCATTGCCGGCGGTCTTGTCGAAAGTCGGCGCTGACGGGACGGCACCCTGCCCCTCATGCCTGATGTCATCGCCCATCTCGGCGATGAAGCGCGACGCGGCGCGCTCGACGATCTCACGGCCCTGCTTCCGCTTCGCGCACCAGCTGACGTTCAGGCTCATCTGCGCGCGCGTGATGCCGACGTACATGAGGCGACGCTCCTCCTCGATGTTGCCGGCCTCGATCGACTCGCGGTGCGGCAGCGAGCCTTCCTCGACACCGACCAGATGCACGTGGCGGAATTCCAGCCCCTTCGCGGCGTGCAGCGTGGCGAGCTGCACGGCATCGGTGTTTTCATCCTGCTTGTCGAGCATCGTGATCAGCGCGACGGTCTGCGCCAG
>ERZ1645187.2794-NODE-2794-length-15148-cov-15.898165_pt1 | contig 15148 bp, 8 predicted proteins | sample MGYA00575352_ERZ1645187 | MGnify/ENA primary metagenome ERZ1645187 (study PRJEB40837, sample SAMN11349314) | freshwater sediment metagenome | isolation source: river sediment | host: Sediment | place: India: Wazaribad , New Delhi | collected 2017-02-21 ...
CGGGCTCGAAAATGCCAAAGCGGGCTTAGTTGCTTTAGCAGAATTTCTTGAGCGCCCTGCAAGTGAACCAGTAAATCAGCGCGATTGAAATCATACCGGTTCCGCCTTCAAAGTCAACCTCTTGTTCTTGCTAACAGGTGAATCGTAGGACCCGATGGGCTCACAGAATGAGCCCAGCGGCTGATCGTTTTTACAGCACGCGTAAGCTGGAAAGAGACACTGACACCCTAACAAATGTTCGTTTTGTGTCTGCTGCTATTGTTGATCCTGGTAGCGCCAATTCTTGGTGCATTGGTAGCTTCAGAGCTGCGGATCAACGGCCTGTTCCGCACTTCGAGCCAAGATAGCGAATATCAGATTACGCGAACCGTTCGCCCTGCTACGGGTAGGTACAACCACTTCTCCAGCACCGGCTTGCCGGTTGCGCGCAGAACGGCATGTTCGTAAGACATCAGCTGCGGCCCGAATTCGGTCACCAAATCTTCGTCTTTGGCCGCCCCGCCGGGGTTCGACTTGTGGTCAATGAGAATCCAGCCTTCTGGCGTTTCCAGGAGCAGGTCGATTCGGCCTCGAATACGTGTACCGTTCGGCCCATCGGCCTCCACCGGCACTTCAACATAGACGGGGCAGCCCGGCCAACGTTTGTTGAGCCACCCTTGGAAAGCCGTGATTTGGGCACAAACAGCCCTAGTGTCGACAGATTGGGCTACGGACCAGTCGGTCAGAATGCGTTCGACATCGTCGGCGGGGACGGTCCCGACCACGCCAGTCAGTGCGATACAAAGATGCAGGGCTGTTCCCAGCAAAGCCATGTCAGGCTTCCCGGCCAGACTCAGGCGCACTCCGACGGTCTCTGTCTCAGCAACCGTAAAGCTGCCACCTGCAGCCGAACTCGGTCGATGCCACAAAGGTTCAGCCTGTATTCTTGGTCGAGGTGCGAACCAATGGCATACCTCTCGAGCCTTGGCCGGTGGCTCTGCTCCACAGTCATCCATGGTCCATGTCTTGGAGAATCTGGTCAGCGTTTTTTTGTCCGGGAGCTCAAAAGTGCCTGAGTCCCCGAATAGCAGGTCCGTTCCGCCTGGTATCTCGTTGACCCAGGCACGTCCAGGTCCAGACCTACGGACGAATGAGACGGCAATATTTATGTCACGTGCGCGAGTCAGGCCCACATACAGCAGGCGCTTGTTTTCATCGAACGCCTCTGTCTGCATCGCCTGTCCGGTGGCACTGGCTTCTGCGTTGATGGCTGCATGCGGTTGAGACCGATTACCCCAGGTCTTCAGCCAGCAGTGAACAAAGCGGTTGGTCAGCGGCAGTTGCGGATCAAAACCGCCAACTGTTCTTGCGCGGACGCCCCAGAGAGAACTGCGGCCTGTTGCGTCGAGGCTGGTCAGCACAGCAACTGGCCACTCTAGGCCTTTTGCTCCATGGTAGGTCAGGACAGTGACCGAGTTGTCCGCGGAAGCCGCCCGGTTGTCGTCACCTTCCGCGGAGAGCTCATCAAGCCATCGAAGCAACCCACTGACCGTCGCAGGCCGCTTGGCTGCCACGCACTCGTCTTCGAACGTTCTTCCCAGTGAAACCAGCGCGTCTACATTGGACAGGCGATTACGAGCCTCATGGGAATACGTAGACCATTGGCCTCCAAGGCGTGCAACCTGGGATTCAGCGGCTGCAAGCCGCAGTGCCTCCTGTGGCGTCAATGAAGTCAGCGAGGGGCGAAGCTCCTCAAGTCGAGCCAGAAGTGGATGTGGATCCTCGCCTTTTACCTTCCAATCTTGGGGCTTGCTCCCCTCAGCCGCAATGTAATTCAGCCTATCAGTCAGCCACGCATCCAAAGGACTGCTATCAGCCAAGGTGAGAATCAGTGCGGATGCGACCGTATCGTTCGGGTCATTCATGCGCCTGAGGCATGCCATTACGTAAATGGCCTCAGCCGTTCCCAACAGGCCCGAGCGAGGACTGGCCGATGGGATGCCCCAGCGCGTCAGAGATGTGACGGCCAAATTGACCTGTTCGTTATATCGGCACAGCACGCCAATGTCGCCGGGCCGAATCGGCCGAAGCACTTTCGTGTCCTTGTCCAATACCTGGACTCCTGAAGCCAGTAGCTCTTGCATCGCTTGGCCTAGGGCGAGGTAGTCCATGTCGCTCCGGCTGCTCTCAAAGTTCCAGTTGAGGAGCGCGGGTTGGTCCGGAATGTCCTCTCGCGATGATTTCAGCTGCACCTGCGCCGGTTTGAGGTTGGGTTCGAACGCGGAGCCGAACACGGCATTTGTGAGCGAGACCAGACTTGCTGTGGAGCGCCTCGAGGTGTCAAGGGCTTGGCCAATGGTCCCGCCCCAATCCTTGATGGCACCCAGCACACCGGAAATCAGGCTGGCATCGGTACCGCGGAACCCGTAGATGGCTTGCTTCGGGTCGCCAACCCACACCGACCGCTTGGCGAGCTTGGCCAATTCAACGAAAAGTGCCAGTTGAAGAGGGCTGGTGTCCTGAAACTCATCGACCATGACGAGGTCGAGTTCGGAAGCGAGTGCCTCCCGCACGGTCGGACTCGTGCGCAGAGCTCGCAGCAGTAACACCTCTTGGTCGCTGAAGTCCACCGACCCAAGAGCTTTCTTCGCCTGCGCGTACGCGTCCAGAACGTCGGCCGCCAGGTTGAAGACGAGGTCCAGGTATCTCCTCACATCGGCATGAAAAGCTGGGTGCGATTCATGGGCCTGAGCGACGGCCTTTACTGGTTCCAGGGAGTTTCTTACCTTGGCTCCAGCGTCAAGCCCGGCAGCCCCGATCCAGTCCGGCCAACTCCAGCGGCCATCGCGGAACACTCGGTCGAATTTCTGTAGGTCGTCGAGTCCCTTCAATAGATTCTTGGCGACAGGGGAGCCAGCAGCAGTCTGGCGCTCGATGAAATCAGCCACCTCCTGATGCGCTTTACTAAGAGCGGTACTGAGAACTGAGGTCGGGTCTGGCCCCATACTCGGTGCAGGCCAGTTCGACAGCATTGCGTCCGCATTCTGAACGCCCATCGTGCGCAGCGCCACCGAAGCAATGTCGTTGTCAAGCGCCGCTTTAACCACAGCTTCCAAGGTCTTGGACCAGTCCCCCTGCGCGATGCCAAACCGATTGGTTAGTCGAACCAGTTCAGCTTGACCAGCGGGGTCCATGGTCTCAGAAAGGGTGGCTTTCAGCAGGCGCTTGGACTGGCCTTCGCTGAGGACCGTCTGGTCCGGCGACAGGCCCAGCTCAAAGCAGAATCGCCTGAGCATCTGACCGCACACGCTATTGACAGTGCCAAGGCGAGCTTGCCCAATGGCTGTGGCAAGGTCCATGCGGCCCCCGTCAAGAAGCCATGATCGAGCGCGCTCACGCAGCTCGGTGGCGGCCTTTACTGTGAAGGTCGTGGCGATGATGGCCTGCGGTCGAGCTGAACCGGACTCGAGCGCCTGGGCCAGTGTCTCGGTCAGTTTGTATGTCTTGCCGCTGCCTGCACCGGCGCTGATGAACTCGATGTTGTTCATTTTTCCCAGCCTCCGAGCAATACAAGATGGTCTCGATCCCACTTGCTGGGGCCATTGACCGTAAGGGTTCCTTCGGGCCCTTGAAACTCATCCGCCGGGTCTGCCGGCACGACATCAACGACTCCTGCGTCCAATTGCCCCTTTCGCCAGTTCCATGTGGCTTTCGCTCGTTGCAGTACCGTGCCAACAGTCACGCCTTCTGGCGGTCTTCTGACCTGGGCGCTTTGGAAGATTTCGGAATCAGTGATGTACAGCGCTCCGCTTTCAAGGATGAAGTAGCCAAGGGCGGCTGGTGCTGCCCCGCTCGTTTGCTCGATGAGGCTGGAGTAAAGGGCCAATTGCAGGTGTTCACCCGAGCGAAGCAGGCCGGCGTAGACGTTATCGCCACGCCACTTCATGTCGAGCGCAACAGTGCACTTGTCCCCGAGCGTGACCAGAAGATCGATCTTGCCAATCAGGGGGACTGCGCCAAGAGTTCCTGAGAAGTCAACTTCGGTTTGGACTTGGGTTGAACCAGCTGACCGCAGGTGATCAAGCAGACTGTCAATCGCACCTTCGCATACCTTGCGGAAGTGCTGCTGACTCACGCCTGCCCCCTGCATCAGCAGCACCGCTCCCTCGGTCAGTAACAAAGCGTCAGCCTCGGTTCGAAACCACTCAACGGCTTGGGCATTCGTCCAAGTCAGGGCATCAGCATGCGCAAACAGCTTCTCGAATACCCTGTGCGCGAGGATGCCAAGCAACCGGTTGTCCTCCTCCGCCGCCAGAACGGGTGTGGGCTCCAATCCAGCCACCCGCTTGAGGACGAAGAGAGCGGGGTCGTTGAAGAGTTCGTTGAGCGTCGTATACGACTGCGGTGCATCGCCAAGGTTTACCGGCTTCTCGAGTTCAATCACCCTCGGTGTCGACGGCAGTGGTTGGTGCGCGAGCGCAATGGCTGTGGTTTGGACCAGGGTGGACCCGATCTCCGCATCCAGGTCGAAAGCGTTGGCCTCGATTCCAGGCATAAGCCTCTTAAGTACCTGGCGAATCGGATGGACTTCTCCGCCGGGGGGTGGACAGACCAAGATAAAGCTCTTTCTCGCAGCAAGAAGCGGCCTGAGCCACTGTCTGGCAAGAGATACCAGCTCGCGTGCCGGGTCTCGCAGCTGAACGCCGAGTTCCGTCAGTGCCTTTACCTCATTCAGAGACCAGGGAAGCGGAGCGGGCAGACTTGGGGTAGATGGCATCCACCAGATAACTTCATCAGCGGGCTCGATGCATGCGGCAGGGATCGAAGCAGAACGCATGCAGCCAACCTCAGCTGCTGATGCTGGGTTGGTCGCACCTCCGGGCGTGGCGTGGGCAAGCAGTTGTTCTACTTGTCGCGGCAGGATCCTGGTTAAACCTTGCCGCGCCAGCTCAGTGAGCGCATCGTGAACAGCGGCACATTGGCGGTGAGCAATCGCGAAAGCCGCACTGTCGGCAGCTTCTCCGGACAGTCTGCGCCGCATGGCTTCTTTCATGCGGTCAACCCGTGCAATGAGTGCCTCTATCGGAATTCCTTCGGTGCGCGACCATCGATCCGATTCGAGCCAAAACCCGATTTCATCCAGCAACTCCTGCGCATCATCACCTGTGGCAAGTTTGGCCTTTGCCGCAGCCCATGCCTCGCCACCAATGCCTGGTTGCCTTGCAACGGCACGGGCAAGCCTGCTTCTGGCGCGGCGGCTGAAGGGGCCGACCGGGTGGGTCAAGAAGTCCAGCAGACGTTTCACGTCAAGCGGCGACCAGCAGAGCTCCAGTCCAAGTGGCAACGCCTGCAGTGCAGGGCGGAGTTGACTGGGGCTTTCGAATCCACAGTTGACCCCGCCGGTCGCAGAGAGGGAGACGTCCAGCGAATCGCCTCCATCTTCGGCCAGAACAAGCCGGTCGCCGGGCTGGTGCGCGTGGTGTGCGCTCAGCCAGTGCTCGGCAGTCGTGACCGACAGTGACCGGACGAATAGCACACTTCCGTCGTTCGGCAGGTCTAGCCTGACCGAGGCGTCGCCGGCAATGACAGCTGAGGCCTGTTCCTGAATCACACGGAGTACACCTTCACCCTGCGGGGCAGGAAGACGGGTCTCAACACCAGGCATGAGTTCGATCACCTGACGCCAGAGGACCGGGAAGTCTTCAATTGGGTCAACCAAGTGCAGCGACTTGATAGGGCCCGAGCCTGTTGTTTGTAGAGCTCGCAACACGAGCAGTAGGCGTTCAGCCTCACCCGCCGGAAGTTTGCCGGCGGCACCGCATTCAATGGCAGCGAGTTCCTGAAGTCTTAGGGGGTGGTTGGTGAGTGCGTGACCGACCCAGCCACCAAGTCGCCACTCATCACGCCAGGCCAGAAGGCGGGCTGCGGTGCCGATGCTGTCAGCTTTGAAGGACTCGCTATAGAAGCGCTGGCCGTTGTCGTGTGCGCGAAGCAGTCCGGAGTACACCGCCACGCGTCTGGCGATGGAAACTTCTGGCGCTGCTAGGCCCAGATAGGTTTCCAGCAACGAGATGAAGCCCAGGCGGCCGACCACAGGATCATCAAAGTAGTTGTTAGGGGATGGTCCCTGGCGAGCGTCAAGATACAGGCCAAAGGTGATATTCATTTTGAAGTTGGCTCCATTCAAGCAATTCCACAAACACCAGAAATGGCTGCATTACGACCGAGTTCACACACTTCATATCGATTGGCATGGGAAATTGGGTACGGTCATAGCAAATGAGCCTCAAAACCGGTTCCGCCAACAACGTCAACCACCTGCGCGTGCCAACGAGTACTGGTTAGGGTCCGTTGGGCTCACAGGGTGAGACCGGTAGCTCACCGTACTCACAGCACGCGTCTGCGAGTAAAACACGCCGACGTCCCATTGCTCTTGGGAGTTTTAGACAAGGTTGAGTGCATCCAGAATCGGCGCGTCATTGGGGTGGGTCAGCACCTTGCCCAACTGCGCCTGGGGCACAAGCATCACCGCCTGGGTCTCCCACCCCATGTCGGCCGGATTGCCACCCAGGCGCTCGGCCAGGTAGTAGCGGGTGTAGCTCTGGCCGCGCTTCACATCCAGCAGATGGCTGAGCAGGCGCACCCGAAGGCCGGACTCTTCATACGCCTCGACCATCGCCGTGGCCTGCAGCGACCGACCGGGCTCCACCGTGCCCTTGGGGAAGGTGGCCTGGTAGCCGCCGAATGCATTGCTGGGCGCCACCACCCACACACGGGCGTTCTTCTCCCGCACCACCACACCAGCCGCAGGCTTGTATCCGCCGGGCGCGTTGAATTCAGGTTCGGGAACCGGATGGGTCGCAGCCAGCGCCTCCCAGCCCGCTGAGGAGGTCGGCGCTTCGCTCCAGGTTCGGGTGGACAGCCCATGCACCTCGGCTGGCATGTCGCCATTGGGTGTCACGCAGGCAATGGCTTCAACCTGGTGCCAGGCTTCCAGGGAAGAAGGCTTGCTGGGCTTCTTGATCTCGACTGGCTTGCCGTAGTCATCCTTGCGAGGATGCCAGTTTATTCCGGGCGCCTGGGGCGCCGGCGCCGCTACGGCAAACTTCTTTGGAGCCGACTGCAGGCGGTACAACACCTCCCACACATCGTGGTACAGGTGGGCGCGGGCCGAACCCTGGACCTTGCCGACCTGGTTCTTGAAGTTGCTGTAGTCGAGCGCATTCACCATATCGGCCATGGCCGCAGCTACTTCCGCCCGGGGTGCGACGGCACGAAACCGGTAGTCGTTCGTGGCGCTCTCGGTGATCTCTCCCAATGCCGGCAGGTAATTCGCCCGCAAGGCGTCCAGGTCGCTGCGCACCCGTGCCCGAACGGTCAGGCTGTCCTTTGCGGCGTCGCCGGGCTTTTGAACGACGCTGAAGAACCCGATGGGAGTGATGAGCCACATGCTTGCTTCGCTTTCAGAAACGGAACAGGTTTAAAGATGAGTGGAAATGCCAGGTTCCGCGGTAGTTGACGACCATCCGGGCACACACTGCTCAGGCCAGTTCAAGGTGCCGGGCGTACACCGCATCAAACACTCCTTCGAGGCGTGGGTTCACACCACGCAAGGCTTGCACCACCGAGGCCGCCCACACGAAGTACTCCTTCTTGCGTTCGACCGGCCAGTCAGCCGGCGGGGAATCCAGGATGTCCCGCAGGTTGCAGATCTTGTCGGCCAGTTTGACCAGCTTGGCGCGCTCACTGATGTGAGGCGCGTGCTCGACTTGCAGGCGCTTGCGCTCGGCCTTGGGTAGTGTCTTGTCATCGGTCACTTCCAGCACCACCGAGGTCACTTCCGGCCCGAACAGCGCGGTCAATTCATCGGCGTTGGTCTGCGTGTCCTCGATGGTGTCGTGCAGCACCGCCGCGCAGAGCACCGTCACATCCTCGATGCCACCTTCGACCGCCAGCACCCGGGCCAGGGCGATCGGGTGGTTCACATAGGGCGACGAGTCGGCGTCCTTGCGCCGCTGGTTCCGGTGCTTGTGCGCCGCGAACGCCAAGGCCTCCAGAAGGGTTCCCATTGGGGTTTGGTTGGTTTCCAATTTCACCTCCATTCAAGAATCATTTCGAGCGATGGCGCTGGGCCATGCGCAGTCATCTTGCCCGATCGGCCGGTTTCCGGCCAGATGGCTGTTCTGCGTCCCTGGGCCCTATTGGACGGAGCCCTCCTCGGGTCGTTCGCCCATCTCCAGCACGTCGTCGGCCGACGCATTGCCAAAGGCAATCGACAGCAGCGCCGCCTGGTACTGGTCGGCCAGGTCCAGGCTCTTGCGGATCGCGCGATCGATCATCTCCTCGCCGATCCGCAGATCGCTCTCCAGGACGGCCCGGGCCCGCAACTCGCCATCGTTCATGTCCATTTCAAACGATCCGAAGATGTTGACGTAGTTGATGCGCGTGATCGCTTCGCAGACGACGGCCCGCCGGTGTTCCGGAACGAAGGTCGGATAGGTGGTGAGGACCAGGATCCGGGACCAGCCTGCGCCTTCCCAGGTGTCCACGAACACCCGCACACTGCCATCGCGCAGGCGCAGGGTGAACACCAGGCAATCCTTGTCCTCGAACCGGGTGAAGGTCCACTCCTTGTCGGCCAGGTAGTCGACCACCCGCTCCAGCAAGCTGCGGCCCTGCGTGTCCGCCACGGCACCTTCCACCTTGATCACCTCGCTCTTGTCTGTCATCGGTCCCTCCTGTCTTGCGGGATCATCTTCCCACCGCATGGGCTCACCCAGTGAGCCCGCCGACTGATGTTTCTTACAGGGCTGGCGGCCGGCCACTTTCCCCGAGCCGGACCGCAGGGTCTGCGGGGTCAGGGTCCGGCGAGGCACCTTCAAATTCCCCGAGAATCAAGGCCATGGCCAGCATCTGCCCGACGATCCCCCCGCGACCTGCGATGACCGCTGGCGCGCAAGCCGAACTGCACCTGCTGCGGACGCTGGAGCACGGGCTGTCGGATGCCTACACCCTGTTTCACAGCGTCGACTGGTCGCGCGGATCCGGATCGCAAGAACAGCACGGCGAGATCGATATCGTGGTGGTCAACCAGCAAGGCGATGTGCTGCTGATCGAGGTGAAGTCCGGCGACCTCGACTTTCAGCCCCATGGCGTCTTCAAGACCTATGGCGGGCAAGCCAAGGACGTCACGGCGCAGATCGGACTGCAGTACGGGGCCCTCAGGGCCCGTCTGACGGGCGCATCCTTGCCGGTTCGTTTAAGCCACCTGCTCGTGCTGCCCGACTTCTTGGTGAATTCCGAGACCGTTCAATGGCCGCGCGAGCGGATTGTGGACAGCAGCGAGATTAGGGACATCGTGTCACGGGTCGCCCAGCTATTGGGTCCGGGTGTGGCGGACACCGCCCTGCACGGGCGGGTTCTGGCCTTCTTCCAGAACCGCTTCCAAGTCGAGCCCGATGTATCGGCGCTCATGGGACGCATCCAGCAGTCCGTCACGCGCATGTCCGCCGGCCTGGCGGTCTGGGTGCCTCGGATCGAGGCCCCGTCCGGGGTGATCCGGGTGATCGGCACGGCCGGCTCGGGCAAGACCCAGCTGGCGCTGCGCCTGCTGCGGGAAGCGGACGCCCAGGGGAAGAAGGCCGCCTATATCTGCTTCAACCGGGCCCTGGCCGACCACATGTCGAGCGTGGCCCCCGTGCGCACGCCGGCCGAGACCTTTCACGAATTCGCGCGGCGCATCGTGCAACGCTCGGGTGGATCGGTGGATTTCAGCGCGGCCGATGCCTTCGACACCCTGGCCCGGCAGTGCATTGAATCGCTCGCGGCCCGGGAGCCGGATCTGGACCTTCTGGTCCTGGACGAGATGCAGGACCTGCAGCCCGACTGGGTGCAGGCGCTGCTGTCGCGCCTGAAGGGCGACGGCAAGGCCGTTTTGCTCGAAGACCCCGAGCAGCAGCTGTACAAGGACCGGGAGCCCTTTGACATCCCCGAGGCGGTGACCGTCACGTCCCACGAGAACTTCCGTACCCCTCGCGCCCTGGTCAAGCTGATCAACCTGCTGGGGTTGACCGATTCGGAGGTCGACGCCATGTCGCCTTACCAAGGTGAGATACCGGACCCGATTGTGTACGACTCCCCCGAACGGATTGGGCCCTGCACGGTCAAAGCCGTCGAGCGCTGCCTGCAGCGTGGTTTCAGCCTGAACGATGTGGCGGTTATCAGCCTGCGGGGGCGCGAGCGCTCGGTGCTGCAAAACCTGGACCAACTAGGTGACTGGTCGGTGACCCATTTCACGGGGGCGTTCGATGAAGGGAGCGCACCGATCTGGAAGGATGGCCAACTGCTGATTGAATCCGTGCGCCGCTTCAAGGGTCAGGCCGCGCCGGCTATCGTCCTGACGGAGTGCGACATGGATGAGCTGAGTCCGATGAACCGGCGGCTGCTCTTTGTGGGCCTGACGCGTGCCAGGGTGCATCTGGAGTGGGTGGTGTCGGCCGCTACCGCCGCCATGCTCCAGCGGATATTGCAGGCTGACGTCTGACCGGTTCAGATGTACCGTGCCGCAGCGTCCAAAAGGGTTCGCTGCACCTTCGCGCGCAACGCCTTTGGCTCGATCACCTGCACATCCGCCCCGTGCCGCAGAATGTCGCCCATCAACTCCCGGTCGTCCGAGTAGGGGACCTTGAGCAGGTAACTGCCATCGGTCTCGAAAGCGGCCAGCTGCTCGGGATGCCAGGTTTCTGCCTGGACCCATTGCGCCCGGTGCGGTGTGAATCGCAGGACCGCCCAAGCTTTCGGGGGGCCAGCAAAGATGCCATAGCTGGCCTGAGTCAGCCGGCGCAGCTCGGCCGGGTCCACCTCCATGGCCGGCTCATTCAGGAGTTCGGCTTCATCGATGGCGTCCACCCCAAAACTTCGAAACCCGTTGCGCAAATGGCACCAGGCATCGACGTACCAGTTGTCACGGTAGTGCACCAGTTGCTGGGGTGAGATGGTGCGCTTCACCGTCTCGCCGCGCTCGCGATTCCGATGGGTGATCGCCAGGCGCTTGCGGGCGATGGTCGCCATCGCCACGGTCTCGAAGCACTTGAGTTCAACCGCCCGCTTGCCGGCCGAGGTCATACGGATGCGGTTTTCGATTTCTGAGGTGCCAAGCCCCTTGGTCTGGAGCAGCTGGGTCAGCTTCTTCTTGAGGGGACCGAGCTTGAGTCCGACCAGTCCCGGCTGCAGCTGCTCGATCAGGCGCTGGATCGTCAACAGGGCGACCAGCTCCTCGGGGCTGAACCACAGGCCCGGCATCTCGGTCTGCTGGTTATTGCGATCCAGGTAGTAGCCCCCGCGATCCTTGTCGAAGTGGATCGGCATGCCCATCTGGTCGCGCAGCTTGGCGAGGTCGCGTTTGAAGGTGGCGAGAGATACCTCGGCCACTGCCAGCATGTCGGCGCGCGTGACCAGCCGCTTGCTTTCAAACAAGGCTTTGTAAGCGTAGAGGCGGGCGCTGTCGCTCATACCGGCTACCCCATCCAATGGTCAGACCTGTTTATTGCTCTCATGCGGGATCGGGTCTTGCGGAGTTCCATGGTCGGTTATTTATACGCAAAGCCGAATCCGTTGTGAATGATGCGGCCTATCAATGGAAATGCACTCAACTCCAAGTTCCTGTACCAGCGCTAACAAATTCTGAAGCAATTGCTTGACCGTACTTCTCCATGGAGCAGGGTCGCAAATAAGAGCAGCATGTAAAGCACTAGATAACTCACCAAAATATGCAATTTGATCTGGACATGAGGATAGATACGTGGTGAGCCATCGAAACATCGGAGATTGTGAAAAACGGGACTTCAGGAGTAGTCGAGTTGCGGGCACCGCTAGTCCAAGCAGTTCAAGGTCATGCCTATGGTTCGGCCCTAGTTCACCAGCGGCTTTTGCGGCATCGATCAGGTGATCAGCCCAAAAGCACTCGTCCACGAAAAGCCGATCTCTGGTCTGGTTAACGATCAGCATTCGGTTGACTGGCTCAGGCCATTGCATGTCATGCGTCTTCGGCACCGCGGGTAAGCACGTCGCGAGTTGATCAACTAGGTCTTGATCTACTTTTCTTGCACCTTCGAACAAACGAGAGAGGGCATCGGAACTCTTTTCGTTGTACTCAATGAGTGTTCCAAGTTCTTCATTCGAGCGCTCGTGTAGCCCTAAACCAGACAGGGTGAGATTAGCGCTACCTATCGCGACGCCGACCTCAGGGACTGCGTATGCCTTCCCATGAAAATCAAGTCGCATAAAGAGAGACAGGCCAAGACGCCGGCACTCATCGAAAACACCGAGATCGGATGCTCCGTAGGCTAGGTCTTCAAGGCGCCACCTGACCAATACCCTTCCAGAAACCGCTGTTCTCTCAGCAAAAAGACTGCGAAGCGCTTCTGATCGAATGTAGGCACTACACAGAACGAGGTTCTCTGCCCCACGCACGATTGCTTGACGAAGCCAGCTCTCTATCTGTCCACCGTCAATGACTTGACTATGGATCTCGCCCGCTGCCGTTGCCATCTCTTTCCCCCACTATTTTTTTCCTCTATCCTACACTGAGCATCACGGATGTGACTGCACGCTTCGTGACGGTGCAAATAGTCAACCACTTAGAGAAAAGTCGCCATAAGACATGGGAATTGGAAAGCAAGTTGGCCAGGATGTTTACGTTTACTTGGACTACATCGAAGAGTCAGAACTTGCAAACCTCGCCGAGTGGATTCAGGCCGAAATGGAGCGCCTTTCATCAACAACAGACGGCTTGCCCAATGTCCTGAAGTGCAACAAGAAAACGGGGAAATTTTCTCTACTTCAATATGCGAGCTTTGAGATGGACCCGTTTCCTCGACTCGAAGCCAGCTGGACGTACCAAGGAAAGCTGGATGGGAGTCCAACGTTTCGTACGTATCGCGATTCGGCAAATCCCCCAATTCTTCACCGCAAAGAGCTACTTGTTGGAGAAGCGCACCCAAATAGAGCTAAGTGGATGCGGTGCACGTCAGAAGCAGAGTCATTGGGACTATTTGATGACGTCAGCACAATCGGATTTTTTTTGAATTGGTCTCGACTGATCGTTCAGAGAGGTTACGTATTGATCGATCACGAGTTTCATCCCATAGCGAATGTCGCTGAAGATGAAGAGTTAACCACTCAAACCCTCGCGTTCAATGATCGTATCGACCGTCACTTGACAGCGCTTGTAAGAACCAACCTATCTGCACCCGTCCAAGCGCTGATTCGCCTTGATCTACTAAAGGAAACAAGCACTTTTTTTGACTACGGCTGCGGTCGAGGGAATGACATCGCGACACTGAGTTCGAACGGTTTTGATGCCAGTGGGTGGGACCCGCACTACGCTCCCGATCATCCGTTGCGAGCGGCTGACTTCGTAAATGTCGGCTTCGTAGTCAATGTGATCGAGGACCCGGCGGAGCGTGTGGATGCGTTGCGAAACGCCTTCAAACTGGCAAGCAGAGCGATGTCGGTCGGCGTGATGCTGTACTCCAGGGAGGTCGCTGGGACGCCCTACGGCGATGGCTATCGAACATCTAAGAATACTTTTCAGAAGTATTTCTCCCAATCGGAATTCAGGGACTTCCTTGAACATGCGTTGGAGACTGAGATCCACTTAGTGGGACCCGGTCTAGCCATCGCCTTTAAGGATAAGGAGCTGCAGCAGACTTTTGAATCGGCCCGCTACAGATCCAAGAACGTTGCTGACAGGCTTTTGCGTATTCAGTATGTTCATGCGGCGAGGGTTACGACTCCTACCTACGCAAAAAAGCGCGAACAAAAGGCGGCCTTTTCTGCGGAGAAACTACTTTCTCTGAGGCCAATCTTCGAATCGCTTTGGCGGCAAAGTCTGGACCTTGGCAGATTTCCTGAAGAATCCGAGTTTGCGAATGCTGATGAACTAAAAGGCAGCTTTAGGTCTTTTGCGGCTGCTCTTCAACGGCTCTCTAAAGACTATGACTTAGCGCTACTAAAATCCGCAAGCAACACACGCAAAGATGACTTGCGAGTCTTTTTTGCAATGCAACACTTCGAGAAGCGCCCGCCGCTCAGGGCTTTGGAACCAGGTCTTCAAAGGGATGTAAAAGCATTTTTCGGCGATTACACCAATGCACGAAACGAAGGTCTGCTGCTCTTAAGAGATAGTGCAGATACCGTCAAGGTAAGAGCTGCTTGCTCTACTGCTTCAGGCAAAGGCATTGGCCATTGGATGGGCGACGGAGCCTATCAAGTACATATCACTATGGTGGAGCAGCTCCCTCCCATCCTCAGAATCTACATAGCCTGTGGCCTGCTACTTTATGAGTCAATTTCGGCAGTTGATTTAATAAAAATTCACGTAAATACCCATAAACTTACATTGCTTGAGTATGCGGACTTCAATAGCAGCCCCATACCAACACTCAGGAAGCGAATCAAGATAAATATTCGAAAAGTCGAATACAACGTTTTTGACTATGACGAACACCATCAGTTGGGCAGGCTGCTTGGCAATAAGAGTGCCTTCATCAGTGATGAAGATGAAACCTACCCCGATCAAGTGCTTTTTGACAAAATGCTCGAAGAAATGGGACTTCACCCAGATCCAAAGCATGGACATTACCATATCGATGTATTGTCCGAACTTAAAGCCAGGCGATTAGATATTAATGGATTTCGACTGGTCGCCTCACGATCCATTCCTGATATTGATATCAAATGTGGAAGATATCTGCGATATCGGGACTTTATTGAATGCGGAGAGACCCAAGCGAAATTTAATTTACCAAATTTACCCAACTCACCTGATTCATATAACGCGATTTACCAACTTGCGACGGAGGTACTTGATCCGATAATAGAATATTTCGGTCAAATAAAACTTACTTATGGTTTCTGCTCACCAGAACTTTCCAAGTTAATTAAGGGGCGAATTGAACCACGTCTTGATCAACATTCTTCATGCGAAGTCAATAAAGTTGGGGGACTTATTTGTGATAGAGGTGGAGCTGCCTGTGATTTTATCGTTGAAGAGGAAGACATGAAAGAAGTCGCTGACTGGATAATCGAAAATCTACCTTTTGATCGTCTTTACTTTTATGGCGAAGATCGCCCTCTTCACGTAAGCTACGGCCCTCAACATATGCGT
>ERZ1645187.2795-NODE-2795-length-15145-cov-143.207886_pt1 | contig 15145 bp, 16 predicted proteins | sample MGYA00575352_ERZ1645187 | MGnify/ENA primary metagenome ERZ1645187 (study PRJEB40837, sample SAMN11349314) | freshwater sediment metagenome | isolation source: river sediment | host: Sediment | place: India: Wazaribad , New Delhi | collected 2017-02-21 ...
GGGCGTTGTCGATCAGATTGACCAGCACCTGATGGATCTGGCCCTCCTGGCCCTCCACCGTCAGCCCCGGTTCGAAGTCGGTGTCGAGCCGGGCCCGCACGTTCTTCGCGCGGACCGCCCACTGTGCCGCCGTGCCGATCAGCCGGGCGAGATCGACGACCTCGCGCTGGTTCGACTTGGAGAAAGACAGGCGCCGGAGGTTCTTGACGATCTCGGAGATGCGCACCGCGCCTTCGAGCGTGCCCTCGATCAGCGGTGCGAGATCGGCCAGGACGGCGTCGATCCGCGTGTCGCGCTTCAGCCGTGCCACCGCCCGCGGCTCGGCCACCGCCTCGAGCTCGTGGACATAGCCGTCCAATCGGTGGCGATAGCGCTCCAGCGTGTGGATGTTGCCGTAGACGAAGCTGATCGGGTTGTTGAGCTCGTGGGCGACGCCGGCGACCAGACGGCCGAGGCTCGCCATCTTCTCCTGTTCGACCAGTTTGCGCTGCGCCTGTTGCAGTTCGAGATGGGCCTTGTGCAGCGCCTCGTAGGCCCGCCGGAGTTCGCCGATCGGGCGGCCGGTGAGCACCGCGCCCACCCGTTGGCCGTTGTGGTCGAAGCGGGCCGAGCAGTTGACCGCCATCAGGTCGGAGGGACCGGACGGGGTGCGGAAGGAGAGTTCCAGCTCGCGGACCTCGCCCTCGACGCCGGAGTTGAGCGCGACGCGGGCCCGCATCGCGTCGCTCTCCACCACCAGATCGACGAAGGTGCGTCCGACCACGTCGAGCACCGGGCGACCGGCCAGCCGCACGAAGGCGGGATTGACCTGGACCACCACGCCGCGCTCGTCGACGACCACCAGAATGTCGGAGACGGAGGCGATCACCGAGGAGATGAAGCCCTCGGCCGCTTCGAGTTCGGCGTTCTTCGCCTCGAGGTCGGCTTCGTAGCGGATGAGATCGGAGTAGACCGCGTCCATCTTGGCGATGACGTCGATCCACATCTCCTCGCCCTCGCCGTCCAGGGTCGGCTCCTCGCCCGGCATCACGTGGGCGAGGAGGTTCTCCGGGCGGCGCAGGTCGGCGTCAGTCGTCATCCTCGAGGTCCCGCTTCAGGTCGTAGCGCTGGATCTTGGCGCGCAGCCCCACCCGCGACAGGCCGAGTTCGGCGGCCACGCGGCTGATGTTGCCGCCGAGCCGGTCGAGCGCCTCGGCGATCACCTCGGTCTCCAGCAGTTCGACCCGGTCCTTCAACTGCAACCGCTCGCCGCCGTTCCACGGCCGCGCCGCGCCGACCGTCGGCGTGGCGATGCGCGGCGACAGGAGCCGCGGTTCGAGCGGCCGGTCGTGGTCGGAGAGCGCCACCATGCGCTGGATCTCGTTGTAGAGTTCGCGCACGTTGCCCGGCCAGTCGTGCGCCGTCAGCGCCGCCATGGTTTCGGCCTGGAACCCCGGAACCTCGCGGCGGAACGCCTGATTGACCGCCTCGAGGATCCGCGCCGCGATCGGCGCGATGTCCATCGGCCGTTCGGCGAGCGAGGGCAGGTGGATGGGGAAGGCGGCGAGCCGGTAGTAGAGGTCGCGGCGGAAGCGCCCGGCGTCGACATCGGCGAGGAGGTCGCGGTTGGTCGCCGAGATCACCCGGACGTCGACCTTGCGGGTGCGCTGGGCGCCGAGGGGGCGGATCTCGCCCTCCTGGAGGACGCGCAGCAGTTTCACCTGGAAGGCGGGCGAGGTCTCGCCGATCTCGTCGAGGAAGATGGTGCCGCCGTCGGCCACCTCGAACAGGCCGATGCGGTCCTGATAGGCCCCGGTGAAGGCGCCCTTCTTGCAGCCGAAGAGCTCGCTCTCCAGGAGTTCGTCCGGCAGGGCACCGCAGTTCTCGACGACGAAGACCTGTTCGGCACGGCCGGAGCCGTGGTGGATGGCGCGGGCCAGCAGTTCCTTGCCGGTTCCCGAGGCGCCGGTGATCAGCACCGAGATGTCGTATTCGGTGGCTCGCCGGGCGAGGGCCAGAACGTCGGCGACCGGGCTCGACGGCTCGTGGACGATGCGGTCGAACTCCCAGAAGCGGCGCTCGGCCTTGCGCTTGTCGCTGACCACCTTGGAGAGCCGCGTCTGGCTCGGCTTCGCCTCGACCGTCGCCGCACCGGTCTCGCGTTGGAGCCGGTAGAGGTTCGCCGCCTCGCGCACCGAGGCGATGAGCTTCTCCGGGTGCCACGGCTTGGTGATGTAGTGATAGATGCCGGCCTCGTTGACGCCGGCGATGATGTCTTCCGAATCGGTGTAGCCGGAGATGATCATGCGGACCGGGTCGGGCCACAGGTCGCGGACGCGCTTGAGGAAGTCGACGCCGTTCTCGCCGGGCATGCGCTGGTCGCAGAGGATGACCTGCACCATCTCGCCGGCCAGCACTTCCGCCGCCTCCTCGGCGCCGCGCACCGAGATGACCTCGAACTCCTCGGCGAGGACGCGGCGGATCGCCTCGAGGCTGCGGATCTCGTCGTCGATGACGAGAACCGTGGCGCCGCCGCCGGGCGGGCTCATGTCGCGCATCTCGCCGCGCCGGTCGCGGATCTGGTCGTGGGGCATGGGGGAGCGCCTCAACAGATGCGCGGCAATTGCTCGCCGCTGAGCCAGTCGACGATGCGGCCGCCGCCGAAGGCGGTGGTCATCTGCACGAAGTACTGATCGTCTTCGATCACCTCGCCGATGATCGCCGCATCCTTGCCGAGCGGATGGGCGCGCATCGCCGCGAGGATCGTCTCCGCCGCTTCCGCCGCGACCACGGCGATCAGTTTGCCCTCGTTGGCGACGTTGAGCGGATCGAGGCCGAGGAATTCGCAGGCCGCGGCCACCTCCGCCTTGATCGGCAACCGATCCTCCTCGATGCGGATGCCGACCTTCGACTGGTTGGCGACCTCGTTGAGGGTCGCGGCCAAGCCGCCGCGGGTCGGATCGCGCATCAGCCGGAGCGCCGGGCCGTTCGCCGCGATCATCGCCGCGGTGAGGCCGTGAAGCGCCGCCGAATCGGAGAGGACGGCGGTGTCGAAGGTGAGGTTCTCGCGGCTCGACATGATGGCGACGCCATGATCGCCGATCGAACCGGAAACGATCACCTTGTCGCCCGGACGCGCCAGATGTCCGCCGAGTTCCAGCCCGTCGGCGACGACGCCGATGCCGGCGGTGGAGATGAAGACACCGTCGGCCTTGCCGCGCTCGACCACCTTGGTGTCGCCGGTGACGATCGGTACGCCGGCTTCGCGCGCCGCCCGACCCATCGAATCGGCGATGCGCTTGAGGTCCGCCAGCGGGAAGCCCTCTTCGATGATGAACGAGGCCGACAGCGCCACCGGCCGGGCGCCGCCCATGGCGACGTCGTTGATGGTGCCGTGGACGGCGAGCGAGCCGATGTCGCCGCCGGGGAAGAACAGCGGCGAGACGACGTAGCCGTCGGTGGTCATCACCATGCGGCCGCCGGTCGCGGCGGGTGCGGCGAAGGTCGCCTGATCGTTGCCCTGGGCGAGATACTCGTTGGCGAAGGCCTCGTGGAAGATCTCGCCGATCAGCTGGGCCATGGCGCGGCCGCCGGAGCCGTGGGAGAGATCGACCCGACCGGTCTTGATGTCCATCTTGCGGTGGCGCAGGCGGGGTTTCTCGACGTCGTTCACGAGGCGATCCTCCGCTCGTCCTGATTCTTCTTGGTCTTGTCGCGGAAACGGCCGTAGGTCCAATGCGCGGCGCAGGCGCCTTCCGACGACACCATGCAGGAGCCCATCGGCGTCTCCGGGGTGCAGACGGTGCCGAAGAGTTTGCAGTCGGCCGGCTGCTTGGCGCCGGTGAGGATGACGCCGCATTCGCAGGCCGGATTGTCCGAGGCCTGGATGCGCGGCACGTCGAAGCGCTTCTCTGCATCGAAGCGGGCGTAGGCGTCCCGGAGCTTCAGGGCCGAATGGTCCATGTAGCCGAGGCCGCGCCATTCGAAGCGGTCGCGCAGGTCGAAGACCTCGTCGACCAGTTTCTGGGCGGCGAGATTGCCCTCCGGCGTCACGGCGCGGATGTACTGGTTCTCGACCGCGGCGCGCCCCTCGTTGACCTGGCGTACCAGCATCAGCACCGACTGCATGACGTCGAGCGGCTCGAAACCGGAGACGACGATGCGCTGGCCGAATTCCTCGACGAAGGCCTGATAGGGCTTGGAGCCGATCACCACCGAGACGTGGGCCGGGCCGATGAAGCCCTGGATCTTCACCGGCGGCAGCTTGCCGGTCTTCGGCGCCTCGAGGATGGCGCGGATCGCCGAGGGGGTCAGCACGTGGTTGCAGAAGATCGAGAAGTTGGCGAGCCCCTTCTTCTCGGCCGTCTTGATCGCCACCGCCGTCGGCGGCGTCGTGGTTTCGAAGCCGATGGCGAAGAACACCACCTCGCGATCCGGGTTCTCCTCGGCGATGCGCAGCGCGTCGAGGGTCGAATAGATCATGCGGATGTCGGAGCCGGCGGCCTTGGCCTTGATCAGGCTCTGGCCCTTGGAGCCCGGCACGCGCATCAGGTCGGCGTAGGTGAGGAGCGTCACCTTGGGGTTCTTGGCCAGTTCGATCGCCTCGTCGATGCGGCCGATCGGCAGCACGCAGACCGGGCAGCCCGGGCCGTGGATCATGCGGACGTTCGCCGGCAACAGGTCCTCGAGGCCGTAGCGCGAGATCGCATGGGTGTGGCCGCCGCAGAACTCCATGAAATGGTAGGTCTTCGCCGGATCCGCTTCGGCGCGGATGGTCTCGGCGATGGCGCGGGCGAGTTTGCCGTCGCGATATTCGTCGACGTATTTCATCGCGCCGCCTCCGCCGCCAGAGCCCCGGCCTCGGCGAGCAGCGCCAGCGTCTTCTCCGCCTCCTCGGCGTCGATCTTCGACAGCGCATAGCCGACGTGGATGATGACGTAGTCGCCGACCGCGACGTCCTCGACCATGGCGAGGGAGATCTCCTTGGTCACGCCGTCGAGGCTGACCTTGGCCATGTCGTCGGGGAGCAATTCGCTCACCAGGGCGGGGATGGCGAGGCACATGGGGGAGGGCTCCTCTTCAGTCGTTCTTCTTGGTTTCGTTGCAAGTCACGTGGGTTTCGACATGGGCGCGAGCGAGCGCCGCTTGGCCGAGCGACAGACCGCCGTCGTTGGCGGGAACCTTGTGGGCGAGCAGCGGGCGCAGGCCCTGGGCGCCGAGCGCCTCGACCAGCCCTTCCGCCAACACCCGGTTCATCAGGCAGCCGCCGCCCAGCGCGATCGGATCGCCCGGACGGGCATGGGTGGTGACCAGGGTGACGAGCCCGTCGATCAGCGTGCCGTGGAAGAACTCGGCGGCGCACCGTGGCGCGACGCCGGGGCGCGCCAGCTCGGAGAGGAGCGGTGCGAAGTCGAGCACGCCGCCAGCCAACCGATAGAGGCCGGTGCCGTGCCTCGCCGTGGCGACCAGCGCCTCGAGCTCCATCGCCGCCTGGCCCTCGTGGTCCTGGGTGCGGCGCAGGCCGACGATGCCGGCGACGGCGTCGAACAGCCGGCCGGCCGAGGTGGTGGTCGCCTCGCGACCGCTCGCCAGCCGGGCGAGGAGGGGGCCGATCAGCGGCTCGTCGGGAAAAAGGGTGCGGGCGCGGTCGCCCTCGCCGATCGCGTGGAGCGCCGCCACCGCCATGCGCCAGGGCTCGCGCGCCGCCTTGTCGCCGCCGGGCTGGGCGAGCGGGGCGAGATGGCCGAGGCGCTCCCAACGGGTGCCGTCGACGCGCAGGAACTCGCCGCCCCAGGCCGCGCCGTCGTCGCCGTGGCCGATGCCGTCGAGGGCGAGGCCGAGGAGCGGGACCGTCACCCCGTGCTCGGCGCCGATCGCCGCGACATGGGCGGCATGGTGCTGCACCGGCAGGACGGGCGCGTCGAACTCGAGCGCGAAACGCGACGAGCGGAAATCGGGATGGAGATCGCAGGCGACGACGTCGGGGGTGACGTCGAGAAGCGACAGGAGATGGGCCGCCGTCTCGCGGTAGAACTTGACCGTCTCCACCGTGTCGAGATCGCCGACGTGCTGCGAGACGAAGGCCTCGCGGCCACGTGTCACCGTGACGGTGGCCTTGAGATGCGCCCCGGTCGCCAGCACCACCGGGCCGTCCGAGCCGAGGTCGATCGGCTGGGGCACCCATCCACGGGCGCGACGAATCAGGCTCGGCTTGCCCGCGATCACTTGCGCGACCGAATCGTCGGCGCGGATGACGATCGGGCGGTCATGGCCGACGATCAGATCGGCGATGCCGCCGAGGCGGCGCAGCGCGTCGGCGTCGTCGATCACCAGCGGTTCGCCGCCGGGGTTGGCGGAGGTGGCGACCAAGACGAGGTCGTTGCTCGCGTCTCGCCACCCGTCCGCCGCCGGCCGGCCCGCGGCTTCCCAGAAGATCAGGTGATGCAGCGGCGCGTAGGCCCGCATCACGCCGATGCGGCCGAGACCGGGAGCGACGCCCGTGGCGAGCACGCCGGGCACCGCGTCCATGACGACGATCGGCGCGGCGGGCGAGAGGAACAGGTCGCGTTCGACCTCCCCGACGACCGCCACGGCCGCGAGCGAGGCGGCATTCGCCACCATCACCGCGAAGGGCTTGGCGTCACGGATCTTGCGCCGGCGGAGTTCGGCGACGGCGGCCTCGGACCGGGCGTCGCAGATCAGGTGGAAGCCGCCGATGCCCTTGAGCGCAACGATTTTGCCAGCGCGAACGGCGGCGACGATCTCGACGATGGGGGAGGGGACGTCGGGGCGAATGGGGTGCCCTGAAGCAAACTCGGAGGAAGAAGGAGTGCCGGAGGCGCCGCCGTGCGGGTGTGCGTCCGGCGACGGCCCGGCGGCGCCCTCCTCCCGCCGCCACACCACGGTCAGCTTCGGCCCACAGACCGGACAGGCGATCGGCTCCGCATGAAACCGACGGTTTCCGGGATCGCGATAGTCGCGTTCACAGGCCTCGCACATCGGAAAGCCGGCCATCGCCGTCTGGGGGCGGTCGTAGGGCAGGCGGGCGGTGATCGTCCAGCGCGGGCCGCAATGGGTGCAGTTGACGAAGGGGTAGAGGTGGAAGCGGCTCGCGGGCGAGAAGAGGTCGTCGAGGCAGGCCTCGCACGTCGCCGCATCGGCCGGCACCCGGGTGCGCGCCTTCGACGCGACGCTGTCGACGATGCGGAAGCCGGTCTCACCAGTCGGTGGGATGGCCTCGCTCACCAGCGCGTCGATGGCGGCGAGTGGCGGCTTTTCGGCGGTGAGCGCCGCGACGAAGGCGGAGAGCCCGACGCCTTCGGCCTCGATCACCACCCCGTCGCCGTCGTTGAGGACGAAGCCGGCGATGCCGTGGCGCGCCGCCAGCCCATGGACGAAGGGTCGCATGCCGACGCCCTGGACGGCGCCGCGCAGGCGGATGCGCAGCCGCGCCGTCTCTCCCGTCGTCGGGAGAGCACGCGCGAAGGCATCGCCGGCGGGCTCGTAGGTCATCGGTGCGGCAGCCCCTCAGTCGGGAGCCCGCGCGGTGAGCGCGGCGCGGGTCTCGATCCAGTCGTAGAACGCCGCCAAGCCTTCGCCCGACCGGGCCGAGACGGTCATCACCCGGAGCCGCGGATTGACCTTCAGCGCGTTGGCGATGCAGGCCTCGACGTCGAAGTCGAGATGCGGCAGCAGGTCTGCCTTGGTGAGCAGCATCAGGTCGGCGGCGGCGAACATGTCGGGGTATTTGAGCGGCTTGTCCTCGCCCTCGGTCACCGACAGCACCACCACCTTGTGGGCCTCGCCGAGATCGAAGGCGGCGGGGCAGACGAGATTGCCGACGTTCTCGATGAACAGGATCGAGTTCTGCGGCAGGTCGAGATCGTCGAGGGCGTGGCCGACCATCGAGGCGTCGAGGTGACAGCCCTTGCCGGTGTTGACCTGGATCGCCGCGACCCCGGTGGCGCGGATGCGCTCGGCGTCGTTGGAGGTCTGTTGATCGCCCTCGACCACGGCGATCGCGTGTTTCGCCTTCAGATCGCCGATCGCCTTGACCAGCAGCGTCGTCTTGCCGGAGCCGGGGGAGGAGACGAGGTTCAGCGCGAAGACGCCCCTTTCCCCCAGACGACGCCGGTTGGCGCGGGCGAGGCCGTCGTTCTTGCCGAGGATGTCGCGCTCGATCTTGACGATCCGCTCCTGTGCCAGACCGGGGACGTGGACCCCGGCGATGCCGGCGCCGTAGTCGATCGCGCCGCCCGCCCGCACGACGTGGCCATGATCGTGGTCGTGGGAATGGTCGTGACCGCAGCCGGGGCCGTGGACGTGGCCGTCGTCGTGGTCGTGATCATGGGAATGATCGTGATCGTGGACATGAGCGTGGGCATGCCCGTGAGCATGGTCGTGGCCGTGGTCGTGGCCATGATCGTGGTCGTGGCTGTGGACGTGCCCGTCGCCGTGGTCGTGCGGATGGGCGTGGCGATGGACCACCCCCGGCCCGTGATCGTGGGCGTGGTCGGCGTCATGAACGTGGTCATGATCGGCGCCGTGGCCGTGATCGTGGTGGTGATCGTGCCCATGGGCGTGGTCGTGCCCATGGTCGTGGTCATGGGAATGGTCGTGTGTCGCGACCTTCTTGCCCTCGACCGTCGCCTGACCGCAGCCGCAGACCGTACACATCACTCCACCTCCAACTCGGCGACCCGCATGTCGTCGCCCGACGTCATCTGAACCCTGTGGCCGCCGCACAGCGGGCAGGCCCCGAAACGCTCCGAGAGCGCCACCGTCTGCGAGCAGTCGATACACCACCCGGCACCCGGCACCCGGACGATCTCCAACACCGCTTCCGCCGCGACCGTCCCGGCCACCACCGCCTCGAAGCAGAAGCGCATGGCGTCGGGTTCGACCGAACTGAGTTCGCCGATGTCGAGGCGGACCGCCTTGACCTTCGTCGCCCCGGCCTTGCGGACCTCCTCCTCGACGATTTCGAGGACGCTCTCCATCAGCGACATCTCATGCATCCGCGCGTTCCTCCACCGTGACGGCGAACCCGACGCAGGGATCGAGGACGGCGGCCAAGCGCTCCACCCGCGACCGTCCGATCTCGTCGGCCGTCACTCGGTTGGCCCGGACGGTCGCCGCGAAGGGTCCGTCGGGTCCGAAGTTCCATTCCGTCGGTGCCAACACCGCATAGGCCGCCACCCGACCGGCCGCGTCCAGACGCACCAGATGATGCAGCCGGCCCCGGGGGCTTTCCACGGCGGCATACCCCGTGTCGGCGCCGAGCGTGCCGGCGCTCACCCAATCGTCGATCTCGCGTCGCCGCGCCTCGGCGCCCGCTTCGAGCGTCCGACCGGCGCGGGCGATCTCGCCGAGCCGCGCCTCGAGCCGCTCGCGTCCGCCGAAGGCGCCGCCGCCGGTCCTCAGGACCGAGCGGGCGAAGGCGCCGGTCTCCGGTCGGCGGGTGCCGAGCCGCGGCACCGCCGCGAAACCCTGCGGATCGGCGGCGAGGGCCGCGACCACCGCCGCGTCGTCGTCCGGCCCGAGCGGGTCGGCGGGAAGATGGACGTCGCCGCCGGCGTCGGCGGCGCGTCGGACCACGTCGTCGGCCCACGATCCCGACGGCCACCACGGGCGGCCGTGTCCGTCGAGGACGAGACCGAGGCGTTCCATGCCGTTGCGGGCGCTCTCGATCGCCGTGGCGCGGGCACCGGCGCCGATCGGGGGCTCGCCCGTCGCGGCGAGTTGGCGCGTCGCGGCGAGCACGGCGCGCAGATCCGCCAGAGCCTCGCGCGGCACGTCGCCGGCGGCGCGGGCGGTCGGCCCCAGGAAGATCGAGCGCAGGTGTTCGCCCAGCCGCTCCGCCACCAGACCGTCGAAGCGCGCCGCCGCCGTCGCCCGCCAGTCGCCACCGCGCGCCGCGGCGATCGCGGTGGCGCCGGCGGTCGCATGGGAGAGGCCGCACAAGGCGTGCAACCGGCCGACCAGGGCGGGAATCTCGTCGGCCGGCCGGTTGACGAAGAGCGCGGTGGAGAAGCCCACCGGCCGGGTCGAGGCGACCCGTACGTCGACCACCCGCCCGTCGCCGCGATCGGAGGCGACCACCACCGTCACCGCGAGGGCCCCGGGGCCGAAGGCGTTGCTCGCCGGGCTCATGGCGTCGCCTCGTCGCGCGGGCGCCGGCCGAACAGCAGGGAGCGGCGGTCGATCGCGACCTTCTCCCGGGTCTCCGGTTTCGGCGGCTCCTCGGCCCGCCGCAACTCGGCCATCGCCGCCTCCGCCGTCGCCCGGACCACCTCGGGGTCGTCGAACTCGAACATCGGCGAGAACAGCGACAGGCTGTCGAGCCGGCCGAAATCGCCGATCTCACCGACGACGAAGTCGTAGGCGCCGCTCGGCAGGTCGTGGGTCACGGTGGCGCCGGGCGGTCGGAAGGCGAAGTCCGGGCCGAGCGGCGAGGCGGCGACCACGGCGTTCATGAACCACGGCGTCGCGACGATGCCGATCACCCGCGCCCCGTCGTCGTGGAACCCGACCGCCTCGACCCGCAGCTTCGGATTGAACACCGGCAGATCGCGCATCGAGCGCTCGGCCACTTCGGCATAGATCCGCGCCAGCCGTTCGCCGACCGCGACGGCCGCCGCTTCCCGTGCCGCGTCGTCGGCCTCAGCCGTCATGACCAGCCCCTTCGCCCTCGATCGCCATGAACTTCGCGCGCGGCGCGTCGCAGTTGGGGCAACGCCACTCCTCCGGCAGGTCGGCGAAGGCGGTGCCCGGGGGCACCTGCCACACCTCGTCGCCCTCCGACGGGTCGTAGACGTGCCAGCAGATGCCGCATTCCATGCGGGTCTCGGCCGTCACGTCGCCGCGTTCACCGAAGTTCTCGAAGGAACTCATCGGAAGTAGGCCTCTTCGATCTCCTCGAGCCGTTCGGCCGAGTCGCGGAAGTCCTCGACCGCCGCCCGCGCCGTCACCGGCACGCCGCCGATCTCCAGGGTGTCGAGGACGATGGTGTCCATGGCGTTGAAGAACTGCACCGACCAGACGTTGCGCACGCCGGTCGCGACGATCCGGCAGGTGCCGTAGCCGCGCGACAGGATCTGCACCGGGCCCGGCCCGAGCGTCTCCTGAAGGAAGGCCATGTCGGCCTCCGACATCGGGAACAGCGAGAAGGTGATGGTGTGGGACGGCGCGCCCTCGACGTGGGCGGCGGCCCGATCGCGGATCTCGGTGAGCAGCGGCAGGACGTTCATCGCGCCCGCCGGCGGCACGCCGATCGCATCGAGGACCGGGGTCGCCCGCGCCGCCCGCTCGATCGCCGCCGGGATCGACGCCACCTCGACGTAGTCGGCGACGAGCGCGCCGGCCGCGTCGGTGAAGCGCACCCGCCACAGGCCGGCCATCACCGATTCCTGCACCTGGGCGATGACGCCGTCCGGCAGGGCCACCGTCGCCGAGACCTCGCCCTCGCCGAGCACCTGACCGATCAGGGTGAGGTCGTCGGGACCGTAGTCGGAGAGGTCGAACAGCCGGCTCGCCGTGCCGACCTCCTGCACCCGCAGCGCTTCGACCAGTCGCGGCAGCAGCGCGGCGACCTCGGGGCAACGCTCGATCAGTTCGGTGGCGCTCGCCGTGGCGAGAAACGAAATGGTGCCGGCGCCGGTCAGACCGGAGCGGCCGGCGAAACCCGACGCGGTGGCGTCGATGCCGATCGGCATCATCGAGACACCCGCGTCCTCGCCCTCGGGGGCGACCCAGAAACCCGCCTTCATGGTCATTCTCCCCCGTGGGCCGTGGTGTAGGTGAATTCGGTGCGCGGACGGCTCTCGGCCGGCAGCACCGGCGCGTCGGGCGCCAGGGCGGCGTCGATCTTCTCCATGTATTCGGACCAGTCGCGGATCTTGGGCATCACCGCGATCGGATCGGCGCCGCGGGTCACCACCAGACTGGGATGAACGGCGACGCGGAAGCGGGCGGCGAGCGCCGTCTCGGCCGCGCGCGCCACCACCGCGCCGCGCAGGCGCCGCTGGAAGGTGGCGAGGATCTCCGGCATCACCACGGCGACGTCGAGCGTCTCGGCGCGAGTCGCGGGGTCGCCGGTGAAGAACAGGAGCGTGTGCTCGGCCTCCCCGGCGGCGGGAGCGAGGAAGGCGTCGATGGTGGTCTCGTCGACCGTCGGCAGCCCGTGATGTTCGCCGAGTGCGGCGATGAGTGGGGACGTCATGGTTCCTCCCTGATGTTTCCCCATGTGTCGCAACGCTCGTGCCAGATCGGATTCCACCCGGTGGAAAGACGATGACGAGGGAAACCGCCGGTCCGGACCCCTCGACCCCCCGTTTCATCGGTCGCGTATGATCACTGGATTTCCAAAAGATGGAAGTCAATTTTCCATGAGTTCGGGATCTTGCGGAGGACGACCCGTCGCCGGCCGGTCGACTTCGGCATCGTCGCGGCGAGATGCCGCGCCACGGCGCGTCGCCGCCCGCGACGAACACGGTCGTACACAGGGGGGGCGCTGGCGCCGCCGTCAGTCCTGCGACTTGATCAGGAAGTCGGGCAGTTGCGGCTCGCGGTCGACGAGGTCGGCGAAGAGATGTTCGAAGGGCTTGCCCTCGAGCGCCGCGGCGACGCCGTCGAGGCCGTCGTCGATCAGCTTGGCTTCGGCCTCGTCGAGGGTCCGCACGGCGCTGTCGATGTGGACGAGGACGATCGTGCCGACCGGTTGCTCACCCACCAGCAGCATCGAGACGCGGCGTTGCTCGCCGCGGCGTTCGACCAGCGCCTGCATGTCGTCGCCCTCGACGACGACCATCGGAATGCCGAGACACATGATCCGTTCCTCTCGACGGCGAAACCGGCCCGCGGGATCGCATCCCCGGCGGGCCGGATCGATTCAGGGCCGCGTCACGCCTCGACTCGACGCTCGTAGGCGGAGAAGTCGATGTCGTTGGCGAGCAGGCGGTCGTCCGAGCCGCTCTCGCCGCCGCGCGGGCAGACCGTGATACCCCACTCGGCGAGGATCGCCAACGCTGCTTCGATGGCGCGATCGAGGGTGGCCCGCACCGGTTCGGTGAGCGGGCCGCCCCAGTCCTCGAGATCGAGCGGCTGACAGCCGATCAGCGCCAGCGTCTCGGGATAGGCGGCGAGCAGATCGGCGGCGGAGAGCACCTCCTGGAAGCCGGTCTGATGCAGGCTCATCTTCTTGGCGCCGGTGAACTTCGGCACCTCGTCGTCGCGCACGATCTTCATCGTGCCCGGCTCGAGGCCGTAGTCGATGGCGTCGAACACGAGGAGCCGGTCGTGCTCCTGCAGGAAGTTGACGAGGTAGAGCCCCTGGGTGCCGCCGTCGAGCACGGTGACGTGCTCGGGCACTCGGAAGCGGCGGTGGAACTCCTCCACCGCGCGCACCCCGAAGCCCTCGTCGGCCCACAGGATGTTGCCGATGCCGAGCACCAGGACGCGGGGGAGGTCGCCCTCCCCCCGGACGCGAACGTGGTCGAGCGCGCCCATCGCCTCAGTCCTTCAGATCGTCGCGGAACAGGCGCTCGCCCGACACCATCGACGAGATCATCGACTGACGGGAGAGGATGTCCTCGCGCACTGCGGCGTAGACGTGGACGATGACGAAGGTGACGATCGCCCACATGCCGAGATGATGCCAAGTGTGGAGGTCTTGGCTGTTCGGGAAGATCGAGAACATCCAGCCGGCGATCTGGTACCAGACGCTGTCGATGCCGGCGCCTTCGGAGTAGAGAGCGAGGCCCGAGAGCATCATGAACGCCAGGAAGAGCATGAAGGTGAACATGGCGACGTGGGCGAGCGGGTTGTGGCCGATGTACTTCTTCGGGTCCTTGACCAGGAAGAGATACCAGCGCAACTCGTAGAACACGCCCCAGAGCCACGTCTTGTTCCACACCGGCAGATAGAAGAGCTGGCGGGCGTAGGTGTTGCCGACGAAGGCCCAGTAGACACGCAGCAGGAAGAAGACGATCAGCGTCTGTCCCGCGGCGAAATGGGCGAAGCGGATATAACCCATCAGGAAGTTGGCCGAGGCTTCGCCCGGCACGGACGGCAGCGGCGAGCCGATGAAATAACCGGTCACGCACAGGACCACGATGGCCAGTGCGTTGACCCAGTGCCACAGGCGCACCGGCGCCTCGTAGACGTAGATGGTCTGTAGTGAGCGCGCCTTGACCGAGCCGCTCGCATCATAGGCACCCTGGACGTCGGCGATCTGCGTCGTCATGAGATCCTCTCCCGCGATCCTCTCCCCGCCGGTGTCGCGGCACCGGGCGAGGGGATCGACGTCGAACCGTTGGCGAAGGGACGGCGGGGCCTCCGCCGCCCGTCTCTCCGGTCGGCGCCGTCCGGTCCCCGAGGGGTCCGGGCCGGCGCCCCGCTCCGTGGTGTCAGCGCACCGTGACCTTGGCCATCTCCTGGCCGTCCGGCGACATGACGTGGGTCGAGCACGCCAGACACGGGTCGAAGGAGTGGAGAGTGCGGATGATCTCCAGCGGCTGGTTGGGATCGGCCATCGGCGTGTCGAGCAGCGAGGCCTCGAAGGCGCCGATGCCGCCCTTGGGATCGCGCGGAGAGCCGTTCCAGGTGGTGGGGACGACGGCCTGATAGTTGTCGATCTTGCCGTCCTTGATCTTCACCCAGTGGCCGAGCGCGCCGCGCGGCGCCTCGGTGAAGCCGACGCCCTTGACCTCCTTCGGCCAGGTCTCCGGCTTCCACTTGTCGACGTTGGCGGTGGAGCTGTCGCCGGCCTTGATGTTGGCCATCAGCTTGTCCTGGAAATACCGCATCTGATGCGCCGCCCACTGGCACTCGAGGGCGCGCGCCGCGGTGCGGCCGAGCGTCGAGAACAGCGCCGTCACCGGCACGCCGAGGTCCTTGAGCAGCTTGTCGACCGGCTCCTTGAACTCCGGCTTCTTCTGCGCGTAGCCGATGATGTAGCGGGCGAGCGGGCCGACTTCGACGGCGTTGCCCTTCCAGCGCGGCGACTTGATCCAGGAGTACTTGCCCTCCTCGTCCAGCGCCTCGATGTTGGTCTTGGTGCCCTTGGCCTTCGGTCCCAGCACGTAGTTCGGCTCGGTGACGCCGTCCCAGGGGTGCAGGCCCTTGGTCTCGTCCGGGTACTTGTACCAGGAGTGGGTGACGAACTCCT
>ERZ1645187.2796-NODE-2796-length-15141-cov-25.891091_pt1 | contig 15141 bp, 18 predicted proteins | sample MGYA00575352_ERZ1645187 | MGnify/ENA primary metagenome ERZ1645187 (study PRJEB40837, sample SAMN11349314) | freshwater sediment metagenome | isolation source: river sediment | host: Sediment | place: India: Wazaribad , New Delhi | collected 2017-02-21 ...
GGCGCGGGAGCTGGGGCTGAATTGGGGTCAGCGGCGGCGATTGATTCCGCAGCGGGCGAAGATTGCCGCGCCGGAACCGGAGGCCACCCATGCCTAAAAAAGCATGCTCCACCTGCCGCCATTACAAGACCGAAGACTTTGACGTGCTGAAAGGCTGGTGCCACTGGTTTGACGCCTACCCAGGCATGCAGCCAGAGATCCCTGGTTGGGTGCGCAACCTGCATCCCTACCCTGTCTGGCCCTGTGATGGCCGGCGCTGCCCGCAATGGCAGGAGGCGCTGCCATGAGCGCCCATCAGACCCTGTTGGCTGAAGCCGTTGCCCACGGCCTGGACGAGGGCTGGTGGGCGGCCAAGCGTCGCGCTGTCCAGCCAACCAAGGCCCTGCTGATGGAGTGCCTGTATCAAGCGGTGATGGCCCGGCTGGAGGGCCTCGTTGCCCGGGAGGGTCCGACCCATGACTGACCCCGCCGACCTCCCGCCGCGCGACATCCCAGAGGACCTGGTCGTCTTCGCCCTCATCGGCGGCCCGTGGCTGGCCAGGGCCTATTTCTGCCTGCGGCTGCTCAACCCGATCTGCGCGGGCGGGCGGCTGTTTATTCTGGCCCGCCCGGCGGCCGACGCCCCGGCAGAAGTTGAGGAGTTTCCGGCATGAGCGCCAAGCCGCGTTATCAACTCACCATCACTCGCGCCCAGGCCGAGGTGCTGCGCGATGCCTGTGAACTGCTGGCGCGCTGTCGGCTGGGCCAGATTGCCGATGCCTGTCAGCAGGTCCTCGATGAGCACGGACATGCCGTGGTGCCCTACGACCTGGCCCAGGATTGCGAGGCCGCGATTAAGGCCGAGGTGGGCCTGGCGCCCAATCAGTCCTGGGGGGTGGGCAAGCATCCCGCCGCCGATCTGCCGTGGGACCTTTATCAGGTCCTACGCCATCGCCTGGCCTGGGACCGCGCCCTGGCCGAGGGTCACGTCCAACCCGGCCAGGCCCGCCGCTGGCCGGAGATGATGAGCGTGTGCTACGACGAGCCACTGTTTCTCACCCCCGCCCCGCATCCAACCCTGCACCTTATCGACCCCGCATGAGCCAGCGTCTGTTTCAACGCCCCGCCGCTGCCGCCTATCTGGGCATGTCGCCGCGCAGCTTTGATGTCCAGGTCGCCCCGCACCTGCCGTATATTCTGGTCGGGCGCACGGGCAAACGCTATGACGCCCGTGACCTGGACGCCTGGGTCGATGCCCAGGCCAAAATAACACCTGAGCGAGGCGAAAAATCCCCATGTTCGACACCCCCGGCCTCAAGAAGCGCGGCGCCATCTGGCACATCGACAAGACGGTCCGCGTCGGCCGCCACCGCGTCCAACTTCGTGAATCAACTGGCTGCAGCGAGAGCGGCGCGGCCAAAGCAGTCCTGCTAAGGCGCATCGCTGAAGTCCAGGCCCAGCTCCTGGAGGGTCCCCAGGTCAAGGAGCACACCTTGGCCGAGGCCGCCATTCAGTACGTCCTCGACCTGGAGGACCGGGGCAAAAGCAGCGTGCGCGCGGCTTACGCCCTACAGAGCCTGGACGAGGCCATTCTCAACCTGCCGCTATCGCACATCCACCAAGGCACCTTGAAGCCGTGGATCGACCGCCAGAAGGGCACCCTGGCCTCGGGCACCGTCAGCCGCACCCTGCGCACGATCAGCACCGTGCTGCATTTTGCCGCCGAGGTGCTTCGCGACGAGCATGCCCCGTGGCTGAAGGCCGCCCCGCCCAAGCTGCGCGCCCCCGACTGGGGTGCCCGCCGGCCGGTACGCTTGACCTGGGAGGAGCAGAGCAAGCTGGTCGCCGTCCTTCCCGCGCACCTGGTCGGCCCGGTGGAGTTTGCCCTGGCCACCGGCGCCCGCCAGGAGGAGATCGTCAGCCTGCGCTGGGATCAACACTATCCCGTGAGCGAGATCCCCGAGTGGGGGGTGTGGTGGATACCGCCGGAGATTCGCAAAGGCTCGGCGCGGCGTGCGGCCTCCGCGCAGCAGGGGCGCTACCTGATCGCCAATGCCGCCGCCCGGGCGGTGGTGGCGCGGCAGACGCGGATTTCACCCTGGGTGTTCCCCTCGACGCGGCATGATCCAGTGGACACCCGGCGCCGCCTGTACCGCATCAACAACTCCGGCTGGGAATCCGCCCTGGCAGCGGCGGGATTGAAGTTGCGCGTCCACGACCTGCGCCACACCTTCGGCGAGCGTGCCGCCGACGCCGGCATACCATTAGATATACGCCGCAGCCTGCTCGGCCACGAGCACCGCGACATCACCCTGCATTACAGCTCGCCGGGGTTGGTGCGGCTGATGGCGGAGGCGGAACGGATCGTGCGTCCGGCGCCCAAATTGGTGGTGGTGGCACCCGAAGCGCGGGCGGCGTGAAGGGGGGATTTTCCACAAATTTCGCACAGTCCCTCGGAACCCGATGTTGTGCGTTGTAAGTCCTTGTTTTGGCGCGCCTGGCTGGATTCGAACCAGCGACCCCTGCCTTCGGAGGGCTATCATTGCCAAGGACGGCTTGCATTTCAATGCGTTAGCAATTTCCCACCGTGGCCTAATTCGTGTTTGGCGCATAGGAGCACATAGCGCACCATGCCGCTTTCCACAAATCGCGCACAGCAAAAACCCCCTCGCAGGAGGGGGTCGGTTTTAGGGCTTGCGCTGACCTGAATCAGGCAGCAAGAATCTCCGCCGCTCGACCCGGCGCCAACACGCCGCAGGTTTCCAAATAGTTCACCCCCGCCCGTGTATCTTGATCACGCACATCGACCTCTTCAGCCAAATCTAACAAGTAGAGGAAATCTTTGGTAACGGGTTCGTCGTGTGCGCGGATCGCGATGCGCTCGGCGGTCGTGAAGCGCCGGAGAAAGGCCAGCTTGCTGAACGGCGCCATGGGCGCGACGGTCACCACCGGCACCGTTTTGCGGATGGTGTGCCCCGGAGGCGGCGACCAGGCGTGCGCATCTTCCAAAATGATGCGATTGATCACGGCGCCCGCCGCATCCAGCACGTCGTATATTTGTTCAGCCATTCCCTTACTCCCACCAGAAGACTTCAATCAACCCGGAACCGCCCGCGCCACCAGGTTGACTGTTGCCACCACCACCTAATCCGCCACCACCACCACCGCCGGTATTGGCCGTTGCGGGATTACCTGCGCCCTCGGTTGAACGACCCGCACCGCCGCCGTAGCCGCCACCGACGGAGACATCAATCGTCGTGCCCCCCGGCAGATTGTTAGCACCCGACCAACCGCCGACGCCTGGACGGCTGTTCGTGCCGACTTGACCACCGCCGCCGCCTGCGACCACAAATGTGGAGCCGAAACTGGAGTTTCCTCCGCTGCCACCCACTGCGCCACTGGTACTCGCGCCGGCAGTGCCGCCAGCGCCCACCGTAACCGAGACATTGCCTGTGACGGCAACCCATTTGCTATCAATCCCACCGCCACCGCCACCGCCACCGCGTTGACTTGGTCCTTCAATTGAAATTGATCCACCGCCACCGCCCCCGCCGCCCACAGCACGCACATACACGACATCAACGCCTGTGGGACGCGTCCATGTCCCGCTGGCCGTGAAGCGCTGCACTTTGCCGAGTTTGTTGGTGGCCAAGGTGGCATCCAGTTTCGCCAGCCGCGCCTCGGTTGCGCTACTGGCTATCGTGTCCAGTTTCGCCATGCGAGTAGCATTGATACTGTCCAGATTGCCAGCGCGGGTATCCGTCACCCGCGCGGTAAGAGTGTCCACCCCATCCAGCTTGTCGAGCTTGCCAGCCCTGGTGCTGGTCCAGTCTGCCGTGGACAGGGCAGTGGCGGCCGGCGCCCGCGAAGACACCGTGGTGTCAATCGCGCTGGCTTTAGTGGAGGTCCACACCGTGGTTGAGAGTGCAGTGGATGCCGGGGCGCGGGAGGAAATAGTCTCGTCCAGTTTTTCTGCCCGGATGTTGCTCCACACGGAGGTCGTAAGCGCGGTGGATGCGGGCGCCCGAGAAGATACCTCCGTATCCAATTTATCTAGGTTACCCGCCCGGGTTGAGGTAATTCGCTCCAACAGGCTGGCCACCGCCGCATAAATAGGGCTCATCAGGCTCATACGGGGGTCTCCACCGTGGTCCATCCGGCCAGGCGACCGGCACTATAACTATAGGTGGTCACACGCTGCCACCCATCTTGCACGACGGTTTCAGTGGTCACCAGGCCGTTGCCGTCATAGGCATAGGTGGTAGTGCGTGTTGCCAGGTCGATCAAAGTCTCTACAAGTGAGGCCACTCGTCCAGCCCCATCGTAGGTAATGCTCGCCACCTTGGTGCGGACCACGTGTGCCAGTTCGCCGATGCGCACCTGGCACCAGTTGAACATGCCGTCAGCGCCCGAAATAGCCTCGCGCAGACGCAATACATCCTGATCGAGCGAGTTGGTCGGGTGCGGCAGCGCGAACGAGAAATGCGCAGTGCGATCATCAATCATATAACGGCGACCCGGATGGCTTTAACGACAGGAATCTGCGCCACGTTGCCATTGAGCACCAATTTGATGCGAGTTTCAGGCGGCAGCGTTTCGCTTTGCCCCATGACCACTTCACGCTTAACTTCCTGCCAGCCATCGCCCAGTTCGGTGCCGTCGACTACAGGCAGGGCTTGCCAGGCCGCTTCATCGTCCTGGTAAAAGGCGGTTACCGAGGAGGTGCCCGGCAGGTAGACGTCGTAATACATCGTCAGCTTGGTGCCGCTGTTGGTCAAAAACGCCCGCGAGACGTAATCGCCCGCCGTTTCACGTTTACCAGCAATCAAGTGCAGATCTTTATAGAGCACCGGCGAAGCAGTGAAAGTTCCGGTTAACTCCGCCTCCCAGGTGATCACCCCCGAATAGCGCTCGTCAAGAGTAAAGGGCTGCGCTTCCATCACATTATAAATCGTGCCATTCACGTTGACGCGGAACACCACATTACAGTCAGCCGTGGGTCGCTCCACGGCGGCCATTACTACTAAGTGATCGGCATTGGCCACAGTTACATCGGGCAACTCTACCACCTTGGTGGTTTCACCCTCCTCTATGACGTTGGTATCGACGTTGTAGTCACACGTAATGAGCCGGAACGCCAGGTCTTGCGTCTGATGCGGGGTCCAGGTTGACCCGTTACTGGACGTCAGCAGCACACCAATCTGGTAAGGCTGGCTGGTAACCCAGCGCTGCTCGGCAGCATCAAACTCGCCCACCCCCGCAATAGCCACCTCAGCCACCGCGTCATTACACATGACCACCAGCGCGTATTCCCGCCCCGGTTCAACCGTAGCGGGCGTGAAGCGGAAGCGCGTCCAGGTGTTCAGCGTAATGTCAGCGGGCCGCTTTAGTGACTCAGCCACCACGGTGCGGGTGGGGATGCCGAGATTGGTTTCGCGGATATGGATCAGGATGTTGGAAGATCCTTTGGCCGTAAACCACAAATCGACCGCCGCAACCTGCAACACCCCTTCTTGCGGGGCAGCGCTTACCGGGATGACAAACGTCTGCGCCACTGGATCTAAGTCTTCCTGAAGCACCCGCTTGGTCACCGTGGTTGTGACGGTGCGCAAATCTTCAATCTTGAGCGTGCCTTTGCCGACAAAGGTTGCCGCTGCTTCCGTGGCAGCCCCGTCAAACTCCACCAATTTTGATCCCGCCGGGATGTTCGTCGGAATCGTAAACTTGCCGTAGATGCGGCCTTGGCTGTCCGCCGTAATACTCATGGTGTTACCTCAACGAAGGCGACCTGATCCCCGTCAAACCGTACCGTTTGCAGCACCTCGCCGGGACCAAAGCCCTCTAAGGCAAAACGCACCTCGATGGGGCGCAGTACCTGCAAATCTACGTACCGCGTGCCCACCTTTTCCACCTCGACACTGACCGAGGTTTCTTCGGAAATAACGTCAATGTGGGCGCGATTGTTGCTGGTAATCGGATCAAGCCACACTTCTTCATCAAACTGCCGTGTAACCGGCGACAGCCAGTTGGTTTTGAAGTCAACCCAGTAATCCACGGCAGGGGTCAATCGGGCTACCCCGGGGAGGGGAGAGAAGGAATCGTAAGGGTTGACCCGCAAGCTGCCGGTGCGCTGGGTCTGCGCGACCACCAGTTCGTTCGGCCCGACCAGTTCTTCTGTTTCAACGATGACCCTGGCGTCCAGCGTCTGCTGGCCGTCTAACTCCACACTGTGGACCGTGGCGGTAACCCCCGGAATCAGTTGCTGACGGAAAATGGCGGCGGTTTGCGCAATACCTTGATCGCGGAGGTCATCATCGTAGAGCGGGTCGGTAAACACTCCCTTTTTGGCTGTTGGGTCGCGCTGGGTCAGGTTGAACGCCAGCCGCTCTTCCGCCACCAAAGCGAAGAGGGTGTCGATGCGCCGATTGACCGCGTTCAGCTCCCCCATAGGCACCATGCGAATGCCATCGTTGACCACCCGGGTTCCAACTCCCCAGCGCTGCTCAATGACCGCTAAGCGCAGCAGATGTGCCGGGGTCGCGGGGATGCGCGGGCGCACGGGCGAGGCCACGCCCTTGACGGTTACCAGGTCGCCCATGGCGTTCATGGCAATCAAGTCATAACGCGGCATCGCCCAGTAATAATCCACTTGAATGGTCGATCCATTCAGTAGCTGCGCGGTGGTTGATTGATTGCCCGCCACCGTGACGGTGATAGTGCCATCGACGGTCAGCCCGGTTTCATCCTGCTCAAGGGGCGCTGACGTGGTGTCGATGTATTCATAGGTCACCACGTAGGTGGACCCCGGGCTGGGTTCAGCGCCCGCCAGGCTCCAGTCCACTTTATCTGCCGTCAGCTTGTAATCGACGCCGGCATCAAACGTAGTGGCGCCCTGGATCACGGACACAATTTGCACCACCGGCCCCAGGGTCATGGCATCCATGGCGCCCGAGTAAGCCCCGTGGGTCAGTGTTTCAGCCACCCGGCGCTGCGCACTGATCACGCCCAGGGTGCTGATGGGTGAATGGTTTAGCTCGATGCGCTGGTCCTGGCCATTCGCTACCGCGACAATATGCGGCTCCCGGAGCACTTCGCGCGCATCGGGAGCAGCGGCATAAACCAAGCGCCGGGCATGTGCGCGGATGATTTCTTCGCCGCCGACGCGAGCAACACCATCAGCAACGGAAAACACTTGATTGTCATTCAGGTCGTCCAGGCGAGTGACCTTCAGCCCCGACGAGATATAAAACCCGCCCGCCGATTGACGGTCATAGCGGGCGATATACTGTGCCATCGCGTCCACCTGGGGCGGTGGCACTTTTGATAGCACAATGCCGTTTTCAATTTGATAGACCGCGTAAAACGTGCCCACTTGGCCGCTTTCGCCTTCATAGCCCCAGCTTGGCGTAATTTGTAAGCGGCAGGCACCGGGTTCCTGATAGTTGCGCATCGACACCGCCGGGTCGCGCAGTTGCGGGTTCTCCAGTTCGGTGACGATAGTGTCGACCAGGTAAACGCCGACGTTGATCAGTCCAATCAGGGGGATTTCAAACGTGCGCGGAGGGATACCGCGTGCCGCGCCGCGCAAATAGACCGCGCCGTTGGCGCAGGTGCAAGTGCAGGTGTCGTCCTCGATCACGGTGCTGCACGCCGCGCCGCCGAGCACGTCGCCGTCATTGAACAGTACGTCAGCGATGTTTTTTAACCGGCTGATCGCTGCCGACTGCAGCTCGTTAAGCTCGGCGGATTGCAAAACATCGCCAGCGCGAAACAGATGCCGTTCGTAGTAATCCGCTTCGCCGAAGCGATCATAATACTGAGCGAGGTAGATAGTCATGGCATCAGAGTTTTAGCACAAATTCAAATTGCTGGCGGGTCAGCGGCGACCGGATGACAGGCGCAATATGTTCCAACGCCATCAGGGTGCCGGCCGATGCCAACTCCGCAGGGGTGAAGTAGAGCTGCCCAGCGGGGAGCCCTGGTAACGGTATGCAATTGACAAACATCCCCACCTCGCGGATGACCTTGTCGGCTGCATCTGCAAACCCAAAATCAAATCGCACATAGAGCAGGTTGGTCGGCGTTTGGGTAATGGTGTAACGCCCCGTGGGCGTAACGATCAGCCCTAATTCATCAGCGACAGCAAACGCCGCCATCGTTTTGGAGACCCGCCCCAACTCAGCGGTTAATCCCACGGCGGATAAAGATTCCGGCATAGGGGTGTCATCCCAGTCTGGGTTGCCCTCTCCCCACGCCAAATAAAGAGGTAGCTGGATTAGGACCGCCACCAGCGAAGCACGACCCGAGTTGACTAGAACCGCCATGGACTTTCCTCATGTCTGTTTGCGGTGAGCATACGGTCACGACAGAAAGCCATTCTTAATCGGTGGCGCACCAGATGGCGTAGTCGGTACCCGCCACCAGGGAGTCGGGCATGGCGATGGCGGTGCTGGCGGCGACGAGGCGGATCAGGCCGTTGACCTCGACCTGCAGGGCCTGGTTGGTCTGGGCCGCGCTGGCGGTCAGGACGCTGAAGGCCACGGCGGCGGGGTTGGCCTTGGCAAAGTAATGGTTGAGGCCGGGCTGGAGGGCGGTCCCGGCCTTATCCAGCGCCGCATCCACCGCTGCGCCGGTGGCGTATTTCGAGGTATAGGTTTCGGCCATTACTCAGTCACTCCGAAATAGACGCCATCGGCGGTTTGAAATAGCACGCCGTCCGCCGTGGCGAACTCCAGGAGCGGGCTGGTGTGTGTCGTTGGCGGTGACATTTCCATGGGTCGCCCGCCACCTATCCAGATGCGCGTATCCCAGCCCCCCTCCCACACCGGGGCGCCCATGTCGCCGCCCCGCAGGCCATCCGTGGTTATCTCCAACACGTTCGCAATGCCAAAGCGATGCAGGGCGCGTCCCTCAACGTCAGAGAGGTTCAAATTCACCGATAACCGCGCCAACGGCATCATGAGGGTTAATTCGCTTTTGACGTCCGTGCGCCAGGGACGCAAATCCCATTGCCCCAACACCTCATCGACCACGAAGGGCCAAGGATGCGTCGCGGGTGGCAACATCAACGTCCCTGCTGGCCGATCCGCTTCTGCTTCGCGCACCACCGGCGCCCAGTCGATACCCTGCCGGGATTCAAGCTGGATACGATGGTATTCATAGATCGGCGCGCCCTGGACATGATCCGCTCCAGACAGGGTCGACTGCGAAAGGAAGAACACCTCCTTCCACGGTTCACGCAAGGTCAGGTCGTGTCCCGTGACCCGCTGAATGTTGCGCAGCATGGCTGCCGCATTTGATCGCGAACGCTGCACCTCGGCAATGATGCGGGCGGTATACGCCGCATCGGCTTCTTCGGGTGCCGTATTTTGATAGGCGCGCTGCTGCGTCTCGTATACCAGGCGGTCGTGATAATGTTGCGGCGATTCCCCGGGGCGGCTTGTCACGCCCAGAGCATTGCCAAAAAACACCTCCCAGGCGCTATACAGAGTCTGCTCGTGGCCGGTTGCGCCCACCGGGTTGTAGCGGCTCAGCAGTTTAGCCAGATCCAAATAAGGGCTGGCTGAAACTGTGCCTTGCCGAGGAATGCCAAAGATTTCGCCAAAAAGGTCAGCCCATTCCGCCTGCGATTGAGGCAGGATCATCTGCGCCAGCGCGATGGCAATAGCGGCCTTGCCCTCCGCCAGCGCCTGACCGATAGCTGCCAGCAACACCGTCAGCGGGGCGGTATAAATACTTAGATGATCCCCGTTGTCATCTCCTTGGTCCCCAGTACCCTCCAGCAGGGTCAAGGCGCTCAGGTGGCTTACGGCGGGGTTGAGATACACCACCTCAAACCCCGCGCCGGTGAGCGCATCAGCCAGTGCGTTAAGGCGAAAGTCGCGCAACTCCCATTGCCAACGATCACCCCCCGTCTGCACCGTTAAAAGATCACCTTGAACGGTCCAAGCGCAGCCATTCGCATGGCGCACGCGCAGGGCCAGTGCTGGCTGCGGGTCGCGCGCAAAAACCCCGTGGAGGTGGCCGAGGAGCGCCTGACTTACGCGGTCCATGTCAAAGTCAATGTTCTCAAGTAAAGGACGCTGCTGGCGGCAACCATAAAGCTGGCCGTCGGGGCAACGATGGTAGCTGCTGTCACCCCTTCGACCCCCAACGCCTGATTGATCACATCCATCGGGCGCACTTGACGCCCCGGCACAGTCGCTCGCAGCCAGGCCGCCAACACGGCGGTCAAAGCAGTGGTGATGTCCGCCTGGCTGACCCCCAAACCGGTGGTCAACTCTAGCGCGATATCAATCGGGGTGTCGGTCATAACCAACACCTCCACGCGCATGCCTGCGGGGCGATAACCTCCCAACCAAATAGCCAAATCCGGGTCGCGGGTACCATCAATCAGCGCTTGCACCGCTTGCACCAACGCGGCTGATGCGCCAAACGAGCCGTTGTGAATGTACAGTTCCACGTGGCCAGGCGTTTCATAGACGGCTGCCCGCTGCACCCGCTCGGACAAAACGCCGGACACTGGGTGGTATAAAGCCGGCAGTGTTGCCGCGAACTCCAATGCCGCCGGGGTCCCCCGCGCCAGGGCGCGCACAAACGCGGCAAACCGTTCTGCCCGTTGCTCCTCTGTCTCGGCGTCAACTCCGCCCGACAAAATTTCGGGGTTGGTGACCGTGTACCAATCACTGCGAGTAGGCAGCAGAATGTTGTAGTACCCGGCATTGCCGCTGATGCCGGGGATTTCAGCGGAGACGGTGCCTTCAGCCTCATCCTCTCCCGCCGGAATCACGACCTCCTGATCGGTGACAAAATAGGCCCCCGCCGTGGTCACTAATCGCGTGCCCAGCGGAATGATAATTTCATCCCCGGGGGCGTCCTCAATGCGGGTAAACACCACCGTGCCTGCTGCGGCGACCGCCGGTAGCAGGTCAAAGCCGAAGCCAATATAGATGGCCGTGGGAATGGCTTTCAGCAGCCCCAGGTACATCTCTTGGTAGTAATCGTCTAGCTCAACCGCGCTGGCCTCAATCAAGCTACGGACCACGGACCCGACATTGAAGTCGGTGATGCGGTCGGTTGACAGGCGCATCTGCTCAACCGCATCGGCCACGATGGCGACAAACGGTTTAGGCGTAAAAATTGCAGTCATGGATTGAGCACCAGATTTAAGTCAGTAGGGCTGTTGTTCCCGACCAACGTCAACCGGGCCGTCACCAAAATGGTGTCGCCCGCCACTTCGGCTTTGACGTAGTGGATTTGAAACACACGCGGTTCGGCTTTCAGCGCCTCTTGAACCCACGCCGAGGCCATAAGCGAGGAAAACGGGGCGGCAGGCAGGCCCAGCGCCAAGATCACATTGCAGCCGTACCGGGGGTGATACGTCAGCTCGCCTAGCAGCGTCCTAACTCGGTGCGTGAGCGCCTGTGTCATGTTCTCCACCCCGCCGACCGTCGCCAGATCACCGCCTGGAGTGGACTGGAATTGGCCGTGATCCATCGCTACGTCCCGTCCATACGTGCTTAGCATCGTCGGCGGCAAGTCGGCGTTGGCCGACCAGGGAATCAAGAACTGATCACCCCAAACCAGGGTGTGCGGCAGGCGATCCGCCGGTCGGTAGGACGCGATGATGAACGGCAGGCGCAGATTGTTGATCCGCGCGATCTCCACCCAACGTGTGGCACTACCAAGCTCGCGGGTAGCAATGGCGCGCAGGTCTTCGCCCTGCTGTAACGTCAACACCCGCGTGCGACTCATGTCACGATCACCCAACGACTCAGCGTCGCTGTCAACTCAGGCAGGTTCCACGCCGGCCCCGTAACCAGAGAATCTTGGTCAAGCGTAAGCAAAGCCATTTCCGCCCCAGGGAGGATGCGTACCGGCGCGACCGCTTGCGCCGTCACCCAATCCAGGCCGAGATACACCGTCTCCGCAAATTCCCGACGCACCAGGGCAACGTCCGCCCAGGCGTTACGCGTCAACTGCGCCCGCCGCATGGCGTAGATCCGCTCCCGGCGCACCGCCCGCCGCGCCGCCTCGTTAAAGATGCTTTCCGCCGCACGCAGCACGCGCTCGGCATTGGCTAGACCCGCCAACTGCGCCTCGCTGGCAACCTGGTTAACCGCCGCCGCCAACATCGGCCCCGCGCGATCCGTAACCGCCGCCAATCGGGCCAAGAAGGCTGCATAGAGGCCCGCGCGAACCGACAGGCTTTCCCCAAGGATGGCTGCCGCCGTCTCCGCCAGACGCGCCTGCGCGGCCTGGGGGAACTGTTCCGGGGCGGTCAGTGCGATCAGCGCGGCGTTGGTCATTACAACAACCCGCCGATGGCGTCGGACACGCCGTAGGACTTGATGCCGGTCATGCGCAGGGTGTACTGGTACAGCAATGGCCGCTGGCGATTCTTGCTGGTCTGCAAGCTGATGGGGTAGACCTCATAAACGCAGACGTTGAGCGTGTCTACCCAGTACATTTTGACATTTTCGATGGGGCGTCCCGCCGCTGCCTGCGCCGCGCGCAATTGGTGAAACAGGCGAATGACCAGCTCGCGAAAGGTGACAAAGGCCATGAAGCCGTCCATGACCCGGCCCGTGCCCCAGCCGGTATGGCCCGAGACGACGATATCGGTCAACCCCTCACCAAAGTCGTCCACAAAGCCGCCGTCAAAGGTCTGAATGACCGTGCCACGGGACGGGTGGTTGTATTGAATGCTCTCTGGGCGAGGATTGAACAAATAAAACGAGACCGGCGCGGCCAGGTCAAAGCCACCGAGATTGACCCCGGTACTGAGGGTAACGACGATGCCAATCGGCAGGTCTTTCTGAGAAGTGGGCATGCTGCCATTGTGGCGTCACGACTAACCCCCCCTGCCTCGAATGCGCGCTTAGCAGCCCTCGATGACCCAGGGGGTGCTGGTGCGCGGGAAGTCGGAGCAGACTTTGACGTAGGGCGCGGTGATGCGCACCATCTCACCTGCCGTGAGGTACAGCGTCCCATCGGCCTTGACCGACGTATCGCCGGATGCCTCTAGGTTGGCATTGCCAAAGGCTTTAATATCCACGTCTTTGAACGCCAGCACCTTCACATTCTCGTTGGCGCGGATATCGACGTCCTTGGATGCCCTAACTTCTACCGTGCCATCGGGTAGCAATTTGACCGAGGTGCTTTCACCGCCGGAATTGTTCACCAGGGCAATGGTCACTGCGCCGCCCGTGTTGTGCTTGATGCTCCACACGCCATCAAAATCACGGCCGGCCAACCCGTCCGGCTCACTGCCATTCCCAATCCGCAGGTGCGCGCCGGAGGGGTGAACCATATCCATGTCGCCGGCATCGGAAATGGTGCGGACAAAATCTGAGGTATGGCGCTCGATCAGGCGGTTTTTGTCCTGACCCTTGGTGAAGGCCATGTGGGTGCATTGGGGGTACAGAAAGCCGAGACAGATGTGGATGCTGCCACAGGTCGCCACCACGGCATTGATGTGGCGCTTGTTGGGGTCCCACTGCTCGGTGTTGAAATCGTGGCCCTCCTGCTCGGGTTCCGGGACCCCGGTGGTCAGACCAAAGTCGGTGCCGCCATAGGGGGTCATCAGTTGCACGTCGCGGCCATAGTCCCCGGTGTCGAGGAAGATGACCTCCATCTTTTGCCCTTCGGGGTGCACGGCGGTGACGCGGGCAATGCGAATGGTGCTGGCCGCCAAGGGGGATGAGAGCATGGGTTAGCCTCCGGTTTTGCGCTCGACGTCCCAAGGATTCTGAATCTCCCGCCGCACCTTGATCTGGGAGCCACGAATGTAGTCCATGGTGGTGAAGTAGTGACGGTAGGGCTGGAAGTCGTGGACGATGTTGGTGACATAGCCATGCCAGACAACGTCCCCGCGATGCAGGCGGAAGTAATCGCCCACGCGCATCATCGGGTAGCCCTTCATGGTGATGGAACCGCGCTCGAAGTCGTGGATGCGGTTTTGCGCCTGCACCATCCAGTCGCGGCGTTCCTCGACCCAGGTCTTGGTTTCATTCTCGGCGGCCAATTGCTCACCGCGCGGCAGATTGATTGGGGCGTTAGCCATGTCGTAGGGGAACAGCCGGGTCGCCTCCTGCTGGATACGGTCACCGTATTTGGCGCGGGTATCGGCATTGACCAGGCCCAGGTTCTTGACCGCCTGGGTAAAGGCGGCGGCGGCTGCCACCGGGGTTTGAACCCAGACATGATTAACCAGTTCGGCATCGTCGCGGTGGGCGCGCAGGGCGACGACGTGCTTCATGGCGATGTTCCACATGGTCACGCTGTCCATATTGACGTCGGGCAGTGGGTTCTCGTCATAATCCAGCCAGGGGGTGGGACGAAAGACCAGTTCGGGGTCGAGCAATTCTTTTTTGTGGATGTCCCCGGCTGATCCCGGGCATCTGACCGACATATCGGGAAACATATTGCGGTTTTCGCGCACAAAAAACTCGTTCCACGGCCCGTCGGCATGGCGATAGAGCATCTCCCAGATGGTGCCCTCCTGGCTGAAGGCGGCATGGGGCAAGACCGTGCCCTTCTCGACGTAGAACTTCTTTTGGAACTCGAAGCCCACCGCCTCCATGATGCTTTGGGTGGTGTAAGTACCCACCTCCCACATAAAGTCCTGCACCTTCTGCGTCTGACTGGTGAGGCCATATTCGCGCAACCAGGTTAAGGCGCTGGGCAGAGGACCCCCGATGTTGTCATTCTGGTAGGTGATGAACGCGGACACTTGCTCCATGAGGAAGGCGGCACCGCAGTCCTGGCCCGCCACCACCACCTGGCGCTGAGGGCGGCCATCGGGTCCGACCTGCTCATCCCGCCCCACTGAGCGCACGAAGCCGGTCAGCACCGGCACCCACGGCTCCACAGTCGGGCAGTCATCACGCCAGCGGCGCATCCAGATGCAAATGCGGTCCATCGGATTGACCAGGCCGTACAGTGACTCGCGCACCGCCTCCCCCGGCCCTTCGCCACCGCTACTGTTCCAGCCGGTCACCGGCAGGTCGGGGAAGACCAACTGAAACTCCCCCGCCGGCTGATAGAGGTTTTTCCTGACGGTGCAGGAGCCGACGTCGCCCAGGTTGACAGTGATGTCGTTATCAAGGATCTCGACCTTGATCTCAGGGCGGTAGGAGTAGATGGGCGCGGCCATGGCTT
>ERZ1645187.2797-NODE-2797-length-15138-cov-28.543725_pt1 | contig 15138 bp, 14 predicted proteins | sample MGYA00575352_ERZ1645187 | MGnify/ENA primary metagenome ERZ1645187 (study PRJEB40837, sample SAMN11349314) | freshwater sediment metagenome | isolation source: river sediment | host: Sediment | place: India: Wazaribad , New Delhi | collected 2017-02-21 ...
CGATGGCGACGCCGCGGCCGGAGATGAAGACGCCGGTCTGGCCGGTGGCGCGGAAGTCGGCGTCGAGGCCGCGGGCGCGCATCTCCTTCTCGAGGGCGAGGGCGGTGTACTTCTTGCCGACCGAACAGTCGGTGCCGACGGTGAGGAGGCGCAGGCCGGGGCGTTTCGTCCCCTTGCCGGTGGCGAAGCGTTCGGAGGTGTGGCGCACGTCGTGGAGGGCGCGGCCGGTGCGGCGGGCGGCCTCGGAGATCGCCGGGATCGAGGCGAGACGGACATGGAGGCCGGTCGCCACGTCGAGGCCGGCCTCGAGGGCGGCGACGATCGAGGCGATCCAGTGGTCGGGCAGGACGCCGCCGGCGTTGACGACGCCGACGACCATGGTCTTGGCACCCTTCGCGGCGGCCTCGGCCGGGGTCATCTCGGGCAGCTTGGCATCGGCGGCGCAGCCGGGCAGGCGATGTTGGCCGAGGCACCAGTCGGGGCGCCAGTCGACGATGCCGAGGGCGGTCTTGGCGGCGAGGGCATCGGCGACGTCGCCGAGGAAGAGAAGATAGGGGCGGGCGATTTCCATCGGGGGGATCTCCGCTGCGGCCGGGCCGCCGGTTGTCGTGCCGAAGTCACAGAGCTTGCGAAAAATCCGCGCCGGTCTTGTTCGGGAGGGAGGCGGGCGGCACACTCGCCTCGATTCATAGGAGCCTCGGCCGGGCCACGGCAAGAGGCGCGAAGGCCGAGGAGCCGTGCGATCGGCGCGGGCTCGGTCTCGGCGTTCGGGTGGACGCGAGATCGATGGGGCGTGAGGTCGAGGCGATGGCCGAGGGGTCGAAGATCGAGAGATGGGCGCCGACCCCGCCGGATTGGTCGCTGGAGGCGACGCACGACGGTGCGCGCCTCGATTTCCGCGGCGATTGGACCATCCGCACGGTCGGTGGGCTGGAGGCCCGGGTCGACGAGCTGGCGCAGGCGCTGGCGGGGGCGATCGGCGCTCCGCCGGTCGATTTCGACGTGTCGGGGCTGGGCCAGTTCGACACCGCGGGGGCGCTGCTCATGTCGCGGCTGGTCGCTTCGGTCGGGCCGGAGCGGCGGCGGGTGAGCGGGGCGAGCGCCTCGGTCGGCACTCTGCTCAGGGAGGTGTCGGAGACCGATTTCGGGCCGGCGCCGCCGAAGCCGCCGGTCGGGCCGGTGATGGCGATGCTGGCCGATCTCGGTCGCTACGGCCTCACCCTCGCCGACGAGACCACGGCGGTGCTGCAGCTGATGGGGTCGGTGGCGACGGTGATGGTGCGGGCGACGATCAAGCCGTCGCGCATCCGTTTCGTGCCGTTCGTGCATCAGCTCGAGCAGACGGCGTTCAAGGCGGCGCCGATCATCGCGCTGATGAGCTTCCTGATCGGGGCGATCATCGCCCAGCAGGGGGCGTTCTATTTCCGCCGTTTCGGTGCCGATCTCTACGTGGTCGACATGGTGGGGGTGCTCACCCTTCGCGAAATCGCGGTGTTGCTCACGGCGATCATGGTGGCGGGGCGGTCCGGCTCGGCGATCACCGCCGAGCTCGGCTCGATGAAGATGCGCGAGGAGATCGACGCGCTGCAGGTGACCGGTCTCGATCCGGTCGAGATGCTGGTGGTGCCGCGGCTGACGGCGCTGATGCTGGCGCTGCCGATCCTGACCTTCATCGCCGATCTCGCGGCGCTGGTCGGGGCGGCGGTGGTGTGCAACATCTACGGCGGCATCCCGACCGAGACCTTCCTCTATCGGCTCAAGGCGGCGATCGCGCTCCGGACCTTCATGGTGGGTATCGCCAAGGCGCCGTTCATGGCGCTGATCATCGGGTTGGTCGCGTCGATGGAGGGGCTCCGGGTCAAGGGCAGTGCGGAGTCGCTCGGCACGCAGACCACGCTGTCGGTGGTGAAGTCGATCTTCATGGTGATCGTGGTCGACGGCATCTTCGCCATGTTCTACGCGGCGGTCGGGGTGTGACATGAGCGACTGCGGCCAGCGCATGGGAGAGGACCTGCCGATCATCCGCTGTCGCGGGGTGACGGTCGGTTTCGGCGACAAGCTGATCCTCGAAAACCTCGATCTCGACGTGGCGCGGGGCGAGATCCTCGGCTTCGTCGGCGGGTCGGGCACCGGCAAGTCGGTGCTGATGCGCACCATTCTCGGGCTCAACCGCAAGCGGGCGGGCACGGTGGAGGTGTTCGGCCACGACCTCGACACGGTCGACACGGCGACCCGCACCGGGATCGAGCGCTGTTGGGGGGTGCTGTTCCAGCACGGGGCGCTGTTCTCCTCGCTCAACGTGCTGCAGAACATCCAGGTGCCGATGCGCGAGCACATGAAGCTGTCGCAGCGGATGATGGACGATCTGGCACGGCTGAAGCTCGCCATGGTCGGCCTGCCCAAGGACGCGGCGGAAAAATTTCCCTCCGAACTCTCGGGCGGCATGATCAAGCGGGCGAGCCTCGCCCGCGCGCTGGCGCTCGATCCGGCGATCGTCTTCCTCGACGAGCCGACCTCGGGGCTCGATCCGATCGGCGCCGGCGATTTCGACGATCTCATCGCCAAATTGCGCGATACGCTGGGATTGACGGTGTTCATGGTCACCCACGACCTCGACAGCCTGCGCTCGGTGTGCGACCGAATAGCGGTGCTCGGGAATCGCAGGGTTCTCGTGTCGGGACCGTTGTCGACCATGCTCGAATACGATCACCCCTGGGTGCGGGCCTATTTCCGTGGCGCGCGGGCGCGGGGCATCATCGAGCCGGGGCAACCTCGAGAAGGAGCGGGCTGAGCCGAACCATGGAGACCCGGGCCAATCTGGTGACCGTCGGCCTGTTCGTCCTCGCGGTGATCGCGGCGGGGTTCGTGTCGATGTTCTGGCTCCTGCGCGGCACCGACGCGACGCGGCGGGCGGTGGTCACGGTGGTGTTCCCCGGTTCGGTCTCGGGGCTCGTCACCGGCGCCAACGTCACCTTCAACGGCATCAAGGTCGGCGAGGTGTCGAAGCTCTCCTTCGCTCCCGACAATCCGGCGGAAGTGGTGGCGGCGGTGACCGTCGATGCGGCGACGCCGATCAAGGTCGACAGCCACGTTTCGCTCGGCTACCAGGGCCTGACCGGCGTCTCCTTCGTGCAGATCTGGGGCGGTTCGGCCCCGGCCAAGGCCATGCTCGAGCTGCCGGAGGGCGAGCGCAGCATGCTCGCCGAGCGCTCCTCGGTGCAGGACATCCTGGAAGGGGCACAGCGGGTGATGGCGCGGGCCGACGGGGCGATCGCCACCGTCGATCAGTTGGTCAAGGACAACGCCAAGTCGGTCGAGGCGACGGTGCAGAACGCCAAGACCTTCTCGGACGCGCTGGCCAAGAACGCCGACGGGGTCGATCGCTTCATGGCTTCGGTCGGCAAGGCGGCGGACGTGCTGACCAAGGTGTCGGGCAAGGTCGAGACGCTGGCGACCGACGTCGACGATCTGGTGAAGGCGGTCGATCGCAGCAAGGTGCAGTCGATGGTCGACCATGCCGACACGATGATGGCGCGGCTCGACGACGCCTCCAAGAAGGTCGACGGAATCCTCTCCAAGCTCGACGGGCTGGCCGGTTCGCCGGAGGGCAAGGGCCTCGCGGTCCAGGCCAAGGACTTCCTGACGGAGGCGACCGACGCCGCCAAGTCGATCAAGACCACGGCGCAGACCTTCCAGTCGCGCGCCGACGAGATCGCCGACGGCATGGCGCGGCTCACCGGCGCCGGGGTACGCGAGCTGCGCGACTTCGTCGCCGACGGGCGCAAGACGCTCGGCACCATCGATCGGGCGGTCGGCAATCTCGACAGAGATCCCAAGCGGGTGATCTTCGGGGGGCAGGGCGGCAACGTGCCGGAATATGCGGGGGGGCGGCGATGAGCGGATCGCGGTTCGCGGCGCGGTTTCTCGCGGTGGTGCTGCTCGGTGCCGGGCTCGGCGCCTGTGGCGGGGCGGCTCCACTGGACACTTACGATCTCGCCGCTCCGCGCACGACTTCAGCGGCGCGCGCGGGCGGGCGGCAGGTGCTGGTGGCCGATCCGGTGGTCGACCGGGCGCTCGACACCGATCGCATCGTGGTCCGGCCGAAGCCGACGGAGATCGCCTATTTCGCCGGGGCGCAGTGGTCGGACCGGCTGCCGCGGCTCCTGCAGTCGCGGCTCGTGGAGACGCTGGAGGCGTCGGGGCGGGTGCGCGCGGCGGGGCGCCCGGGGCAGGGCATGGCGGCGGACGGCCAGATCGTGATGGAGATCCGCGCCTTCGACTATCTGCCGTCGGAAGCGCGGGTGCGGGTGGCGATCGCGGTCAAGACCATGGACGATCGCAGCGGCCGCATCGCGGCGATGCGGCTGTTCGAGGCGAGCGAGGCGGTTTCCGGCGACAGCGCGCCGGCGGTGGTGGCCGGCTTCGACGCGGCGGCGGGCCGGGTGCTCGCCGACATCGCCGCCTGGGTGAAGTGACGACGGCGATCACGATCGCGATCACGTTCACGTGGGGCGGGTGAAACAATTCGGGCCGCTCCCACGTATCCTCTCGCGAGAGCGATGCGGCGAGGAGTGAGCCATGCGGTTCTGGAAGCGAGCCTGGGACGGCGCCGAGTGCGACGTGACGCCGGAGGCGGTGTTCTTCGAGCGGCGACGGTTTCTCGGACAGACGGCGGCGGGGCTGGCGGCTCTGGCCGGCGGCGGGCTCCTGGGCGCGCGTTCGGTTTCGGCCGGGCCGGCGGTCGCCGGGCTGATGCCGGTGGCCCGCAATCCGGCCTTCGATCTCGCCGAGGCGCTCACGACCGAGAAGGCGGCGGGGTCCTACAACAACTTCTACGAATTCGGGTTCGGCAAGACGATCCAGGCGGCGAGCCGCAAGCTGCCGATCGATCCGTGGCGGATCGAGGTCGGTGGCCTGTGCGATGCGCCGTTCGCACTGGACCTCGACGACCTCGTCAAGAAGGTGACGCTCGAGGAGCGGATCTATCGGTTCCGCTGTGTCGAGACGTGGTCGATGGTGGTGCCGTGGACCGGGTTTCCCCTGTCCGAGCTGGTGCGGCTGGCGGGGCCGAAGGCGGAGGCGAAGTATCTGAAGATCGAGAGCTTCCTCGATCCGAAGGCGGCACCGCACCAGTCGGCGCCCTATCCGTGGCCCTACACCGAGGGGCTGACGCAGGCGGAGGCGGTGAACGAGCTCGCCTTCCTGGCGGTCGGCATCTACGGCAAACCGTTGCCGACCCAGCACGGCGCGCCGATCCGGCTGGTCACGCCGTGGAAGTACGGCTTCAAGTCGGCCAAGTCGGTGACCCGTTTCACCTTCGTCGCCAAGCGGCCGGAGACCTTCTGGATGGCGCTCGGCGCCGACGAATACGGCTTCTTCGCCAACATCAATCCGAAGGTCGATCACGTGCGTTGGAGCCAGGCCAAGGAGCATCGGCTCGGCACCGGCGAGACGCTGCCGACGAAGCTCTTCAACGGCTACGAGGCGCAGGTGGCCGGGCTCTACAAGGGGCTCGAGAAGGAGCGGATCTTCTATTGAGGTTGCCCGCTCGGCGGCGCGGCGCGCGGTTCGCCGCGGCGGCAGGGCGTCGCAGATATCGAAACAGGCCGTGAATCATCATCGCGGTTCGGAACCGGACACGTTCTCGAAAATCTGTTCGGTTTCGGCGAAACGTGCCACGAACTCCCACCCTTCTCCCCTTCGCGGGAGAAGGTGCCCGAAGGGCGGATGAGGGGGCGCGCCGTGAGGCGCATCCGGTTCAGACGACAGAATCAATGCTTCGAGGAGGCCCTACACCCCTCATCCGGCCCTGCGGGCCACCTTCTCCCGCAAGGGGAGAAGGGGAGCGCGCGTCCCGCGCGGGAAGTCGTGGAGCCCTCCGAGAGTGAACCGGACAGCCGTGGCTCAGCGGCGCGGTTCGCGGTTCGCCAGCAGTTCGTCGTAGAGGGCGCGCCAGCGTTCGACCGCGAGCGTGAGGTCGAGGCTCGGGCGCAGGGCGGCCGCGGCGGTGCGGGCCTCGGGCAGGCGGGAGAGGGTGCGGGCGAGGCCGCTCGCGAGGTCCTCCGGCGCGCGGTCGACCACCGCGCCGGCACCGGTCGCGGCGACCGCGGTCGCAATGCCGGCGCCCTCGCAGGTGACCACCGGCAGGCCGCAGGCCAGCGCCTCCAGTGCCGCGTTGGGCATGGGATCGTAGAGCGAGGGCAGGGCGAAGAGGTCGGCGGCGGCGAGTACGGCGCGCGGATCGGGGATGCCGCCGAGGATCTGCACGCGGCCGGAAAGGCCAAGCCTCTCAACCGACTGCCGCAGTTTCTTCAGTTGTCGATCGGCGCCGGCGACGAGGGCGTGGACCTCGCGCAGTTCGGGCCGGGCCAGCGCTTCGACGAGGGCGAAGGCGCCCTTGCGCTCGAAGCCGGAGCCGACGAAGGCGACCACGGGCACGTCGACCGAGAGCCCGAACGCGGCGCGGGCGGCGGCGCGGGCGTGCGCCTCGGCGGGGCGGAAGCGGTCGAGGTCGACGCCGTTCTCGATGACCCGCAGGCGGGCCTCGGGGACGCCGAGGAGGTCGCGGATCTCGCCGGCCACCAGCTCGGAATTGGCGACGAACAGCATGTTCGAGGCGGCCATGGCGCGTTCGGTGGCCATGACGAGGCGGTGCATCGGGTCGAGCCGGAGGAGGGCGGCGCCGAGCGGCCCGCGCTCGCGGCCGAGGCGGGCGATCCAGGCGGCGTGGACGCCGTCGCCGGCGCGGAAGAGGTCGGCGCCGAGCAGGCGCTCGTGGGTCTGGACGAGATCGAAGCCGCCGGTGCGGATCGCGTTCTCACAGGCGGCCTGGAAACGGGCGAGGCGGGTGGAGCGCAGGAGGCCGCCGGCCTTGGGCACCACGACGCGCGACAGGCCGGGGACGTCGCCGCCCGACCAGTCCTCGGTCACCACCGTCACCTCGACGCCGCGGGCGATCAGCGCTCCGGCGGCGGTGACGATGAAGCGTTCGGCGCCGCCGAAGGGGTTGAAGCGCTTGCGGACGACGGCGAGGCGCATCGTCACTTCTCCCAGCCGACGGCGAGCCAGCGCCAGAAGGTCTCCTGCGCCTTGGCGAGCGCGGCGACGAAGCCGTGGGCGCCGTCGAGGAAGCCGGCCTTCAGGAAATAGTGGCGCAGGAAGGCCCATTTGGCGCGAACGATCGCGGCGAAGAGGCCGCCGGACCGGCCGCGGGCGCGGCGGGTGGCGGCGGAGGCCATCGCGTAGCGGCGGCCCTTGTCGAGGACCTCGTCGATCGAGCGATAGGAATGGTGCAGGAGATCGCCGGGCAGGTCGGCGACCGCGCCGTCGACCTCGAGGCGCTCGTGGACGACATCGCTCGTGAAGCGGGCGCGCGAGCGGCGGGCGAGGCGGAGGATGCGGTCGGGATACCAGCCGCCGTGCAGAAGGAATTTTCCGAGGAAGGTCGAGCGGCGGTCGAGGCGCCAGCCGTCGGCGACGCCGGTGTCGACGGCGCGGCGGATCGTCTCGGCGAGGTCGGCGGGGACGCGCTCGTCGGCGTCGATGGAGAGCACCCATTCGCAGGTCGCGGCGTCGAGGGCGCGCTGCTTCTGCGGGCCGAAACCGGGCCAGTCGTCGGTGACGATCACCCGGGCGCCGGCCGCCTCGCAGATCGCGCGGGTGGCGTCGGTGGAGCCGTTCTCCACCACCACGATCTCGTCGCAGAAGGCGAGCGAGGCGAGGCAGTCGGGCAGATCGGCGGCCTCGTTCTTGGCGATGAGGATCGCCGAGAGGGTGGCGCGGGGCGGGGGCGTCGTCGTCATGCGCGGGCACCTCTCGGGGCGGCTGCTGCAGCGTCGGCGAGGTCGGCCAGCGCTTCGGCGACACGGTCGGGGGCGACGGTGGCGACGCAGGGTGGGCGGGCGCCGACGGCGACGCGTGGGCACTGCGGCCGGCGGCAGGGGGCGCAGTCGATCGCCGGGGCGAGCACCGTGACATGGGCGCCGCGCGGGGCGGTGAGGCCGGGGGCGGTCGACAGGAAGATCGCCACGGTCGGTCGATCGTAGGCGGCGGCGAGGTGGGTGAGGCCGGTGTCGGTGCCGACCACGGCGCGGGCCGAGGCGATCACCGCCGCCACCTCGGCGAGGCGGCTCCTGGGGATGACGTGTGTCCGCGGCTCGGCCTCGGCGACGGCGGCGGCGACCGCCTCCTCGTCCGGGTCGGACCAGGTGAGGGTGGGCACGAGGCCGGCATCGGCGACGAGGCGGGCGAGGTCGATCCAGCAATCGGTCGGCCAGCGCTTCGACGGCCACGACGTGCCGTGCAGCAGCATCACCGTCGGCGTGTCGGCGGTGGTGCGGGCGGCGAGGCCCCAGTCGAGGCGAGTGAGATCGGGGGTGTAGCCGAGCGCCGCTCCGAAGAGGCGGCGCAGGCGCTCGACCGCATGCAGGCCCTTCGGTACGGCATGGCGCCGGGCATAGGCGAAGCGGGCGAGGGGTTCGCGCAGGCTCTGACCGTCGAGACCGTCGACCGGACGGCCGGCGAGCTTCGACAGGATCGCCGACTTGACGAGGCCCTGGGCGTCGAGGACGAGGTCGTAATCGGCCGCGCGCAGGGTGCGGCGGAGCGCCGTGACCTCGCGGCGGGTGGCCGCCGAGAAGAGGGCGCGGCGCCAACGGCGCATCGCGACCGGGACGACGCGGGCCACCGCCGGATGGAGGCGGGCGACGTCGGCGAAGCCCTCTTCGACCAGCCAGTCGATCTCGAGATCGGGGCGGGCCTTCTTCGCGTCGGTCAGGGCGGCGAAGGTGTGGATCACGTCGCCCATCGACGAGGTCTTGACCAGCAGGAGCCTCATGACGTCACCCGCTCGGCGGCGGCCGATACGCGGGCGACCTCCAGCGTCTCGAGGCAGGCGAGGGTGCCGAGCGGGCAGACCTTCTGGTGACAGGGCGAGCAGGGAAGGCCGAGGGTGACGATCTCGGCGCGGGCGGAGAGGGGGGGCGTGTTCTCGGCCGAGGTCGAGCCGTAGACGGCGACGATGGGCGTTCCGACCGCGGCGGCGACGTGCATCAGGCCGCTGTCGTTGCAGACGGCCAGCGCCGCGCCGGCGAGGAGGTCGATGGCGTCCTCGAGGCGGGTCTGGCCGGTCAGGTCGACGACGCCGGGGGCGAGGGCCGAGATCTCGGCGCCGACTTCGGCATCCTTGGGGCTGCCGAGCAGGATCACCCGATCGCCGCGGGCCATGCGTTCGGCGGCGAAGGCGGCGTAGGCGCGCGACGGCCAGCGTTTGGCGGGGCCGTATTCGGCGCCGGGCATCAGGGCGACGTAGCCGCCGGCGGTGAGGCCGTGCGCGGCGAAGAGGCGGGTCTGATTGGCGGCGTCGATGGTCAGCTTCGGCGTCGGGCGCGGGCCGGGGCGGCCGGCGAGGCGGAAATAGGTCTCCGCCGTCTTGCGCTTCAGCGCCTTCGGCAGATCGACGATGCGGTTGAGGAGGCCATAGCGCATCTCCTTCCGATAGCCGACCCGCACCGGCACGGCCGCGAAGAAGGGGACCAGCGCCGACTTCCAGCTGCCGGGCAGGACGTAGGCCTCGTCGTAGCGTCCCTTCAGCGCGCGGCCGAGGCGCCAGCGGGCGGAGAGGCCGAATTCCTTCGGCTTGAAGGGGGCATCGATGCGGGTGCGCACCTCGGGCATGCGATCGAGCAGCGGCGTCGCCCAGGTGGGGGCGACGACGTCGATCGCGGCGGCGGGGTCGGCGTCCTTCAGCGCCCGGAACAGGCACTGCGCCATCACCATGTCGCCGACCCAGCGCGGGCCGATCACGAGGATCGTTCGATCAGCCATGCGACATACTCGCGGACGCCGGTCTCGACGTCTCGGAAGGCGCCGTTGTAGCCGGCGGCGCGCAGCTTGCTCATGTCGGCCTGGGTGTAGCTCTGGTAGCGGCCCTTGAGATGGTCGGGGAAGGGGACGTACTCGATCTCGCCCCTGCCGAGGCCGGCGATGACGCCCTCGGCGACGGTGCGGAAGGGCTGGGCGCGGCCGGTGCCGCAGTTGAAGATGCCGGAGACGCCGGCGTGCCAGGCCCAAAGGTTGACGTCGGCGACGTCGCCGACGTGCACGAAGTCGCGGCTCTGTTCGCCGGGCCCCCAACCGTCCCAGGCGTCGAAGAGCTTCGGGTTCTCGCCGCGCCTCACCTGGTTGAACAGGTGGAAGGCGACCGAGGCCATCGATCCCTTGTGGCCCTCGCGGGGGCCGTAGACGTTGAAGTAGCGCAGGCCCACGACGGGAGAATCGCCGTCGCGGCGCTGGAGGCGGACCCAGTCGTCGAACAGCTTCTTGGAATATCCATAGACGTTGAGCGGGCGCTCGAACTCCGCCTCTTCGCGGAAGACCGAGCCGCCGCCGTAAGTGGCGGCCGAGGAGGCGTAGAGGAAGGGGATCTTCCGGGTGCGGCAGTAGAGGTAGAGCGCTTTCGAATAGTCGTAGTTGACGCTCATCACGTACTTGCCGTTCCACTCGGTGGTCGCCGAGCAGGCGCCCTGGTGGAAGATCACCTCGATGCCGAGGTCTTCGCCGGCGAGGATGCGGGCGAGGAAGTCGTCCTTGTCCATGTAGTCGGCGATGGCCGCGTCGACCAGATTGACGAACTTGGTGCCGTCGGTGAGGTCGTCGACCACCAGGATGTCGGTGCGACCCTCGGCGTTGAGCGCCTGGACGATGTTGGAGCCGATCATACCGGCGCCGCCGGTGACGACGATCATGGGGCCTCCCGAGCCGAACGGCGGGCCGATCGCGGCCGCGCGCCGATGGGCTCCTGTCTATATCGCACACGGCGAAAGGTCCACCCGGACGGGGGGCGGGGGAGGGGGGCGAGGCGGTTCGGTTGCCCTCGGGCGCGGGGTTCGCTAGAAAGCGCGGCCGACACCGCCGACGGGCGGCGCCGATCCGGCCGGACCCGACCATGCCCTCACCATTCTCACGACTGTTCTCGCCGGAGACCCGGCGTCGGCTCGGCCATCGCGTCGAGTACGAGGCGCTGCGCGCCATCACGGCCGTGCTGCGGTCGATGGGGATCGATCGGGCGTCGGCGTTCATGGGGCGGGCGTGGCGGTGGCTCGCGCCGCTCAACAAGCGGCACGCGCGCGCCGATGCCCATCTCGCCGCCTCGCTGCCGCATCTCACGGCGGCGGAGCGGGCGAAGATCCTCGACGAGATGTGGGACAATCTCGGCCGGACCGCCGCCGAGACGGTGCTGCTGCCGCAGTTGATCCGCGAGACCGAGCGGATGAGTTGGGACTTCTCCGGGGTGGACCTCGAGAAGGCGCGCAAGGGTGCGGTGTTCGTGTCGCTGCACACCGGCAACTGGGAGGTCATGGCGCTGCCGGCGCGCGAACTGGGGTTTTCGCTCCAGGCGATCTACAAGCCGCTGACCAATCCGCTGGTGGAGACTTGGTTCGCCGATCTGCGCCGTTCGCTCTACGGGGCCGGGCTGACGCGGCTCGATCGCGGGCTGGCGCTGAAGATCCGCACCCTGGCGCGGTCGGGGGCGATGGTGGCGGTGATCGGCGACAATCGCGACGACACCCACGTGGTGATCGACTTCTTCGGCCGTCCCGCCGGGGCTCAGCCGTTCCCGGCGATGCTCGCCCGTCGCTTCGGTCTGCCGATCTACGTCGGCCGGGTGATCCGTACCGAAGGGGCGCATTTCCGCATCGAGGTGCAAGAGGTCGAGGTGCCGGCGAGCGACGACGTCCAGGCCGACATCCTCGAACTGACCGTGCGGATTCACGCCCAATTCGAGAAGTGGATTTCGCAAAAGCCGGGTCAATGGATGTGGGCACAACGCAAATGGCTGTAAGAGGCCGATTTTCGACCTCGCCCCCTTGGGAAAGCGGGTCCGATCGGCCTATATGAAGAGCCCCGCCTCGTTCCGAGGAATCCGAAAGGCTCGTCATGGCATCGCATCACGCCCGCGTTCTCGTCATCGGTTCCGGTCCGGCCGGCTATACCGCCGCCATCTATGCCGCGCGCGCCATGCTGGAGCCGGTGTTGATCGCCGGCCTGCAGCTCGGCGGCCAGCTCACCGTCACCACCGAGGTGGAGAACTACCCCGGCTTCGCCGAGCCGATCCAGGGGCCGTGGCTGGTCGAGCAGATGCTGAAGCAGGCCGAGCACTGCGGCACCCGATTCGTCTACGACACGGTGATCGAGGCCGACCTCTCGGCCAAACCGGTTTCGCTCAAGCTCGACGGTGGCGACACCTGGACCTGTGACGTGCTGATCATCGCCACCGGCGCGCAGGCCAAGTGGCTCGGTATTCCGTCGGAGGAGAAGTTCCGCGGGTTCGGCGTCTCGGCGTGCGCGACCTGCGACGGGTTCTTCTATCGCGGCAAGGAGGTCGTGGTGGTCGGCGGCGGCAACTCGGCCGTCGAAGAGGCGCTCTACCTCACCAACCACGCCTCGAAGGTGACGGTGATCCATCGCCGCGATTCGTTCCGCGCCGAGCGGGTGCTGCAGAACCGGCTGTTCGCCCATCCCAAGATCGAGGTGGTGTGGAACGCCGCGGTCGACGAAGTGCTGGGCTCCAGCGGCATGCCGCCGTCGGTGACGGGCGTGCGCATCCGCGACACCGGCACCGGGGCGACGCGCGAGATTCCGTGCGACGGGTTCTTCGTGGCGATCGGCCACAAGCCGGCGGTGGAACTGTTCGAGGGACAATTGAAGCTGAAGCCGTCGGGCTATCTGTGGGTCGAGCCGGGCACCACCCGCACCTCGATCCCGGGGGTGTTCGCGGCCGGCGACGTCGCCGACGACGTCTATCGGCAGGCGGTCACCGCAGCCGGCATGGGCTGCATGGCGGCGCTCGAAGCGGAGAAGTATCTGGCCGGCATCGGCCACTGACGCGGGGTCCGGTCGCATCGGCCGGGTCCCACAAGAGCCCGAGGGCGGGCGGTCTCGGGGGAGCCGCACGTCACACGACGCATCGAGGGGAGACGTCGCCTTGGATTGGGACAAACTACGGATCTTCCATGCCGCCGCCGACGCGGGGAGTTTCACGCACGCCGGCGAACAGTTGGAAATGAGTCAGTCGGCGGTCAGCCGGCAGGTGAGCGCGCTCGAGGGGGATCTCGGCGTGCCGCTGTTCCACCGTCATGCGCGCGGCCTCATCCTGACCGAACAGGGCGAGCTGCTGTTCCGTACGGCGCGCGAGGTGATGCTGAAGCTCGAACAGGCGCGCTCGCGGCTCGTGGAGACGCGCGAGAAGCCGACCGGCGTGCTGCGGGTCACCACCACGGTCGGGCTCGGCACGTCGTGGCTGACCTCGCGCATCCACGAGTTCGTCGAATCCTACCCGGAAGTGGAGCTGGAGCTGATCCTCGACGATCAGGAGCTCGATCTGGCCATGCGCGAGGCCGACGTGGCGCTCCGCGTGCGCCAGCCGGTGCAGCCGGACCTGATTCAGCGCAAGCTGTTCTCGATCCACTACCACCTCTACGCCTCGACCGCCTATCTCAAGCGGCACGGCAATCCGGAGACGATCGAGGATCTCGACGATCATCGCATCATCACCTTCGGCTCGTCGGCGCCGGTCTATCTGCGCGACATGAACTGGCTGGAGACGGCGGGGCGGCCGCTCAACGCGCCGCGGCGGCCGTGCCTGAAGATCAATTCGGTGATGGCGATCAAGCGGGCGGTGCAGCGCGGCGTCGGCATCGCGCTGTTGCCGGACTATCTGATCGAGCCGGACAACGATCTCATCCAGCTCATCCCGGAAGCCGACGTGCCGGCGTTCGACTGCTACTTCGTCTATCCGGAAGAGATGCGCAACACGGCGCGCGTGAAGGTCTTCCGCGACTTCCTCATCGCCAAGGCGGAGCGCTGGACCTACTGAGGTCGACGTTTCGGCGAACGGTTCGAAGGCCCGGTGTCGGCAACGACGCCGGGCTTTCTCGTCTTCCGGGGGGGAGGGGGCGTCAGCCCTCGAAGCAGCCGAGGACGGTGCGGTACATGCGCTCGAGCGAGAAGCGGTCGAGGACGCGGGCGCGGCCGGCGGCGCGCATCTCGGGCGAGGGCGGGGTCGCACGCATCGCCGCGAGGGCGGCGTGGAGCGCGTCGGCGTCGCGCGGGGTCACCAGAGTGACCGAGGGCACGTCGCGGGTGCACTCGGGAATGCCGCCGATGGGGCAGGAGACGATCGGCAGTTCGGCCGCCATCGCCTGGAGGATCGCCTGCGGTACGCCCTCGTTGGCGTAGGAGGCGAGGGCGAAGACGTCGAGGGCGGCGAGCCAGGTCGGAACGTCGTCGCGGCGGCCGGCGAGGAGGACGCGATCGGCGAGGCCGAGGGCGGCGACCTGGTCGCGCAGGGCGACCTCCTGCGGGCCGTCGCCGACGATCACCAGCCGGGCGGCGGGGTCGGCGAGACGGGCGAAGGCGTCGACCAGATAGGAATGCCCCTTCCACGAGCGCAGGGTGGCGATGGTGCCGACCACCCAGGCGTCGGCCGGCAGGCCGAGGGCGGCGCGGGCGCGGGCGCGATCGCCGGGGGCGTAGAGGTCGGTGTCGATGCCGGTCGGGACCGAGGCGATGTGATCGGGGGCGACGAAGCGGTCGGCCGTCAGCTGCTCGACGATCATCTCGCCGGTGGTCATGATGAAGTCGCAGCCCCGGCGATAGAGCCAGCGCGAGGCGAAGTTGCGCGGGATCGGCGCCGAGATGTGGCGGGTGCGCACCACGCGGGGGCGATGCTCCAGGCCGAGGCGGGCGAGCGCCACCATCCAGCCGTCGATCGAGGAATGCGGATTGACGACGTCCGGCCGCCAGTCGCGCAGGAAGCGGCGCATCGCCTGGAGCGAGCCGAGCGACTTGCGGGTCAGGTCGATCGCGGTCGCCGGCACGCCGTAACGCGGGGCGGCGGCGAGGATCTCGGCGTCGGCGTTGGCGAGCAGATGGACGTCGTGGCCGTGGGCGCGGAAGACCCGCGCCTCGGTGAGGATGCGAATCTCCTGGCCGCCCCATCCGCGAGAGGCTTCGGTGTGCAGGATGCGCAAGGGACGTCCTCGGCCGGTGTCGAGCGAGCGGGTCAGACGAAGCGGACGGCGATCACTTCGTAGGAGCGGGCGCCGCCGGGGGCCATGACCTCGACGGTGTCGCCGA
>ERZ1645187.2798-NODE-2798-length-15134-cov-29.144373_pt1 | contig 15134 bp, 14 predicted proteins | sample MGYA00575352_ERZ1645187 | MGnify/ENA primary metagenome ERZ1645187 (study PRJEB40837, sample SAMN11349314) | freshwater sediment metagenome | isolation source: river sediment | host: Sediment | place: India: Wazaribad , New Delhi | collected 2017-02-21 ...
AGGAGCGCGAGGGCCTCGACCTCGCCCTCCACGGCGAGAGCCTGCACGCCTGAGGTCTCACGCGGACACGAAAGAAAAAACGGCGGGAAACCGCCGTTTTTTTATTGTCCGTCCATATTGGATCGCCACCTTCACACCTTCGGCACGACGATCAACCGCTCGACCGGCAGCCCCTTCTCGAGGTGCTGCTCGCAGATCTCGTCGATGTCGGCTTCGGTCTTGGGCGCGTACCAGATGCCCTGCGGATAGACCACCATCAGCGGCCCGGCCCGGCAGAAGCCGAGGCAGCCGGTCGCCGTCATCGCCACTTCCGGGTTCTGCATGCTCTCGATGCAGAAGCCCAGCCGCTTCCACAACGGCTCCGCCCCCTGCGCGCCGCAGCTCCCACGCGGATGGCCCGGCGGCCGCGACTGGAAGCAGGCGAAGACGTGATACTTGTAGACCTGCGGCACTTCGAGCGTCATGGAGCCCCTCCTGGTGAGCCGGACGACCGGTCCGCGACACCCCGGCCGCCGACCCTTCCCGAAAGATCCCGTATACAAACCCCGTGCCGCCCCTCCGGCCGCGGCCCGCATCTTGCTGCACACTCCCGAGAAACGGCGGAATTGCGGGGTTTTCGACATGGAGGTCACGGCACGCGGCGGCAAGGCACGGACGAATGCGCTCGACGACGCCATCGACTTCGGTGAAGTGAGCCCGGCCGTGAACGAAATCCTACAGCGCGGTGTGGCGCTGAACCGACACGACCGCGACGCCGCCGACGCCGCCTTCCGCGAAGCCCTGGCCGTCGACCCGACCCAGCTCGCCACGTGGTTCTGCCTCTACAAGATCCACACCTATTCGGGAAATCTCGACGCCGCCCTGGCCGCGGCCGAGGGCGGCCTGCGCGAGGCGGCGCGGGCAGCCAACCTCTCCCCCGACTGGCATCTGTGGCGGCCCGACGAGATGAACCTCGACGGCCCCGCCCGCTTCGCCCTCTACACCCTGAAGGCCCTCGCCTTCATCCGCATGCGCCGCGACGAGCGCGACGCCGCCCGTGCCCTCCTCGACGAGCTCGCCCGCCTCGATCCCGGCGACGCCGTCGGCGCCTCGGTGGTCGCCGCGATCTGGGCCGGCGCCGCGTGACGACCATTCGCGGGTGTGATGAATGAGATCACCCCAATTCGTTTGCTGCCCCCGCCGCGAGCCTCTAGCGTGGATCTCCCCGAGAGATCCACGAGACCGCCATGATCCCGACCGATCGCCCGCTGCGCATCGTCTTCCTCGATGCCGAGACGCTCCGCCCCGGCACCGCGATCAAGCCCTTCGCCGTGCCGGCCATCCTCGAGAACCATCCGCGCACCGCCCCCGACGAGGTGGTCGACCGCATTCGCTCCGCCGATGTGGTGATCGTCAACAAGGTCCGCCTCGGCGCCGCCGAGATGGACGCCGCTCCGGCCCTGCGCATGATCGCGCTCGCCGCCACCGGCTCCGACAACGTCGACCTCGCCGCCGCCCGCGCCCGCGGTATCGTCGTGTCCAACATCCGCGACTACGCCCGCGCCACCGTGCCGGAGCACACCTTCGCGCTCATCCTGGCGCTGCGCCGCTCGCTGGTGCCTTATCGCCGTTCGGTGCTGGAGGGGCGCTGGCAGTCGGCGGCGCAGTTCTGCTACCACGACTTCCCCATCGCCGACTTGGCCGGATCGACCCTCGGCATCGTCGGCTCCGGCTCGCTCGGATCCCGCGTCGCCGAGATCGGCCGCGCCTTCGGCATGGAGCCGATCTTCGCCGCCCGCAAGTCGGGTGCGGCGAGCCGGCCGGACGCCGTGCCCTTCGCCGAGTTCCTCGCCCGCGCCGACGTGGTGAGCCTGCACTGCCCGCTCGGTCCCGACACCGCGAACCTGTTCGGCGCCGCCGAGTTCGCCGCCATGAAGCGCACCGCGCTCCTCATCAACACCGCCCGCGCCGGCCTCGTCGACGTCGTCGCGCTGGAGGCGGCCCTGACCCGCGGCGAGATCGCCGGCGCCGGCATCGACGTCGCCGCCCCCGAGCCGCCGCCCGCCGACGCCCCCGTCATGCGGTTGGCGGCACGCGAGAACGTGATCCTCACGCCGCACGTCGGCTGGGCCTCGCGCGAGGCGGTGCAGACCATGGCCGACCAGCTGGTCGACAACATCGATGCCTTCGCCGCCGGCACCCCGCGCAATCGCGTGGCGTGATACCGAGCCGACGATGTTTCGACCTTTTCGAACCTTCGTCGGTGAAGGCAAGCCCGACCGAGCGTCGGCCGGTCGGGCCGTACCGCACATGAAATTCTGACGAGTGTGAATTTCATGTGCCGGGTCTGATCCCTCAGCCGATGAGCGCGGCGATCGTCCGCGGCCACTGCCCGCCGACCTCCGCCAGCCGCGAGAGCTGGTTGAGAAAGGCCATGTCGGCCCAGCCGTGCGGATGGAACAGAATGTCGCGCCACTGCACCGCCGCCTGCAGGAGACCATTGGCGAAGTACCCGAGCGCGAAGGCCCCGAGCGCCCCGCGCGGTCCCCAGCCCTGCCCCTCCACGCCGCCGATCCGCCCGAGCACCGGCGCGATCATCACCAGCACGCCGATCGAGATCGCCGCGAACACCATCGCCGCCCCCAGGAGCGGCATCGACGAATCGACCCCTGCCTTGGCGAGCCGCGCATGAACGATCGCCGCCGGCACTACCGCCGCCGCCTCGATCACCATCGCCGCCACGGTGCGCACCAGCCTCGTCTTCGTCGCCGCGTCCATGCCGTTCTCCTCGTCACACGGAACATGCGCCCGCGCCCATCGCCGCACCGCGGCATCAACCCGATCTTCAGATCGTTCTTGTAGGACCTCGGAGAGATTTCACCAGAGCGGAAACGCCCGGATGCTCGTCCATTTCCACCAGAACGACGTCACCGACGCCCAGGGCGGCATCGAGCGTTACATCGACACCCTGCTCGCCGCCGCCGGCGACGACGCTCTGCTCGTCTCCGAACCGCCCGCCCGGCCCGCGCCGAACCGGCTCGGGCTGCCGTTGCCGAAACTCCCCGGCCCGAAGTGGATCCCCTTCGCCCTCGCCGTCTGGGGCGCGATCGGCACCATCCGCGCCCGTCTGAAGGCCGCCGGCCGGGTCGTCGCCGAATATTCGCGGCCCGAATACGTGACTTTTGCCTGGGCCATGCCCGGCGCCAGGGTCTTCACCATCCACGGCACCGGCCCCGGCACCGGCGAGACCGCCAAGCGCGTGATCCACGATGCCGCCTGCTGGTTCCTGCCGCTGGTCGCCGACCGCGTCCAGGTGGTCGGCCGCGACGATTCCGGCCTGTCCGACGGCGTGATCCGCCGCCTCGGCCCCCGCCTCGCCCATGTCGATGCCTGGTTCGACGACCGCTTCACCGTCACCCCGATCCCGCGGTCGGAGAAGATCGTCGTCTTCTACGCCGGCCGCATCGTCGAGCAGAAGAACCCGAAACTGCTGTTCGAGATCTTCCGGCGCGGCAGGGAGCGTTTCGGTGAGGGTATCGAGTTCCGCTACTTCGGCAGGGACGTCGATCGCCTCCAGGAGGCCGGGGTCGCCGATCTCGTCACCTGCACCGGCCTTCTCACCGCCGACCGCCTCGCCGAGGAGATCGGCAAGTGCCACATGGGGCTGATGTGCTCGCACTTCGGCGAGGGCTCGCCCTTCATCATCGCCGAGACGCTGGCCTGCGGCCGCCCCTACGTCCTGTCGGCGCTGCCGACCCTGACCGGTGCCTACGGCGACAACCCGGCCGTCCGCTTCGCCCCCGACATGACCGCCGACGGCTTCCTCGACACCATCGTGAGCCTGAAGCGCGACATCGACGCCGGCCTCGCCGCCGAGACCGTGCGCGCCGCCATCGCCCACCGCGCCAAGGACGTGGCGACGAAGGCCCTCATCGGAGAATTGGACGCACTGGCGCGCTGATCACTCGCCGCCGCGCTCGCGCCGCTTCGGCGGCTTGCCGCCCTCGGCGTTGCGACGGCCGCGATGGCCCAGTCCACCGCCCGGACGCCCGCGCGCCGGCCCGCGACGATCCTCGCGCCGGCTCTCCGGCTCCTGCGCCCCTTCGGCCGGCAGGAAGCGGATGTTCTCGTCGTCCGGCTTGCGCGCGTGCTTCCAGAAGGTCTCCGCCGCGCTCTCCGCCACTTCGAACCAGGTCTCCTGGTCGTGGATGCGGATCGCCCCGACGTCGCGCCGCTCGATGTTGCCGCGCCGGCACAGCATCGGCAGCAGCCACTTGGGATCGGCATTCTGCTTGCGACCGACGTCGCAGCGGAACCACGTCGCCCGCCCGCGCGGCGCCGCGTCGTCGCCACCGAAGCGGGATTCGCGGCGATCGCCGAGCCCCGGATCGGAAACCTCTTCCGCCGCCGGCTGGCGCGAACGCCACAGCCGCGCCAGAGCCGCCGCGATGTCTTCCGGCGAACGCTCCGCCAGGAGATGACGCGCGAACTCGAGGTCTTCCTCCTCGCTCGCCGCCGTGACCGACGGATCGGCCAGGAAGCGCCCGCGATCGAGCTCGCGGATCTCGTCCGCCGTCGGCGGTCCGACCCACTCGGGGCGAAGCCCTGCGTCCATCAGCAGACGCTCGGCCCGCCGCTTGCGGTTCATCGCCACGATCAGGCAGCTGACGCCCTTGCGCCCGGCTCGGCCGGTGCGGCCCGAACGGTGCTGGAACACCTCGCGGTCGTGCGGCAGTTCGGCATGGATGACCAGATCGAGATTGGGCAGATCGATGCCGCGCGCCGCCACGTCGGTGGCCACGCACACCCGCGCCCGCCCGTCGCGCAGCGCCTGCAGCGCCTGATTGCGCTCGTGCTGCCCCAGTTCGCCCGACAGCGCCACGGCATGAAAGCCGCGCTCCTGCAGCGTCGCCTGGAGATGGCGCACCGCCTCGCGCGTGTTGGCGAAGACGATCGCCGCCGGCGCGTCGTGGAAGCGCAGCAGGTTGACCACCGCCGCCTCGATCTCCTTCGGGTTCACCCGCACCGCGCGATGCTCGATGTCGGCATGGCCCCGCTCCGCCCCGGCCACCGCGATGCGCAGCGCGTCGCGCTGATAGCGCGTCGCCATCTGCACGATCGCCTTGGGCAGCGTGGCCGAAAAGAGCAGCGTGCGCCGTTCCGCCGGCGTCGTCTCCAGAATGAATTCGAGGTCCTCGCGGAAGCCCATGTCGAGCATCTCGTCGGCCTCGTCGAGCACCACCACCTCGAGCGCCGACGCATCGAGCGCGCCGCGCTCCAGATGATCGCGCAGACGGCCGGGCGTGCCGACCACGATGTGGGCACCCATTTCCAGCCGCCGCCGCTCGCCGCGCGGGTCCATGCCGCCGACGCAGGTGACGATCCGCGCGCCCGCCTCTTCCCACAGCCAGCCGAGCTCGCGCGCCACCTGCAGCGCCAGTTCGCGCGTCGGCGCGATCACCAGCCCGCGGGGCCTGTCGGCCGGTCCCAGCTGCTCGACCTCACCCAGCAGCGACGCCCCCATCGCCAGACCGAACGCCACCGTCTTACCCGATCCGGTCTGCGCCGAGACGAGGAGATCCCGCCCCTCGGCCTCGCCTGCCAGAACGGCGGCCTGGACCGGAGTGGGTTCGTCGTAGTTGCGCGCAACGAGAGCGCGATCGAGCGCCGGGCTCGCTTGGGGAAAGGCCAAAGGGTGATCTCCTGGATCGGGGCGACGGGCGCGCTGCGCGACCTCCGTCGAAGCTGCCTCGCCCATACCCCATTCCCGCCCGCCGGTCGAGGGAAAACCCACCGAACCGCATTGCAGCGCAGCATTTTTTTGCTCTCTCGGGCGCTTGCCTCCGGCCGCGAACTGCGCAGGATGACGCGATGGGAGTGCTTCGCCGGCTCCACGCCATTGCCGAGAGGACAGTCAAGATGCAGACCAAGGTACTCGTCGCCCAGGGTGGCGGCCCCACCGCCGTCATCAACCAGTCGATCGTCGGAACGGTGCTCGAGGCCCGCAAGTTCCGCAACGTCGAGTTGGTCTACGGCGCCTGGCACGGCGTCCGCGGCATCGTCGACGAGGAGTTCCTGGACCTCACCCAGGAGACCAGCCACAACCTCGAGATGGTCGGCAACACGCCCTCCTCCGGTCTCGGCTCGACCCGCGACAAGCCCGATCTGAAGTACTGCCAGGAGATCTTCAAGGTCCTGAAGGCGCACGGCATCGGCTACTTCTTCTACGTCGGCGGCAACGACTCGTCCGACACCGTCCGCATCGTCTCCGAGGAGGCCAAGAAGGCCGGCTACCCGCTGCGCTCGGTGCACATCCCCAAGACCATCGACAACGACCTGATGGTCAACGACCACACCCCCGGCTTCCCCTCGGCGGCGCGCTTCGTCGCCCAGGCCTTCATGGGCGCCAACCTCGACAATGCGGCGCTGCCCGGCGTCTACGTCGCCGTGGTGATGGGCCGCCACGCCGGCTTCCTGACCGCGGCCTCCGCCCTCGGCAAGAAGTTCCCCGACGACGGTCCGCACCTGATCTACCTGCCGGAGCGCGCCTTCTCGGTCGACAGGTTCCTCGCCGACGTGAAGACCACCTACGAGAAGTACGGCCGCTGCGTCGTGGCGGTGTCGGAAGGCATCCACGACGAGGCCGGCGTGCCGATCATGACCAAGCTGACGAGCGAAGTGGAACGCGACGCCCACGGCAACGTCCAGCTCTCCGGCACCGGCGCGCTCGCCGACCTGCTCTGCGAGGAGATCAAGAAGAAGCTGAAGATCAAGCGCGTGCGCGGCGACACCTTCGGCTATCTCCAGCGCTCGTTCATCGGCTGCGTCTCCGACGTCGACCAGCGCGAGGCGCGCGAAGTCGGCGAGAAGGCGGTGCAGTTCGCCATGTGGGGCAAGACCGACGGCTCGGTGACCATCCACCGCACCGGCTTCTATTCGGTCGACTACCAGCTGAGCCCGCTCGAAGCGGTGGCCGGCAAGACCCGCCACATGCCCGACGAGTTCATCGCCGAGACCGGCAACGACGTCACCGACGCCTTCCGCATGTATCTGCGCCCGCTGCTCGGCTCCGGTATGCCCGACGCCTACCGCCTGCGCCTCAACCGCGTGCCGAAGATCCTGCGCGACTGAGTCGATCCGAGCGACCACGACGCGAAACGGGGGCCGCGACACCGCGGCCCCCGTCAGTTCGATGACAAACTCGCCACACACTCGGTGTCTTCCCCGGACTTGATCCGGGGTTTCATTTTTTCAATGGCTTATGGATGCCCGGGTCGAGCCCACGGCTATCCGGTTCACGCTCGGAAGCTGCCTGGAACTTCAGCGCGGGCCACGCGCGTTCCCCTTCTCCCCTTGTGGGAGAAGGTGGCCCGAAGGGCCGGATGAGGGGTCGCGGGGCTTCCACGAGCACCTGATTTCGTTGGGGAATTCCAATGCGCCTGCCGGCGCGCCCCCTCATCCGCCCTTCGGGCACCTTCTCCCGCGAAGGGGAGAAGGGGGGAGCCGAGCGGCGCGTTCTCGCCGAACCGAGCCTTCATTTCGCAGGCATGTCCGCTCACCTGCCTCGAAGTGCATTCTCCATGCATTTCAAAGCCATCGATGCCGTATGCGTCGCCGGAACCGGACAGCCGTGGCCTCGAGCCCGGGCACGACGAAGGATGGTCTTGTACCCTTTGTCGGCAGTCTGACGGGGCCGCGACACCGCCGCCCCCGTCGTCGTTTCCGATCTCCCCAACGCCGGAGCACGAGCCCGCGGCCGATCGCCTCACGGACCGGTCGCCACCGCCCCCTTGCGCGCGACCCAGTCGTTCATGCTGCCGGTATAGATCGCCACGTCGCGCCGCCCGGTCGCCTCGACCGCCGCCAGCGCCTGCGCCGCGCGCCGCCCCGAACGACAGGTGATGACCACCTGCTTGCCCTCCGGCGCCGGCAGCGCCCCGGGCTGGAAGGTCGACAGCGGTCGATTGATCGAGCCGGGGATGTGCCCCTCGGTGAACTCGTTGACCTCGCGCACGTCGACGAGCAGCATCTTGGCCGTCTCCAGCCCGGCCACCACCTGCTCGTAGCCGACCTGCTCGCCCGCCGTCGCCGGCCCGCCGAACGGCTTGAAGACGACGACCGCTCCCACCGCCACCGCCGCCATCACCGCCGTCGAAATCCATTCCCGCCGCGTCGTCATCCCTCACCGGCTCCGTTCGCTGTGCCCCGCAGGGCGAATGCCGCTCTCCGCCATTTCATAGCGCAATCGTGCGCCGCCGCCACACCCTTCGCATCTGCGACATCGAGTCTCCGGTCATTGTGCAGAGCAGCATTGACTTCGCCCCGGCTTTGCCGCCTTGTGGATCGACGTGGAACCGGCATTCGTCTCGCCCATCGGCGGACGGAAGCGAGAAGAGTTCCCGGAAGCGAACACGACGGATGGTCTTGGGAAGCAGGCCCGGCGCGACACCGGACGCGCCCGATCGTGTCTCTGTGGAGGCCGTCGGAATTCGGCAACCGGAGGACCCACCCCATGCTCGGACCTGCCGATCTGGCCGCTTGGACGGAAGATCACCCTCGGGAGATCGACCCGCCGCGTTCGCCCGCCGAGGAGAGCGCCCGCACCCATCGCCTGTTGCTGGCGCGTCTGGCCTGTGGCCGGGTCCTGACCCCGAGCGAGTGGCGCGAACTGCGCAAGGGCTTCTACGGTCGTTGAGTCATCTCCCGAGCCCCGCGGCGATCGAGCCGCCGCCCGGCCCCTGCGGCGATCGAGCCGCCGCCCGCCCCTCTGCGGACTTGGTGGCGTGGCGTGATCGGATTGCCCGTTGCTCCCCCGTTCGCCATCCGCTATGAGAAGCCCGTCCGGCGGAACGCCTCGAGGCCTTCCGATTCTGCGGCGCGACCTCCGGTCGTGTGGCGAGCACCCGTAGCTCAGCTGGATAGAGTGTTGCCCTCCGAAGGCAAAGGTCACAGGTTCGAATCCTGTCGGGTGCGCCATCTCCTCCCCTCGCATGTGCCGTGACGCCGCGATCGCTCATCGATCGGTCGGCTCGGCCCCGCCCTCCCTCGCCGCCAGACGCGCCGCCAGGAGGATCGCCAGGGTGATCGCCAACGGACCGAACGAGGCCATCAACACCGTGTTCCAGCCGTAGGCGGTGAGCAGACCGCCCGAGGAGAACGACCCCAGCGCCACGATGCCGAACACCAGGAAGTCGTTGAACGCCTGCACCCGCGTCTTCTCTTCCGGCCGATGGGTCTCCAGGATCAGTGCCGACGCACCGACGAAGCCGAAGTTCCATCCCAGCCCGAGCAGGATCAGCGTCCCCCAGAAATGGCCGACCTCGACCCCGGTCAGCCCGATCGCCGCCGACGCCCCGATCAGAATCATCCCCACGAGCACCACCCGCGCCGCCCCGAACCGCGAGATCAGCCGGCCGGTGAAGAAGCTCGGCGCATACATGGCGATGATGTGCCATTGCAGGCCGAGATTGGCCGCTTCCTGGCTCAATCCGCACAGTCGCATCGCCAACGGCGCCGAGGTCATCAGGAAGTTCATCAGCAGATAGGAGACCACGCCGCTCACCACCGCCGTGACGAAACGCGGCCGGCGCACGATCTGCGACAGCGGACGCCCTCCCGTCTGGGCACCTTCCGCGCCCCTGGGTATGTCGACCCCGAACAGCACCAGCGCCGACAGCGCGGCGGCACCCGACTGGGCGAGATAGGTGGCGGCGAAGTCGTACGGCCGCCACAGATCCATCGTCGAGGTGACGAGCTGCGGCCCCAGCACTCCGGCGAAGACACCGCCGGCCATCACCAGCGACAGGGCCCGCGGCCGCCGCTCGGCCGGCACGCAGTCCGCCGCCGCGAACCGGAACGACAGCACCACCGCCGCATAGGCCCCGCCGAGGAAGGTGGAGACGCAGAAGACCCAGAACGATCCGACCAATATGGCGGTCGTCGCCACCAGTCCGGCGACGACACCCGCACCGGTCCCCGTCAGGAAGGCGGCGCGCCGGCCATGATGCCGCGCGATCGCCCCGGCCGGCAGGGTGCACAGCGCCATGCCGACCACGAAGATCGACAGCGGCAGCGTCACCAGAGCCGGGCTCGGCGCCAATACGTTGCCGACGATGGCGCCGGTGGCATAGACCACCGCTGCATTGGCCCCTGCGAGCGCCTGTGCGATCGCGAGCCGTACGACGGCCGCGGTACCGGATCGGTTCAAGGTCGTCCCCCCCGATGGGATCGTGGCGCATCGCATTCGCCGCCACGCTCTCCTTCTAGAGGACCGATCCTCCGGGCGCCACCGGCGACGGCCGTGCCGGACGGTCCCGCGCCGGCTCGACCGGACACTCGCCCGCCTCGGCGAGGTTCGCCCGGGTCACCCCGCTGCGAGTGACCAGGATCGTCGAAAGGCCGAGCCGACGGGCCAGCGCCTCGCCTGCCTCCATCCCGACGACCATCAGCGCCGTCGCCCAGGCGTCGGCCGCCATCGCGCTCGGCGCCACCACCGTCACCTGCGCCAGATCGCCGCCGAGCGGCGCGCCGGTTCGCGGGTCCATGGTGTGGGAGACGGTGCGGCCGGCGATCTCCCGGACGTGGCGATAGTCGCCGGACGTGGCGATGGCCGCCTCGGTCAGTTCGACCATCCCGGCGAGCGCACGCGCCGCGCGATCCGGCTTCTCCTGCCCGATCGCCCACGGCCGCCCGTCGGGTTTCCGCCCGCCCGCCCGCATCTCGCCGTCGATGCCGACGAGAAAGGAGGCAATGCCGAAGCGGCGAACCACCTCCGCCATGCGATCGACGCCGTGCCCCTTGGCGATACCGGCGAGATCGATCGTCAGCGGCGCGAGCCGGCGGGCGCGACACCCGGTCACGTCGAGTTGCAGCGCCTTGAGCGCGGCGAAGCGCGGGCGACCGGCGAGCGCGGCGATGCCCCCCGCGTCCGGCACCCGCGTGCCGCCGCCGAAGCCGTGGGCGCGGACGAGATCGCCGACGCCGATGTCGAAGGCGCCGCCGGAGAGGTCCGAAATCGTCAGCGCCGCCTCGAGCACCGTGACGAGGCCCGGTGGCAGCGTCAGCCACTCACCGATCGGCGCGCGATTGAGCCGCTCCACTGCGGAATCGGGACGCCAGTTCGATGCCTCCTCCTCCACCGCCTCGACCTCGGCGGCGAGCGCCCGCGCCAGCGCGTCGATGTCGAAGCCCTCGCCCACGAAGACCACCGCCGACCAGCGCGCCCCCATGGCCGGGCCGCTCACGGCCCGGCGCACCAGCGGCGCGGTACGCGCCTCAATAGACGTCTTCGACATAACGGCCTCCGGCGCGCAGGGTGGCGAGATCGAGCCCGAGCGGGCGCACGATGCGATCGAGCGTGGCGGCCACCGCCCGTCCCATGTCGCGGCTGCCGCAGACGAGGATCTGGGCGCCGTGGCGGATGCGTTCGCGCAGCGCATGCTCGTCGGCGGCGATGCGGTCCTGCACATAGGCCCTCGCGCCGGCGTCGCGGGAGAAGGCGGTGACGAGCGAGGTCAGCCGCTTCTCGGCCAGCGCGCGGGCGAGTTCGTCCTCGTAGAGGAAGTCCGAGGCGGGCGATCGACCACCCCAGTAGAGGTGAACCGGACGCGAGCCGTCGTTCGCCCGCACGAAGCCGGCGAGCGGGCCGAGACCGGCTCCGGCGCCGATCAGGATCAGCGAAGACGCCGCCTCGCTCGGCCGGAAGGCCGGATTCTCGCGCACGAAGGCGTCGATGCGGTCGCCCGGACGGAGCGCATGGAGCGCCGTGGAGACCAGCCCGCCCGGCATCAGGCGCACGCAGATCTCGACGATACCGTCGGCGCTCGACGAGGCGAGGGAGTAGAAGCGCGGGATCGCCGCCTCACCGTGGACGATGCCGAGGAGATCGCCGGCCTCGAAATGCGGCAGGCGACCCGGCCGACCATGGGCATCATTGGCCGGGCCGAAGCGCAGGATGGCGACGGGCGCGCCGACCGCCGCGCCGTAGTCCTCGCGCTCGACGAGTTCGAGGGCGGTGGTGACGGGGCGATCGGCGACGTGCTCGAGCACCAGCTCGTGGCCGAGGACGCGGCCGAGATCACGACCCCACTGGGCGAATTCCTGCGCCGAGCGGCGATCGATGCGCTTGGTCTCCATGAGGAGGGGGAAGCCCTTCGCCGTCAGCGCCGCCGTCACGGCACGCGCATAGCCGCAGAAATCGGGGAAGCTGCGATCGCCGAAGCCGAGCACGGCGACGGAAGTGGTCCCCTCGAGGGTCTCCAGACGCTCGAGGAAGCGGGCGGCCGAGGCGGGCGCGCCGCCGTCGCCCCAGGTGGCGGCGAGGATCAGCAGACGATCGGCGGCGAGATGGGCCTCGGAAACGGCGTTCATGTCGGCGACGTGGACGGCGTGACCGGTCGAGATCAGGGCACGGGCCAGCGTCTCGGCGAAGCCGCGCGTCGATCCCCCGTCGGAGCCGACGAGGATGACGGTGTCGGCGGCACCGAACGGAACCGTGGCGAGGCGGGTGGCGCGGGGCGTGCGACGACGGGCCCACAAGACCGCGCCGGTCAGCGCGAGGAGCGGCACCGAGGCGGCGGAGAGGCCGAAGACCAGACCGAGCGCGGCGGCGCCCCGTCCGGTGTGGAGGAGGCGCACGACACCGTCGATCCGGTCGAGGACCGTCGCGGCGAGGGAGGCCACGACACGCCCGGTCGCCGGATCGATCGCGATCTCGCCCGACACGGTCTTCATGCGGTGGACATCGTCCGCGACGGCCGGATCGGCGAGGGTGAGCTCGCGCAGATCGGCGACGTCGATCGCCCCGAGCGCCGCGAGGCGGTCGAGCGACAGTGCCGGACCACCGCGCGCGGCCGGGGCTTCGAGCACCGCCGCCTCGGGCAGGAGATCGAAGGTCGAGGCCGACATCCACAGCCCGGTCGAGGCCGAAACGACGAGGCCGAGCGCGGCGATGCGCGCCACCTCGCCGTGCAGCCGGTCCATCGCGCCGCCGCGGATCGGCCGGAAGAGCGCCCGCCACCCGCCGAGCCGCTTCGCCAGCAGCGCCAGGCCGGAGAGGACGACGAGGAGCATGGTCGCAGCCGAGATCGCCACGCCGACCCGCCCCTCGCTGCCGAGCCCGAAGGCGCGGTGGAGGTCGGTGAGGAAACGCAGGCCCTGCGACGGCGCATAGGGGCCGAGCCCGGCGCCGGTCGCCGGGTCGACCCGCTCGATGCCGCTCGTCTCGCCGTCGGTGAAGCTCGCGGTGACGGTGCCGGTCGGCCGTACCCGGATCTCGCCGACGCCGTCGTGGCGCGCGGCGACCGCCGAAGCGAGATCGGCGACCGAGGTGCCGCGCGTGATCGCCGGCGTCGACAGCCGGTCGAGGGTCGGGACCACGGACAGGACCGCGCCCGTCGCGGCGGTGACCGCGAGGGCGAGGCCGAGAACGAGGCCGGGCAGCGAGTGAATGCGGCGGATCATGGCGGAACCTCGGCTCAGAACGAGACCTTGAGCGACTTCACGTAACCCTTGCCGGCGATCGGCTTGCCGGACTGGTCGGCGGCGAGCGGCGCCAGCGCATCGGCGGAGACGTCGCGGCCGTTCTCGACCGAGGTGTCGACATGGACGACGTAACCGGCGTCGATCAGGGCGTCGGCGAGGTCGACGGTGATCTTCAGCGTCTTGCCGGAGCCGACACTCGCCCCGGTGATGCCGTCGACCTCCGTTGCCCGGCCGCCGGAGGCGCGCTGCCAGTCGGCGAGGTGGCGCCAATATTTGGCGCGGTCGCCGGCCATCCACAGCGTGCCCTTGTACTTGCCGGCGGCGTCGGAGACCCAGATCGCCGCATAGGCGCCGGGGCCGCCGTAGGCCTTCATCGTGGTCTCGATGGTGACCGGCCGGGCGGCGGCGATCGTCGGAGCGACGAAGGCGGCGCCGACCGCGACGGTGGGGAGAAGGAACTTCATGGGGTCTGTCCTCGTGGGGATCGGGGGAAACGGGCTTCGCGGCGGTCGGCGTCAGTTCACTTCGACCTTCGGTCGCGCCTTGCCCTGGAAGAGGCCGTTGTCGGGGACCGGGGTCGTGGGATCGCTCGGCCCGGTCGCGGGCTGCCGCCCGGCACGCTCGCCGCCGCCGCGATCGTCGTCGTCATCGTCGTCGTGGTCGCGATGGTGCTTGCGGCCGTGATGGCGCTCGCGGTCGCGGCGATGGTCGTCGGCGACGCGGAAGCTCTCGCCGTCGGGGCGAGCGTCGGCGCGCGACCCGTCGCGGCCGTCTTCGAGGCGGGCGTGATCGCCGCGCAGATGGGTGGAATGTTCGTCGCGCTCGTGGGTGAGGGCGAGAGCCGTTCCGGCCACGGTGCCGGCCATGAGAACGGCGGCGAGGGCGAGGAGGGATTTCTTCATCGGGGGTGTCTCCGGTTTCGTTCGACCGGATCACCCTGGGCCTCGTCCCTGACACCCACCTGAAACGACGATGCGCCGTCGTTCAGCTTCGCGTCAGCTTCGCGCCGCCGCCCGCGAGATGGACGCGCGCGAGGAACCCGTCGCCACGCCCCGGCACCGGCGACAGCATCTCGAACCGCGCGCCCACGCCCCGGCAGATCGCCGCGACGATGGCGAGACCGAGCCCCGAGCCCTCGCCCCGCGTCACGCCCCGCTCGAACCGCCGTCCGAGCCGCGTCAGTACCTCCGGCGCCACGGCGGGGCCGTCGTTCTCGACCTCGAGCACCCGCCCGTCGAAGCGCACGACGATGCGCCCCTCCTCCGCCCCGTGGATCGCAGCGTTCTCGACGAGATTGCGGGCGAGGATGGCGAAGGCGTCCGGATCGAGATCGCAGGGCGCACCGCCGCCCTCCGGCATCTCGACGATCAGCCGGTCGGCGATGTCGCGACGGCGGTCGATCTCCTCGATCACCAGCCGTAATACCGGCCCGAGCGGCGCCGGTCGCTCGGCGACCAGCCCGCCGCCCTCCGCCTTGGCCAGCTGCAGGAGCTTCTCCGAGAGGCCGGAGAGCCGGCGCAGCGAGGCGGCGATGGCGCGGGCGCGGGCGCGGGCAGCTTCGTCGTCGAGCTCGGCGGTGAGCCGCTGCGTCTGGGCGAGCGCCGCGGCGATCGGAGTTCTCAGTTCATGGGCGGAATTGGCGGTGAAGCTGCGCTCCGCCTCCAGCGCCCCGC